>JAEEGI010000527.1_pt1 | contig 113205 bp, 87 predicted proteins | sample 8958751 | NCBI WGS metagenome assembly JAEEGI01 (sample SAMN16246545, study PRJNA631951) | gut metagenome | biome: gut microbiome; feature: rumen; material: KS-attached | host: Bos | place: Iran: Karaj | collected 2018-10
GTCTTCCTGCATATCTGGCTGGAGAGGAGGACGGTGGCATTCCAAATCGAAGCGAATGATTTTCTTCTTCGTTTCCTCTGAAGTGAGAAGTTCTGGAAAACTGATGAAAATGACGAGGGCATTGCCATTGCGAACCAAACTGATACTTGTGTCATCGCTCGTTTCTTCTTGCAGCTTCTTGTAGTACGTGGTAGCATCCTCTGCGTTGCTGTATTCCAGAATGAACCAAATGCCACTATACCATCCTTCCATCTCTGTCATGCTACTGAACACGGCTTTGCAGGTGGCATCGCATGTTTCCAGATACGTGGTGTACTCATAGCCGTTTTCTGTCTGTGTCAGAGTTCCGAACACGGGTTCTTGTGGCAACAACGAAGCACGAGGGGCGGCACTGTCTTCGTTGTAGTTCTGCCAATAGAAAAGTACTCGCCGAGTATCATCTACCGACACAGCTTGGAACAGTTCCTGAAGCGAGATGGTCACCTCGCAAGAATCTGCACTCCATTCCAGGTTGTCATGGCTTTCGATGATCGTCAGACTGGGCACTCGCCGATTGCGTCCGAAGGTTCGGAGTGGCAATTTCTGGTCGGAAACTGTCTTCTTGGTCTTTTCAACGTATTTCTTTGCAGCTTTCTTCGTGTTGAAGTGAGCCGTATAACTCACATCTTCGGTCATCCCTCCATTCCTTCCCGTCACAGTATATTCCGATGATGTCATGTCCATCTCCTGAAGAGGAGGAACCACATAGCGCTGCTGGGTTAGCGATGGTGCTTCCATCCATCCCATTGGCATGATGTTGAGATGGGCAGGCTTGCTGAAAACCACACTATCCACTTGGTTGGTATCATAGACGAGGTTGAGTCCGAAACCGACACGACGGTCTTCGGATTGGCAATATATGGAATCGTCCCTACACATGAGGATTTCATAGCTCATCGTGTCCTGACACACAAATACCTTCTGTGCCTTCATGGGCAGAAAACCCAAGATGAGGAACAGCTTCACATTCAGTGCCTTTATGTAGTACTTATGACTATTCATGGTGCTCGTGATATTAGATTGACTGAATAAACTCATCCCATTGGCTGGACGTTCCTTTTTCTAAGAAGGTACGCTCGTAGAGTCGGCTTCTTGTTGATGAAATGCTTTGTTTGCTGTGTGCCGTGAGTATGGCTATATTCGATGGAGTGAAGCCTGCCTTGAGCAAGAGGCACAGATTTCGTTCCTGCCAGTTGAGCGGGCATAGGTCTTCAATGCGTTTTAGGAATCCACTGTATGCCTGTTCGACGACTTCTTCCAGTTCTTTCCAAATCTCATCGTTCATGCCGATGCTTTCCTTGTTGTTGAGCCGAATTTGGATGCGTTGGTAGATAGCGGAACTTTTCACCTGCTTGTCTGCCTGTTGGTGTTCTTGCATCTGAATCGAAGCCAGTTCGTTGGCGTACTTCAGTTTCTGTATCGTTTTTCTGAGGAGTGTGTTCTCCTGACCGGTTTTCTCCATTTGCTCCTCCAGTTCCTTCATCTTCTTCTCGTTTTCCTCGATGAAGGCAAGGCTGCGCTTGTACTGCTGCTCCTGCACTTCCTTCATGCGCTCCATGCGCAGTAGCTGTGCTATGTGCTTGCGCTTGTTGCGTTCGTGCAAAAAGAGCATGGTGAACCCGCCGAGCAATAGTAGTCCGATGGCTCCCGCTGCTATTGTTTTCGTTTTCGTCATCGTCTTCATTAGTCGCTGGTTCTCTCGTTCCCACAAGCGATAGCTGAAGAGAGCATCCGCTTGCGAAAGTGCCTCCGTCTGCATCGTGATGGCAATGGAGTCAGTGTATTTCTCATAGTTGAGCAGCAGTTCCGCTGCCTTTTGCAAGTCGCCTTTCGCCAAACTGTGTTTCGCCAATTGCCGATACGCTTCCTGCTTGGCATAGAGTGTGCCGCTCTCCGTGAGCTGTTCGAAGAAGATGCAGGCCGAGTCTGTGTCTCCCGTTTTCAGGTAGTATTCAGCCGCCGTGCTTCGCAGGGTGCTTGCAGAACTGGCATCCCTTTGGTTGATGTCAACAAGCAGGGGATGCAACAATTGCCAAGCAGCCTGAAGGCTGTCGGTCTGAATCAGATAGACAGCGATGCTTCCTTTCAGTTCCTCTTGCATCAGCGCGTCGCCCTGCTCCGTGGCGAGCCGTAGGGCTTCCTCGTAGTAGGTCAGGCACGAATCCACTTCGTCTTCTGTGCATCGGAAAGCATTGCCCATGTCGCGCAAGTCGAAAATCATGCCCGTGGTATCTGCTTGCTGTACGTCGTATTCGTAAGCAGCCTGCACATGCTCTATCGATGCTGTCACCATCCGTTGACGCAATAGAAGACTTCCCATTTGACTGTGTGCAAGTGCTGCCAAACTGTCCTGTGGCTCACATTCCAGCACTTTCTGAAAATAGTCCAATGCCTGCGGAGCATCCTCCAAGTCGCTATAGATGCGTCCCGCATAGTAGTAGGAAAGTGGAAGCAGTTCCTTCGACGGGTGCTTCTCAAAGTAGTTCACGATGGAGTCAATTTCGTCTGTCGATTCTTGCACGACGAAAGCCTTGTCCGCTGTCTGAATCTTTCTCAGCCGTTCTTCCATTCGGGCATCTTCTCCCGAACAGGAATACAGGCAGAACAGGCAGAGAACGGACCAAGAAATGTTCTGAATATGTGTGTAAGTTGTTTTCATCCTTACAAAGATATGCAAGAATTATGGTATCTTCAAAACAAATGAGTACGCAAATAGTACGCAAATGATGTTTTACCACTCATTCGTCACCCCAATTTCATCCATCTTATCTGCTATCCAAACTCCAATTTCTTCCGATGAATTCGACAATTTTTGTCATTTGGAAATATACTTTACAAAAAAATATGGATTGCAAGAACTAAAACACAAATTTCATCAAATAACAACGTGATATATAGTATAAAAAAAGAATGAAGAATAGTTACAAGCCATTCTTCATTCTTCACTCTTCATTCTTAATTCTTAATGAATAATCACCATCGTGGCACCGAAGCCGTATTGCTGGAAGGAGGCATCTTGGTAGGTGCAGGACTTGTAGCGGTGCTTCAGTTCGGTGATAATGGCGTTGCGGAGGATGCCGTCACCTTTGCCGTGGATGAAGACGATGCGACGCCCTTTCTCCTTGAGGTGCTCGTTCATCGTTTTGCGGAACACACCTAATTGATACTCCTTGATGTCGCCAGCCGACATGCCTGCGGTGGTTTCTAAGAGCTCGTGGGCATGGAGATCGACTTCGATGGGAGCGTTTCGGTCGGTGTGAGTTTTTGAGTTTTTAAGTTTTTGAGTTTCTGAGTTCTTTTCTGATTCTTCCTTCTCATACATGGCTTTCTTCAGCTCCTGGGCAGAAACGACGAGAGGACGGATGGGGCGGTCGTCGCGGACGATGTCGTATTCAAGGGTTGGCTCATCGAAGAAAAGACTCTCACGGAAGGTGTGGAGTTTGTAGAACTTCGTTACGTCGATGCGGAAACTGACGCTGATAGCGGGTTTCAGTTGGAAAGGTTTGTCTTGCTTGTAGGCAATGAGTTGAACGCCCACTTTCTCGATGTCGTTGAAAACGGTGTGGTCAAGCTCTTCGATGAATACTTTTGTGTTGGGTTCGATGGTGCCTTGTGAACGAAGTACCCAAGCTGCATTGGAGGCAGAAAGATAGGTGTAATTGATGAAGTAGTTGCAGTCGTTCACGAGGTAGCATTCAAACTTCGTCTTGCTCAGTTCCTTGATGGTGACAGGAACAAAAGCGAGAAAGACGTTGAGCTGTTCGCCATCCTTGCGCTCTTCCACCTTTGGTTTGAAAGTGATAGGACGGTCTGCTGGCTCCAAATCTGTATCAACAGATATTGGAGTTTTTTTGGATGGAGTAACAGCTTTCTCTTCCTTTTGGGCAGGAAGGGTAGGGGCTTTTTGTTTCTTCTTCACATCAACCATCGTGGAGGTGTTGTAGTCCTCCGTTTCGATGACGACTACATCGCTCATGAGTGTCGGAATCTGGAATCCGTCCTCATCTTCCACCAATACGATGTTTCCTTTCTGGAAACCAACTACTTTGCCTCCTCCTACATCACTGAGGAAGCGAACACGTGAACCTATTTTAATATCGGTCATGGTTTAAAGTTTAACGTTTAAAGTTTAACGAAGTTACACTTCACGCTTCAATGCACTTCGTGCTGGTTTCAAGTTTCAGGGCACTTCGTGCTGGTTTCAAGTTTCAAGTTTCAAGTTTCAGGTCAAAGGCTAAAGCCATTCTTCATTCTACAATCTTCATTCTTCATTTCAAACACTTGCGCAGAGGCGACTTGATTTGCTTCAGTCCTTTGGCGATACCTTTGGCGTTGAGGCGGGCACCTGCAAGGGAGGTGTGGGTGTGGTCGTGGTTGAACATGGCAGCAGCTTTTTCCTTACCCATCTTGTCGAGGGCATCGGCTGTGATGTTGTGGAGGTCGATGAAATCAACACCTGTTGCTTCTACCACTTCGCGATACCATCTGCCATAGGAGTCGTTGCGACGCTCCACCTTTCCGTTTGGCCATTCGTTGCGAGGAGTGAGGCTCACGAGAATTGGAGTGCCTCCTTTCTCACGCACGTCTTGGATGAATTTCTTTAGATACCAACCGAAGGAATAGATGACCTTGTATTGCCCGTTGGATTCCATCTTATAGACGTGGCAGGTGTCGGCTGCGGTACGGATGACGGCACGCTCCTTCTTGGTGTCGATGTCGCCAATGTCGTTGTGACCGAACTGAATGAGCACGTAGTCGCCTGGCTCTATGGAGTTATAGACGCCATCCCAAAGTCCTTCGTAGAGGAAGGTACGTGTAGAACGACCTGCTCTGGCTGCATTGATAACGGTGCATTTCTCACCATCAAACACGGTGAATGCCTGTGAACCCCATCCCCACATGCCATCTTCGTCCTTGTCGTTGTTCTTCACGGTGGAGTCGCCAGTGAGAAACACTCTTGGCTTTTTCTTCGTGCTGTTCTTTTTAGCTGGTTTCGTCACCACCCAGTCTGGATGCGTTTCAACGATGCTCTTTGGGTGAATCTTATCGGTGAGAATGTAGGACTTCAGCTCGGCAATCTGTGGGTCGTTGCAAGCTTCCAAGCCTTCGGCACAAGAAGCGGCATTCATCTTGGCACCGAACTCGGAAGAGTGAATCTTGTCGCCAAAGAAATGGTAGTCGGCTTTCCACTTGCCGTAAGTCTCGAGTTTGCGAGCGGAGATGTCGTTGAGGTCGATATAAGGGGTATGAAGTTCCTCCGACATGGCTTTAATCCACGGAGTAAAGGTGGTCAATTTGCGGTCGATGCGGTTGGTGTCGCTCTCTTCGTATGCCTTTCGAGGCGTGAGGGTGAAGAGGATAGGGGTGGCTCCCTTGGCACGGATTTCATTGACGAAACGGCGCAGATAACCGCCGAAGGAATAAACCATTTCCTGCTTGCCTGTTTCCTTAATAGTGACGAGGATTGAGTCGGTGGTGAGAGGTTGCTTGCCATCCTTGCCTTTGTAGGATGAACGGGCACGGTCGTGGTCGATAGGACCGTTGTCGTTGTGACCCAGCTCAAGGATTACGTAGTCGCCCTTCTGAATGCCTTTCAGCACATCGGGCCAAAGGCGGCGATAGAAAGTGCGTGGACTGGTGCCACCGAGGGCATGATTCTCCACGGTAATTTTGTCCTCGTTGAAGAACTCGTGGGCAAAGTATCCCCAGCCCCATTGACCGTTGTTACCATTGCCGAGCGTGCCGTTGCGCATGGTGGAATTTCCGACGAGGAAGAGAACGGGATTGTTGCCACGACGAGAGGAACCACTAACTGGACGTACCTGATTGGCTTTGGCGAGCGAGTCGAGGGTAACATCGCGCACGCCATTCACATCAAGCTTTCCTGTGTTGTTTTGTGCTGTTGCTCCGATGATGCCGAGCAAAGCGGTTAAGATAGTGATAGTTAGACGTTTCATAAAAATATAGGACCCACTCCCTTGCCCCTCCCTGTTAGGGTGGGGAGTGGTTACTCCGCTATGTGTTTAGTTATTATTGTTTTTGATTGTATCTGTATCTGCTTCCTCCCTCACAGGGAAGCTGAGGGGAGGACTTGATGCAATATTCTTTTTGCAAAGTTAGGATTTTTATGGTTTTATACCTCTTATTTTAGGTGAAAAAGTGGGTGAAAGAGAGTCGAATTGCACAAATTTCCATGAAAAGAGCAATTTTCTATCGCTGAAAGCTGTGTTATTAGCACAAAATGATTAACTTTGCGCAAAATTCATTCTATATGAGTAAAACCGGTCAACTAACAGAATATATACAGAGTAATATGTCTCTAATGCGAATGTTGGAGACCACAATTCGGGAACATTGGACCGATGTGGCTTATACGGATTATGGCACGGATGTGCATTTTACTTTTGCCGAGGTAGCAAAGGAAATCAAACGCTTGCATCTATATTTTGAGGATTTGGGGCTTGTGAAGGGCGACAAGATTGCTATTTGCGACAAAAATAGTTCGAAATGGGCAGTTGGCTACCTTGCAGCGCTAACCTATGGCGCGATTACAGTTCCAATTCTGAACGACTTCAACGGGGAACAGATTGTGAACATTCTTGAGCATTCTGATTCCAAGTTGCTAATCTGTGGCGAAGCCATTCTGAAGAAAGTGGTTGATGCCGACGAGAAGTTGAAAGCTCAAATGGAGAAGGGAACATCTTTGTTTGATGTGAAGGCGGAACAATATACCATTCTGAATATCGTATCGATTGGTACCATTCCTTACGATATGCCATTCGCTCAGGCTGATGTTCGTTATTTCGAAGAAAATCCTGACGACCTCGCCATGCTGAGTTACACTTCGGGTTCCACGGGACATTCGAAGGGTGTGATGATTCCTTATCGTGCCATCACCTCTAACATCCAGTTTGCGGATGAGAAGTTGGGGTTGGAGCACTGCACACGACTGGTGAGCCTCTTGCCAATGGCACACATGTATGGCTTCGCTTTCGAATTCATGTACGAGTTCTGCATTGGCACACATGTGCATTTCTTGACCAAGGCACCAAGTCCATCGGTATTGCTGAAGGCTTTTGCTGATGTGAAACCAACCATTGTGATTGCCGTTCCGCTGATTATCGAGAAGATTGTGCAAGGCAAGATTTTCCCTGTCATCCAAACGGCTCGTATGCGAAATCTCTTGCGCATTCCGTTTATTAGCTCCATTATCTACGGAAAGATTCGCAAGCGTTTGCTGGATGTGTTTGGCGGACAGGTCTATGAAGTGATTGTGGGAGGTGCAGCATTCAATAGTGATGTGGAGGACTTCCTTCGCAAGATTCATTTCCCATACACCGTGGGCTATGGCATGACGGAGTGTGCACCTATCATCTGCTACCGCGATTGGAAGACGTTCGTGAAGAGTTCATGTGGTGAACCAGCTCCACGTATGGAAGTGAATATTCTGAGCAAGGACCCAGAGAATGTGCCAGGAGAAATCGTGACGAGAGGTACGAACGTGATGTTGGGCTATTACAAGAATCCTGAAGCAACAGCAGAAGCCATCGACAAGGATGGCTGGCTCCACACGGGCGACCTTGGAACGATGGACAAGCATGGCAACGTGTTTATTCGTGGACGTGCCAAGAACATGTTGCTCGGTGCGAACGGACAGAATATCTACCCAGAGGAAATAGAGGAGAAGTTGATGAGTCATGCGCTGATTGACGAGTGTGTTGTGGTGCAGCGCGAACAAAAACTCTATGGCTTGGTTTATACAAGTGACGACACGCTGCGAACGCATGGTATGACAAGAGAGGACTTCAAAAACCATCTCGACCAGTATCGTCGCCATGTCAATTCCCTCCTCCCTACGTTCTATCAGCTCACTGCCCTCGAGGCACGGGATGAGGAATTCCAAAAGACACCAAAACGAAACATCAAGCGATTCCTCTATACTTAAATGAAGGCTGATTCGCTCTGAAAAGAAAAATGAAGAATGAAACTTACTCCGTGAATAAGAGTAAAGTTCATTCTTCATTTTTTTATGACATCAGTTGCAGAATGCCGAAACGAATAGTGATGTGCTGAAACGAGTGATTATTGGATGATTCTAACGCTCCAATCGCTAAAGTCCATTTTGAAGCGATGACCGCAACACTTGAAATAGACGTTGTCGAATTCGGTGTCTTCCTCAGGAATGTAAAGAGTGGCTTCTTGATGGCTGAAATCCACCGAAGTCAATGCTGATTTCACGTCCCCAAATGGATAAGTGCCTTGAATGTCATTGTTGTGTCGTTTCTCTTTGTCGCTGTAAACCAAGTAGTTCACCAAGAGAGCAAAGTCAATGAACGTTACCGATGATGGAAACTCTAAGAGTATATGATTTCCCTTGTCGTGAAAGACGATGGATTTCATGTACTCAGGGTTGTCATAGAGCTTCTCAAACTCGTTCAAGGCATTCGAAATCTCAGCTTTCGACATTCGCTCAACCTTGATGGTACGTGGAGTTTTTGTGAAAGACAATTCTTCCACAAAAACTTTTTTCTTCTGTTTCGCCTTCCATGCTATCCCCAGGACAACCAAAAGGCACAAAACCACAACAAGAACGAGTCCGCTTTTCATTTTGATTTTACCATTTCCGATTTTCAGTATGCTTCGGTTTAGCCGAAGCCTTTTCTTTGTGTATGCTTCGGTTTTGCCGAAGCCCTCCCTCATCCTTCCAAAGCCTTCTTGAGCCTTTGGATAAAGTCATCCACTTCGGCTTTGCTGAGGCAGAGTGGCGGAAGAAGGCGAAGAACGTTGGTGCCAGAGCAACCTGTGAAGCAATGCATTTCCTTGACAAGGCGATTACGCACCTCCTTGTAAGGAATGTCGAGTTCCACGCCAATCATCAAGCCTCGTCCTCGCACGTCAATCACATGAGGAAGCTGAGCCGCCTTGAGTTGGTTGATCAGATAATCGCCCACTTCAGCAGCGTTTTCCACCAAATGCTCGCTTTCCATCACGTCGAGGACAGCAAGAGCAGCAGCACAAGCAAGATGGTTGCCACCGAAAGTCGTGCCGAGTTGTCCATACACAGGCTTGAACTTTGGAGAAATGAGAACGGCTGCCATAGGGAAACCATTTCCAATACCTTTGGCAACAGTGATGAGGTCGGGTTTCACACCAAGATACTGATGCGCAAAGAACTTGCCGCTTCTGCCATATCCACATTGGATTTCATCGCAAATCAGAACGGTGTCGTATTTGTCACACAATTCACGCAGTCCTTTCAGGAATTCCTCACTCACCATACGGATGCCACCCACACCCTGAATGCATTCAACGATACACGCACAGACATCACCCTTTTCAATCTCCGTCTTCCATGCATCGAGGTCGTTGAGAGGCAGATAAGTGACGTGTCCGTTAGCGTTGATAGGAGCAATAATCTTTGGGTTGGCAGTAGCTTCCACTGCAAGTGAAGTACGTCCGTGGAAAGCCTTTTCGAGAGAGAGAATGCGGGTGCGACCGTTGTAGAACGATGCCAATTTCATGGCATTTTCGTTCGCTTCAGCACCCGAATTGATGAGGAACAACTGGTAGTCCTCATAACCGCATGCTTTGCCCAAGCGCTCAGCGAGTTGCTTCTGCAATGGGTTTTGCACGGAATTGGAATAAAAACCAAGTTTGTTTGCCTGTTGAGTCAGTGCCTCCACGTAGTGAGGATGGCAATGTCCGATGGAGATGACGGCGTGGCCTCCATAAAGGTCGAGGTATTCCTGACCTTTATCGTCCCACACCTTGCATCCCTTGCCATGGTCGATGGCTATGTCGAATAGGGGATATACGTCGAATAAGTTCATGATTATTATAATTAAGAATGAAGAATTAAGAATGAAGAATGTAGAATCAGAGAATGGGAAAATACTTCATTCTACATTCTTCATTCTTAATTTAAAATGCAGCGGCTTTCAGTCTCAGACCAGTCCTTTCGTCAAGACCAAACATCAGGTTCATGTTTTGTACGGCTTGACCCACGGCACCTTTGAGGAGGTTGTCAATCATGGAAGTGATAACAGCCTTGTTGCCAAATTTGTCGATGTGGACGAGAGCTTTGTTTGTGTTCACCACTTGCTTCAGGTCGAGCGATTTGTCGATGTAGTGCGTGAAGGCAGCATCCTTGTAGAAGTCCTTGTAGAGAGCAGCCAATTGCTCTGCCGACGGATTGGTGGCAGAACCTTCCTCACCATCAAACGTGACGACTTCTGTGCAGAAGATGCCACGAGGAAAATCACCACGATAAGGAATGAAATCCACTGTGTAGCCTCCGCACTGTTCTTCTTTTGGTAGAAGCGGATTGATGGCACGACACGCATCGCCCTTATCCGCTGGAGCCAGTTCGTTGAGCGACTGACAAATTTCGTGCAAGTGCTGATGATTGAACACCTTATAGATACTCAGGTTGTTGTTTCGCCATGAGAAGTGAGTGGTGCTGCCTGGTTTCTGCCCTGCACCTGTAGAACCCGTGATGGCGTTCACGCTGACATCATGGGTAAGCAAACCTGCCTTAGCCAATGGGAGCAATCCCAACTGAATACAAGTGGCGAAACATCCTGGATTTGCCAAGTGCTGGCAAGACTGGATTTGTGACTTGTGGATTTCGGGCAGGCCATACACATAGTCGTGGGTGGGTGCTGCAATGCGGAAATCCTGAGCGAGGTCGATAATCTTCACGTGCTCAGGGATGCTGTGTTCCTTCAGAAACGCCTCGCTTTTGCCGTGTCCAAAACAGAAAAAGACAACATCCACCTCATCGAATGGCATAGCGTCAGTGAATTCCAAATCTGTCTCACCCAACAAGCCTTCATGAACATCCGTGATTTTGTTGCCTGCGTTCGAACCGCTATTGATGAATGTGATTTCTACGTTTGGGTGGTTGAGCAACAGGCGGATGAGTTCTCCGCCTGTATAGCCCGCACCACCAAGTATTCCTACTTTAATCATAGTTTGAGTTTTTGAGTTGATGAGTTTTTTAAGTTTTTGAGTTCTAATTATCATCATTACTCTCTAAACTTTAAACTCTCAACTCTAAACTTTGTTATAGTTGTTATTACTATTGTAAAAGTTGTTGGAGTTGTTGTTATTGTACAGGTTGTTATTGCCTTCAGGCATCACAATCCAAAGGATGATGTAAATGATCAGCCCACTAAATGCCGTGAAGAGCGTGAGAAGGAGCCAAGCCAAACGGACATGGTCCTTTGACCAACCCATGTATTCACCGATACCACCACAGATACCTCCTAACCAGCGATCTCTTGAACGAACTAATCTTTTCTCTTCCATAATTTTGTTTTCTTTAATGGTTCAACATTCATTTTCTCTTAAAGATAGAATGTTGATGAAAAACCTAACAGATGAGATTATCTCTTTTCGTCAGGATGAGCAAGATAGTATGCGCGGAGTGGGGTAGAAGTCACCTTGATGAAGCCCTTGGCATCCTCGCTGCTCCATGCCTTTGCCGTTTCGCCATATTCGCCGAGCTTGTTCTTCACGAGGTCGTCTGGACTATCCACACCTACCGTCTGGAATGATAGTGGACGCAATTCGAGTGTGACAACTCCGTTTACGTTGCGCTGGCTCGATGTAAGCATTGCTTCGATGTCTGGCATCACAGGCTCCAGATACTGGCTTTCGTGGAGGAACATGCCATACCAGTTGCTCACTTGGTCTTTCCAATACTGCTGCCACTTCGAGAGTGTATATTTCTCCAAGAAACGGTGAGCGCCGATGATGAGCATTGGAGCGGCAGCTTCGAAACCTACACGTCCCTTGATGCCGATGATGGTGTCGCCCACATGGCAGTCGCGACCAATGGCGTATGCAGCACCGATTTCTTCCACCTTCTGAATGGCTTTGATTTTGTCGTCGAATTCTTCACCGTTCACACTGCAAAGTTCACCTTTCTTGAAACCGAGCTTCAGGAGTTCTGGACCTTCCTTCGTTGGGTGCTTCAAGTAAGCCGACTCTGGAAGACCTTGGTTGGAGTCGAGAATCTCACCACCACAGATGCTGGTTCCCCAAATACCCACGTTGTAAGAGTACTTCAGTTTTGCAAAGTCGGCATTGAAGCCATTCGCATTCAGGTAATCCACTTCTTCCTTGCGGCTGAGGTTCTTGTCGCGGGTAAGCGTGATGATTTCAACGCCTGGAGCCAACACGAGGAAAGTCATGTCGAAACGAATTTGGTCGTTTCCTGCACCTGTAGAACCATGTGCGATGGCGCTGGCACCGATTTCGTTGGCATAGCGAGCAATGGCGATGGCCTGGAAGATACGCTCGGAAGAAACCGAAATAGGGTAGCAGTTGTTGCGAAGTACATTACCGAAAACCATGTACTTCAACGACTTCTCGTAGTATTCCTGAGTGACGTCGAGTGTCACATATTTTGTTGCGCCCAACTTATAGGCATTCTCTTCGTTTGTTTTCAGTTGTTCAGCGGAAAAGCCACCTGTGTTGGCACAAGCAGCATGTACTTCGTAACCCATCTCCTTGGCGAGATACATCACCGTGTACGACGTGTCGAGTCCTCCACTGAAGGCTACAACCACTTTCTTCTTTTGTTCTGACATATATTTATAATGTTTAAGTTTAATATTTCTTGCAATTTTTCACTTTTCACTTCTCACTCTTTTTAGAATCAAGAATCCTTTTAAATCCTTTAAATCCCTGATTCACTCTTCACTCTACTCCCCTCGCCCTTTGGAGAGGGGTCGGGGGTGAGGCTCTTCCCATCAATCCTGTTGATGCGTTCAATCACGTCAGCAGGAATCTTGACAGGCAGATGTTCTTCTGGGTCGTAGAGCATACCCGTGCAGATGCAGTATTTGCGGTTCGTGCGATGGAGCACATCCACGTTGATACAGCCTTCGCAACCTTTCCAAAATGCCTCGTCGTCGGTGAGGTCGGCAAAAGTGACAGGCTTATACCCCAACTGCGTGTTCATTGCCATCACTGCTGCACCGCTCGTGAGCGAGAATATCTTGGCGTTTGGCCAGCGAGTGCGAGCCAATGAGAAGGTCATGTCCTTGATGCGCTTGGCAAGACCGATTCCGCGGAAATCGGGATGCACAATGAGTCCCGACGTGGTGACGTATTGCTTGTTGCCCCAGGTTTCGATATAGCTAAAGCCAGCGAACTTTTCGCCCTGTAGGGCAATGACGGCTTTGGCTTCTTTCATCTTGGTGAGCAGGTATTCGTGTGTTCGACGGGCAATACCCGTGCCTCTCACCTTAGCTGCTTCTGCAATGGTGTTGAGAATGGTGTCAACATACTTTTCGTGCGAAGCATCAGCTACCAACACTTGAATTTCTTCAGCTTCCATGTTCTATTCTACACTTTTCTTGATTGATAAACATGCTACACGGGAATGATTTCGGACAGAGCTTCCCTCACCTCCTCTCGCAATGCACCTTCCTCCACCACAATCATGATGGTGTCGTCACCTGCAATTGTTCCGATGATGACAGGAATGTTGGCATTGTCGATGTCGTAGGCAATGCTGCTGGCATATCCTGGACGCGTGCGAATCACACCGATATTGCCTGAGAAGCGCAAAGAGATGAATCCGTTGTTCAACATCATCTCGCGCACAGGTCGATGTTCCTTCACACGTTTGTACATGGCGTTGTTAGGCAGCACATACACCGACTTTCCACTGTTGCTCGCAGCTTTTGCCACTTTCAACTGTTTCAAGTCGCGTGAGAGTGTTGCTTGAGTCAGTTTGAAGCCTTCCTTCGAGAGCGCCTGAAGCAGTTCCTCCTGGTTGCTGATTTCCTGACTCGATATAATCATCTTGATCGTGTCAAGTCTTGAATTTTTTACACTCATTTCCGATAAGTTGTACTGATTCTTTTTTTACCTTATTATTATCTTATTGAATATCACTCTTTTGTATATTTATTCAAAATTGGCTGCAAATTTACAACTTTTTATGCAAATAAACCGCCTTTTTATTCGAAAATTTTTGCATAAAATGCATTTTTAGGCTAAAAAACATACAAAACCATGCATATAAAACATCTGCCAATAGCAGAATAGGGGTAAAAACAAGGAAAGCTGACATCTCCTTTTGGGTGATGCCAGCTTTCCTGAACTTGTTTGTGCGATTGTTACTTCTGCACGAGAGCGAGCGTGTCGGTAGCAATCATCAGTTCCTCATCGGTAGGGATGACGCAAACCTTCACTGGGGAATCGTCTGCGGTGATAGTTGCCTCCACGGCACGGCAAGCGTGGTTCTTCTCCACACTCATCTTCACGCCGAGGAATTCGAGTCCAGCTGTAGCACCTTCGCGCACTTCCCACTGGTTCTCGCCAGCACCACCTGTGAAGACAATCACATCAACGCCACCCATGGCTGCTGCATACTCGCCGATATACTTCTTGATGCGATAGCAGTACATGTCCTTAGCGAGGCGAGCTTGGTCGTTGCCCGATTCGATGGCAGCCAAGATGTCGCGGAAGTCGCTGCATCCACCACTCACACCGAGCAAACCCGATTGCTTGTTTAGCAAGTTGGAAATACCCTTCGTGTCGAGACCTTCCTTGTCCATGATGAATGTGACTGCACCTGCGTCGATGTCGCCCGAGCGAGTACCCATGATAAGACCTTCGAGTGGAGTGAGACCCATGGAAGTGTCAACTACCTTGCCATCCTTCACAGCAGCAATGGAAGCACCGTTACCGATGTGGCAAGTGATGATTTTTGTGCCTTCTGCCTTCTCGATGCCCAGGTATTCGAGCACGCGAGCACTCACGTAGCGGTGGCTGGTTCCGTGGAAACCATAACGACGCACGCCATACTTCGTGTAGAGTTCGTAAGGAACAGCATACATGTAGGCATAGTCAGGCATGGTCTGATGGAAAGCGGTGTCGAACACACCCACTTGTGGAATCTCAGGGAGCAGAGCCTTCACTGCGTTCACACCCTTGATGTTAGCAGGGTTATGGAGTGGAGCGAGGTCGTTGCAGGCAGAGAAGTCCTTCATCACTTGGTCGGTAATCAAAACGCTTTCACTGAACTTCTCACCACCATGTACCATGCGGTGGCCCACAGCGTCGAGTTCGTGAAGGTCCTTCATCACAGCGAATTCACCTTCAGTGAGCACCTTGAAAATGAGTTGCACACCTGCAGTATGCTCAGGCACTGGTGCGTCTATCTTTGTCTTCTTGCCATTCAACTTCACGTTGATGAATGAGTCAGGCAAACCAATCTTCTCGATTCCACCCGATGTGATCACGCTCTTATCATCCATATTATAAAGAGCGTACTTAATCGAACTGCTTCCGCAGTTCAAAACAAGGATTTTCATTGATTCTTATGTTTTTGTCAGGGATTTTAAGGATTTATAAGGATTATTCAAATAGTTATCTCAAGCACTAATGAGAAAATCCTTTTAATCCTTTAAATCCCTGATGATTTATTTGTTTTTATCAAGGATTTTAAGGATTTATAAGGATTATTCAAATAGTTATCTCAATCACTAATGAGGAAATCCTTTTAATCCTTTAAATCCCTGATGATTTTTATTTATTTTTATCAAGGATTTTAAGGATTTGAAGGATATTTCAGATAGTTATCTCAAGCACTAATGAGAAAATCCTTTTAATCCTTTAAATCCTTGATTATTATTATGATGATTATGTTTTATTTTTTCAAGGATTTGAAGGATTTGAAGGATATTTCAGATAGTTATCTCATGCACTAATGAGAAAATCCTTTTAAATCCTTTAAATCCCTGATGATTCATGATTTACTTTGAGTCCATAGCTTGACAAGCCGTGATGGCGACCATCTTGTAGATGTCGTCAACAGAGCAGCCGCGAGAGAGGTCGTTCACAGGACGAGCGATACCCTGAAGGATAGGACCGATGGCATCGGCATTGCCGAGACGCTGAACGAGCTTGTAACCGATATTGCCCACTTCGAGGTTAGGGAATACGAGTACGTTGGCATTACCAGCGATGTCGCTGCCTGGAGCCTTCTTCTTACCAACACTTGGTACGAGGGCTGCATCTGCCTGCAGTTCACCGTCAATCTTGAGCTCAGGAGCCATTTCCTTGGCAATCTTCGTAGCTTCAAGAACCTTGTCCACCACTTCATGCTTGGCACTTCCCTTCGTGGAGAATGAAAGCATGGCAACGCGTGGGTCAGCGAAACCAGCCACAGACTTGGCTGTCTGAGCAGTACAAACTGCAATCTGAGCCAACTGAGCAGCATCTGGCATAGGAGTAACGGCAACGTCACCCACAACGAGCACGCCATCCTCACCGAATTGAGGAGTCTGGGTAATCATCAGCATGGCACCGCTCACGCAAGTGATGCCTGGAGCGCACTTGATGATTTGGAGAGCAGGACGGAGCGTGTCGCCCGTAGTGGAGAGAGCACCACTGATTTGTCCGTCGGCTTCGCCACTCTTGATGATGAGGCAACCGTAATAGAGAGGGTCGAGCACCTTTTCGCGAGCCTGTTCGATGGTCATACCTTTCTTCTTGCGAAGTTCAAAGAGCAACTGAGCATATTCTTCACGCTTAGGCGAAGTAGCAGGGTCGATGAGAGTGGCTTTGTCGATGTTCTTCAGTCCGAGCTTGTCAGCAAGGGCATGGAGTTCGTCGATGTTGCCAAGAATGATGATGTCTGCAAGTCCGTCAGCGATAGCACGGTCTGCAGCAGTGAGTGTGCGCTCCTCTGTTCCTTCAGGGAGCACGATGCGCTGTTTGTTAGCCTTAGCGCGCTCAATGATACTGGTGATTAAGTCCATAGTTTATAATAGTATAGTTTTAAATAATCTTCTTTGCAAAGTTAATCAATCGAAACGAAAAATAAAAATGCACGCTCCATTATTTCAGTTTTTTGAACAAAAGTCGATGAATACGAACGATTTTGCAATCATTTTTTGATGAACAGCAAAACAATTCACCGAATAATCCTTTTTGTAATCGTGTGAAATAAATTTAGTATGTTTTTTATTTAGGAAAGAAATTAAAATAATTAGAATAATTTTATCAGAAATTTTATGTTTTTAATTTAAACAAATAAAACCATTTTTTGGGGTAATTATTCTAATTATTCCAATTTCTTTCCTTATTTACTCTATTATCGAATTTTTTTGCTCAAAAAGTTTGGTGGTGTGTAAAAATGGAACTATTTTTGCACGAAATCTATAAATAAGTGCAAAAAGAATGATACCCTTCAAAAAGATAGATGAAGATGATGCAACCATCATCGCAGGTTTTTTCCAATCGGAAGAGCGCGACAGAGTCATCAAGGCAGTGAGGCGTGCGTGCAAGCATGAGGCTGACATATTCATGGCAGTGGTAGATGGCATGCTGGTGCTTCGTCAGGAAACCACAAAGCTCTATGTCTATTCACTCCCGATTGGTAATGGCAACATGCGCATTGTGCTCATGCAACTCATGGAGGATGCTGCCCTCGTAGGAAATGACTGGCTGATTGTGGGTATCAGGCCTGAGCAGGAAGAAAGCGTGCTCTCGGCTCTTCCTCACCATTTCAAGTTTATTGGTGAAGAGAAGTACAGCTACCTCGATTTGCTTCGTCTGATGGTGAGCATCACCGATGAGCACTGCATGGTGGCAATGCCAACGCAGAACTATGGCGAGTCAGTTTTCTGCAATAACGAAACCATGGTGCCTGTCAGTGGGCAGTTTGGCTATTTCTAAAGCAGAGCATCAGATTCACCAACTTTGAACAGCGTCCGTAGTGGCGCTGTTTTTTATTTCGTTGAGGAGAATTGTGTGGATAAAGTCAGGTTTTCCTTTGATTTTACTGAACTGCCGAGCCTTCAACGTTATGATGGCGAGCCTTCGTTATCGCAACGCCGAGCCTTCGCTGAAACGATAACGAGCCTTCGGCAACTAGTTAAAAGCGAACGAACGCTTCAGTGGAGTTGCGAAAGAGGTTTATGGGAAGCGAAGAATTAAATGAAGAATGTAGAATGAAGAATGAAGAATGTAGAATGAAGAATGAAAATTACTTATTCCATTAGTAGAGTAAAACACATTCTTCACTCTTCATTCTTCATTCTTCATTTCGGCAACGCTGTCATTCTTCATTCGGAGCGCAGCGACCATTCTTCATTCTTCATTAAAAAGGGCAGTCCCTCTTTCGAGAGACTGCCCGTATAAGATTTTTAGAATTAGAATGGATTACTCACCTGGTACGATTGCGCCAGAAGGGCAAGCGTCAGCACAAGTTCCACAATCAACGCAGCTATCAGGATCGATAACATACTTGCTGTCGCCAGCAGAGATTGCTCCAGATGGGCACTCGCCTTCGCAAGTTCCACACATTACGCAATCGTCAGTAATTACATAAGCCATAGTCTTTACTTTTTTTAGAATTACGATAAATTTGTTTAATCAAGATTTACGGATGGCAAAGTTACAAAAAATCTAACATCAACTATCTTTTTCATCCTATTTTTTTTCGTTTTTTCGGCGTTTTTTTCAAATCATGCAATAAAAGCGTCGTTTTTTCGTTTTATTTCTCAGAGGACAAACAAGATGTTGAAGCTTCACACATTATATAATATATTAGCATGGACGTTTGCGGTGTTGCTTTGGTGCATCACCCCATTTTTTGTGCAATCCTTGCAGGCGCAGACCCGCAAGGTGATGAATCGTCCCTACATCGACCAGCGAATCCTTCATTATGGATTCCTTGCTGGTGTCCACATGCAGGATATAGAGCTCGTGAACAATGGTTTTACGGATGAAATGGGCAACCAGTGGTTTGCTGATGTGCCTAACTACGAGCCTGGATTCAGTGTGGGTGTGCTGGCTGAAGCACGATTGAGCAACCATTTTGCGGTGCGTGTGATTCCTACCATGCATTTTGGTAATAAGAACATCACGTTTCGTAATCATCTGAACAATGAGCGGCAGTATCAGACCCTGAAGTCCACTTATATCTCGGTCCCTGTTGACCTCAAGATTTCTGCCGAACGTTTCAACAACTATCGTCCTTACGTGGTGGCGGGCGTGAATCCAATGCTTGACCTCACTGTGAAGAAAGGTCGAAACCTGCTTACGAATCGCTTCGACTGCTATCTCGAACTGGGTTTTGGTTGCGACTTCTATTATTCTTTCTTCAAATTCATTCCAGAAATTAAATTCGCCTACGGTCTTACCAATATCATCAATGGTCTTCGAGACGACATCACCGACCCAAGTTCTTTGATTTTCTCCAAGTCTGTCGATAAGGGACACTCCAAAATGATTATCATCAGCTTGTATTTCGAGTGATGACAGACGCCGTGTATGGAGCGTTTGTGTCAGCATGCGTCACGCATTCTTAACACTGAGTCAATAATGTAACATTTTTGTTACTTTTATGATTTGCTTCATATATGGTCAATACAATGAAAACTACTAATTTTGCAGTAATATTATGTTGATTAATTAGGACTTCTTTCGCCTTTAACAGTGAGTATGATAAATATAGGGAAAAGAATTCAAGAAGAATTGGAACAACAAGAGCGTTCTATTAGTTGGCTTGCACGCAAATTGGATTGCAATCGAACAAGTGTGTATCGCATATTGAGAAAGAACAGCATTGATACTGCGCTACTGGGTCGGATTTCACAGATATTGAATTGTGACTTCTTTCAGGAACTATCTAAAGATATGTCGCAACCAGTTAATGAATGATTGAGTTTCAATGTAATACCTTTAAGTGTGTGAAATAATAAGAAGGTTTATTATTTTACACTCTAAAGGCGTGCTTGTTGGCTTCGGGTATTATCCTGATAGTTTAGTCAAAATAATAGTCCATACGACTATTGAAAAGGGACTCTGTCTCAGTAATAGATTGCTGAACAAGAGCCTTCTGATGCTCTATGGCTTCTATCTTTGAGGCAAAGGATTGCTGGAGGGGGAGAGGGGGAACGGGGACTTTGAAACCTTTGATGTAGCCTAGATTAAGATTCTTTTGACGAGCACCATGCCTATGTTTTAAAGCTTCTTCTCTCATCAAAAACAAAGCGTAATAAAGCCAAACTACATTATCATTAAACAAAGACACATTCGCACATGCTTGGTTTGAAGCGGAGGCTTTTGTTGCAATTCCAAGTTTAAAAGCCGCTGTATCATACATTCCAATAAACAAACTCATAGGTTTGCAAAGTTTTGCAGACGACGATTCTAAGGCTTCTTTTGTAATCTTCTCTATAGAATCATCTAAAAACAATTTGTTTAGTTCTCCTGCAGAGAACCAATTAATGTCTCCTGTAAAATATTTTGGATTGTTTCTTGATGGTGTCCCTCCAGAGATGCATTCTCCGAGTAATTCTATTTCTTTTACCTCCCATCCTTTTTCATTCGTCACAGGGTCTCCGAACATATCATTGAAGATGGATTGGGCGAGTTGGTCATATTCTTTCAGTTGTGCCTTTTTCTTCTCGATGATACTCGAAAGAAGGTCAAGTTCTGAAACAATACGCTGCTGCTCTGAGAGGGGTGGAATAGGAATAGTGGTATTTTTAATTAAGCTCTGTGAGATGTTAGGCTGAGCTCCCCCAACGGCATCTCTAAGAAAAACAGACTTCTTAGATTTCAAAATATATAATAGGAACATTGGATTAAAACTTCTATTAGGCAAAATGCCACAAATGGCTTGATTTGTTGCCATTTCTTTTTTAAGAAGACCTACTTGCCCAACAGTTGCTCCATACATTGCTAATACTACTGTATCAACAGGAAAAATCTTAGCTGATGACTTCTCTAATCCTAAATCGGTGATGCGTAATTCTGCATCATAAATCAATCCTTGTGCAACTTCACCACTTCGTAGCCAAGGTATTGTTCCACTTTCATAGTATTCAAGATGAGATTTAGAAGGAGTTCCTCCTGATGATGTTTCGCAAACCTCTCCTAATTTCTTATATGTCCATCCCTCTCTCATAGAAAGTTCTCTTTAGATAGATTGTTTTGTTTTCGCAAAGATACAATCTTTTTTGAACACCTTAAAGCAAATGGGGCTAAAAAAATGATGTAGTTGCCTACAGACCAAAGAACATATATTGTGATTTTACGAACTATTGTTTTGATGTGTTCAGAAAAAAATGTACTTTTGCATTGTGAAAGGACGTGTTTTGGCACGACGGAATAAATAAAGCGTATGAAATATTCAATCATAGTTCCTGTTTATAATCGTCCCGATGAGGCGGATGAACTGCTGGAAAGTCTGACGAAGCAGACGGTGGAGCGGTTTGAGTTCGAAGTCATCATCGTGGAGGATGGTTCTCAGACGCCATGTAAACAGGTGGTGGAAAAATATAGGGATAAGCTCGACATCAAGTATTTTGCAAAGCCCAATTCGGGTCCTGGCCCTTCGCGCAATTATGGCGTGGAGCGTGCGAAAGGCGATTATGTGCTGATACTGGATTCCGACGTGGTGCTGCCTCAGGATTATCTCAAGTCGGTGGATGCAGAACTGGCTGAGCATCCCTGTGAGGCGTTCGGCGGTCCCGACAGTGCGCACGACTCTTTTACGCAGGTGCAGAAGGCAATCAGCTATTCCATGACTTCGTTCTTCACGACGGGCGGTATTCGCGGAGGCAAGAAGAAACTCGACAAGTTCTATCCTCGCTCGTTCAATATGGGTGTGCGTAGGGATGTTTATAATGAGTTGGGCGGTTTCTCGAAAATGCGCTTTGGTGAGGACATCGACTTTAGCTATCGCATTTTCGAAGCGGGTTATCAGGCTCGCTTGTTCCCTTCGGCATGGGTGTGGCATAAACGTCGTACCGACATGGACAAGTTCTTCAAGCAGGTGTTCAATTCGGGTATTGCTCGTATCAATTTGGAGAAACGTCATCCTGGCACCATGAAACTCGTGCATCTGCTGCCGATGGTGTTTACCGTGGGCGTGATTCTCCTGTTGGTGGCTGCCGTGGTGCTTCGGCTTGCCGAAATCAGTGATGGAGCGAGCGAATGGCTCAAGGCGGGCTATCCTTTCGGAAAGACAAGATTGGGGTGGTGGACACTTCCACTCATTCCGATTCTTATATACATGTTCCTCATCTTCATCGATTCGTCTATCAAAAACAAGTCGTTGGTGATAGGATTCCTTTCCATCGAAGCAGCGTTCGTTCAGCTCTTTGGCTACGGACTCGGATTCTTGAAGGCATGGTGGCAACGCTGTGTGCTGAAGAAAGGTGAATTTGCTGCCTACGAGAAGAATTTCTATGAATAGACTCATCTCCTGCCCCTCCCAGTGAGGGTAGGGAGTAGATACTCTCTGCTATCAGTTTATGTCAAGTCGCTGGTCGAAATATTACAAGCCATTCAATTCCACTCCAGAGCACAAGGGGGAGACTCCCAAGGCGAAGGAAAGAACTTCGAAGGCGAAGGAGGCGGATGATGAGAAAAAACTCACCATCAAGGAATGGAATGAGGAGGAGCGTCCTCGTGAGAAATTGGAGTCGAAAGGCCCTGAGTCGCTCACGAAGGCAGAGTTGCTTGCTATTTTGATTGGTAGTGGAACGACGAAGAAATCTGCTGTGGAACTGATGGCAGAACTGATGCGGGAATGCGATGACAAGCTGGTTTTGTTGAGCAGAATGTCTATTGACGAACTCACTCAAATTTCAGGAATAGGACCCGCCAAAGCCATTACTATCAAGGCTGCGATGGAGCTTGGTAATCGAAGGACACAGGAGGAAACGACATTGGTTCTTGAGCAAATCAAGGATGCTGGACAGATTTATCGCTACATGCACCCTTTGATGCGTGACTTGAACTACGAAGAATGCTGGGCTCTCTTGCTGAACAACAATGCCCGACTTATCAAACGGGTGAAACTCAGTCAGGGTGGACGCACTGAAACGCTGGTAGATGTTAGAATTTTGCTGAAACATGCTCTTTTAGCTGAGGCGACTTCCATGATTCTGGTGCACAACCATCCTTCAGGCTCTTGTCGCCCCAGCAAGGAGGACATCCGTCTTACGGAGCACGTGAAAACTGCGGGCACGACGATGAATATCAAACTGCTCGACCACGTGATTGTCACTGATGGCGACTACTACTCCTTCTCGGAAGATGGGAAACTTTAGTTTAGTGTGGGTGCAGAATTTTTCACTTTTCACTTTAATCTTTTAACTATTCTTTATGGCAGAAGAAAAATTGACAAAATATGATATAGAAACGAAGACTGTGGAAATGCTTCGCACGGTGTTCGACCCTGAAATCCCCGTGAATGTCTATGACCTCGGACTCATCTATAAGATAGACGTGACGGATGATTTTGAGATTACCGTGGATATGACGCTGACGGCACCGAACTGTCCCGCTGCTGATTTCATCATGGAGGACATTCAGCAGAAGTTGGATTCCATCCACGGCGTGAAATCTGCGACCGTAAATCTTGTCTTCGAACCCGAATGGAACAAGGACATGATGAGCGAAGAAGCCAAGTTGGACTTGGGGTTTATGTAAGCCTCACCCCTAACCCCGAGCCTCACCCCTAACCCCTCTCCGAAGGGCGAGGGGAACTTTGAAGGGCGAGGGGAGTAGAATGAAGAAAAGATAATGAAGAATGAAAACCTTTTTATAATTTTTCACGATGAAAAATTACTATTTTATATCTGATGCCCATCTCGGGTCAAGAGCTTTTAAGCATGCAAGGACTCGGGAACGCAGGTTGGTGAATTTCCTCGATGCCATCAAGGATAAGGCTGAGGCTGTGTATATGCTTGGCGATATGTTCGACTTCTGGTTTGAATACGACGAGGTGGTGCCAAGAGGATTCACGCGTTTCTTGGGGAAGGTAAGTGAACTGACTGACCGTGGTGTGGAGGTGCATTTCTTCCAAGGTAATCACGACATGTGGTGTGGGGATTATCTGGAGAAGGAATGTGGCATGATTATCCATAAGGAGGCACTGACGACGGAAATATGTGGCAAGGAGTTTTATATCGCACATGGACATCGCTTGGATTATCGCGACCATAGCTTGAAGGCAAGGCTGATGTACGATATGTTTGAAAGTCGCACACTGCGTCGCATTGCGAGGATGATTCATCCGCACTGGTTCATGAATTTTGGTTTGAACTGGGCGAAGAGCAGTCGCGAGAAGCATATTGAAGAAGGTGGCGAGCCTCCTTATCAGGGTGAGGACAAAGAGGGACTCGTGCTCTATGCCAAGGAATATTTGAAGACGCACCCAACCATCAATTATTTCATGTTTGGGCATCGACACATAGAGCTGGACATGTTCCTCAATCGCACTTGCCGGATGATGATTCTTGGCGAATGGTTCTCCCTCTTCACTTACGCTGTTTTCGATGGCGAAAACATCTTTATGGATAATTATATTGAAGGGGAAACGGAGCTGTAGAAAGGAGAAAAGAGGAAGGAGGAGGGAGGAGGGCTTCGGCAGAGCCGAAGCTTACGGAAAAACTAGATGTTAAATGAAGAATGAAGAATGGTTTTCTGGTAAGCTTCGGTTTTGCCGAAGCCATTCTTCATTCTTCATTCTTCATTCTTGTTCTCAAGCAGCTTCTTGTTGATTTCTTTCTCGGGAATGACGCCTTTGTCTTTCCAAGATTCGAGTTGCTTGACGATGTTGCCGGGACCTGTGGAGAGCTGACCTTGGGCTTTGTCGAAGGCAGAACTGGCTGCGGAGATTTTTGTACCAAGGTCGGAGAAGGTGTCGGTGAAGGTGGCAAATTTCTTATAGACCTTTTGGGCAGATTCGATGATGTCCTTCACGTTCTTGGTTTGTTTGGCATTTTGCCAGAAAAGCCACACAATCTTCAGTGCCAACATCAGGTTGGTGGGGTTCACAATGATGATGTGCTTTTGGTAGGCATCTGTGGCGAGTTTTGCATCGTTTTCCATGGCAAGGATGTAACTGCCTTCGTTCGGAATGAACATCAACACGTATTCCGCTGAGTTTTCCACTTTCTTTGGATAGTGCTTGTCTGCCAATTCGTTCACATGTGTGCGAATGGACTTGATGTGCTCCTTGATGTGGCGCTCCTGCTCTTCGGCTGTCTCTGCATGGATATAGTCGAGATAGGCGGTGATGGATGTCTTGGAGTCGATGATGAGATAACTGTCACCGTGGAGTTTCACCTTCACGTCGGGAATGAATCGATTGCCGTTGTCGTCTGTGTTCACATCCTGGGTGAAGAAGTCCGTTCCTTCCGTCATGCCACTGGCTTCGAGGATGTTTTTCAGTACAGCCTCTCCCCAGTTTCCCTGCTTCTTTGGGTCGGCTTTCAGGGCTTTGGCAAGATTGTCGGCATTCTCGCCTAAGACCATGGTTTGGTTGGTGAGTGTGTTGATGGCTTCTTTCATCACCGCATCTGTCTTTCCTTGTTCGGTCATCTTGTCTTCGAATTCCTTCTGGAATTTGGCAAGTGATTCCTTGAGCGGATTGAGCAGATTGTCCATGCTCTCCACGTTCGTCGCTTTCATCGATTCCTGTTGCATCTTCAGATGCTCGGAAGAAAGGCGGTCGAACTCCAAGCGCATGGTGTTGATTTTTTCCTCCCACTGCTTTTGCATCTCCTGCTTTTGCAAGTCGTGGCGCCTTTCCATGTCGGCTTTGGTTTCCTGAAACTGACTCTTGATATGCTCAAGCATTTGGAGGTATTGCACCTTCAGTTCATCCAACTCCTTTTTGTGGCTATCCTTGAGGTTTTGCACCACCGATTCACTGCTTTGTTTCAGCGTTTCTTGTTGCTCCTGAAGAGAAACGACTTGTGTTTCTGCCTTCGTAGCTTTGCCGTGGCTTTGGAACAGAAGATAACTCAGAATGAGCAGTAAAAGTGCTAAGATGATAATCGCAATTTCCATATAAAGTGTTTGTATTTTAGTTTTGAAAAACAAATATACTCAAAAAAATACATTGGGCAGTAATTTTTGTTAACTTTTTTTGATATATTTGCAGCCAAAGATAAAAAGTCTTGTTCGCATTTTGCTTGGACATCGCTTGCTGGTGTCGGTTTTATGCGTAAGATAGAGAGTTCAGTAAACCAAATAGTCAGCTATCGTTTCCACATTCTCATATAAAAGTGTGCCGATTCCATGCAATACATAGGTGAAATATTGTCTTTAGTAGTTGCCGTCGCTTGGACGGGTGCTGCTTTGTTTAGTGAAGCTGCCACACTCAGAATCGGAACGATTGTGCTGAATGTGATTCGCATGGCGGGTTCGCTGTTGGTTCTGGGTGTCATCCTCTGGGTGGTGACAGGTTTTCCTCTTCCTCAGTATCTCAATGCCGAGGCGTGGCTATGGCTTTCGCTTTCGGGCTTAGTGGGATATGTGTTTGGCGATTATTGCCTCTTCAATTCCTATCTCACGATTGGTTCCCGCTATGGACAGCTATTCATGACGCTCGCTCCCTTGGCAGCCGCCCTTGCAGGCTGGCTGATACTGGGTGAGAAAATGAGTTTGATGGGAATCCTTGGCATGTTGGTCGTTGGTACGGGCATAGGCATGTCGGTTCTCAACAAAGGTGGAAGCGGGCAGCATCGCCCACATCTCAAACTGCCTGTTCGCGGTGTGCTTTATGGCATCGGTGCCGCTGTGGGACAGGGTGTTGGACTCGTGCTGAGCAAATTGGGCATGGAGCATTATCAAGATGGCATTGCAGTGCATTTTGGAGGTGACATGACGCAGGCTGGAGCAGTGCTCGACTACGTGCCCGTGGCTTCTACTTTCGTGCGAGCCATCACAGGATTGATAGGCTTCTTCATCATCATGGTGCTGAGTGGCAAGGCGCGACGATTGGCTCCTGCACTGAGAGATAAGAAAGGTATGTTGTTCACATTCTGTGCTATTCTTTGCGGACCAACCATCGGTGTTTCTCTCTCCTTGCTTGCCACGCTTTACACGAATGCTGGAGTGGCGCAGACGCTGATGTCGTTGACTCCTGTGCTGATTATTTGGCCTACATGGCTCATCTATCGTCAAAAGGTGACGGTGCTCGAGGTGGTGGGTGCTTGCGTGGCAGTGGCAGGAGCTTCGCTCTTCTTTCTTTGAGAGATAAATGGTTTGGAAATGAGCCATTGGCTTTTGAAATATAATCAATTCATTAACTTAACTAAACAACTAACACATGAAACGTATTCTTTCTATTCTTCTTTTCGGTGCATCGAGCATCGCTATGGCTCAGCCTATGGCAGAAATGCAGCCTGAATTAGATCATCCTATCACTGAGCCAACTGCTACGGAGATGACGCTTGAAACTCCAAAAGAGAGCAAGATGCAATCTCTGGGTCAGCAAGCACTTCAAGATATTAAGGAAAACACGAAGTTTGGTGGTTATGTCATTGGTCAAGCTGTTTTCAATGACAACGATGCCAGCAAAGTGCAATCGAACTTCAATCTTCGTCTGATTCGTCTGTATGTGGATGGAAAAGTATTGGATTTCCAATATAAGTTGCAGTTGCAGGCAAACGGATTCGGCAATGATTCCAAGGGAAATAGCCCACGCGTGGTGGATGCATGGATTGAATGGCAGAAGTTCGAGTTTGCCAAGATAAGATTCGGACAGTTCAAGCGTGCTTTCACTTTTGAGAATCCTATGAACCCTTGGGACATAGGTGCCAACGGCTATGCTCAACTCACCTCAAAGTTGGCAGGTATGAGCGACCGAGTGGGCGAACATTCCAGCAACGGACGTGACATGGGTGTGCAGTTGCAAGGTGATTTCTTGCCTATAGGCAAAGACCAGCACAAGCTCTTCCACTATCAGTTTGGTGTATATAATGGACAGGGTATCAACAAGTCTGACCAGAACGGACATAAGGACTATATCGGTGGTTTCTTCGTTCGTCCAATCAAGGAATTGCAGCTGGCTGTGTTTGGTTGGAGTGGTGACTATGTGGCAAATGGAATCACAGTTGACCGCAAGCGCTTGGCATACGGTTTGAAATATGATGGCAAAATCAATGTGCGTGCAGAGTATGCAAGAAGTCATGGTCGCAAGATTGGAACGGATAGTAATGGTCTGCCTGCAGCGGTTGGTGCTAACAGGGCTGATGCTTGGTATGCCATCGTAGGAGTACCAGTCGGCGAGCATTGGAAGTTCTGGGGGAAGTACGATGTGTATCGTGACAACAAGGAGTGGAACAGTACCAAGAGTCTCTACAATCTCACGGCTGAATACTATTTTTACAAGAACTTGAAGATTCAAGGTACTTATTCCTACACACACGACCGCACAGCTGTAGATAAGGATTACAATACGTTCGACCTTCAGGTTTATTACCGCTTTTAAATATAATGACGATTGTTTGGTTTGCCATTTGCGCTATTGTTCATGAATTGGGGCATTTCCTTGTAGGTCATGGATTGGGGTGTAAGGTTACTCGTTTCCAGATATTCTTATCGCCCCTTTTCTCCTTCCATTTTCCTCGTCGGAAAGATGGAAAGCCTTCGTGGCGCGATACAGAGTTTTCCATCGGTTGGTTGCCATTGGCTGGATTGACGGTTTTCGATGTCCCTTCCAATTACACGAATCTTGCTCCTCTTTCTACGGTGAATCCCGATGGTACGGCTGAGGAGAACGAAGGAAAATACATGGGATGGACGAAAGATGGCAAACCTGTGCAGGTGAATCAACGACAATTCTTGCATCTTCGTCCTGCTTGGCAACGCTTGTGCGTGTCGTTGGCTGGCGTGATTTTCAATTTGTTGTTTGCTTTGCTCCTGCTGGGCATTTTGGTGTTTGGCGCTGTAGGTCAAAAGCATGGCGTGTGGGGATGGGCGGAACTGAAGGAGTCGTTGTTGTCCACCTTTCAAATCTTTGGCTATTCCATTCTTGATGCCTCGGGAGTGGTGTCTCACTTTTTGGGAATGGAATTCTCGGTGTCGTCGGTTTCGCGTAGCATCTACGACATCTATCAGTACCTTTATGCTCACGATTTTTTGTATGGCTTAGCCATCTATAGCATCGTGCTGTTCTTCATCAATATTCTGCCGATTTATCCACTTGATGGTGGTCGGGCAGTGATTGAAAGCTACGAAATCGTGACGGGAAAACGCCCTTCAGATCGCTTGATGACGGCACTCGCTTGGATAGGTTCCATCCTGTTCATCATCCTCTTTTGGATTCTTCCTATGTTTTAGGAAATAAATATGTTTTGGGGCAGATTTTGATATGCTGTTTTTCACAGGAAACAGATACTCGGGGATTTCAAACATCATCTTGAGTTTGCAAAACATACTTGCACTTGTTGGTTGACTTCCTATTTTTATGAAGGAGAGAAAAAAATACCTATCATTTCTTGGAAATAAAAATTTTTCATTAACTTTGCATTTAGAAAACATTCATATACACACATTTTTTTTATAAATCAATTAAATTATGAAGATTGAAAAGATCGTAGCTCGTGAGATTCTTGATTCTCGTGGCAACCCTACAGTCGAAGTTGACGTAGTTCTCGAAAATGGTGTTCTTGGTCGTGCAGCTGTTCCATCAGGTGCTTCTACAGGTGAAAACGAAGCTCTCGAGCTTCGCGATGGCGACAAGGGACGTTATCTCGGTAAGGGCGTTCTCAAGGCAGTTGAGAATGTTAACACTATCATCGCTCCAGCTTTGAAGGGTGACTGCGTGTTCAACCAGCGTGCTATCGACTACAAGATGCTCGCTCTCGATGGTACTCCTACCAAGAGCAAGCTCGGTGCTAACGCTATCCTCGGCGTTTCTCTCGCAACTGCAAAGGCTGCTGCAAACGCTCTGGGTATGCCTCTCTATCGTTATATCGGTGGTACAAACACTTACACATTGCCAGTTCCTATGATGAACATCATCAACGGTGGTGCTCACTCTGATGCTCCTATCGCATTCCAGGAATTCATGATTCGTCCAGTTAGCGCTCCATCTATCAAGGAGTCTATCCGCATGGGTGCAGAAGTGTTCCACAACCTCGCTAAGCTCCTCAAGGCACGTGGCTTGAGCACAGCTGTAGGTGACGAAGGTGGTTTCGCTCCAGCTCTCGACGGCATCGAAGACGCTCTCCAGATTATCTGCGACGCTATCAAGGCAGCAGGTTATGAGCCAGGTAAGGACGTGAAGATCGCTATGGACTGCGCTGCTTCAGAGTTTGCTACCCAGGATGCTGATGGCAACTGGTGGTATGACTACAGCCAGCTCAAGAATGGTAAGAAGAAGGACCCTAACGGCAAGAAGCTCAGCGCTGACGAGCAGATTGCTTATCTTGAGGAACTCATCACTAAGTTCCCTATCGACTCTATCGAGGATGGTCTCGACGAGAACGACTGGGACAACTGGGTGAAGCTCACTGCAAAGATTGGCGACCGTTGCCAGCTCGTAGGTGACGACCTCTTCGTTACTAACACCAAGTTCCTTGAGAAGGGTATCAAGATGGGTGCTGCTAACTCCATCCTCATCAAGGTTAACCAGATTGGTTCACTCACTGAGACTCTCGAAGCTATTGAAATGGCTCACCGTCACGGTTACACTTCAGTTACTTCTCACCGTTCAGGTGAAACTGAGGATGCTACTATCGCTGACATCGCAGTGGCTACTAACTCTGGTCAGATTAAGACTGGTTCTATGTCTCGTACAGACCGTATGGCGAAGTACAACCAGCTTATCCGCATCGAGGAAGAACTCGGTTGCGTTGCTAAGTATGGTTACAACAAGCTGAAGTAATTCATTGTTTTACTTCAATTTGTGAAAAAAAACTCAGGGCGAGTGCTGAATTTCAGTGCTCGCCCTTTTTTGATGATATTTTTTCCACATTAGTCTATTGGTATTCGGATTTTTGTGTATCTTTGTCGCAAACTATTCAGCTAATCATCTTTTTGAGTCGCCTACGGCGAGAAATCTTTCAAATCTATACAAATCATACAAATAATATTATGAAGAATATTGAAAGATTTGAAAAGATTTGTGAGATTTCTGTCACGAAGTGACACTCCTTGATATTATTCGCTGAACTGTTACCTTCGTCGCAATAACAATCAAATAATCATTTATATGAAGACACTGAAATTTGTAGTACTTATGACTATTTCATCTGTAGCACTCAATGCAAGTGCACAAAATGCCCCTCAACTGAGGTCGGACAACATCGACGAAGTGATGGCTGCCATGACGCTCGAAGAGAAAGCGCAAATATTGGTGGGAGGTGCCAATAACTTCTTCTCGAACGGAGCCGTAGTGGGTGGAGCTGCTGAGACTGTGCCTGGCGCTGCCGGCACCACCGCTGCCATTCCTCGTTTGGGTATTCCTCAAACGATTCTCACTGATGGTCCTGCTGGCGTGCGCATCAATCCTACTCGCGAAGGCGACTCCAAGACTTACTATGCCACGGCATTTCCTATTGGTTCGGCATTGGCTTCCACTTGGAATACCGAACTGGTGGAGGAAGTGGGCAAAGCAATTGGTAATGAAACCAAGGAATACAAGTGTGACGTGATTCTGGGTCCAGGCATGAACCTGCATCGCAATCCGCTTTGTGGACGCAACTTCGAGTATTATTCCGAGGACCCTGTTGTGACGGGAAAAATCGCTGCTGCTTACGTGAAGGGTGTGCAGAGCCAAGGTGCTGGCACGAGCATCAAGCACTTTGCTGTGAATTCGCAGGAGACGGAGCGCACGAGCGTGGATGAACGAGTGTCGCAACGTGCATTGCGTGAACTCTATCTGCGTGGTTTCGAAATTGCTGTTCGCGAAGGAAAGCCATGGACTGTGATGGCTTCTTACAATCGCGTCAATGGACCTTTGGCACAGGAAAGCCGAGACTTGCTCACCGATGTGCTCCGCACCGATTGGGGTTATCAGGGTATGGTGATGACCGACTGGATTGGGCAGCGCAACACGGGTGCTCAGGTTCATGCAGGCAACGACCTCATGGAGCCAGGTCAACCTCAGCAAAGCGAGGAAATCGTGACGAAGGTGAAGAACGGACAACTCGACATCAAGGATGTGGATAACAGCGTTCGTCGTTTGCTGGAATATATCGTGAAGACTCCAACGTTTAACAAATATCAGGCAGGCAATGCTCCCGACTTGAATGCACATGCTGCCATCACTCGTCGTGCTGCCAATGAAGGAATTGTGCTTTTGGAAAACAATGGCGTGTTGCCTCTCGACAAGAAAATCCAAACGGTGGCACTCTATGGCGTTTGCTCCTATGAGTTCCTTTCCGGCGGTGTTGGTTCTGGTTGCGTGCATCCGCCATACGTGGTTGACATGGTGAAGGGACTTGGCAATGCAGGTATCAAGACCACGGAATCGTTGACTAATATCTATCAGAAATATGTGGAGTTTGCCAAGTTGAAGTTCGAGACCGACCGTAGCCCTGCGAAGTGGTTCCAATCGCTTGTGATGGGACAGCAGAAATACCCTGAGATTGATTTTAGCATTTATTCATTCATGAAAGAAGTGCCAAATGCCGATGCTGCCATCATCACGCTGGGACGTCAGGCAGGAGAAGGCATTGACCGCGAGATTGAGGGTGAATTCAATCTTTCCGAACAAGAGCGACAGATGGTGATTCAGGTTAGTCAGGCTTTCCATCAGGCAGGTAAGCCCGTTATCATCATTATCAATTCGGGTTCCGTCATAGAGACTGCTTCGTGGAAGAACTATGCGGATGCTATCCTCGTGGCTTGGCAACCAGGCATGGAAGGAGGAAACAGTGTGGCAGATATTCTGACGGGAAAGGCAAACCCTTCGGGCAAACTGACGATGACATGGCCTATCGACGTGGCAGACCATCCTTCCACAAAGTATTTCCCTAATGCGTCCGTGGACATTTTCACTTATACTTCAGCCGGCAACAAAATGCCAGGCTATCAGTTCACGAATCATGAGGAAGACATCTATGTGGGTTATCGCTATTTTGATTCTTTCCAGAAGAATGTCAGTTATCCTTTTGGCTATGGTTTGTCATATACCACTTTTGTGTATAGCAAGCCAAGCGTAAAGAAGAGTGGGGAACAAATCGAGGTGAGCATCACCGTCAAGAACACGGGTAAAGTGGCAGGTAAGGAAGCCGTGCAAGTGTATGTTGCTGCACCAAAGGGTAATTTGGAAAAGCCAGCCAAAGAACTGAAAGCCTTTGGTAAGACACGTGAATTGCAGCCTGGTGAAAGCCAAACGCTTCGCATGACACTTCAGCGTCGCGACCTTGCTTCCTTCGATGAGGAACAGAGTGCATGGATTGTGGATGCAGGCACTTATCAGTTCCTCATTGCCGCTTCTGCTACCGACATTCGTGCCACTGCTGCCCTCAAGGTGGATGCACTGAAAGAACCTACCACTAATGCGCTCAAGCCACAAGTGAAGTTGAATAGGCTGAGTGTAAGAAGATAAAAAAAGCCTCACCCCCAGCCCCTCTCCAAAGGGAGAGGGGAGTAGAATGAAGAATGGCTTCGGCAAAACCGAAGCTTACAAAAAACAGAAGAATGAAGAATGTGGATTAACGAATTAAAAGATTCTTAATTCTACATTCTTCATTCTTCAGTTAATGTTCAAGCCAGCACTACGTCCAGTACCATCATGAGGGCGAAACCAAGGGCGAAGCCGATGGTGCTGAGGTTGGAATGTGGCTCAGTGGAGGCTTCGGGAATGAGTTCTTCGATGACAACGTAGAGCATGGCACCTGCGGCAAAGGCGAGGGTGTAGGGAACCAAAGGAATGAGAATTGAGGAAAGCAGGATGACGAGAATGGCACCAATGGGTTCCACGGCACCACTTAGGGTTCCAATCATGAAGGAACGCCATTTGCTGTTGCCTGCTGCTCGCATCGGCATGGAAATAATGGCTCCTTCGGGCACATTCTGAATGGCGATACCGAGCGCCAAGGTGGCAGCCGCTACTTCGGATATGCCCAAAGCTCCTTGCATGGCACCAGCCAATACCACACCCACAGCCATTCCTTCAGGCAGATTGTGAAGTGTGACGGCAAGGGTGAGCATGGCAGTTTTGGAAAGGTGACTCTTGGGACCTTCTGGACTTTTCGAATCGAAATGGAGGTGCGGAGTCATCAAGTCGAGTAGCAGTAGGAATCCCATACCAATGAGAAATCCCACCGTCGTAGGAACAATCGCCATCTTTCCCATTCCCTCGTTCAGTTCCATGCTTGGCATCAACAACGACCACACACTCGCAGCCACCATCACGCCTGATGAGAAGCCTAATAATAGTTTTTGCAGTCGAGTCGGCATTTCCTTTCGCATGAAAAACACGAAAGCAGACCCCAACATGGTGCCTAAGAATGGGATGAGAAGGATGATGATGATTTCTTGACTCATGGCTGAATGAGGAACGGTAAATGAAGAATGAAAAATGAAGAATGAAGAATTGGATTAGCAAGGAATTTATTCTTCATTCTTCATTCTTCATTCTTCATTTTAACACTGGTTTACTTGGCAATCTTATACATCACGAAGGTCTTTGCTGGAACGCTACCTGTGAGTGTTGGAGCAGAAACAGTGATGTTGCTGGTCTTTGGCACGTACTTCGTTGGAGCATCGAGAGTGTTCTCGCCTTCGAGTTTGTCAGCAGTGAAAGAAGTGAGCGTAGCACTCTTGCTGCCCCTCATACCCTTGAGGTTCACGCTGAAGTCCTGTGCCTTGTCGCCCGTGTTCACAATCTTCACGATGATGCTGTTCGATGGCTTGTCATAGACAGCACTTGCGAAGAGACCGTCTTGGTCGTTATTGCCAGCCACAGGCTTTCCGTTCATCGTGAGCTGAAGCACGTTCGTACCCTTGTTGAGCGAGAACATCTGCTGCACGTAGTAAGAGCATGAGCGGAACGAGCGGAGGTTGTCGTACCAAATCATGTCTGGACGCCACTGCCAACCATCGATGTGTGCGAAGAGAGGAGCGTAGGTTGCCATGTGAACGATGTCGGCATTGCGTTCCATGCCTGTCATGAAGGCTGCTTCAAGGAGGGCTGCATTGAAGTGGTTCCATTTCTTACCTCTTCCGTGGCATGCATACTCGCCTGCAAACACCTTTGGACCCTTGCGGTCGTAGTTGTCGTAGCGGTTGCCCTGAGCGAGGAACCAGCTTTCTGGACGATAGAAGTGCTCATCCACGAGGTCTGCCTTCATCTTCTTCATCTCTGGCCAGAGGTATTCGAACTGCTTACCTTCTGAGTCAGGTCCGGAAGTACCAATAATCTTGATGTTAGGATACTTCTTGCGCACTTGATCCACGAATGGCTTCAGGTTTTCTGGGTAGATTTCGCCCCACTGCTCGTTACCGATAGCCACAAACTTCAAGTTGAATGGAGCAGGGTGTCCCATGTCAGCGCGAAGCTTTGCCCATGTGTTCTTGGCTGGGTCTCCGTTGGCAAATTCTATGAGGTCGAGCACGTCGTCGATGTAAGGCTGAAGCTGGTCAACAGGCACGTGAGCAGCACTGCGTTCTGCACCGTTCTGGAACTCGCAAGAAAGACCTACGCTGACAACAGGCAGAGGTTCTGCACCAATTTCCTCACTGAGGCGGAAATACTCATAGAAACCGAGTCCGTAGCTCTGGAAGTAGTCTGGGTAGAAGCGGTAGTCGAAGGTGTAGTGCCAACGGTTCTCGTTCAGCGGACGATTCTCAACTGGACCTACCGAGTTCTTCCACTGATAACGAGTAGCGAGGTCGGTACCTTCCACGATACATCCACCAGGGAAACGGAACACGCCTGGATGGAGGTCTGCCAAAGCCTGTGCGAGGTCCTTACGCATACCGTTCTCATCGCCATTGAATACGTCAGCTGGGAAAAGACTGATGTGCTCCAGGTCTAACACTGCACTGTTGCGGTCGAGCATCAAGCGGAGCGTACCCTTGTTCACCTGCTTGTTCGACTTAATCGTCAAGGTGTATTTCTTCCAATCCTTCGAATCCACGGTCAGTTTTTCTTCGGAGAACTGCTGACGCTCTCCCATCGTCGATGGGTCGCAGAGCATCACTCGAAGCACTGCCTTACCGCCATTTGGTACGCGTGCCCAAACAGAGAACTTATAGTCAGCATTCTGCTCGTAGCCAATGCCGAAGTAGCCTTCATTCTCCAATCCCGAGAACTTGTCGCGGTGTCCACTGTCGCCGATACGCACATAGTGAGGGTTCTTGTTGAACGGACCGTCATTCTTCAGCTGGAAGTTGCCGAAAGGCACCCAACCTGTGAAGTGATCAGGGAATTCAAACGAGCGGTTCTTCACGAGTTCACCATACAGACCGCCATCGGCAGCGTAGTTGATGTCCTCAAAGAAAATACCATACATGGTTGACTGAACAGGTGCACCCAATTTCTTCGTGTTGAGTTCCATCTGATGAGTTTGCGCCATTGCGCTGGCTGCAATAACGAATGCAGCAAGTGTTGTGGTTAGTTTTCTCATTTTTTATTAGTAATATATTAATTGGTTATAAAATGTTTTTTCTTGTTCTTGATATAGAAGCCACGTTGAGGCTTGGTTGAGATTTCACGTCCTTGCAAATCAAAGATTTTCGCTTCACGCTCCACGCCCCACGCTTCACGCTCCACGCCCCACGCTTCACGCTCCACACTCCACGCTTCACGCTCCACGTTCTCAATGCCAAGTGCCTCCTTCGAAACGAACTTCATCTGGAAATGGTCGGCACTCCACCAAGCAGAACCCGTGCCTGTGCCCTTGGCACTAATCGTGATGGCACCACCTTCTTTCACCTTGATGGTTGGCAAACTCAGGCGCATCCATCCGTTCTGATATTCACTGCCTTCCACGGTTTTGTTACCTACACCCGTCAGACTCTCTGTCAACGTCTCTGCGCCACACTGAGCCGAAAGCGTCAACGTCACATTTGTGCCGCCTCGGAGCAGAGCGCTCACCGTGTATTCACCTTCTGGCAAGTTGGAAATGGTCTGAGTCATCGTTGAGTTGAGCCCATTTCCCTTCCACTGGTTCCAATACGTGTTCGAAGCCTCTCCATCGAATGCTTCGCCCGTGTTCGTACCGAGGTTTTCAGTGGTCCATTCGTTCAAGCCGTCGTTGCAATCAGGATTCTTGATGAATCCGAGGTCGGTTTGGCTCGATGCTTCGTCGCCAAAGGTACGAACAGCACGTAGGCGGAAAATGTCCTCACCGAGTGTGATGCCCGTTATCGGCATGGCATAGCTGAAACTCGTTTCGTCAAACAAATATCGATCCGTCACTTCATACAGTGTTTCCCATTCACCCGTTTCCTTGTTCTGGTGCTCAAGGACGAGACGTTCTGTGTAGTCGCCATTGTTGTTCGTCAAAGTGAAACAGATGGAGTCGCCACTGAATTCATAGCCGATGTTCGGAGTCTTGATGCCAGGCTTCCACCACGTTGGCACTTTCTGGTAGTTCGCGTTGTAGGCAAAGGTCGATTTTGTGTCGCGATACACCTTTCCTGCTGGTGTCACCCATCCATCGTCGTTGATGAATCGACGTGAGGAAGTGTCCCATTGGTAGTAGCTGTAACGCTCCACGAAAGGACAGCGTTCCAGCATGTCCACGATTTCCAGGATGGCAGCGCGGTTCTTCTCCAACTGCTCACCATAGTTGGAAGGCCAGCTCTCCTTGGTCCATGATGCGCCGTAAGCCCATTCCGTAATCCAGATAGGTCGCCCTGTTTGGTCGTATATGCTTTTCAGTTGGTTGTACCAAGCCGATGCACCATCCGCCTCGTTGGGTCCCCAATAGGCATGGAGGGCAACGAAGTCGCAGCGGTAAGACATGTCATCTACATGTCCGCAGTATTCGGTCAACCAACTTGCATCGGTTGGAGCAGGCGAACCGATTCGCATGCCCGTTTGCAAGAAGTCTGGCGTCTTGGTGCAAGCCGTCCATGAACTGATGACACCGCCGCAGGAGCATTTGTCCGATGTGTGCTGCTCGGAGTGTTCGGGCTCGTTGAACGACAGCACATGACTCGACCCCGTCAGTCCCGAAATCTGACTCCATGAAGGCCAGTACAGATGCTGCTTGATGGGCACGTATTCGTAGTCGTTCGTCGAGTAGCGGTCGGCGCTCCAAGTGTAGTACCATGTGGCGTCCATCTTGCTCATGCCGCCCCAAACGCCGTTGTTCGACTGAGTGGAGCACCATCCCTTCTTCGAAACGTAGTTCCAAGGACGGATGCAAATCGACGACACACGCTTCTTTAGTGCGTCGGGCATCGATGGCACAAGTAGGTCGTGGTGGTCTGCCACATACACGCGGCTGTATCCTTCGCCGTTCTCGCTGCTGGCAAATACAGCCATGTAGCCGCGCTTCAGCACAAAGCTCGACAGCGTGTTGTTGTATTTGTTCAGCGTCGAATAATTCCTGTTCTTGAAAGTCACGGCATCCCCTCCGTAGAGTTCGTCGGTATAGCCAATCAGCACATTGTCGGTGGAACGACTTGCCATCACGGCTGTTCCATCTAAGTAGATGACAACACGCACATTCGATCCTTCTTTCGCTGCATTGCCGTTCACCTTGATATATGGAAGCCACGATGCCATCACCTCGCTTGGTTTCTGATTTTCGAAAATAATCCACGACTCCTTATTGAGAATATTGATGCTTCCTTCGCCTGCAAACGGAGTCTCACTGATGATGTGCAGGTCGAGCGTGTCGTTCAGTTCGATGCTTTCATCCACTTGGTAATAGTCCTTCTCAGCCCTCTTGATACCGTTGGTGAAAACATCTGTCTTTGCTGCTAAGAGTGATGCCTCAAAACCGCCTTCCACGACGGGAATCACCGAGAAACGTGCCATGGATGCAGCTGCTTTGTCGTAATACACAGGCACGTACTCGTCCTCGCTCCAGTCGCATCCCAGTCGTTTCTCCGTATTTTTCTTGCTGACTATCTTCTTTCCAAACTGCACGTCTAATGCCCACAGATATTCGTTGCCTGAACCCTTTTTGTCCTGATACACTAAGCTCCATGAGTCGCTTGTGCTGGCAGCGAGATATTTGCCTGTACTCTTGTTCTTCAGATACACATACCCTTCCGTTGCAGATGCCTCGGCAATAAACACGTAGGAATTCGCATCTGCATTCGTCCCTATGGTGGAGAGTCGAGGCTTCGTACCGTCGGCAGTCAGTCCCAGCACCTTTTGGTAATAGTCGCTCACGATGTAGTATTCACCCTTGTCCTGAATGGCAGCCCAACTGTTTTGGCTCATACCAACAAGTAGTAGGAGTAAGGTGCAAATATTCAAAAGTAATGTACGAATCCGCATCATTAGTATTGGTTAGAATAGTTAATAGCAAGTTAAGAGTTAAGAAGCCATGCAAATCATACGTCCTTCATCCTTCTTGGGCGCTTTGTCCCAGAGTCCGAAGGCAAGGACACGCTTCGCTTCACCGTATTTCTTTGCAAAAATAATGATAATTACCGAAATTCTCAAATTATAAAGAAAAAACTTATCAAGTATAAAGTACAAAGGACAAGGAACAAAGGACAAGGTACCAAGGATGAAAAGGAAATAAGGGGATTTACTGAAGCACATGAGGGGATTTATTAAGGCGCTTTAGGGAGTTTTCAGAACCTCATGTGAGGACTGACTGAAGCTTTCCTTTGGATTCAACTAGTTGCCGAAGGCTCGTCATCGACTTGGCGAGCGTTCGGCGTTGCGATGGCGAAGGCTCGCCGTGTAAACGTTGAGGGCTCGGCATTTCAGTAAAATCAAAGGAACGAGTCAGTACAATCGAAGGGGAGTTTCGGTGCAATCAAAGACGAGTGGCAGTACATTTGGCTGAAAAATGAAAAATAATGACGATTTGTTTTTCAAATCATGGAGATTTTGTAAATTTGCGACTTGAAAAATAAGAAATTGAAAAACAAAAGTGAAAAATAACATTATTCATTTATAATTCATTGTAATATCATGGTTATCACAATCATTGTTATCTTAGCCATCATCTGTCTCGGCTATTTCATCGCTACTCAGCGCTCGCTGGTGAGTTTGGACGAAATGTGTAAGAACGCTCTGAGCCAAATAGAGGTTCAACTCAATTCCCGTTGGGATGCCATCTTGGCGCTTGCTAAGACTGCTGCTCAGTATGCCAAGCATGAGTCGGAAACACTCATCGAGGTGATTCAGCGTCGTCGTGGTGAGAAGATGGACGACCCAGCTACGGTGAATGCGCAGATGGGTGAACTCTCGCAAGTGATGGGTCGCCTGATTGCTATTGGTGAGGCTTATCCCGACCTGAAGGCTGCCAGTGTGTATCAGGAGGTGATGAACGGTGTGAACAAGTATGAGGAGAATGTGCGCCTGAGCCGTATGGTATATAACGACACGGCTACAAAGATGAACCGCATGGTTCGCCAATGGCCTTCGAGCATCGTTGCTTCCATCTTGCATTTCGCTACAAAGGATTACCTCAAGGTAGATGAAGAGCAGAAGAAGGGCTATCCAAACATGGATGAAGCACTGAAAAAGTGAGACAAGTAATGCCTATGAGGTTTCATCATTGTTTGCCACAAAGATTCTTTGCGGTGCTCCTCGTTTTTCTCTTCTCTGTCATCACTGTTTTTGCGGGTTCTAAGCTCAACGACCTCAACATTCATGTGGTGCTGAGTAACAATGGTGATGCACGTATCACGGAAACGCGTCTGATGCACATCACTTCTGAAGGTACTGAATGCTACATCGTGCTTCAGAACCTGAATGGGCAGACCATCAGCGACTTGGAAGTGAGCGACGAGAGTGGCATGTCCTTCAATAATATTGGTGAATGGGATGTCAATCGTAGTCGTTCCGCGAAAACGGGTAAGTGCGGCATCGTCACCAAGAGCAATGGCTACGAGATTTGCTGGGGATTGGGCGAAGGAGGAGAACGCACTTACATCACCAGCTACACGGTGCATGGCTTGATGAAGAGTTATGAAGACTCCGACGGATTCAACTGGATGTTCGTGGCAGAGGGTGTGAAGCCACGTCCTCAGCATGTGAAACTCACTATTGAGGCTGCCGAAGGGGATACGCTCATCTCGCCCGAAAACACTCGCACCTGGGGCTTCCGCTATATTGGCGACATCGTGTTTGAGGGCGACAGCATCCATGGTTATAAGATTGTTGCCGAGAGCAGCGAACCCTTCAAAAATGGGAGTGCTATGGTGGCGATGGTGGAGTTCGACAAAGGACTGTTTAGTCCCGAACTCAGTGAGGCCCGTGGCTTCGAGGACGTGAAGGGAAAAGCCTTCGAGGGAAGTGATTACACGGTGGAGCACAAGAAATTTAGCTTCAAGGATTGGCTGTTAATCATCTTCGGATGTCTCCTCGTTCTTTTTGTTCCTATCGTTTTGATTTGGAAACTCATTCAGTTTTTGAGATTGCGTCGTGCGACGAGAAAGGATTTGCTGTGGTATCGCGACATTCCTTTCGGAGGCAACCTTCAGGAAGCTAACAAGGCAATCAACGCATTCAAATGGGTGCTCTTCATATTGGCACAGGTCTGGACAAAAAGGGACGAACTGTCCAACGGTTTGAAATCAAGGAATTGCCCGACGCAGGCACACAACCAGAACTGTTACGCAAAATATTTCACATTTTCAAACTTGCCGCAGGCAATGACAGTGTTCTCGAACCTAAGGAACTGAAGAACTACATGAAGGCGAAGGAAAATCGCTCAGAGATGGACAACTTCGTCGATGCCCTTCATAAGACCAACAAACTTTCGTATTACAAGGACAAGATAGAGGAAGTGCGAAGGCTCAACGGCTTGAAGAAGTTCCTCAAGGAGTTTACGCTCCTCGATGAACGCGGTGCCCAAGAGGTGGGGCTGTGGAAAGACTATATGGTTTATGCCACTCTCTTCGGTATTGCCGACCAGGTGATTCGCGACATGAAGAAGATTAATCCTGAATACTTCCAGATGGATGACTTGGCAAAGGAAATGGCTGACGACATGACGCTTCCTGTCATCTACTCCACATTCAGAAGGAGTACCAATAGGGCTATCGATAACAAGGCTGCCCGCGAGGCTCGTGCTTCGGGTAGAGGTGGCAGTGCTTCCTGGGGTGGAGGCGGAGGCTTCTCAGGCGGAGGCTTCGGCGGTGGCATACGATGAATGGCGAAACTTGCGTTTTTTTTGGTGCGAAAGAAAAATCTTGTTATCTTTGCGGTCAATGAAAAGAATCGTTGTGTTGACAATGTGGCTCTTAGGGGCATCGGTAGCCTTGGCGCAGCAATGGCCAAGGACGGTGATGCGTGGCGATTTTGAAGACCCAACGATGGTGAGGGATGGGAAGGATTTCTACATGACTCATTCCTCTTTTTATGACTTTCCTGCTTTCCTGATTTGGCATTCGACCGACTTGATGAACTGGACACCGCTGTGCCGAGTGGTGGAAGATGCATGGAGTGGGGTAGCGTTGCGTCCGTTGTTGCAGAAGGAGGCGGACGGACGTTTCAGCCTGTGCTTCGAGATGGGCGATTCGCTCTATCGCTATGAGGCGGAAAAACCGAGAGGACCGTGGCAACGTGTGTCGGTGAGCGATGCCAAGGGCAGAAAGGACTTCCATGATGTGTTTGGTGCGCACAAGGTGGTGCGAGTGAATGATGCGAAAGGGCAGGACTACGTGGTCTATCATGAAGCGCTGAAGGGATATGGGAGTTTCGGTCTGCAGACGATGGTGGAACCCGTGAAGAAAGATGGTGGGGCATGGAAGTCGATGGCGGATGAATTGAACCGCAAGAACAGAAAACGCAATGGCGGTAGGTTCTGGCGCGAGAGCAGTACGAAGAAACTGCCCGAGATGCGCATGAGGATGAATGATAATTTCACGAGCAAGAAACTTGGTTTGCAGTGGTCGTTGTGGGGAGAAAGCTCGATGAATTCGGTGAAAATTGAAAGAGGAACGCTCCATCTCTCGGCTTGCGGAAAGAGTCCTGCGGATGGCAGAAAACTGATGACGAAAGCCATTGACAAGAACTATTTGGTGCAGGTGCAAGTGGTACCAACTGCGGGTAATTGGTCGGGTTTGACACTCTATGCAGATAGTCGGAATTTCTGTGGTGTGTTGACCGATGGCAAGGAGTTCGTGATTTATCAGGATGGTCAGGAGAAAGTGCGGAAGAAGAATCCATACAAGGGTAAGAATTGCTATTTGCGCATGGTGAGCCATCGTCAGCGCGTGAGGATTCAAGTGAGTGAGAACGGCAAGCGTTGGGAGACGTTGGAACAGGGCATGGACGTGAGTGATTATTCGCAAGTTGGGAAGAATGGTGTGATGGCAGTACGTCCTGGATTGGTGTCGTGTGGACAGGGAGAAGGAATGTTTAGGAAGTTTAGATATGCGGTGAAATAATTCACAAAAATGTAATTTTATACATTTGTGAAGAGGAGAGGGGTAGGGAGTCTTATTTTTAACAATTTTGGTTTGCAGTTAAATTTGGTTTTTCTTACTTTTGCAAAGCAAAATGAGGTGAAAGCCTGAAAGTGAGTCCTTTCACACTCTTTCCCGAATGATTGATTTTATTTAACTAATTATACTATTCATGAAAAGATTTATTACAATGATGCTGGTGGCATGGGCTATGGTTTCGACAGCCTTTGCTCAGCGTTTTTCCGACAAGTTGGACCGTGGACTCGTGGCAACGATTGCTGCGAATGGTCAAGGTAATTTCGTGAGCTGGAGAAAATTCGGTGAGGAATATTACGATGTGACCTACAATCTGTATGCTAACGGTGCTTTGTTGGCGTCGGGACTGAAGCAAACCAATTTCCTCCACTCTACAGGAAACACATCGACTTCGTACCAAGTGTCTGCCGTGGTGAGAGGTGTTGAGGGTGAGAAATGTGCGGCTGTCAAGCGCTGGACTGAGTATTTCTATGATAATGGGGTGACGAGAAGGAACACAGGTTATTTGAGAATCACGGGACCTGCTGCTTACGATCGTGCTGGCAATGATATACGCAGCCAATATGAATACAACGATGCTGTGCCTGCTGACGTGACGGGTGATGGTGTTCCAGAACTGATTGTGAAACGAAATTACACAGGTGGAACACTGCGTGAGACGAGCAACACGACGGCTTTCAACCGCATAGAGGTATTGACGCTGAAAGGTGAACTGCTCTGGTGGATTGACTTGGGACCAAACATGATGGCAGGTCCCGATGAGCAATGGGATGCCATTGCTTTCGACTGGGATATGGACGGCAAGGCAGAGGTGTTGATGCGTGGTGCAGACAACATCATCATTCATCATGCTGATGGTTCGACCACCACTGTTGGTGACACTCCAAACTTTGATGCTCGAAAGGTTTATAACACGCAATACACTTGTGTAGGTGCTGAATACTTGCTCTACATGAACGGCGAGACAGGCGAACTCTATCCTATTGGTGAGGGCGGCAAGAAGTGGATGACTTATCCGCTGAAGCGATTCGAAAGCAATGAATTTACAGGAACTGATGGTACTCCGGCTTATGAAGAGGCTTACGTGAAGGTATGGGGTGGTGCATCGAATGGAAAACACGACGGTGGACACCGCTCGATGAAACACTATTTCGGTGCTCCTTATCTGGATGGACATAAGCCAAGCATTTTCTTGGGACGCGGTTGCTACACGCAGCATAAGATGACAGCCTTCGACGTGGATCCTGCCACTCATAAGTTGACACAACTTTGGTATTGGAACAACAATGCGGGATGGTCGAACCCTTGGTTTGGTAATGGCTATCATAATTTTGCCATTGCCGATGTGGATATGGATGGAAGGGATGAGATTATGTTCGGTTCGATGACTATCGACGATAATGGCAAGGGACTTTCCACGACTGGTTTGGGACACGGCGACGCTCAGCATTGTGGTGATTTGGACCCTTATCGCTGGGGATTGGAACAGTTTGCCTGCAATGAGGATGAGCCAAACATGAACTATCGCAATGCCACCACTTCGCAAATGTATTACCGTTCGCAGGGAACGGCTGACGACGGACGTGCCTTGATGGGTAATTTCACGAACAGTTATCCTGGCTGCATCGGACGCAGTGTGAATAGTGGTATGATTAGTTCTGTGGCTGACAAGGTGATTAGCAACTTGAACAATGCAATAGACTGGGGCGACTTGAACTTCCGCATCTATTGGGATGGCGACCTCTGCGAGGAGATTCTGAATAGTCCTGGTACGGCAAAATCGCCAAAGATTGACAAGGTGGGCACGGGTAGAATTTTCCTTGGAATTGGAAATATGAACAACGACTCGAAGAACAACCCTTGTCTGTCGGCAGATATTTTGGGAGACTGGCGTGAGGAAATCGTGATACGTAGTGGTCAGGACATGGTGATTTTCACTACCAATTGGCCAAGCGACTATTCGATTTATACGTTGTGGCACGACCATCAGTATCGTCAAGGCATGGTTTGGCAGACCATCGGTTACAACCAGCCTGTGCACACGAGTTTCTTCTTGGGAGAGATGGAAGGTATCACAATGGCTCCTCCTCCACTCATGACAACAGAACGCGAAATTGTTGGCAATGGCGGAAGTATCGGTGCAAGTTTGAATGACAAGCATGTGTTGCTTTGCGAGACAGGCGACATGAATGTGTCGGTGGATGAAGGTGCAAATCCGTATATCCTGACGGTGAATGCCAGTTCATGGGTGCAGGGAACGAATAGTAGCAGTACTACTAATCCTACGATTAAGTACGAAAAATCGCAAGTGACACTGACAGGCGGTGCTTTCTCGGGTGGTATGCGTTTGGTGAAGCAAGGAGAGGGTACACTCGTTTTGCCTGCAGTGGAGCAGAAATATACGGGAAATACAGATGTGTGGAACGGTATCTTGAAGTTTGATGGCAAGTTGAAGAACTCTGCTCTTTGGCTGAATCGTTTTGCAGAGCTTCACACGAATGGTGGTGAGTTCCGCAGCATCAAGATGGACTATGCTTCGAAGTTGTTGCCTGGTGGTGAGGACCAAATAGGTACAGTAACGGTTGATACATTGAACTTGGGTTTTGGTGCTCGCCTCGTACTCGATGTGAATGCTGATGGCACAGCCGACAAACTCAATGCCAAGTGCGTGACTATCGAGACGAAAAACTGGCAGTTTGGTCCTGAGTTCTTAGCACCAGTAGTGGAAGTGGTTCCTCATTTTGCTGCTGGCGAAACGAAGATGACAGAAGGTGAATATCTCCTTGCTGAGTTCGATAATGTGGCTGTGGGCAGTATAGATAATTTGGTGCTGAAAGGTACAGTTTCAACCCAGAAGAGTGTGCTGGAATTGCGCGACAACAAACTTTATCTTGTGGTTTCGGGTGTGCGTGACAATGCAACGATTGCTTGGTTTGGAGAAGAAAGCGCTTTGTGGAATGCTTCAGTGGATGAGAACTTCCTCATGGCAGACGAAGCATCTACGATATTCGTGAATGGCGATAATGTGCTGTTCAATGATGATGCCGAGAAATTTGCGGTGGAAATCAGTGGTGAAGTGCTTCCTGACACTGTTTTCGTAGATAATATTTCCAGAGCATATACCTTCAAGGGCACAGGCGCTATTGGTGGCGAAGCAGTGCTTTACAAGTCGGGTGCTGGTAAATTGACTATTACGAACGACAATACCTATACAGGTGGAAATCACTTGACAGAAGGTACCACGGTGGTGAGCTCCCTCTCGAATGCTACGCAAGCGTATGGCAATTTGGGTGGGGTAGTGAGAAACTCCAACAACTTTACCATTGAAAATGGTGCTGTATTGCAGACCACGGCAGAAGTGACGAACGGTTCGGTGATGAAGATGGTGGGTGAAGAAGGCGGTGTGCTCAATACAGGTGCTAACTTCACACAAAACATGGCTCTCTATGGCACTCAACTCACGAAAAGAGGAAATGGTTCGCTTCGCTTGACAACTGCCAATAATTCGTTGAACAAACTGGTGGTTGCTCAAGGAAATGTGAGCATGATTACAGATAACAGTCTGTCTCCAGCTAAGACTCTTGAGTTCCAAGGCGGTTCATTTAGTGATTTCAATGGAAACGGTTCTTATAGCAACTATACATATAATGTGAATGTGGTGGAAGGCAAAACAGGTACTTGGAACCTTGATGCCCGTGCTACCTATAATAATAAATTGACAGGTGCAGGAACACTCACTGTGAATGTTCAGACCACGATTCAGCGCACGCAATTGCAAGGTAACTGGTCGGCATTCGAAGGAACCATTAAGGCAACCACCAGTAGCAATGCTGTGTTCCCATTCGACAATGCTTATGGAATACCAAAAGCTACCCTCGATCTTTCTTCAGGAATCACAGTGGGCAATACTGCTAAGACATTTAAAATTGGCAAGGTCACGGGTTCTGGTAATTTGGGTGGCACCATTGGATTTGGCAATAGTGTGAGCGGTTCGAACACTTGGCAAGTGGGCAACGAGGACAACTTCACTTGGAGCGGTGCTGTGACTGGTACGGGAACGAATTTCACGAAGTTAGGCACTGGCAAGATGACTGCTACTGGCGCATGGACCACAACGGGTGCCGTGCGTGTGAACGAAGGCGAAATTCATATCAATTCCAACACCTGCTTGGGTACGGGTGCGTTGACGGTGGCAGCAGGTGCCTCACTGACAGGTGTGACGGGTAGTCTCTATTCTTCGCCTGGTAATCTCACCAATTCAGCATATACGATTAACGGAACCTTGCAAGTGGGCATTGGACCATCAAGCTCATCTGGCTTTATGGGCTTTGGTGGCAAGAATGTCACGATGGGAACAAATTCAGTGTTGCGCTTGGGTGTGAGCAGATGTGCCAACGGTACCAGCTCCAATGGTGGCGCTTGTTTGACAAATATTGGAAACATGACCATGAACGGAACCGTTTCAGTCTTCTTGGGTGATAGCTATTCATTGGTGGAAGGTGACTCTGTCATTCTTTGGACGGCAGAGAAAAACCTTGGCGCACCTAAGTTGGAAAACTACATCATTGATGAGGCTGCTGGTCTATATTGGGATGACAGCCAACTTGCTCGTGGTGTGCTCTACGTCACGAAAGAGATTCCTGCAGGCATTCATGGCATCTATTATACAAACGATGAGGATGCTCCGATTTACACCCTCGATGGTGTGAAGGTGGCAGAAGCAGGTGCCGACCTCAAGACGCTTGAACCAGGCATTTATCTCAGAAACGGAAAGAAGTTCGTTTGGAAAAAGAGAAAATAAAGCAATGAGATAAAAAGTCAATGAGAAAATGAGAAATTTACCATTCGGATGGGAATTTCTCATTTTCTCTTTTTTATTGAAAAGCAATTTTTCACGTTTCACTTTTCGTTTTTCACTGAAAATGTCGTACCTTTGCAACTTATTGATAGACAAAACGAAAAAACAGTTTAAATATACATTAATTTCTATGAGAAAAGTTGCATTAATCACTGGTGTTACAGGTCAGGATGGTTCTTATCTTTCCGAGTTCCTTCTGGAAAAAGGTTACGAAGTGCATGGCATCATCCGCCGCTCGTCAGTCGATTATCGTGAGCGCATCGCTCACCTCGAAGGTAAGCCTCATTTCCACCTGCATTATGGTGATATGGGCGACTCCATGTCGATTCTTCAAGTTGTTAGTAAGGTACGTCCAACTGAAATCTATAATCTTGCTGCTCAGAGCCACGTGCAGGTGAGTTTCGACTCCCCTGAATTCACAGCTGACGTGGATGCAACAGGTGTGCTTCGCATCCTTGAGGCAGTTCGTCTTTGTGGTTTGACAGACACATGCCGCATTTATCAGGCAAGTACATCTGAGCTTTATGGAAAGGTGGAGGAAGTACCTCAAAACGAGAATACGCCATTCCATCCTTACAGCCCTTATGCCGTAGCTAAGCTCTATGGCTTTTGGATTGTGAAAGAATATCGTGAGGCATACAACATGTTCTGCTGCTCAGGTATCCTTTTCAACCATGAATCAGAGCGTCGTGGTGAGACTTTCGTTACTCGCAAGATTACGCTTGCTGCCGCACGCATTGCTCAGGGCAAACAAGATAAACTTTATCTTGGCAACATGTCGAGTCTTCGTGACTGGGGCTATGCCAAGGACTATGTGGAATGTATGTGGCTCATCCTTCAGAACGACAAACCAGAGGATTTCGTCATCGCAACAGGTGTGCAACACAGCGTGCGTGAGTTCTGCTATTATGCCTTCAAGCATGCAGGCATCGAACTCGAATTCCAAGGTGAAGGTATGGATGAGAAGGGAATCGACAAGGCAACAGGCAATGTGCTGGTTGAAGTGAGTCCTGATTTCTACCGCCCTACTGATGTGGTGAATCTTTGGGGCGACCCAACGAAGGCAAGAGCCAAACTTGGTTGGAATCCATCCAAGACCTCTTTCGAAGAACTCGTGAAAATCATGGTGGATCACGACATGGCAAAGGTTGCTGCTGAAAAGGCATCCGAACAGGTGCTCCGTATGAATCTTGCCGAGTATCTGGAGAAGGGTATTGTGAAATAATACAACGGAAAAAACGGAATTATTCGGAAAAACGGAAATAGGTTACATTTTTTTTCTGTTTTTCCGAAATATTTCTGTTTTTTCCGTTATAAAAGTATAGACAAATGTTAGAAAAGAATAGCAAGATATATGTGGCAGGACATCACGGTTTGGTGGGTTCTGCCATTTGGAACAACCTCAAGCAGAGGGGTTATACGAATTTGGTGGGTCGTAGTCATAAGGAACTTGATTTGCTTGACCCGATTGCAGTGAAAAAGTTTTTCGATGAGGAACAGCCCGATGCTGTTGTTCTGGCGGCTGCTCATGTGGGAGGTATCATGGCAAACCTTCAGTATCGTGCCGACTTCATCTATCAGAACTTGCAGATTCAGCAGAATGTGATTGGTGAGAGTTGGAAACATGGTGTGAAGAAACTGTTGTTTCTCGGTTCCACCTGCATCTATCCTCGTGAGGCACCACAACCCATGCCAGAGGATTGTTTGCTTACATCTCCACTCGAATATACCAATGAACCATACGCCATTGCAAAGATTGCGGGTCTGAAGATGTGCGAAAGTTTCAACCTTCAGTATGGCACAAACTACATCGCTGTGATGCCAACGAACCTCTATGGTCCTAACGATAATTTCCATTTGGAAAACTCCCATGTGCTGCCAGCCATGATTCGTAAGATTCACTTGGCAAAATGTCTGAACGAAGGCGATTGGGAGGCTGTGCGTAAGGATATTGGTTTGCGTCCTGTGACGATGAAGGTGAAGGCAACAGGTGAGGTGAAGCGTGTGGATGCTTCTTCGTCCAAGGCTGACATTCTCGAGGTTCTTGCTTACTATGGCATCACACCTGAGGCAGTCACTCTATGGGGCACAGGTTCACCATTGCGTGAGTTCTTGTGGAGTGAAGAAATGGCTGATGCGAGCGTTCACGTGTTGCTGAATGTGGATTTCAAGGACACTTACAAGGAAAACTACAATGCTGACCATATCAACGAAATCCGCAACTGCCACATCAACGTGGGTACGGGTAAGGAAATCAGTATCAAGGCGGTTGCCGAACTGATTATGAAGGAAATTGGTTTCAAGGGTGAACTACGTTGGGATGCAACCAAGCCAGACGGAACACTGAAGAAGTTGACTGATCCAACAAAACTTCATGAATTGGGATGGCACCACAAGATTGAAATTGATGAGGGTGTGCATCGCCTCTATCAATGGTATCTGCAAGGCATCTGCATCAACCACCAAGCGGAGTGAAATGTAGAATGAAAAATGAAGAATGAAGAATGATTTTTACTCTCATCACTTGAGTAATTTTCATTCTTCATTCTTCATTTTTCATTCTTAATTTACTATTACTTCTTTCTATCATTTTCACGAATCTCCACACGACGTATTTTTCCGCTGATAGTCTTAGGGAGTTCTTCCACGAATTCAATGACGCGAGGATATTTATAAGGTGCAGTTTCGTTTTTCACATGCTGCTGCAATTCCTTGATGAGGTCCTCATCTGCTCGTGATTTCCATTCCTTTGCCAATACGATGGTGGCTTTCACTACTTCGCCACGGATTTCGTCGGGCACACCTGTAATAGCACATTCCACAACGGCTGGGTGCGTCATCAATGCACTTTCCACTTCGAAAGGACCAATGCGATAGCCTGAACTCTTAATGACATCGTCGGCACGACCGATGAACCAGAAATATCCATCCTTGTCGAAATATGCCAAATCGCCTGTGTGGTAGAGTCCATCGTGCCAGATGCTTTCCGTGAGTTCTGGATTGCGATAGTATTTGCAGAAAAGTCCAAGCTGTTTGCGCTTGTCGGTACGAATGCAGATTTCGCCCTGTTCACCAGCTGTGGTGACGAGTCTTCCGTCCTTGCTTCGCAGTTCAATGTCGTATTGTGGATTTGGCACACCCATCGACCCAGGCTTTGGTTTCATCCAAGCGAAGGTGCCGAGCGTACAAGTAGTTTCTGTCTGTCCAAAACCTTCCATGAGGTGAATACCCGTCGCTTCGAGGAATTTCTGATAGACTGCGCCATTGAGTGCCTCACCGGCAGTGGTGCAGTATTTGAGTGAAGAAAGGTCGTACTTGGTGAGGTCCTCGCGAATCATGAAACGATAGATGGTTGGAGGCGCACAGAACGATGTCACCTTGTATTGTTCCATCTTCTTGAGTATGTCGGCAGGTGTGAATTTCTCATGGTCATAGACAAATACCGCAGAGCCCACTATCCACTGCCCGTAGAGCTTTCCCCACACGGCTTTTCCCCATCCTGTATCGGCTACGGTGAGGTGCAGACTGTCGAATTTGAGGTTATGCCAAAAAGCAGCAGTACTGAGATGTCCGAGAGCATAAGTATAGTCATGAATCACCATCTTGGGTTCGCCGCTCGTTCCGCTGGTGAAGTACATGATGGAATAGTCGGATGCTTTGTTCAAGTTCTCTGGTCGCTTGAACGGTGCTGCCTCTTTGATACCTTTTTGGAAATCTTCCCAACCTTCGCGTACTTCGGGACCAATGCTGATGCGTCGTTTCACGGAAGGGCACTTAGGATAGGCATGGTCCACGTGGTCGAGGATTTCCTCGTCTCCACAAGTGACGATAGCCTTGATGGTTGCCTTTTCGCAGCGGTAAATGATGTCTTTGGCAGTGAGCAAGAACGTTGCAGGAATAACGATAGCACCAATCTTATGGAGTGCGATGATGCTGGTCCAGAATTCGAGTCTGCGCTTCAGAATGAGCATCACCATGTCGCCCTTTCCAATGCCGAGGCTTTGGAAATAGCTTGCCACCTTGTCCGATTCTTCCTTCAATTGCTTGAAGGTGAGACGTCGTTCCTCTTCTTTGTCGTTGGTCCAAAGAAGTGCCAATTTGTTGGGAGCTTCTTCTGCCCATGCGTCCACCACGTCGTAAGCAAAATTGAAGTTCTCAGGTACGATGAATTCAAGGTTTTGTTTAAAATCCTCCATCGAGGTGAAGGTGCTCTGCTTCAGAAAACGTTCTAACATATTGTGTCTGCTCTTATTCTACAGTTTTTTTACAACTCTTTTGCACACTTATCCCTTAGTGTGTGAAATAATTGCACACTAAGTTAATTTGCCTTTGAATTTCGTTTCAAAATTACAATTTTTTCCTCCTCTTTACAAATAAAAAAGAGTTAATTTTCACCAATTTACACACACTTTTTCCCTATGTGCAATCTTTCGCTATATTTTTTGCACACTTCTTGTTTTTTCTGTGCAAAGCTTATTCATGGCATCCTAAATTCACCAATCTATCTCTCAAAAAGAACACCTGTTTAAATGAAGAATGAAGAATAAAGAATGAAGAATAAGGACGGAAACGATAACGAATGCTCCCATCCGGATGGAATATTCTTCATTCTTTATTCTTCATTCTACATTCTTCATTTTACTTGAGTCCTGCTTTCAAGCATCGAATCACGGCAGAGTTGAAACCTGAGTGGTCGAGTTCGTTGAGACCCTTAATGGTGGTTCCACCAGGAGTGGTCACCTTATCGATGGCTGCTTCAGGATGCAGACCCGTTTCGCGAAGAAGGGAAACTGCTCCTTGCATGGTTTGCAAGGCAATCTGTAGGGCTTGGTTTGAATAGAATCCCATTTCCACACCACCTTCCGACATGGCACGAAGGAAACGGAAAACGTAAGCAATACCGCAACTTGCCATCATCATACCTGGACCTATGAGGCTTTCTTCCGTCACGAGTGTGTCACCATCGAGTTTGAAAAGTGCTTCCACCCTTTTCACGGCTTCCTTGCTCGTGCTTTCCGTGCATGAAATGAAAGTCATACTCTCGCCAAACTCTGCAGCGATGTTTGGAATGCAGTAGAAGATATTGGCAAAAATAGGCACATAGTGGAAATACTCAACAATCTTTTCGGTCTTGATACCTGCGGCAATAGATACGATAATCTGACGACTGAAATCAATCTTTTCACGAATGTCGTTGACAACCAGTTCCACGAGCCAAGGCTTCACAGCAATCACTACGATGTCAGCCCCTTCCACAGCTGCGGCATTGTCGTTTGTCGTGCGGATGTCTGGGTATTCAGCTTTCAACTTATCGAGTGTTGCTTGTGCCTTGTCGGCAACACAAATATCAGAAACGGATGATAATACACTCTTGTTCGTCCTTTTTTGAGCTGCTTTAGCCCATCCTCTTGTCAATGCGCCGCCTATATTACCGGCGCCTATAATTGTAATCTTCATTGTCTATTTTTGATTTTTCTGCAAAGTTAAAGAATATTTGACAATTTATCATTAAAAAATGACGATTTTGATTAACTTTGCAATTGAAAAGTCAGAAAGAGATTGTTTTTTGTTTGTTTCTTTCCAATATAAATCATATCAAGTAAATTCTTTAACACCATGGCAGCGAGCGAACAGAAAAAAGCAGGTAAGAAGAAAGGAAAAAAGAAGGTAGTACGCGTACCATATTACTATTGTCCCGAAAAAATGACAATGGAGGAGTGGCAGATAGCACTTCGTCGGCAGATGGCACGTGATGAGAAATATACCATTTCCAGTGTGGATGAAGACAAGTTTCCTGGTGAATACATCGTGGAAAATCCCAAGTCTCGCCGTCAATATAAACTCGTATATCGTGGTGCAAGAAGTCCGTGGAACTATTGTTCGTGTATGGATTTCAAGACCTCCCAATTGGGAACATGCAAGCACATCGAGGCACTGAAATTGAAGGTGAACGCTAGTCATCTGAAAGTGCATACTGAGATTCCAGCATACACCTCTGTTTATTTGGATTACAGTGGCGAAAGAGCGGTTCGTATTCGCATTGGTTCCGATTATCAGGAAGAGTATCAGCAATTAGCAGCTCATTATTTTGATGCAGACGGTGTGTTGTTGCCATCTGCTTACAAGAATATTCATCAGTTCATTCGTGCAGCCAAGGCTATAGACGATAGTTTCCGATTCTATCAAGATGCACTCGATTTTGTTATTGAAAAGCGCGAGAAGAATGTACGTGAGCGCATCATTAGCAACTATTCCGACGATGAGTTGGATAGTATTCTCCAAACATCACTCTATCCCTATCAGAAAGAAGGAGTACGCTTTGCCTTTGCCAAGGGAAAGAGCATCATTGCGGACGAGATGGGATTGGGGAAGACTGTTCAAGCCATTGCCACTGCTGAACTTTTTCTTCGTGAGCATCTGGCGGAGAGCGTATTGGTCATTTGTCCTACTTCGTTGAAATACCAATGGAAACGAGAGATAGAGCGTTTGTCGGGACAAGAAGCACACGTGATAGAAGGGTCTCACTTGCAGAGACGTGACCAATATAATGCCCCTCAGCCCTATAAGATTGTTTCCTACAACAGTGCTTGCAACGACATCAAGATTCTCGGAAAACTGCAAACGGATGTCTTGATAATGGATGAAGTGCAACGCTTGAAAAACTGGAACACACAGATTGCTACTGCATCCCGTCGCATTCAGTCCGACTATTCAGTGATTCTCTCCGGCACACCTTTGGAGAACAAGTTGGAAGAACTCTTCTCCGTCATGCAATTAGTTGACCAATTCTGCCTGGCACCTTACTATAGGTTCCGTGCACAGTGCATTCAAACCGATGAGTTAGGAAAAATCATTGGCTATAAGAATTTGAATCGGGTGGGGGAGATCATCAGAGAAAGACTGATTCGCAGAAGAAAAAAGGACGTGGCTCTGCAAATGCCGAAACGGCAGGACAAGAACCTGATTATCCCCATCACTCAGCAGCAAATGGATATTCACGAGGAATTCCGTGCAGGAGTGGCTCGCCTCCTTCAGAAATGGACCGCTAACCATTTCCTTTCCGAGAAAGACCGCAAGCAATTGCTTTTACTCCTTTCTCAAATGCGAATGGTGTGCGACAGCACTTATATCCTTGACCAGAAGACACGCTATGATACAAAGGTCAACGAAGTGATGAATATCCTGCAAAACGTTGTTGAAAGTGGCGACGAGAAAGTGGTGGTGTTCAGTCAATGGGAGAGAATGACACGTCTCGTGGCACAAGAGCTTGACAAGCGAGACATTGGCTATGAGTATTTGTATGGAGGAGTTCCTTCTATAAAGCGCAAGGACTTGGTGAGCAATTTCTCCGATTTGCCAGAAAGTCGTGTTTTCTTGTCAACTGATGCCGGTAGTACAGGATTGAACCTGCAAGCTGCCTCCATCGTCATCAATCTCGATTTGCCTTGGAATCCAGCTGTGCTCGAACAGCGCATTGCCCGCATCTATCGTTTGGGACAAACCAGAAACATACAAGTCATCAATCTGGTGGCAAAAGATACCTTTGAGGAACAAATGATAGGGAAACTTCGTTTCAAGTCATCCATGTTCAAGGGAGTTCTCGACGGAGGAGAAGATTCCGTATTTGTGGAAGACAACAAGTTCAGTCAGATGATGAACAGCTTGAAAGAGACCATGGATGTGTATGAAGAAGAAACGACAGAGGCATCTGAACAGGAACCTGTGGTAATGGAGGAACCCGAAGAAGAAAAAGACAAGGATTCCTCAAAAGAAACCGATGATTCCGCAAGTGATGTGTCTCCAGACCTCATTGTGCCTCAAGATGAGGACGAGGAACCATTCAAGCCTACGGCGTCATCCAATTCACCACACAAACCATCTGTTCAAAATCCAAAAGACTTGGTGGCGCAAGGCATCTCCTTTATGACAGGACTTGCAGAAACGTTAAAATCGCCAGAAGCCACCGAAGAACTCATTAAGTCCATTGTGGTAGAAGATGAGAAGACAGGCGAAACTAGCATCCATATTCCGATTGCCAACAAGCAATCCGTGAAGAACCTCCTTCAGTTGGTAGGCAAACTCTTTGGGTGATTCAACAACCTTTAGCGTAGCCAAATGAACGCAAAAGGACATGAGCCTTGGCCTTGCATTAGCCTTGGCAAAGGCTTACCATCCAGATAGCAGCTATCGTTTTTCTCCTTTTCTCCATTCTTCAGCCACTGTTAGCTTCGGTTTTGCAGAAGCCATCCCTTATTTACTCAATCCCAATCCGCAATCTGTGATTCAAGACAACTCATGTATTTGTTCTAACTCGTTGTTTTTTCATTAGAACTCGACGTAGCCAAATGAGCAAAATGTACGCAAAAAATCAACGAATCTTCTATATCTCTATTTCTCGTTGAAAATGAAATCGAGCCCTTGACGAGTGTAGTAAGAAAAACGGGTGTCACTCGAGATGAGTGGCATCTTCAATGTCATGGCATGAGCAATGATAACATGGTCTGAGGGATCTTTGTGATTCATTGCTTTGTTGATACGCATACGTGAATAAGTTCGCATCACTTCCTTTTGAATAGGCAGAATCTCCACAAAAAAAGTCTCTTCTATGTCGCGCACCATATCCTCTGCGGTTTTCCATCGCTTATTGCCCCATCCCTTGGCATTGAAAGCAACAATCAGTTCACGAACCGATTCTGCACTCATGCACCAAATTGCATCAGGTTCACTAAGCAAAGCTACCACATCAGAACTCAACATGTCCTTATCTGTAGTAAGGTAAATATAAATATTTGTATCGAGTAAATACCTCATAGCAATAGCATAGGGTCTTTTACCCAAGTCTCTCCTCTATGTTCAACGACAGCCTTCATGCTTCTGTTTTGAGGAACGATAGCGGCATTCACCTTTCTTCTCTCCTCTGGTGAGAGTTTCTTTTTTCTTCTTCTCGTTTTGGTAGTCGTAGTTGTTGTAGTCATATAGCCTTCAATTTGTTACTTTGTTTGCAAATATACATAATTTTTACAATAACAGAGTGTTTTTCAGAAAAAAACATCACCACCACTCCCTTCTTTCAATCCGTAGTGTCATCAAATCTCCATTCTTCAGCCACTGTTCGCTTCGGTTTTGCCGAAGCCATTCCTCATTTTACCCAGTCTCCATCCGTAAAATCTGCGCCTCCATTTCTATTCTACGGAGCCTTGGAGTATAGGAGTTCCCTTTATCATCTCCTTCCCTCCAATTCTCCGTAGAAAAAACTTCATCAATCCTTTGCTTTAGCTGAACTTAGAGTTCGTCGCAAGCCAATCTTTCCTTTGACTGTACAGAACCGTTAGCTCAGCACAAGCCAATCAGTCCTTTGATTGAACTGAAAAGCCGAGCCCTCAACGTTAACACGGCGAGCCCTCGCTATCGCAACGCCGAGGGCTCGTTAAATCGATAGCGAGCCCTCGGCAACTAGTTAAACCTTCAGCTCGGCGTAAGCCAATCCAAAGGAACGGTTGGCTTCAGCCAAGCAACAGGCTCAGTCAATCCCCACAGTCGCTTCCGTCAATCCCCACAAGCCCTTCAGCCAATCCCCTCTGGCGCAGCCCCAAAGCATAATTCCTTCTCTCTCCTGTTCCTAAATATCCCATCATCCCCATTATCCCCAATAACCCCATCATCGCCAACTCCATCAGCTACCATTGCAATGCGTCCCCCCTTTTCCCTTCTCACTTTTCACTCTTCCCTCCTCCCTTCCCTTCCCTCTGTAAAAAACAAATCGGAGCGCAGGCGATGTGCCTGCGCTCCGAAGATAGAGAAAGTTCATGAAACTTGTTGTTTGTTCAAAGAAAGTTACGATTACCAGATGCTGCCCCAATCGCCACCACGACCTTTGGTCTGGGAGTCGAAACCACCACTTTGGTCTTCTATAGCTGTTGGACGCATTGAGTATCCCTCATTAGGAAATAAACCACCATCCAATTTATCCTTGCCCCAAGCTGCATTAGGCTCATATTTCGTTTTCGATTGACAAATCACAGAGGTTACGACCACAGGGTTTTCAACTTTGATTTCTGCTGGAATATATGTTTTTTTCATCTTGTTCAATTCTTGTTTGAAATGATTATTGTCTTTTTTCGTTTCATTCCCTGTTCCCAGCTCCCGAAGGAACTGAAGAACAAGGGTTTGTCTGCTTGATTATCTTACGATGAATTTCTTACCATTCTTGATATAGATACCCTTCTCAAGACCATCTGCGTTGTTGCCAACCATCTGACCACTGAGATTAAATATCTTATCTTTGTATTCAGCAGGAATGGTCTGTTCAGCCTCAGTCTTGCTTACGATGATGTCGATGGCATCTGCATCGTGGTTGATTGGCTCATTTGTGAAGTTGATGAACATGCTCTTCACAGAACCACCACTTCCACCTGCAGCAGGTTTTTCAAGTACATATTCCTCACAAAGATAATTGTAGTATGGAGTAGTTCCACCATAAAGAACTTCACCAGATGTATTATAGATAGTTCGTGTATCTGTATAGCCATCAGATGCACCCCACTTATATGATGGAGGAAGTACAACAGCAGTGTTCTTTGTCCATCGGCCACCAGTAGTTCTATCGTTTGCGCCTGTTTGACGGTAGAACATAGGATAGGTCTTTGCAGGATCCTGAGCCAAGTAGAAAGCCCATTGAGGAATCACTACAGGGCTTGCACCTTCTACCTCGCTATCATTGTCATAGTTGTGACCATATCCAACGAATGTGAAACCATCTTGTACAACTTTAATCATTTCGGATGGTGCAGCATTCAACTCATCTGCTGTCAGATTCACACCAGTCACTGTGAATAAAACCTCTGCTGGGGTGCCATCCGCATTTTCAGCCTTTGTATAAGGGTGAATCATATAAGGATGATGCTTAACAATTGCATTAACAGCTCTTGTGAAGTTTAAGGTATATGTTTCTTCTGCATCATCGATAGAAACACCTGCAAATTCAGCCAATTCATATTTTGCGCCGAAAGTAGCAGAAAGCTGATCGTCTGTCATGTCGAATGGTAAGCAAATCGTGTACCATACATCCTTCTTTACATGTTCGATAGGAACAACGATGGTAGGCTCTTCTACGCTGTAACCACCAGCAAGCAAGAAGTTCTTCCAGCCTGAATAGTCCTTACCATTAATCAAGTCGAAGTGAACACCCTCAGACCAACTCATTCCGCCAGGATAGGCATACAAATCATTATCATCAGGCCAGTTAGTTAGACCATGATTATCTTCACCAATAAACACACCTCCGTATCTTGCATTACGTTCAGGAACCGTGTAGTATTCACCATAAGCATCATCGCTTGCGGTCTGAAGCACTTCGTAATAGGTCGTGTTTGGATTGTCCTGAACAAATGCTGCATCTACTATGTGATATTCATCATTTGCATCCTTATAGGCATAAGTCTTGGTCTGCTTAAGAATAATCTGATTAATAATAGTAGAGGAAACGGTCGTAATCTGTGTTTCATCTAATGTATAATATTCACCATCAAAGTTCACAGGAGATGCAACTGTTGTACCTGTATTGTCTGTATAGTAAACATGCGATGGCTTATATTCCGTGCCACATACACTTACATAATTAGGCTCTGTTCCTGTCTGGTAGTAATAATCACCTTGGAAATCATTTTCAGTCCAAGAAGAAATTGGAGTATAAACATCCTGACCGTTGTTTTGTGACTTATTATAATAAGTAGTTATTGTTGGATCCCATACAGTTGCTTCGGTATAGGTGGTTACGGTTTTTGTTCCATCTTTGTAATAATATGTAGTATTAAATTGCAAAGATGTCTGCTCTATGTATGAACCATCATAATTTTTATAATAATAAGTAGTTCCGCTATTGTATTCAGAGGTTAATGAATATACAGGGATTACAGCATTTTCATCATAATAATAATAAGTATTATTATAATCAAAAACCTGCAATCCATTTGGTATTTCCTTTATTGTATTATCTGAATAATCTTTATAATAATAAGTCGTTACATCACTAGACATTTGATATACCTGTGTGTTTCCAGCGTTATCGCTATACACAGTATAACCATTAAATCCAGGATAAACTCTTTCATATTGAGAAGTGGAAGTGTTCAAAATATAATAAGCAGTACTTCCACCCTTAAATTCTCTATTTGTATTAACATAACCACCAGTTTGTGAACCAGAAACATAATATAAAGATGAATTCAACTGTGGAGTAACAGTATTTGTAGCTCCATCTGATGCATAATAATCAGTTACACCAGGTACAGGTTGAGATGTTCCAACATAATTATCAACCGTAGATGTCACAGGACTATGATATTTTGGTTGACTAAATATCAATGGAGATTCATTGTAAGTCCAAGCAGAACCATTCCATTCGTATTTATAATAGGTAGTAATCCACTCATCGTTTCCATCTTTTTGTGGAGTCTTTACTACGCTACTCCAAGTTGGTTTCATGCCATTTTGTTCATAGTACTGTGGAGCATTTCCATTGTCACCACACTTAATAAATGGAGTAACATAGTAGCCATCACTATTGTAATAGGCAGAAACACCTGTTTGAGAAGATGTGAAAGGTCCTGACCACGCTTCATCTGGTATGTGATAATATGTATCCTCTGCGTTAGGGGTAAAGAAGACGCGCTTATAGTTGCCATTCTCGATGTAATAAAGAATCTGTGAGTCATCAACGCTTTGTGCAGCAATATAATCAGATATTTCCTGTGTAGTTGCTGCAGAAGCGTATGCTGCTTCTCTCGACACTTGTGGATAATGCAAGATGGCTGCTCCTCCAGTTCCGCCATAATTCCAAGAAGTTTCATCTACCTCTTTTCGGTTTCTATCATAAGTGGTAGGAGCATGATCTGCTGTTGTCAAGTCAATAATATCTGCATATCCTTCATAACCATAAGAGTGGTTTTCAGAAGTATTGCCTTTTACTTCGCATGCACCTGAATTACGGTATTTACCACCATCGAAAGCATCGGGAGCACACTCAGGAATAGTCGTAGTGCCAAGAACATAAACATCAGTGAGTTCAGAACATCTTAAAAAAGCCTTTGAACCGATTTTCTTGACATTTGCAGGAATAGTCACAGTCTTAAGGCTAAGACACTGGCGAAAAGCATTATCGTCAATATACTCCAAGCTATTTGGCAGACGAATAGATACTATGTTTGTATATTCGAAACAACCAGCCTTTAATTCTGTAACACCTTCAGGAATGACAATGGATTCCAAAGATGTACAAGAATTAAATGCGTATTCTCCAACATAATGAAGTCCCACAGGCAGATCAACTTCTGTCAGAGCATAACAACAAAGAAAAGCATCTGGATCCATATCGGTCAGACCTTCATGGAAAGTAATAGTTGTTGCATTTTCACAATGTTCAAATGCACAAAAACCTATTCTTTGGAAATTCCCTGGTATGTCAAATGAAGTTATATTTTTACAATTATAGAAGGTATGGAAAGGAATCAATGTTGTCCCCGCATCAGTTGGTAAATCTACAGATTCTAATGTCGAATTAAATTCTGTAATCAATTCCATGGCATTAGTGTCAGAATCGAAATTGATAGTACGTCCATCCACCTCAATTGAATAAGTTGTTGTTATCCCATAATTTGGAAATCTGGCACCAGACAAATCGAGATTTTTGATAGCAGCTCTACCAAATCCCTGTCTATTAAAATCACCAGCAAGGAAACCAAACACACTTTCCTTACATGAGCTTGTAGAATAGGTCGTTTTAAAAGCAGAGTTTGGATTATATGTATAATTTCCAACCAATGTAAAATCTTCAATGCCAAGATTGGAATCACATGCTCTTAAATCAAAATTAAGAATGTTTTCCAATGTGCCAACACTGTTAGAAGAAGAATAGCCAAAGAATTCTTTGGTGGTTGGATTGATAGCTTCTGCTTCCAAGATGTTGGAAGGAAAATCTGATTCTTTTATACTCGTTGTGGTATTAGGAAGAACTAAATAATTCACCTTCGTATTAGTCAAATTATCCTTGAGAATAGAAGTGTCTTTGAGTTCATTATTATCCTCATCGACAAAAGTAGCATTTGAAAAATCGAAATAGACACCATTACTGGCACCAAACTGAGACAATGCTTTAAGATCGTCAGCATTCAATGGACCTGTAAATGTGAAATAGGTGCCATTAGTCATGTTTAAATTTGAAATGGTTGTGCTGTTACTGAGAGCAGCAGCAAGATCACCGGCATTTTCTGCTGTAATGGCATAAGTGGTCTGGTCATAGTAAAAACCTTTACCATTGCCTGTGTTATTTGCAATCTGCGTTGCAGAAGCAGCTGCCCACGTCCCTACCGAGACTGTGAGCAAAACGAGAAACATGAGTAATTTTTTCATTCTCATAATTTGTTTGTTTTTTTGTTAAAAGTTAATATTGTTGTATTTATCTCATTTCGAATCTTTTCCATACAAAGGGGGCGCGATTCTCATCGAACCCCATTCGGTGGAATGCAACTGCCATCGTGTGTCGATGCCAGCGCATCCTTTGCTATAATATAAAACCATATTTCTACTGCCTTTACATTGCAGCAGTATGTCTGAATTTTCTCCGTTGTTATGGTGTATGGATTTCAACTATAGAACAATTTTTTCCTCTCACTCCGTACAAACATACGCATTGTGGCACACATTCTTTTACAATAAATATATAGTGTGCATGTGCACAACATAAAACTCGGTGCAAAATTACTTCAAATTTTAACAAAAACGCGTCATGGTGTGTAGCGGGTGTTTCCACATGTCGCGTCATTCGCTACGTTTCTCTCTTCTGCCAACACATTCACACAAATAATCTCAAATGAATTTTACGAAGATGATAACGAAAACGACAACTGCCATCCGGATGGAAAAGCTAATGCTAATGCCAAGCTTAAGCCAAAAATATATTTTGAGAGAATTTGTGTTAATTCGTTGATCAAAAAAGACATTGGCATTAGCTTTTCATCCGGATGGAAAAGCTAATGCCAATGCTGAAGCTAATGCCTATTAAGGAAATTGTTGGTCGCTTTGTTTATTCTTGTTTCTTATTGAGGGTATTGTCGTACTCTTCGGATAGGAGTTCAAAGAAATTGAACTTCAGGATGTTGGATATGCGCATAAGCAAGGAAAGGTCGATGGACGACTTTTCGTAGATACGATAGACATTAGTTCGGTCGCAACTCAATTCTTTCGCCAACCAGACAGTGGTTTTTCCCTGTCGTTTCACTTCTTCATAAATCTTGTTGCCTATATGCATAGCGAGATTGTTTTTTGTAGCTCTTTCCCCCTAAAAGCCTTGAAAATAAAAAGACGTGGGGAACCCAACGTCATAATCTTGGCTTTTAGGCTCTCGCTAAGCCTTCATAGAAAGATTATCGTTTCGGTTTGCCCACGTCTGTTGTATTCTAATGAAATACCTTGTCTCCATGTCGGCACACACTTTCCATGTGGAAAAGATGTGTGACGCATGGAGTTGGTATGCCATTGAATCATACCAATGGACATTTCCTCACTGTTATTTTTCTTCTACAATTTGGATTTGCGAGATTCAAAAGCCAGAAGAATAACGTCTGAAAACGTCTTTAATCAAAGTCCTCGCCCCTTGCTTTCAAAGAAAGCTTTCTACCGAAGTGTATGCAAAAGTAATAATTTGCTATCGTAAAAACAAACTTTTTCAAAAAAAAATGAAGATTGAGTCAACAACCTTCATCTTGGCATAGCCAAATGCGCACAAATGCTTACATAAAAATCAATGATTTACAACCAAATCCAGGAAAGCATCAATATTGATAACATTCACTTTAGGGAAATCAATTTGATGCAGTACGTTATAATGGTGATCATTCGTGACGATAAATTGTGCATTTGCAGCAATGGCACAATCCACAAACTTATTATCATCAGGATCTGCTTCAATCAACTCAAAGTGATAATAAGGGTCAACAAATTGCACAAATGAACTATTGATGATAGTCTTGATAACATATTCGGCAACCTCCAAGTTGATAAGCTTTTGCATGATTTCAAGGTACTCATTCAGAATCTCTGTTGAAACACACAACAAATTTTCTCCCTCAACGAAAGATTCCCAAATTCGATGGTACTTGCTTCTTTGAGGTAAAATTTGAATGAGTCCGTTCGTATCAAGTACAATTCTGCTCATTCTTCAAGCTTATGCAAATCCATTTTATTGATTTCGTCCAATCGCTGCTGATTCAGTTGACCTGAATCCCAGAGCCTATTCAGTTCTGCTTCCATCTTTTCAGAATAGAACTTATACAGAACGTTCTTTAGTTCTTCAAGAGCGTGTTCCGTATTGCTCAACTCAAACATCTTCAGCAAATGGATTTGTATAGGATTAAAAACGGTTGCTTTCATCATAACCACTATATTTGTGATGCAAAGATACACCATTTTTTTATAATGAAAGCAATTCTTCAAATAAAATTAAATGTGTTCCAAAAAATCTGTTTTAGAACATAACTTAATTCATTGAGTCAACAACCTTCATCTTGGCATAGCCAAATGCGCACAAATGGGGCACATATTTTACGATACCGAAAACGAAGGCTTACCATTCGGATGGCAGTTTTCGTTTTCGTTATCGTTAAAAAATCTTGAGAGAATTTGTGAAAATTTGTTGACTCTTCATTTCTACGGAGGCAAGGAGAATAGTTTTTTTTCTTTTGCATCTCCTTCACTCCTCACTTTTCACTTCTCACTTCTCACTCCTCACTTTTCACTCTTCACTTCTCACTCCCTCTAAAAATGACTCGGAGCGCAAGCTATGTGCCTGCGCTCCGAGGAAAGAGTGTATGAAGTCTAATATCTCATCAAAGGGAGAAGATTACCAAATGCTGCCCCAATCGCCGCCACGGCCTTTGGCCGAGGAACTGAGAACACCATTGTCGTTCTCTATAATATCTGATGGTAAACCTTGATTTACCCAGTCGCTATTGGAATATTTGTTATTCACATCATTATTACCAAACGATTGCAAACGATAACCAGACTGGCACAAAGGCTGTTCCATTTCGTAGCGGAGTGATGTAATAATCTCGGGCTGTATATAATTCTTTTTCATCGTTTCTGTATTGTTTTTTAGAGATTTCATATTCTTGTTACTTTACCAAATACTTCTTGCCGTTGATGATATACATACCCTGTGGCAGATTACTGAGTGATTGAGAGCCACGACCAACGATTTCACCATTGATGTTATATACAATGTTCATGTACTGCACTTTCTCACCTTTCTCTTCAGCTTCAGCGATGATATCCTTGATTTCTGTAGCGTCGAATTCACCCATGAAACCTTCATCGAACACCATGTTCAAGCCCTTCGTATTGTTGGCAATGCCAGGACCTAATTTCGTTTCAATGCCACTGAGAGCAGCAGCGTTAGGAATAATGACAGCGGTAAATTGTGTCCAGAAACCACCCTTACGCTCAGATACAGGACGCGTATCACTTGCAATCTCACGATAGTACTTAGGATAATCTGTACCTTTTCGACCAAGGAAGTATGCACCTGTAGGGATAAGTACTTGATAAGACTTAGCATCTTCAACCCATTGATCATGCAGACTCTTCTGGGTGTTGTAGACTTGTAATGCAGTCTGATATTCTTGATCCTTAGCTTCTTGATCCCAGTTATCCAATATTTCTTTTTGTGCATTGTAATAAGCCCATGCAGCGCGATTATAAATATAATTTGCACGGTCAGATTCATATTGAGCGTAAGCTGTCTTGTCATCATTATAATCCATTGCAAGTTGCTTGAGGGCAGTGAAATCTGTCAATGATTGCAAAGGCCCTTCACCCAAGTAATCTTCTAAAGCATCCAAATTCCACTCTACAACTTTTGAATTATCATAATTTATGTTATGTCCATTAGATCTAGTTTTGTTATACAAATACCATGGGCCATATTGTCCATTGTACCATTCTTGGTTATTGAAGAATTCTTGCCAATCGTATGTAATCAAATCTTCTCCGTATGTAAATTCATAAAGGTGATTCTGGTCATTATCAGGTGCATAATATCCTGTATATGAACAGCGAACCGTATTATAGAAAGTCTTGAAACTTTCAGTGTACTTATTATTTGTTTCAGGATTGTCAACTGTGGCATGAGGTTCTTGAAGTATTTCACTTGGTTTCAAAGCTTCAATTTCGTCTTCGGATGGCTTTACAGCAGGAACTGGCATTTCTGGAACCTCTGGTTCATCACCAAGGGTAGAATTAGCAATTGCATCAGCATCAAACTCTGAAGGGTTTCCTATGAAAGTATAAGTCTGACCTATATAATTTGAATATTCTGGCTGCATGTAATTGTCAGCATCTGGTGTCCACTTTGAGTGATCATTTATATCATTACCAGTAAAAGATCCTTTTGGTACACCAAGGTCCACCACGCGCTTCTGTGCTTCGTATATTGAAGTCCATTGCGTCATTGGTTTCCATGTGATACCCGAAAAGTCACAACGCCTTGGATTTCCTTTTGATGTACCAATGGCAGGGTGAATCATATAAGGATGACCTGCAGTTGCAAGGTAACCATCAATGAAAATGGCATTGTTTTTGTTCGCATTTGCTTCTGCAATAGAGTTACCTGGAGCAAAGGTCTTCGTCTTGTTTGAACTGAGGAATGAACTTACCTGAGAATGGTGATATTCTACTCCATTACTATTACGATAGATATTATAGTTGAAACCACTGGTTTCGTCTTTTTCACGTCCAATTACCGTATATTCATTACCTTCATTATCTCTATAATAAGTATTGGCAACGGTATTGAAATGGAGTGTAAGTGTCAATTCACCTAATTTGTTATTAGGATCATCTTTTTCCATCACCTCAACGCCACTAAAGTCAACAATGTTGAAAGTCTCATTAAATGCTGCTGCCAATTGCTCGTCGGTCAAGTCGAATGGAAAGCATATAGTGTACCATACATCTTCATAGTATTTCTTAAACACATCACCGCCTGGGTCTGTGGTGAATTCCTTCATCAACATGAACTGAGCCCAACCATCTTGAGTATATTTACCCTGACCGATTGTACCTAAATCAGCACCTATCACATTTGAACGTTTGAACATATCGCTACGGAAAGGCAAACCATAACCATCTGAAGAATGGCCTTCATAAGTTTCACTAATCTGAGCTCTTACTTGATCAGCCAACGCTTTAGGGTAATGGAGCACAGGAATACCGTTGACATGAGTGTAGTAATACTCCACAGCTTGATCCCAATTCATAGCTTCAAGCATTGCCTTTTGAGGTGTGTCTGGGATACCATCCCAACCGTCCAAGTGCATGTGGTAGAATGTACTTTTTCCATCATAATTACCAAAACCATTACCATCCTCACTAATACCACACGACCAAATAAATGGAATCTTGGTTGGGTCGGTAGTGGTCAAATAAATATCGGTGAATGGACAAAGAGTGAACGCGTTCTGTCCTATCTTTTCCACATTCTCAGGAATCGTAATACTATTCAATGCCAAGCAGTTATTGAAACAATTGTTGCCCATGTTAATCAATGATTGTGGCAAACGAATAGACTCCAAGTGCTGGCTATTCCAGAAACAACCATTGCCAAGAGACACAATACCCTCAGAAAGAGCAATGTGCTTCATACTTTTACACTCATTGAAAGAGCGGTCGCCAATATAGCAATCACTCAGACCAGCAGCAAAGTCGAGGTCTTCAAGATAATCACACTTCAAGAAAGCACCACCATGAATTCGCTTCATATTACTACCTATAATAAGGTGACGGTTACGAGCCCATTTGCCACATTCCTCATCCAAATCTGTATAGCAGTCTGGAATTCGGAGGCTTTCAATTGGTACACAATTTTCCTCTTCTTTATTATTATCGAATGCTGTCTGACCATATAGAGCCACATAGCCCGATTTGTTCCCAGAAGCCAAATCATTTAAACAACGAAATGGCAGATGTGTCATGTTGTTGTCTGGCAATTTGATGTCAATAACTTGATTCTTATATTGATTGAAATAATAAAAAGAATTAGTTGTTGTAGGACAAGCCACTAATTCACCGAGGCAGAAAGGGTCATCGTAATTATAATATGATGCGGTTTGTGTAGCATCAGCAATTGTGCAATCAGCAAAGTGAGCACCCGTAAAGTCCCAAATAGCACTTGTGCCATGACCGAAATTTGGAGTGTTATTATTAACGAGGTCTTTATCCCCATATTCACCAGACATACGAATTTCACGAGGAACAGGATTTGGATTACCTGATACAGGGATATTCATGGTATTGATGAATTCAGTCACTTTGTTAGCCTCAAAGGAGTGCATAGACACCTTTGCCCACTTATTGGAAGGTAAATCGTATTCACTATTGTCTGGGTCGTAAGCACCCACCATCTTCAGGTTGGAATTCTTGCCACCATCCTTCATCTTAGCCATTGCAGCTACATCTTCTGCAGAAGTCATGCTTTTTGGAAGACGAATGAATTTTGCACCAGGACCTGTTTTTGATTGTGAATGACCTCCATTATTTATTTCTGTGTAAGTTGCAGAACTAAAATTGATAGCGCACACCTGAGCAGGAGTAACATAATCATCTGATTCTGCATCTTCTGTTTCAAGTATAACACCACTCATATCAACTGTCTCGAATTTTGACAACTCTGGAAATTTATCCGTAGAAGTATTAAGGACTGCTAAATCTGCTGCGTTTAATGGTCCTGAAATGACAAGATTTTTAAGATGAACCTTATCAGCAAATTTGCCTTTCTCAGTAGCATCTAAACTTTCGAACCAGTCAGCTAAAGCACCAGCGCTGTTTTGCGCTATTGTAATAACCTGTTTGTCTGGTGCTTGTTCTGATAATGTAATGTTCGTACCAGAACCAGTGTATGCCCACGTCCCTACCGAGACTGTGAGCAAAACGAGAAACATGAGTAATTTTTTCATTCTCATTTTGATTTTAATTGATTTTAAATTGTTAATAATTTGTTTATTATTTGATTGTTTTATTTGACTCATGTAGGTGCGTTATATATTATATCCACGTCTCCACAAAATTCGGTGCAAAAATAACACGTATTTCGCGCACAAGCATCATTGAAACTTAAAACCTATCACGATTTTCCTCTATAGTCATCCTGAATTCTTCAATTTTATCGCAGAAACTTAAATTATCTGTTGATTTTTTCTCGATTTTTTTTCTTTTTGTGGAAATAAATATGTACTTTTGCCATCGAAAACGGAATTCCCTCTCAATGACATGAAAACACCCTCCTGAGTCGTTTCTGGCAACAGGAATGGTTCGTCATCTGATGGGTGAAATCTTTTGCTATAATATAAAACCTTTTATGATACGTCTTGTGTTATTGTTGCCTTTCGCAACAATATTTAATGTGCATGTTTCTGCTGCTGTCGTCAACAACGATTCTGCGGACTATCACCTTCGCCTTGCCGAGAAACTATACGAACAAGGCAATTACCAATTGGCGCTCCACCACTGCGGACGCTCCATTTCCTTTGCTGATGCCACCGAGTCAAGGCGCAGCCTCTATCTCAGCCTCTACTACATGGGGTGCATCGCCCAAACCTATAGCAAACTCTCCGACGCAGCCCGTTTCTATGACTTTGCCCTTACCCTATGCCCTTCCGACAGTGCGGAAATTCGTGCCAAAATCCTCTCAAACATGATTGTTGTGCTCGGACGTGACAACGGCGTCGAACAAGCCAGTTCCTACTACCAAGAATATGAACGAATTAAAGGTATCAACAACATCCAAGAGGATAGTTGCCGACATCTCTCCAACCTGGCTTACCTCGAACTGAGCAAAGCCAACTACTTCAATGCACTCAACTATCTGAATCAGGAACGCGCCTACGTCAATCAACTCGCCGATGCCGACGTCATCAAAGCAGGCATGGAAACGGACTTTGCCTTTGCTTACCTTGCTCTCAACCAGAACGATAGCGCTATCATCTGCCTCAAACGCTGCGAAAAAATCCTCGAAGGCATCCATCGACCTTTCCTCCTTGCCCGCACCTACCGATACCTTTCGGAAGTATATGAAAAACAGGGCAATAAAGACCTCTCTCTCGCTTATCTCGGCAACTATCAGCACCTTGTCGATTCCGTTTTCAACGATAAGGACTACTTCCTCGAAATCAACCGCATCTCTCCTATCATCACCCGACTCAATAACGAACTCGTCAAACGTAACCAACAGCGTTTGTTCCTCAAACTCGCTATTGTCGCTGTCCTCTTCCTCGCCCTTCTTATCTCAATGCTTCTCCTACGTCACCATCGCCGCCATCAATCCCACAAAATAACTCCATCCATCAGTCCTACCAATAACTATCCAAATGAAAAAATCGCCGAATCCATCGAACAAAATTCCACTTCCACCGAAGATAATACCCAATCCATTGAGCCAGTCATTCCATCCGTTGAAGAAAACTCTCACTCAGACGTAGAAATTCCCCAATCCATCACAGAAATCTCCCAATCCATCGAGGAAAATTCCTCTTCCTCCGATGTTATCTCCTCTGTGGAATCTATACCTTCAGAAGAATCTATTCCTTCAGTTTCTCCTCTTTTCCCTCTTGCTGCTGACGACCCCAATGGTCTCATCGCACAGCGCATAGATGCCATCCTCAATGACACCCAATATCTCTGTGACAACTCTTTCAATCTTAACACACTCGTACAGCTCACAGGTTCCAACATCGCCTACGTCTCCAAAATCATCAACGAAAAATACAACAACAACTTCCGTTCCGTTCTTAACGAGCGTCGCGTAAAGCTCGCCTGTGAAAAGATGGATGACGTGGAATACTACGGCAATCTAACCATTTCCGCCATTGCTGAAAAGGTTGGCTACAAAAGCAGCAACAGCTTCATCAATGCCTTCAAGAAAGTTATGAACACCACTCCATACATCTACCAGCAACAAGCCATCCAGCAGCATCTCCTTTCTTCGAGTAAGAAAAAGAAATGATGATTGAGTCAATAAATGTCAACAAATTCACACAAATGAGACACAAATTAAAATAAAATTTCGTGAGAATTTGTGTGAATTTGTTGACTAATGCTCCGTAGAATAATTACTTCTTCAATCCTTTGATTTTGCAGAACGATTCCTTGGAATATACTGCGTCGTTCCTTTGGATTTACTGAAATAACGAGCCCTCAACGAAATGATAGCGAACCTTCGCCATCGCAACGCCGAAGGCTCGCCAAGTCGATGACGAACCTTCGGCAACTAGTTAAAAGCGAACGAGCGCTTCAGTGGAGTTGCGAAGGAGGTTTATGAGAAGCGAAAAAAGCCTCACCCCCGACCTCTCTCCAAAGGGCGAGGGGAGTAGAATCAAGGATTTGAAGGATTTAAAAGGATTCTTGAAACTTGAAACTAGCACGAAGTGTCTTGAAACTTGAAACCAGCACGAAGTGCCTTGAAACTTGAAATAGTTCTAATTGCGAAATTGATGGGGTGAAAGCGGGCATTTTTCAAAAAAAAATAGTATCTTTGTCGGCAAAAGAAAGAAAACGATAACCAATGAAGGAAGACGATATCGAAGATGTTGGCGTTGGTACGCCAGATGCAGCGGAGGGCGGAGGTAAGATGCCGCCTAAGTCGGACTATGACCCAACAAGAAATAAGGATGGCATTACGCACCACTTGAGTGGCATGTATCAGAACTGGTTTCTGGACTATGCCTCCTACGTGATTCTGGAACGTGCTGTGCCTCACATCATGGATGGTTTCAAGCCTGTGCAACGACGCATCCTCCATGCCATGAAGCAGATGGATGATGGGCGTTTCAACAAGGTGGCGAACATTGTGGGTAGTACGATGCAGTATCATCCGCATGGCGATGCCAGTATCAAGGATGCCTTGGTGCAGTTGGGACAGAAGGAGCTGCTGATTGACTGTCAGGGCAACTGGGGCAATATTTTGACTGGTGATGATGCCGCTGCAGGTCGATACATTGAGGCTCGTCTTTCGAAATTCGCGCTCGATGTGGTTTTCAATCCGAAGACGACGGAATGGAAACTCAGCTATGATGGGCGCAACAAGGAACCTATCGCCTTGCCTGTGAAGTTCCCATTGCTGTTGGCACAGGGAGCGGAAGGTATTGCTGTGGGTCTTTCGTGCAAGATTCTCCCTCATAATTTCAATGAAATCTGTGACGCTGCGGTGAACTACCTCTACGATGAACCGTTCCAGCTCTATCCCGACTTCCCAACAGGCGGAAGTATCGATGTGAGCAAGTACAACGACGGTCAGCGCGGAGGTGTGGTGCGTGTGCGTGCGAAGATAGAGAAGCGCGACAACAAAACGCTTGCCATCACGGAGATACCTTTCAGCAAGACGACGGGTTCGCCACAGCATCCGAGTCCGTTCATCGACTCCATCCTGAAGGCTGCCGAGAAGGGAAAAATCAAAGTGCGCAAGGTGGAGGACCTGACGGCTGCGGGTGTGGAAATCCTGATACACCTGATGCCAGGCGTGTCGTCGGACAAGACCATCGATGCGCTCTATGCCTTCACGGATTGCGAAATCAACTTGTCGCCAAACTGTTGTGTGATTGACGAGAAGAAACCGCAGTTCCTCACGGTGAGCGATGTGCTGAAGCGTTCGGTGGATAACACGAAGAGTCTGATTAAGCTCGAACTCGAAATCCGTCGAGGAGAGTTGTTGGAACAGTTGCACTTTGCTTCGTTGGAGAAAATCTTCATCGAGGAGCGCATCTACAAGGCGAAGGAATTCGAGAACGCCAAGACGATGGATGCTGCTTGCGAATACATCGACGAGCGACTGACTCCGTTCTATCCTATGTTCATCCGTGAGGTGACGAAGGACGATATTCTCCGACTCATGGAAATCAAGATGGCACGCATCCTGAAGTTCAACAAGGACAAAGCTGATGACTTCATTGCCCGCTTGAAGGATGAGATTGAGGAGATAGAACGCCGTTTGGCAAACCTCGTGGAGGTGACAGCTGAGTGGTTCCGCTACTTGAAGAAGAAATATGGAGCCGACCATCCTCGTCTCACCGAAATCCGTTCGTTTGATACGATTGAGGCAGCGAAGGTGGCGGAGGCGAATCAGAAACTCTATATCAATCGTGCTGAGGGATTCATCGGAACGGGATTGAAGAAGGATGAGTTTGTGACGAACTGTTCGGACATTGATGACATCATCATTTTCTACCGCGACGGTACTTACAAGATTATCAAGGTGGCAGAGAAAGTGTTTGTGGGTGAGACCGAACGCTGCAAGCGCGACCATCGCAAGGCGGAAATCATCTATCTGGATGTGTTCAAGAAGAACGACAAACGCACGATTTATAATGTGTGCTACAAAGATGGCGACACGGGTGTGAGCTACATCAAGCGCTTCAACGTGACTTCCATGACGCGCGATAGGGAGTACGATGTGACGATGGGAACGCCGAAGTCGCGCATCAGTTATTTCACTGCTAATTCCAATGGTGAGGCAGAACTCATCAAGGTGACGCTGAAGCCAAACGACAAGGTGCGGAGATTGACCTTCGAGAAGGATTTCAGCGAGATTGCCATCAAGGGACGTGCTTCGCGTGGCAACCTGTTGACGAAGAATGATGTATATCGCATCCAATTGAAGTCGCATGGTGCTTCCACTTTGGGAGGACGAAAGGTGTGGTACGATCCAGACGTGCAACGCATCAATTACGATGAGCACGGGCAGTTCCTGGGTGAGTTCCAGAACGAAGAAAAGATTCTTGTGATTCTGAAGACGGGTGAATTCTATTTCACGAATTTCGACCTCAATAACCACTACGAGCAGAATATCCTGCTCATCGAGAAATATGATTCCCGCAAGGTGTGGACGGCTGTGCTCTATGATGCCGACAACGATAATCTGCCGTATATCAAGCGTTTCCAACTCGACGAGTCGAACAAACGCCAGAGTTTGTTGGGCGAGAATCCGAAGTCGGAATTGATTCTGCTGACCGATACGCCTTATCCTCGTTTGGAACTGCACTTTGCAGAGCCTGATACGTTCCGTGGTCCTCTTGAAATTGATGCGGAAGAATTTATTGCAGTGAAGGGTTTCAAGGCGAAAGGCAAGCGACTGACCACTTTTGCACTTGCTGAGGTGATTGAGTTGGAGCCAACTCGATTCCCTGAACCTGAGGATGACAACGACGACGATGATGACGATGGCGGTGGCGACGATGATGATGGTGGAGATGGCGGTGCCGGTGGAGATGATGCGGACGATGCTCCAAGAGAAAAGTCGGACGATGAAATCCGTGACGAACTGACGGGACAGCTGAGATTATTCTAAAAGAAAAAGGGCTTCGGCAAAACCGAAGCGTACTGTGAAATTTGAGCAAATTTGTGAAAATTTGTTGACCAAGTAACGATGACGAAAACAATGACGGATATACTTAAACAGAAAAGGCTGATGGCAACGTGGTGGTTGCTGTCAGCCTTTTTGTGTGTTTTTGCGCAGGGAAATGGAGTTCCCGATGTGAAGTCATCGCCGGTGGAGGAACTTGGTGTGAGGAAACATGCATGGATGGTGGGTGGAGGTTTTTCCAATGTGCTTGACACTTATCTCTCTCCTTATATATATAAAGGTGGAGAAATTCGACTGATGCGTGAAACTCAACGACTGACTCGATTGTTTTGGAAGGAAAACGAAGGACGAAGGACGAATGACGAAAACGAAGGACGAAGGACGAAGGACGATAGCGCAGGGAATGCTCCTCGTGTGTCCTTCCAAACTTTGCTCGATATGCATGGTTCCTATCTGGAGAGTAGGGCAGGGAATGTGAACGGATGGGCTGGGGGAGTGCGCTACGGCTTGGGCTGGCTCTATCGGGTGATACCCGAGAAGAATGTGGGGAGTGTTTCTGATGCCTGGACATCGACACAATTCCAACGCTTCTCTTTGGAGATGGGACCGATGCTGTCTGGTTATTTGGGGACGGTGTATAATGAACGAAATGGCAATAACCCTGCACAGGCAAAGCTCGATTTGATGCTCGACCTCAGTGCTGCATGTTCCTATCGCTTCCGCCTGTTCCATCATCCGTTTGCACTGCGCTATCAGTTGACGGTTCCTTTTGCGGGGGTGGCGTTCTCGCCTAATTATGGACAATCGTACTACGAGGCGTTCACGCTTGGCAATTACGACCACAATGTGGTGTTCGCCAATGTGGTGAATATGCCGTCCATGCGCCATTTGCTCACACTCGATGTGCCACTTTCGCGCCGTTCACGTACCGCCTTGCGTGTGGGATATGTGGGTGAATTGATGCAATCTACCTTCAACCACATCAAGTACCACTCGTATTCGCACTGCCTGATGATTGGTTTCACTCAAAGCTTCAGAAAATTATGAAACATTGGTTTTACGTCATACTCACGCTTCTTGCCTTGAGCTCTTGTGTCGGTGAGGACTATCCAAGCAAGAACACGCCAGCCGACAATTTCGAGGCTTTGTGGCGAATCATGGACGAGCATTATTGTTTCTTCGACTATAAGCAACAGGTGCTGGGTGTGGATTGGAACGAGGTGCATTCGCGTTATGCCGCCAAAATCAATTCGAAGATGGACAACTTGCAGTTGTTCGAGGTGTTGTGTCAGATGTTGGGCGAATTGAAGGATGGGCACGTGAATTTGGGCGCTTCTTTCGACTTTGGGAGAAATTGGAGTTATTTCGAGGATTATCCTGACAATTACAATGCAGAATTGATTGAACGGTATTTGGGAAAGGGAAACGATTACCAAATTGCTTCGACATTGAAGTACCGAATTCTGGATGATAACATTGCTTACGTGCGCTGTGAGTCGTTTGCGAATGGTATTGGAGACGGGAATCTCACGGTGATGCTGGACCAGTTGAAATCCTGTTCGGGTATGATTGTGGATGTGCGCAACAACGGTGGAGGACAACTCACTGCTGCCCATCGATTCGCTGCACGTTTCACCAACGAGAAATTGCTCATAGGCTATGTGTGTCATAAGACGGGAAAGGGTCACAATGATTTCTCTGCCCTCGAAGCCGAGTATTTGGAACCCAGCGATGGAGTGCGTTGGCAGAAACCCGTTGTTGTGTTGACGAACCGTCAATGTTTCAGTGCTACGAACGATTTTGTGAAGTGCATGAAGCTTTGTCCTCAAGCTACGGTGCTGGGCGATAGCACTGGAGGCGGAAGCGGCATGCCGTTCACTTTGGAATTGCCCAATGGTTGGAGTGTTCGCTACTCCGCTGTGGTGTATTACGATGCTCAGAAGCAGCACACAGAGTTTGGAATTGCTCCCGATGTGAAGGTTTCGCTCGATTCTCTCGATGTGTTGAAACAGAAGGACACATTGATTGAATCAGCACGAGAATTGATGAGATAAGGTAGGTTCTCACCATTTTTAGAACATACCCAAGTCTTCTTTTCCTTCTTTTCTTTGGTTTTCCCCACTATCGTTGCCGGTTCTCTTTTTCAAAAAGTACTTTCTTGTTTTACGCGGTGTGTTTCGGCGGTGTGCGAACACAATATGCTAAATAACATGAATTCTCAAAAGTTTGACTTATAAATTGCACAAGGATGATTATGGTTGTGCAATATATTGATACTTTTTTTACCGATTATTGGTTATTTTGTAGTATAGATGCATTTTTTTTATGTTTTTATAGTGCAGCAAATGAAAAAACTCTATACCTTTGCATCGTTTTTCAGAGACAAAGATGAAAAATCTCTCTGTAAAGGATAACAAAAAAGTAAATAATTAGTAAAGTAAAAAAGATTGTTTAACATTAAAAAAAGCAATTAGAAATTATGAAAAAGATTATTCTTACAGCTCTCGTAGCAGTTGCATCTCTTAGTGCTAATGCACAGGTATGGTTAGGTGGTAGCCTTGGTTTTAACTACACAAAGCAGTCTATCAAGGGTGGTTCTGATGCTTCAATGACTACTTTCACAATCTCTCCAGAAGTGGGTTACTCACTCAGCGACAAGTGGGACATTGCTCTCGCTATCAACGAATCTTTGATTTCTGTTAAGGATGGTGATACAATGAACTCTTTCACCATCAACCCATACGCTCGTTACACTTATTATACTACTGGTAAGGTAGGTTTCTTCCTTGACTTGGGTTTCACTGTAGGTACAACCAATTTGGGATCTGACGATGAAGATTCTTTTTATAAGACAGATGACAATGCAACTACTTGGGGTATTGGTGTCCGTCCAGGTGTGAAGTACGCTGCTTCCGACAAGGTGACATTTGTAGCAAGTCTCGGTCTCCTTGGTTTTGAACAGTACAAGTTGGATGATTACAAGCTTTCTTCCTTCGGTCTCAATGTGGATGGTAGCGCACTCAAGTTTGGTCTTTACTACGCATTCTAATCAAGGGAATACAGAATTAGTTTACAATACAAAGAAAGACTGACACTTCGGTGCCAGTCTTTTTTCATGGTGATTATTCTAGATTGACTAGGCTTCCTAGCTTCCCTAGTTCTCCTAGCAAATACCTCTCATGCCTTGTTCTTCACTACCAGCACGTAGGTGATAAGGATGACGTTCATCATCAGTGAATAGATGATGGCGGGAATTGCCATTGTTTCGTTGTTGAATACAAAAGGGCTGGATGCAATGGCAATGCTTTGGGCTGCGTTTTGCATACCGATTTCGATGATGAGGGTCTTTTGTTCCTTGCCGGTCAGCTTTGCTGCACGAGAGAGGCCGTAGCCGCCACCCATGGAAAGCAGAATGAGGAGCGTGATGATGATGCCGAGTTCTGCGAGGTTATCGAGAATCTGATGACTGTTCTGGATGTAGAACACCACGACAAGCAGTACAAGCAGCGGCAGGGCGATTTTGCTGAGTACGTTGTTCATCTTCTGCGCCGCTTTTTTCCATTTGGCACGAATGACCATTCCCACAATGATAGGGAGCAGGGCGAGCACAAGGTTCTGCACGATAAGTTTGCCAACTGGCAGATGAATCACACTTTCCTCCGTTCCTGGGATGATGTGGGTAGCTGCGCCCATGACGAGTGGAATGGTGAAGAGTGTAATGATACTACTGCATGCTGTTAGGCTCACGCTGAGTGCCACATCGCCTTTGGCAAGCATGGAAAACACGTTCGACGAACTGCCGCCTGGACAGCACGCTATCAGTACTACTCCCATGAAGAACACAGGGCTGAGGTGGAACACCCATCCGAGGCAGAACGCGATGATGGGCAGAAAAAAAAGCTGCCCGATGAGTCCGGCAAATACGGGCTTCGGGCGCTTGAGTATCATTTGGAAGTCTGCTGGTTTGAGGGTGAGACCCAATTCAAACATCAGCAGCATGAGAATGGGGATAACAATCAGAATAGTCATAGCAATAGTCTGAAATACACGTTTTTAGTCCTTACTGAAAAGTCCTTTCACGAATCCTTCTATTTCAGAGCCGGCTTTCTTCAGTCCTTCGCCCATCTTCTGACCGAGGGTGTCGGCCTTCTGAGAGAGCTTTCCCGTTTTTTTTCCCACTTTGTGGTCCAGCACCTTCACATTGTAGCGGGTCTTGTATTTCGTGAATTCGGAAATCTGGTCGTTCGTCATCTGCTTCTTGAATTTCTCCGAGTAGAGCTTGTTGAAATTCTTGTAGCGCAGTTCAAGTTCTTCGTATTGTTTCTCTGTCGTGGAGTCGTTCACCTGGATTTTGCTGACAAACGTCTTGAAGTTGTTGCTGAAAATCGTCACAGAGTCGGTTGCAGCAGTTGCTTTGTTCTGTGCAAATGCTCCCATGCTGCAGAGCAAGAGAAGCAATGTGAAAATGATTGATTTTTTCATTGTTCAATAGTTTAAGTTTCAAAAAGTAATCAATAACTGTTATTCCACTATTCCACGGTAATTGGGAAAGTGAAAGTGGAGTGAGGAATGATCACGTTACCATTGATGTAGAGCGTACGCCAAGGACTCAAGTTCTTCAGTGCGTTTTTCACTCTCTTTTCAAGAGGGTGATTGGTCAGTTCTGTAGAATAGCCATTCTTGCGCATGATGATTCTTACCTTGCAGTCTTTCAGCTCTCCAGACTTGTTGATGTCCATGTCGCTGATTCTTGCAAGCACTCTCGAGCCTTTCAACTCGGAATACTCTTTCGTGTCCAAGCCGTCTTGCAATGCCTGCATCACCTTGCCGTTTGTCAAGTCGAAACCTTCTGTTCTCACGTTGTTGTTGAAGGTTTTCATGTCCGTCATCTTGCCGTTTTTGAAGGTCAAGAAGATTTCGCTCGCGTAATTGCGGTTGTATCCCGTGTGTTCGTAATAGAGTTGCTTGCCACGTGCAGCTCTCAACTGGCCATTCACCCAGCTGGCACTGATATGGTCCTTGTTGATATATTTCTCGAAAGAATCTTTCAGTCCCAAGGCTGGATAGGTGAGTTTGTTCTCTCCCACTATCACAGCCACGCTGTCAAGTTGCAGATGGGTGCCTTGCACACTCCAAATACAAACGATACCATCGGGATTGGCAGTGGATTTGGTTCTTGCTTCTGGAAGAGCTAACGAAAGACGAGCTTTTACATCGCGCACATGATCCAATGGCCTGCCCAGCAGCATCCATTTTTCCCCATAGAGGTAGATGACATCTGCCTCTTGTCCTGTTGCCCATGACTGGGTTGCCCCCAGCAGCATGAGACATGCCAAAAAGAGTTTTTTCATTACTTGTTTTTAGAAATAATCCAATGATTAGAAGTCGAGGCCGAGACTGAGACCAATGTTCCAAGTCTTGCCATCTATTCTGCCGCACCATTTGCTCAAGTCGTGCTTGAAGGCGAGGCTTGTATGGAAGTTTTTAGTGAAGCGAACGCGACCACCTAATTGGAAACCAACTTGGAAACGATTGAATTTTCCATACTGGTCAGTGATGTCGCTGTCTTTGTAGATGCTACCATTGATGTAGTCATCGTCGAGGTCACCAGTCTGGTTCAAACGAAGAAAAAGACCTCCGAAAGGTACGATGCGCAAGGAGCCAGCAGTTTCAATTTCGTAGGATACTCTTACAGGAATAACGAATGCCAAGTTGTGCAAGCAACCCAATTTGCCGTCAGTCCAAGAATATTCCATACCAGCACCCAGTTCTGCAAACCAAGGCTTGCTGCTCGATAAACCAAAGGCATGGATGAAAGAGTAAGTCAGACTTTGCAAGCCACTGCTTTGTACTTTGTTACCGAAGTGACCCAAGGCGATTTCCAACTCCACGATATTGCGGTCTCTTGCCTCATCATAAGTGTAACTATAAGATTTAGATGAAGTACTACCTGCTGGACGACTGTAATATTGAGCGTATGCAGTATTGCACACAAACATAGTCATTGCAACGAATGCTACAGATAAAAACTTAAAATTCTTCATGATTTCTGGTTTTTAGTGTTGAATAAAGGTTTTATTACGCAAAAGTACACTTTTTCTCTCAACCCACAAAAAAAACCGACTATTTTCTCTCCTATTGTTTTGCAAAACGAAATATGTCCTTTGAAACTTTGAATGGCTTTTAGACATTTTTTTACTTATTTTTGGAGAAAAAGCATGAAATTAAAGTTTGTTAACACGATAACTCACAGAGTAACATGCGTTTTCATTATCTTTGCTACTAAATAATTGTCATTTGTATAAGGTGGGTTCTATAAATTATGTCGGATTGATTTTTGATTTTATGTGTGTAGATTTTTGTTAGCTTTTGAGGGAGCATAGCGAGCTATGTGACTGAGAACCTTCAGCTCGGCGTAGCCAAAGATGACAAAAAGATGCCACAGAAAACAAAAAGCAACCGAAATAGAATTCCACCAAAATTGATAACAATAAAAACAGAATTTTTAGAACACACCATAACCCTTTTCTAAACTACCAACACCATGAAACGAATTATTTTATTCCTTGCTCTACTGCCTTTCATGGTAGTTTCAGCCAATGCTCAATCCCTTATGGTGGGTGATGCCAACGGCGATGGCTTCCTTGATATTTCTGATGTTGTTGCTGTTGTGAACAGAGTGCTCGAGGGCAATCCCACTTCTTATCGCTTATGTCCCGATTTCCACCATCCTCACCTCATCGACCTCGGTTTGCCTTCGGGCACATTGTGGTCATGCTGCAATGTGGATGCTAAAACTCCACAAGATTACGGAGGTTATTACGCATGGGGAGAAACCCAGACAAAGTCTCAGTATGACTTATCCAACTACTCTCATTACGATAGCACGAATCGCTATCACAATCTTGGCAGCGATATCAGTGGAACCAATTACGATGTAGCACACGTGAAGTGGAAGGGCTATTGGAAGATGCCAAATGCTGAACAATTCAATGAGATTTATTCCTATTGCAATTACGAGTTTACAAGCGTAGAAGGCGTACGGGGAATCATTTTCACCGGACCAAATGGAGGAAAAATCTTTTTCCCAAACTCAGGTGCCTACGTGGGTGCATCTTTGTCCAATGATAATACGTTCGGACAAGTTTGGTCAAGTACAGTGCCTCCTGGTTTAGAACGCTATGGTGCAGTCAATGGTTTAACATATTCTCAAACTGATGAATCTGTAAGACTATTATCTCTTAACCGCTATCATGGTTTTACTGTCCGTCCCATCCGTAACGAATCTTCCTGCGATGTCAATCGCGATGGCAGTATCGACATTTCCGATGTTGTGTTTGATGTCAATAGAATCCTTGGCGATAAAACCGCCTACTACGATTGTCCCGACAATAACCATCCACACATGATCGACCTCGGTTTGCCATCTGGCACACTGTGGTCGTGCTGCAACGTGGGTGCGTCAACATATTGGGAAGTTGGTGATTATTTTGCATGGGGCGAGACCGAAGCAAAAGAAAATTATGATGCAACCACTTACAAGTATTGTGATGACCAAAACATAAACAATTGTGATGACATCGGCTCCAGCATCATCGGAACCCAATACGACGTGGCACATGTTCAATGGGGTGATTCCTGGCAAATGCCTTCCAATGACCAAATCATAGAACTTGCCAGTAAATGTGAATTCTATTGGGGCGGAGTGAACAGCGTGATAAATGGATATTGGCTCAGAGGACCAAACGGCGGCAGACTTTTCTTGCCTGCTGCGGGCTATTATAATGGAAGCACTTGTTCCCGATATAATGAAGTGGGATTTTATTGGTTAGGTCAACAATATTCCGGCCAAATACCTTATGCTACGTCGTTCAGTTTTGATGTAGATGATACTTATTTATATTACGTTTCTCGAATGCATGGATTTCCTGTTCGCCCTGTAGCCAAATAATGAAGGGAAGCGTCAATGCTTCCCTTTTTCATCTCTTCTCCCAAGTAATTGTGTATCTTGAAATTAGCTTTATATTATTCAAACCTTCATTTAGAATCCCACTCCCGTCGATACGATGAGCGCACCGCGCTTAGCACCCAGTTCCTCGTTCCATTCGCTGAGGTCGCGGGCGTAGGCAATGCCGATGTGGAAGTTCGGCGTGAAGCGCAACTTGCCACCGATTTGCCAACCAGCCTGAAAGCGGTTCCACTCCCCATAGGTTCCCTCGTCGTTATAGAGACTCTTGTCGTGCTCTTCGCCAGCGATGTTCACGTGCAACAGAATGCCCGTGTAAGGAATGATGTCAACGTAGCCAGCAGGAATCACATAGTCTAAGTTGAGCGGAATCTCCAGAGCAAAGTTCTTGAAGTTGCGTAGATATTGCGTGTTGTCCCATGTATAAGCCAATGCAGCGCCACCCTCGAAAAACAAAGGACTCATGGGCACGATGCGTGTGCCGTGGTTGACGCCCAAGGCGATGGTCGTGAGTTTCGCGTTCTTGAAGTTCACGTTGTCGAGCTTCATCTTGTCGAAACGGATTTGGAATTCCAACTGGTTCCAGTTGTCCATGCTGAATCCCCTCCTGAAACGAGCATGCTCAGGGCGTTGCTTGAATCGACCTGTGTAGGCGCCACCGTAAGGATTCCTCGGATTTCCTCGGTAGGAACCACGATATTGTGCCTGAGCCACACCGCACATCATTGTGCAAACCAATGCTATGAGAGTAGTCTTCCAAATTTTCATGTTGAGCAGTATTTAGTGAAGTGATTCAATAGAGCATTTTTTCTCGATGCAAAAATACGACAAGTTCATCACTATCTTATTAGGAAAAATCCTCTTTCTCAAGGGATATTTCCTATTCCTCATAGGTGTTTCCCCTCCTCATGCATTGAACTTGTCTGAAAAACTCTTCGATTGTACTCATCCAGTCGTTTGATTATATTGAATTCGTCCTTCGATTATACTAATCCTTTCCTTCGATTTTACTGAAATACCGAGCCCTCAACGAAATTATAGCGAGCCCTCGTTATCGCAACGCCGAGGGCTCGCCATTTCGATAACGAGCCCTCGGCAACTAGTTAAATCCAAAGGAGCGGTTGGCTTTAGTCGTGATAAAGGTTCAGATAATCCTCACATGCGGTTGGCTTCCTCCGAACGAAAGGTTCTGATAATCCCCCAATGCCCTGCACTGTTTACGGCTTTAGTTTCGCTGCAATCAGGTGCTGCCAAGTTGAATAAAGCACAAATCTTTTGAAAAATTTCTCCAATTCAGGGAAAAACACTACCTTTGCATCCGCAAACTGCGCTTGTGGCGAAATTGGTAGACGCGCCAGACTTAGGATCTGGTGTTTTACGACGTGCAGGTTCGAGTCCTGTCAGGCGCACACACCTTTTGGGGATAACTAATTGATATTCACATCATTAGTTTTCCCCGTTTTTTGTTTTTGTCAACCGAGTGTCAACCGAAATATTTTTGACGCCACAGGGAGATGGGATTTTATGAAAAAAGCTATCATTCTGCTGTATAGGCACAATGATAGCTTTTACGTTCTAAATAGGGATTATTGAAGTAGGAAATAGCGTTTATTTCACCAAGTATTTCTTACTGTTTCGGATATAGATACCTGGGGCGGATGGTGTGTCGGTGCGCTGACCTTGCAGGTTGTAGCCATTCGAGTTGGCAGCTGGCACTTGGCTTTGAGTGGACTTCACACCGGTTGCAGTGCCTGTCTTTTCTGCAAATTCCTGTTGAGCTTTTGCCAACTGCTCACGGAAACGTTGATTGCCTTGTAGCTTTGCATAGAGGACTGAAGCTCCCAAACGACCTGCATCCACGTCGCTCTGCCAGTGGTAGCCGGCAATGACACGACTCTGTCCATACTCGTAGCCTCGAGCCAATATGGAGTCGGCTGCAGCAGGGTTGATGTCAGACAGCAACAAAGCCATTGTCCAGCCGAGAACAGTGTGGCCAGAAGGGTAGGAACCATTGGTGCGGTGCTTCTCCTCTTGCTCTGGCACGAGGGTCGGCTCGTTGTAGTACATGAATGGACGCCAGCGCATGTATTTCTGCTTGGCACGGTCGCTGATACTGTCGCATGTAGCATCCACAATATAGAGTGTTTGCTATTGTTTTAGTTGCTCTTCCAGAAATTCGGCTGCATCTGCAACGCACAAAGGACATTCACGCAACAGAATCTTTGTGCCGACACCTTTCAGCAGCTTGCATTGGGTGGCTCCGTTCCTCTCTTGGAACTTAGTCATTATCTGACGCATCTGTTTCATGGACTTCACTTTGTCCTTGTTGACCAATCCAAGAACAAGACCAGCCCCAACAAGTGCGCCACAAGTACCTTCCATGTTCCCCATGCCGCCACCGAATGCTCCGGCAATGTTCATGGCTTCATCCTCACTAATCCCTGCTATATCGGCATAGGTGTGAAGGATGGCTTGGGCACAGTTGTGGCTATTGCACCTTTTCTTCTCAGCTGCTATCTGTTTTCTCGTTTCCATATCTTTCATTTTTTCTTACTCTTTACTATTTCGTATGACTGCCGTACCAATGCTTTCAAGTCTTCATCGGATAAGTCTAAGTTTGGTTGAACACTTATCCAATATCGTTTATCCCCATTGAATGGTTCACTAACAGCTTGATACATTTCCTTCAGTTTTACGATTTTGGTTGGGGCGCACTTGATGGTTATGTTTGAGAATTCATCAATGTTGAAGTAGCAGAACATGTGGCTGTTGATGTAAAACACAAGAATAGTGTATTTTCCCCTTGAAAACTTCTCAAAGGGAGTAGCCTCAGTCACATCGGGCAACGAGAGGCAGTAATCACGAAACTCTTCTACGTTCATCTGTATAGCAGATAACCGATAAGTGCAAGTTGAATGATAATGATGGCTGGTACACCATATTTAAACTTTTTCTTTTGGGTCTTATGGTGCCAGACATTCATTCCTATCCATGCACCTATGCTTCCACCAAGTACAGCCAAAATCAATAACGCTGTCTCTCTGATTCGCCACAAGGATTTCTTGGCTTTCCACTTGTCGATGCCGAACGTGAAGAAAGTAGCTACGTTGATGACAGCGAGATAGATAAGGGCGATTTGTAGGAGGTTCAGATTTTCCATAAATTATATTGGTCATTTGTTTCTTGTTGGCTACAGAAATACTCAAATGTGCCAAGTCGTTTTTTTATCGTGATTTAGCAAAAGAGCCATCCTCCGATGTGTGAGGGTGGTTCTTTCGTTGCTTCAATCTATATCGGAAGGGAAAAAACAGTGTGGAGAATAAAAGAAGAATCGGAAGAAAGACACATGGGGTTATCCTCCGATGATGACGTCGATTCCACGTTTCTGGAAATGATGGGCACAACGCTTGAAATCATCTTCGGTGGGAACAGACATCGGGATGTTCTCTGGATTGTAGTGGGAGAACAATCGCTCGTGCTTATCCTTGCCTGAATCGTGATAGGGCAGGAGGTGAACGGTAGGGGTGCTGGTTGCATGCTGACTGATGAATTCAGCCGTGCGCTCCATGTTCTCATCATCGGCATTCACACCAACAATCAGTGGAATTCGGAAGAGAATGGACGGCTTTCCTTCTCCATCTCCCTCAAGGGAAGACATGAGCATCTGAATGTTCTGCAAGATGGGTTCGTTGGGCACACCTGTGAAACGACGGTGCGTTTCGGAATCCATGTGTTTCAAATCGACCAACATCAATTCGCAACGACTTGCCACACGTTTCACCACATCGGGGTGAGCGTAAAGCGAAGTATCTACCGTGCGATGGAAACCACGCCTCCCGAGCTCGTCGAGCAGTTCGCAAACGTAATCGGGGTGCATCAAAGGTTCGCCACCGCAGAGGGTGACACCGCCTCCGCTGTCCTCCATGATGTCGCGTTCCTTCTCCACCTCCTTCATCAGTTCTTCCATACTCCATTCGCGACCGCAAATCTCGAGTGCCTTCGTAGGACAAGCGTCGGGATTCTTTCCCCACACCCCATTGACCATGCAGGAGTTGCAAGCGATGCAACGGTTGCGACGAAAAACAATCTGCGGTTCCGAACTCCATGATTCGGGGTTGTGGCACCACACACAACGGAGCGGGCATCCTTTCAGGAAAATCGTGGTGCGGATGCCTGGACCGTCGTTGATGGCATATCGTTTGATGTCGAAGATGTTACATCTCATCATTTTCGGTTCGTGCGATAATCTCGTTCTGCAGTTGTGGGGTCATGTCATTGAAATAGTCGCTGTAGCCAGCCACTCGCACCAATAGGTCCTTATATTGGTCAGGATGCTTCTGTGCGTCGAGTAGGGTGGCGGTGTCAACGATATTGAATTGGATGTGATGACCACCAAACTTGAAATAGGTACGTACGAGGGAGGCAAACTTCTTCAGGTCTTGTTCGCGACGCAGAAGGTTAGGCACAAAGCGAACGTTGAGCAGAGTTCCACCACTCTTTGTTTGGTCGAGCTTTCCGAGTGACTTGATGACCGACGTAGGTCCGTGGGTGTCGGAACCATGAGCAGGTGACGTACCATCGCTGATAGCAAAATGCGCGTGACGTCCATTAGGTGTGGCTCCGCAAACAGAACCGAAGTAGTTGTGGCAGGTGGTGGAGAGCATGTTGAGATGTGTTTCTCCTCCACGTGTGTTTGGTCTGCCTTCAATGGCCTTCACGAGGTCCTCATAGACACGCACAGCGATGTCGTCAGCATAAGGGTCGTCGTTGCCAAAGAATGGCGTGTGGTTGCGGATGTATTGGCGCATGACTTCCTTTCCGTCGAAGTCGGCATCACAGGCGTCGATTATTTCCGACATGGTGTAGCGATGCTCTTCGAACACGTGCTTCTTCAGTGTAGTGAAGCAGTCGGTGATGGTGCCGAGACCTGTGCATTGAATGTAAGTGGTATTGTATCGAGCTCCTCCGCTGTAATAGTCCTTGCCTTTCTCAATACAGTCATCGATATAGAGGCTGAGGAAAGTGGCTGGTGCATAGAGTGAGAACATGCGCTCGATGTAGTTGTTCACTGAAAGTTTCAGGTTGACGAAATACACCATCTGCTGATGCCAAGCCTCATAGAGCTGTTCGAAGGACTGGAATGTGCGCGGGTCGCCGGTCTGCGGTCCAAGTTGCTTTTTTGAAATAGGGTCAAAGCCGTTATGAAGCGTTATTTCCAGAATCTTTGGCGTGTTCAGATAACCTGTGAGCAGATAAGCCTCTTTTCCGAACGCACCCACTTCGATACAGCCAGAACAACCTCCCTCACGAGCATCTTCCAACGTCTTGCCGGCACGTGTTAGTTCACGAACATAAGTGTCGGGATTGAAGATGGAAGGATAGCCATGTCCTTGACGAATCACCTTGATGCCTTCCAAGAGGAAATCGTCTGGAGTGTTCTCTGCAATATGGATGGAAAGACCTGGCTGGAGCTCGTGCAACTCTTCCTGAATTTCAAGAATCATGTAGGAAAGTTCGTTCGTTCCGCTCTTGCCATCACGATCTACTCCACCAATGTTGATGTTCGTGAAGTCGTTGTATGTACCTGATTCGAGAGCAGTAACTCCCACCTTTGGCGGTGCTGGCTGGTTGTTGAACTTAATCCAGAGGCAGGAGAGCAGTTCCTTGGCTTTGTCACGAGTCAATGTTCCATCCTCAATTCCCTTCTGATAGAATGGGAAGAGGTGTTGGTCGATATGTCCTGGATTCATGGAATCCCAACCGTTGAGTTCGGTGACTGTGCCGAGATGCACAAACCAATACATCTGAATAGCTTCCCAAAGGTCACGAGGTGCATGGGCTGGTACCCAATGGCACACGTCAGCTATTTTCAATAGTTCTTTTCTTCGTTGCTCATCTTTCTCCTCGGAAGCTATTTGCTCTGCCAATTGGGCATGACGTTCAGCAAAGAGGATGGCAGCATCGCAAGAGATAGCCATGGCTTCGAGTTCCTGCTGCTTATCGGTAGCCTCAGGGTCGTAGATGTAATCGAGTTCACTGATACGCTTCTCAATACGTGCCTTCACGTCGAGTAGTCCTTCGTGGTACATCTTGCCGTCCATGGCTGTATGCCCGGCTGCACGCTGTTCCATGAATTCAGTGAAGACGCCAGCATGATAGGCTTCTTCCCACTCGCGTGAAACGTGGTTGAAGATTCGTTCGCGCTGGGTCTTGCCCTGCCAATAAGGAATCACTTCACGCTCATAGGTGTCAATGTCTTCCTGAGAGATATGGTATGATTGCAGTTCGCGTGTATCAAGCGTGTGGAGGTCTTCTACCGAGTGACAAGTGAGTTCTGGAAAGGTAGGCACAGCCTTTGGCTTGGGACCACGCTCTCCAACAATCAGCTCGTCGTGTCCGATGTAGAGCGTTTTCTTTTTACATATCTCGTAGAAGTTGCGGGCACGAAGCACAGGGGTTGGCATCGTGCCATAATTCTTCTTATAAAACTCGGTCTCGATGAGTGCACGTTCGATGGAGAGTGTTGTTGGAGTGTCGAAGTTCTCTTGGCGAAGGCGACGAATGCGGTCGTTCATGCCACCGAGACAGTTGGGATTCTTGATTTCGAAATTCATATATGAGTTTTTAAGTTTTTGAGTTTTTAAGTTATAGTTGAGAAGTGTGTCTTCGTTAAACTTTAAACGTTAAACTTTAAACTTTTTTGATTTTTTTTGCAACTGAGCGCTTAGCCTTTTGCAGCATAGACTTCTTCGAGCGTCATTGGCTTTTGGATTGTGCCGAGACGGCGCGCACCATCCTCCGTGATGACATAATTGAGCTCGTTGCGCAGACCTGTGAAGTCGCGCCATTCAGCAAGGCGGTCGTAGTTGATGAAGTCTGTGAACTGATGTTCCGCTTCCCATTTGTCCATCAATTCAGGGATGAAATAGATGCCAGGCTCAACCGTGAAAACAAAACCTGGTTCCAAAGGACGTGCCAGTCGCAATGACTTGAAGCCAAACTGTGTGCTCTTCGCTTCGCCTTCGTTGTAACCCACATATTGCTCACCGAGGTTCTCCATGTCGTGCACATCGAGTCCCATCATGTGGCCTAAGCCGCAAGGGAAGAATAGGGCATAGGCTCCGATATGAGCAGCTTCTTCAGGGTCACCTTTCATCAGTCCGATACTTTTCATGCCCTCGCAAATCTTCGTGGCGGCAGCAAGATGTGCCTCACGGAATGGTACTCCAGGACGCAACAATTTCACGGCTGCCCAGAAACTCTCCAAATGGATGTTGTAGATGAGTTCTTGACGTTCCGAGAAACGCTCACCGACAGGCATTGATGACGACAAGTCGCCTGCATAGTGCATAGGTCCTTCAGCTCCGGCATCGAGTAGGAAGATGTCGCCATCATGCAACTCGTGGATGAAGCCATGATTGTGAAGCACTTGTCCTTGCACCGTGGCAATGGTTGGAAATGCCAAGGTGAAACCTTCATGACAGCAGGTTTCCTCTACTGTAGCTGCCACTTCTGCTTCGTGCATACCAGGACGAACTTTTCGGTAAGCAGCCAAATGCATGCGAGTTGACATGTCAACAGCCTCTTCTATGATGGCAATCTCTTCGGCATCCTTGTAATTACGTTGCAGAACGATCGCTTTCACGAATTTCTCAGATACCTGAACGGTCTGCTCCTTTGGATTCAGTCCGAGGAGTTCCCACAGCCACACTTGATGGTCGCCACGATATGGAGGCAGGAAATGGATTTGCTGTCCTTTTCTACGGGCACTGTCGAGATAGGTTTTCAGTTCGTTCATCGAACGTGTATCACTGATTCCCGCCACAGAGCACTTGTCTTTCAAGGTTGGCTGGATACCCGTCCAGACGATGTCGTCGATGGAGAGTTCATTGCCGAAGACGATTTCTCGGTTTTCGTCAATATCTATGACAGCTGCCAAATTAGCGTAATCGAGTCCGAAGAAATAGAGAAAGGAACTATCTTGACGGAAGCGGTAGGTGTTGTCGGCATAGTTCATGCCCACTTCGTAATTTCCAAGGAAGAGCAATATGCCACTACCCACATCTTTCTTCAGACGCTCACGGCGTCGCTGATATGTTTGTTTGCTGATTTTCATTCTTTTTCTTTTTTTTCAGTATGCTTCAGTTTCGCCGAAGCCCTTTCCCGTTGTTTTTTCTCTGTAAGCTTCGGTTTTGCCGAAGCCCTTTTTAATATTTTCCAATTTCGTTGATTTTCTTATGACGACTGATTTGTAAGTTGGTTTTTGGGAAATACTCCGAAATCAACTGGTAAAGCTCAGGGTCAAACTCCTGCAATTCTTCGCGGGTGTTACACCAGTTGTGCTTACCATCAGTACGAGGCACTTCAGCGTTTACATTAAACCAATCTTGCACACCCTCCGCGAAATATTCTTCCATGGTGGATAAACGATAAGTGTTGTCGAGCATTCCACTTTTCATAGCTTTTTGGTAGAGTACATTCAGGCGGGTGTTGAATGTAGTGTCCACCTGAATAATGCCAATGCAATGAATAGCATGAGCAAACTCATGGATGAGAATATCTTCAGCATGATACTTGTCAATCTGGTAAGCAAGTACGTTTTCTTCAGCGCAGGAAGTGAGCGGTTCCTCGATGGTTCCACCCAATCCACGGGCACGCAAATCCCAGTTGAGCGACGTGTCGTTCACCAAATAATGGTGCTCGGGCAAGTCTGTAGTACCTTCGTAGCGAGCCATGATAGCAACTCGGGCGTTTGCCTTCTTCATGGCTTGAACGATTTCAGGCTTGAGCATGGATGTCATGGCATAGAGCGTGCGATGAGCTGCAACAATGGCAGAATCGGGCACTCTCCAAGATGAGATGAGCGGTATTCCGTTCACATCCACATATTTCGTATAGAATTTATCGAGTCCGAGCGAGTCAGGAACTGCTGTGATGACACACTCTGGCACCTCAAGCGTCTCTTCTTGTTCAGTATTTGCTACAAGTTTACTCTGCTTACAAGCCACCAATGTGGCAAGAGCAACGATAGTGAGCAGTAGTTTTCTCATAATGCTTCGCAATTATGGTTTCAGGTTTGACTTCGTCGAGCTAAAGGTTCAGGGCGCAAGCGCCGTTTCAAGTTTCAGGTTCCATGTTTGAAACTTTTGAAACTTGAAACAGGCACGTAGTGCCCTGAAACTAGAAATTATTTCATATACGTATATCGATAGTCGGTTGGAGAAACGAGAGTTTCCTTGATGACACGAGGAATGGTCCAGCGAATGAGATTGAACTCACCACCAGCCTTGTCGTTCGTTCCCGACATGCGTGCTCCTCCGAATGGTTGCATTCCCACAACAGCACCCGTAGGCTTGTCGTTGATGTAGAAGTTACCTGCTGCATAACAGAGGGCATCAGTGATTTTCTCAACCGCCATCCGGTCTTTGCCAAAGACTGCACCCGTAAGACCATATTGCGAAGTCTCGTCGCAGAGGCGAACCACCTCGTCAACTTTCTCGTCATCGTATGGATAAACCGTGAGGACAGGACCGAAAATCTCCTCGACGAGTGACTTGAACTGAGGGTTGCTGGTTTCAATCACGGTAGGTTCAACGAAATAGCCCACGCTCTTGTCGCATTTGCCACCCATCACCACCTTGGCATCGTCTGCCTGCTCAGCGTAGTCGATATAGGACTTAATCTTATCGAACGACGTTTCGTCGATGACTGCATTGATGTAGTTCATTGGGTCCATGATGTCGCCCATCTTCACTTCGGCTGCCATGCGTTTCATGTCTGCCAACACGTCTGGCCAAAGGCTCTTAGGGATATACATTCGAGATGCAGCAGAGCACTTCTGACCTTGGAACTCGTATGCACCGCAGAAAGCAGCAGTTGCCACGGCTTCCTTATCAGCTGATGGATGAACGAAGATGAAGTCCTTACCACCTGTCTCACCCACGAGACGAGGATAGGAAATGTACTTGCCCAAGTTCTGTCCTGCCTGCTTCCAAAGAGAGTTGAAGGTAGCAGTGGAACCTGTGAAGTGGATGCCCGAGAAGAAGCGCGACTGAGTGGCAACCTCTCCGATGAGTGCTCCCGAGCCAGGTAGGAAGTTGACCACACCATCAGGCAGACCTGCCTCCTTGTAGAGCTGCATGAGATAGTAGTTGGAAAGCAAGGCGGTAGTCGATGGTTTCCAAACTGCCACATTACCCATCAGCACAGGAGTCATGCAGAGATTCGAAGCGATGGATGTGAAGTTGAAAGGAGTGACTGCGAGTACAAAGCCTTCCAATGGACGGAACTCCGTGTTGTTGATATGTCCAGCACCATTCTTAGGTTGCATCTGATAGATGGTAGATGCATAGTGAACATTGTAACGGAAGAAGTCAATCGTCTCACAAGCGGAATCGATTTCTGCCTGATAGATGTTTTTACTCTGTCCGAGCATGGTGGCAGCATTCATGATAGGACGATATTTCGTGGCAAGCAACTCAGCCATTTTCATCACGATGGCAGCGCGAGTGGTCCATGGAGTTCGCGACCACTGCTTGTGTGCTTCCATGGCAGCTTCGATGGCCATTTCCACTTCCTTGCGACCTACTTTGTGATAAGTGGCAAGCACATGCTTGTGGTCGTGAGGGCAAGTCACTTGTCCCGTGTCACCCGTGCGGACTTCCTTACCGCCTATGATAATAGGTATGTCAACAACGATTTTCGACTGGCGTTCCAGTTCCTTTTCAAGTGCAACGCGTTCTGGCGAACCTACCAAATAGCTCTTCACTGGTTCATTGGCAGGTGTTGGAAATGTGATTACAGAATTGTTCATGAGGTTAGATTTAGTTAATGTTATTTGAGTTTTTTGTTATCGTTTTCGTTATCGTTAAACGTTAAGGTGGGTTCTAAAAATTATGTCGGATTGATTTTTGAATTGATTTGATTGGATTTTTGTCAGTTTTTGAGGGCGCATAGCGAGCTATGTAACCGAGAAAAGTGGCAAAAAGACTTCAAATCAAACAAAAAGCAACCGAAACGAAATCACCTTATACTGGTAGAAATCTTTAAACAGAATTAATAGAACACACCTTTAAAGAGCGACAAGCGGGACTCGAACCCGTGACCCTCGGCTTGGGAAGCCGATGCTCTACCAACTGAGCTATTGTCGCAAATCAGCGTTCTTCTCGCAATTTCACCGCAAAATTAACAAAAGAAAATCGCAAAGCAAAAAGAGATTGAAAGTTTTTTTGTATTTTTGCAAAAAATCACAGATTCAAGTACCTTCCTGTGCTTTATAACACGTTATATTGACCATATTCCCTTTCATCAAATCCGTAAAATAGTAAATTCGTAAATCCGTAAATCTCTCGATGATTCTCAAGCATCTCACCATATTAAACTATAAGAACATAGCCGACGCCGACCTCAACTTCTCACCCAAAATCAACTGTTTTGTGGGTAGCAACGGAGAAGGCAAGACCAATGTGCTCGATGCCATCCATTTCCTCTCGTTCACCCGAAGCGCCACCAACACGATTGATGCCCTGAACATTCGTCACAATGAAGAAATGATGATGCTTTCAGGCACCTACGACCTAAATGGAATCGACGAAGTGTTTTCCTGCGGACAGAAGATACACCAAAAGAAGATGTTCCGGCGCAATCAAAAGGCATACAAACGAATGTCCGAACACATCGGTTTGCTGCCCCTGATACTTGTTTCTCCCTACGATAACGAATTGATATTGGGAGGCAGTGAGGAGCGACGCAGATTCATGGACATGGTGATTTCCCAGTACAATCCTACTTATCTTTCCCTCTTGGTTCGCTACAACAAGGCACTCCAGCAGCGCAATGCCCTACTCAAGCAAGAAGAGCCAGCCCCCTCCGAAGAAATGCTGATGGCATACGAAGAAGTGATGGCTGCCACGGGAGAGGCAATCTTTCAGGAGCGCACCGCCTTCATCGAGAAACTCATTCCCGTCTTTCAGAGATACTACACTCGCATTTCCGAGAGCCACGAGAGCGTAAGCCTTAGTTACACAAGCCATTGCCAGCGAGGTCCACTACTTGAAGTGATACAGAGAGACCGACACAAAGACCTCGCCATGGGTTATTCCCTTCATGGCATCCACAAGGACGACTTGACGATGCTGCTCAACGGATTCCCTATCAAGAAAGAAGGCTCGCAAGGACAAAACAAGACATTTCTCATCAGTCTGAAACTGGCTCAATTCGATTTCCTTCAGCAGACAGGAAGCAAAACAAAACCTCTTCTCCTGCTCGATGACATCTTCGACAAACTCGACTCAAACCGAGTTACCCAAATCATCAATGTAGTGGCAGACGAGGAATTCGGGCAAATATTCATCACCGACACCAACCGTGAAAATCTCGATCGCATCCTCGAAAAGAGTCAAGGCGATTTCAAAATCTTCACCGTTAAAGGAGGAGAGATAAGGGAGAAGTGAAAAGTGAAAAGTGAGAAATAAAAAGTGAGGAATGTCTATCGTCTTTCGTTTTTCGTCCATCTTAAATCCGTCAATTGTAAATCTTTAAATCCGTAAATCCCTTCATGCGTCGTTCAAACTCAGAACATATATCAGAAATCCTACAGCGTTTCCTCCGAGAAGAAGGATTGGAAACGCCACTCAATCAGCACCGCCTTATCAACTCATGGAGTGAGGTGATGGGGCAAGGCATCATGAAATACACGGGAGACATATTTATCAAGAATCAAACACTTTATGTACAGATACGTTCCTCCGTTCTAAAACAGGACCTTATGATGAGTCGCCAAGCGCTTGTAAAACGTCTCAACGAGCACATCAACGCACAAGTCATCACCGACATTATCTTTTATTAGAAAGCCTTTTCACCACCACTCCTACGCTATAGCATCATCACTCCTATTTTATAGGGGACGTACTCTTACGATATAGGGGACGTACTCCTACGATATAGGGGACGTACTCTTACGATATAGGGGATTCACTTCAGTACGTTTGGGAACGGACTGCCAGTCCGTTGGTAACGTACTACGAGTCCGCTGGTAACGTACTGTCAGTCCGTTGGTGTCGTATTTTCCTCCATCAAGAATAGCGCTTCAATCAATCCCTTCAAGGGCATTAGCAAAACAAAGTTTGCATTTTTTACATAATTGCATCCAATCATGATAAAAATGTGAAATTTGAGATATTCCACTTTAAAAAATTTTGGGTTTCTCAGAAAATCACGTAAATTTGCAAAACAAAACAAGGGCTTTCCAATCTTGCAAACTGTTCGAACCCTCAAAAACAATAATTCAGTGCAAGAAGGTAAAAAGACTATAGTTTAAACTTCACAACATATTAAAACAAACAATGGAAAAAAGTAATTTGCAGATTGCACGCGCTGCATATCAGCCAAAGCTCCCTCAGGCTTTGCTCGGTCCTGTGAAGGCAGTAGAAGGTGCTCCAACTCAATCGGTTGGCAATCAGGAGGAAATCAAAGCATTGTTCCCTAACACTTACGGTATGCCTGTGATTGAATTCGAGGCAGGCGAGGCTCAACAGCTTCCTGCTATCAATGTCGGTGTTATCCTTTCGGGTGGACAGGCTCCTGGTGGACACAATGTGATTTCTGGTCTTTTCGATGGTATCAAGAGCATCAACCCTGACTCTAAGCTCTATGGTTTCATTCTGGGTCCAGGCGGATTTGTTGACCACAAGTACATGGAACTCACTGCCGACATCATCGATGAATACCGCAACACGGGTGGTTTCGACATCATCGGCTCGGGCCGTACCAAGCTCGAAAAAGAAGACCAGTTTGAGAAGGGTATCGAAATTCTTCGTGAACTCAACATCAAGGCTCTCGTCATCATTGGTGGCGACGACTCCAACACCAATGCATGTGTGCTCGCTGAGTACTATGCTGCTAAGAACTATGGCGTTCAGGTGATTGGTTGCCCTAAGACAATCGACGGTGACTTGAAGAACGAGCAGATTGAGACTTCTTTCGGTTTCGATACTGCTTGCAAGACTTATAGCGAACTCATTGGTAACATCCAGCGCGACTGTAACTCAGCTCGCAAGTACTGGCACTTCATCAAGTTGATGGGACGCTCTGCCAGCCACATCGCTCTCGAGTGCGCTCTCCAGTGCCAGCCAAACATCTGCCTCGTAAGTGAGGAAGTGGAGGCAAAGGCTATGTCTCTCGACGACGTAGTTACTTACATCGCAACAGCAGTTGCAAAGCGTGCTGAGGATGGCAAGGACTTCGGTACTGTACTGATTCCTGAAGGTCTCATCGAGTTCATCCCTGCTATTAAGAAGCTCATTGCTGAACTCAACGACGTTTTGGCTTCTGACGAAGCACAGAACTTGGGTCGCAGCCAGCAGATTGACTTTGTGAAGCAGCACATCTCTCCTGAGAACCTCGCTGTGTTCAACTCCCTTCCTACCAGTGTGGCTCGTCAGCTTGCTCTCGACCGTGACCCTCACGGAAACGTTCAGGTGAGCCTCATCGAGACAGAGAAGTTGCTCAGTGCTATGGTTGCTGCTAAGCTCGACAGATGGAAGAAGAGCGGTAAATATACAGGTAAGTTTGCAACTCAGCACCACTTCTTCGGCTACGAAGGACGTTGCGCTGCTCCATCCAACTACGATGCTGACTACTGCTACTCACTCGGTTACAATGCTTCTCGCCTCATCGCTAATGGCAAGACTGGCTACATGTCTATCATCAAGAACACAACAGCTCCTGCTGCTGAATGGATTGCTGGTGGTGTGCCTATCACCATGATGATGAACCTCGAGCGTCGTAACGGTAAGATGAAGCCTGTAATTCGCAAGGCTCTTGTGGAACTGGATGGTGCTCCATTCAAGTATTTCGCAAGCAAGCGTGACGAATGGGCTCGTGAGACTAAGTACGTTTACCCTGGACCAATCCAGTACTTTGGCCCAACAGAGGTATGCGACCAGCCTACCATCACGCTCCAACTCGAGCAGAAGAAGTAAATTAGTGGCAAAGAAAAAGACAAAGAAAAGACGCAAAAGCCGCAAGAACAGCGGCGGAATACTACGACGGATGCCCTCACAAATCCTGTGGGGGCTTCTCGTTGTTGTAATCGTTATCTACATCTTTTTCTTCTATAAGACTTTTGTTGGCCCTTACTCTTTTCGTTGGAAAGCACTTTATGGGGAAACGAAGTATCCCCCTGGTTCTGTGAGAGGTATCGACATTTCCCATTACCAAAATAGAATCAATTGGGACAAACTGCGAAATGCCACGATTCAGGATTCTCCTATCCGCTTCGTCTTTATCAAGGCTACTGAAGGAACGGATAAGTTTGACATGCACTTCAACTTGAACTTTGCACAAGCCCGAAAAAACGGCATCATCCGTGGTGCATACCATTTCTTCAGCACAAAAAGTTCCGCCAAGAAACAAGCCGAGTTTTTCTGCCGCATGGTGCAATTGGAAGAAGGCGACCTTCCTCCCGTGCTTGATGTGGAAACAGAAGTGGATAAGATGTCGGGCTATTCCCGAAACAAATTAAGGGAAGAGGTCCTCACTTGGCTCAATATCGTTGAGAAGCACTATGGAGTGAGACCGATTCTATATGCATCCTATAGTTTCCGAAACCATTACCTCAACGACGAAACATTCAACAAATATCCATTTTGGATAGCCCACTACTACGTGGACACGCTTCGATACAAAGGGGATTGGGCTTTTTGGCAACACACCGATGCAGGACATATCGATGGTATCAAAGGATATGTCGATGTGAATCTCTTCAATGGTGAAATGGAAGATTTGGAAAAGCTACTGATAAAAAATTAATGAAGAATGAAGAATGTAGAATGAAGAATGTATTTTACTACCATCCGGATGGCATAATTCTTCATTCTACATTCTACATTCTTCATTTTGTTCTCTTTCCAATTCCTTTTTTAGGAAAGGAGCTGTATGTCCTTTGCCAGAGCGGGCTACTTCCTCTGGAGAACCACAAACGATAAGTTCTCCGCCTCTTCGTCCGCCATCAGGACCTATGTCAATGATATAGTCGGAATTTGCTATCACATCCAAATTGTGCTCAATCACTATCACCGTATTGCCTTTATCTACCAATCTATGAAGCACTTTGAGCAAGGCTTGAATATCTGCAAAATGCAAACCCGTGGTAGGTTCATCCAGTAGATACACCGTATGTCCTGTGTCTCTTCGTGACAATTCTGCTGATAATTTCACGCGCTGACTTTCGCCTCCCGACAATGTGGTGGATGGTTGTCCCAACTTGATATAGCCCAATCCCACTTCTTGCAGCACCTTGATTTTCCCAAGAATATTAGGTTGATTCTCAAAGAATTCCACAGCTTCGTTAATCGTCATATCGAGGACATCGGCTATGGACTTTCCCTTGAAACGCACCTCGAGTGTAGCACGATTATATCGTTGTCCGTGACACACTTCGCAAGGCACCTGAATGTCGGGAAGGAAATTCATTACAATCGTTTTGTAGCCGTTTCCTCCACATGCTTCGCATCGTCCTCCCTTCACATTGAATGAAAAACGCCCTGGTTTGTAGCCTCGGATTTTTGCCTCCGGCATCTCCACAAAGAGTGAACGAATATCGGAGAAGACACCTGTGTAAGTGGCAGGATTGGAACGAGGGGTACGCCCCAAAGGAGATTGGTCCACACTCACCACCTTATCTACTAAATTGATGCCTTCGATGGAGTCGTATTTCAGAGGGTCCTTCAGGGAACGATAGAATTTCTGAGAAAGGATAGGTTGCAAGGTATCGTTCACAAGGGTGGATTTACCAGAACCGCTGACTCCCGTCACACAAATCAGTTTTCCCAAAGGAAACGCCACATCCACATTCTTCAGATTGTTTCCTTGGCATCCATGCAGCACAATCTTTCTATCATCTTCATACGTCCATTTGCCTCGGTCTTTCTTATCCATGTGCTCCTCGCCTCTCAGCCAGCGAGCCGTGACGGTATCGGCTTGAAGGAGTTGGGCAGGAGTGCCTTCGAACACCACCTCACCTCCATATCGTCCTGCTCGTGGACCTATATCCACAATATAATCGGCAGCCATCATCATGTCCCTATCGTGCTCCACAACAATGACCGTGTTTCCCAAATCACGCAGTGCCTTCAGCGAATGAATCAATCGCACATTATCCCGCTGATGCAGTCCGATACTTGGTTCATCCAAGATGTAGAGTACATTCACCAATTGTGAGCCAATCTGAGTGGCAAGACGAATGCGCTGACTCTCTCCACCTGATAGTGAAGCCGTTGGTCGATTGAGATTCAAATAATCGAGTCCCACATCGAGCAGGAATTTCAAACGTTTGTTGATTTCCTTCAGAATCTCCCCAGCGATGGATGCCTGACGCTCAGGCAGATGTTCCATGATATGCGTTCCCCACTCGTAAAGCTCGCTCAAATCCATTTTCGACAAATCGTAAATGTTGTGCTCACCAATCTTGTAGCACAGAGATTCTCTTCTTAGTCGAGCACCCTGGCAATCTGGACAGGTGCACACCCTATCGAAGGATTCTGCCCATCGCTGTGCCTGTGCAGAACTTTCATCCTCACCCAGTTGCCGAATGAATTTGGCAATGCCTTCATACTCACAGAAAAAGTCACTGCTGGTGTGCACTTTCGCTGCCTTGATGCAAATACGCTCATCTGAACCATAAATCACATCATGCAGTGCCTCTGGGGAGAGGTCCTTGATAGGTGTTTTGAGGTTGAAACCATACATTTCAAGCACAGCCTCAATCTCGAAAAAAATCATGGAACTCTTTGCTTTTCCAAGTGGAGCCAGTCCTCCCTCACTCACGCTCAGATTCTTATTGGGAACGATTTTGTCCTCATCAATCAAACTCACGTATCCCAACCCCTTGCATCGAGGGCAATAACCTTCGGGGGAATTGAAAGAGAAATTATTGGGTGCAGGATCGTTATAACTGATTCCCGTGGTGGGACACATCAGTTTTTTACTGTAATACTTAGGCTCAACACTTCCCCTCTCCAACAGCATCAGCAATCCCTCGCCTAATTTCATGGAAATCTCGATGCTTTTCTTCAAGCGTTCCGTATCCTTTGAATTCGCCACCAACTTATCCACCACCACTTCGATGTTGTGGTTCTTGTAGCGATCCACCTTCATGTCGGGCACGATATCCATCACCTGTCCATCCACACGCATATTCAGATACCCTTTCCTGCGCATCGACTCGAACAGCTCACGATAATGTCCCTTTCGGCTTCTCACCACGGGAGCCAATATATAGATTGCCCTGCCATCGTAATCACTGAGTATCAGGTCCAGTATCTTTTCCTCCGTGTATTTCACCATCTTCTCCCCCGTGGCATAACTATACGCCGTGCCAGCACGAGCAAAAAGCAAACGCATGAAGTCGTACACTTCAGTGACAGTACCCACAGTGGAACGAGGATTCTTATTGGTGGTTTTCTGCTCAATACTGATAACAGGACTCAGTCCCGAAATCTTATCCACATCGGGACGCTCCATTCCTCCAAGAAAATTACGGGCATAGGCAGAAAAGGTATCAATATAGCGACGCTGGCCTTCGGCATAAAGCGTGTCGAAAGCCAAACTCGATTTACCACTTCCACTCAGTCCCGTGATTACTGTCAGACTGTTGCGAGGAATGGTAACATTGATATTTTTCAGATTGTGTACTCGAGCACCGAGCACTTCGATATTATCCATCAATTCCGCCGTTATTTCAATCTCAATTCAAAGCACTTATTTTAAATTTCTACGGAGTTTTAGGAGTTCCTCTTAGTGAGAAATGAGCAGTGAGAAGTGAGGAATTATACCATTCGGATGTCATCGCTTCACACTCCACACTCCACGCTTCACGCCCCACGCTTCACTCATTAGCCGTGGCACCATTATCATCCGTTGTTTGATTATAGCCCGACAACACACTGATGGTTTTTCTGATTTTGTAATGCAATCCATCGCTTCCTACCGCATCCAGATACAGAAAATACGCACCGTCCTTCACGGGCTTGCCGTTCTGCTTGGCATCCCAACCATCTTTCAGGTTCTCAAGCGTGAAGGTATGCAGTTTCTTGCCCCAGCGATTCACAATCACGCCACTCGCTTTCACAAGGGACTTATACTCGATGATTAGCTTATCGTTCAGGTTGTCATCATTGGGTGAGACACCATCAGGGCAAATGAGTTTCGATTCACTCACCACCACACTGATGGGTTGCTCCGTATGCAACTCTACGGTGTCTCCTTTTTCATCCACGAAAGTAACATAGAGCTTGATGCCATAGCCACCCGATTCTGTCAGCGTATAAGTGAATTCTTCGTCTGTGCGAACTAAAAATGTTGACTCCTCACCCTTATCCGAACGGTAGATTTTCCATTCACACATGTAATTATACTTCCCGCCACCATCATTAACATTGGCAATGCAAGTGATTTCCAAAGGAGCATCTCCAGTTTCAGACTTGCTCTCTTCCACCTCAACGTCCTCCGTCGTCTTGGACGACTCGTTGTATCTCACGAATTTCACCTTTGGAGCGATGGATTGGGCATACATCCCGAAACTAAATCCACATACAGCGAGAAGCAGCAAAAAATATCTTTTCATTTTACAATAATTCGTTTTATAATTTAGAATGCAAAAATAACGATTCTCAACGACATTTTTGTATATAAAAGCAAGAAATTATTCAAGGAAAATCTTTTTAGTTTTTGTGATATACACATTTTTTAGTAATTTTGCAGTTTGAAAAATTGTGCAAATATCTTTCGAGACAATGAAAATAGCAAAAAAATTATTGTTCGGCATTTTGTTCTGTGCATTATCAACAACCGTTTTGGCACAGAAAACCGTGAAGCATGAAGTACAAAGTGGTGAAACCCTCTATTCCCTCGCCCGCAATTATGGTGTGACAGTGGATGCCATCAAGCAAGCCAACACCTTTATTGAAGGCGAGAACATCATTGCTGGGCAAGTGATTACCATTCCCAACGCAACCAAATCTGGTACGGCAACTACTTCTTCCTCAACCCCTACCGCTGTCGCTCCAGCCAAACAAACTCCTTCGCTTCCTCAAACTCAGCCATCCAAGAAACCTGGATGCAAGTTGATGCTGCTGGTGGAGAAAAAGACTACGGTGTATAGCATCTGTAAGGAATATGGAATCACCGAAGAGGAATTCCATCGTGCCAACCCTGAGGTGGAAAAATCGAAAATCAAAAAGGGCAAATACGTCTGCATACCTTATTCTGCACAAGAACTGGCTCAGCAACGTGCCGCTGAGGAGAAGCGACAAGCCGAAAAGCGTGCTGCAGAAGAGAAAGCAAGAAAGGAAGCTGAAGAGCGTGCTGCCATCAAGCAATATCCTAAGTTGAATGTGGCTGTCATCCTTCCTTTCGACTTGAGTTCCAAAAACAAATCGAACGAGGCAATCAAAGTAATCGACTTCTACGAAGGTTTCCTCCTTGCTGTGGAAAACCTCAAGAAGCAGGGCGTTTCCGTAGATATTTATGCTTACGAGGAAAAGGGCACAACGACCAACAGTATCGACACCATCCTCACCCAGCCTATGATGCCTCACATGAACCTCATCGTAGGACCTATGCGTGTGGAGCACATCCCTGCCATCAGTCGCTTTGCCAAGCAATACAACATACCTCACGTGGTGCCTTTCTCCACGAATGCCACTGTCACTTCCTCTTCCCCTACCACTTTCCAAGTCAACACTGCCGTGAAATCCTTGTATGGCAAGGTGTATCAGTTATTCATGGAGCGAAATCCTGATTGTCGAGTGGTATTTGTGAATTGCGACGGAACTGGCAAGGAGGACTATATTGCTGGTTTCAAGAAAGCACTCACCGATAAGGGACACCCTTTCCAGTCGTGCGAATTGTCGGAGGTGAAAGCCATTTCGAAAATCATTCCTGAAACAGACAAGCGACTCGTGTTCATCCCTACATCTGCTTCTCAACAGCATCTTCAGCAATTGGTTCGCAATCTCAATGCTAATACAGCTAACGACATCACCCTCTACAATGTCTCGCTCTTCGGTTATCCTGAGTGGCAGACTTTCAAGGAGTCGAACAAGCAAAGCATGCGCAAATACAATGCATCCATTTTTGCAACGTTCTACACCAACAGCCGCAGTTCCGACGTGAGCAATTTCAATGCAAAGTTCAAGAGTTGGTTCAAACGCGACCAATTCAACTCATATCCTCTCTTCGGCCTTCTGGGCTACGACGTAGGTCATTTCTTCATCACTGGTCTCAACAAATTCGGCAACAAATTCTGCGAGCGTCAATCAGGACACAACGTCTCCGCCCTTCAGAATCCGATGCATTTCGAGAAACGAGGTGCGGAAAACGGTTTTGTTAATACCAGTCTGAAGATTATCTCTATGTAAATTCTTTAACGTTTAAAGTTTAACGTTTAACGTTTAACGAAGTTAGGACGTGGAGCGATTCCATCCGGATGGCATTTCTCACTACTCACTTTTAGAAAATCCTTTAAAATCCTTGATTCACTCATCGCTTTTATCCCCACGGACTTTTGGGAGTATAGGAGTTTTCTTTAAAAAGAATCCTAATAAATCCCTTAAATCCCTGATTCTTTTATCACTGCTCGCTTTCCTCTTTTCACTGTCCGCATCGGCTCAAGTGGGAGAGCGTCGCACCGACCTATCAGTTGGTGGCAGTGCAGGTTTTCTGCTTTCGCGTATCGACTTCACCCCCTCCATCAAGCAGAATTGGAAGCCCGCACCGACCTTCGGATTCACAGCACGCTACATCTGCGAGAAATATTTCACGGCGATTTGCGGTGTACAGTTGGAAGTGAACTATGCCAACATGGGATGGAAGGAACTCATTGAAGACGGTTCTCTCAACGAATACCAGCACGATATCCACTACGTACAGCTTCCCATGCTCATGCAAATGGGTTGGGGACGCGAGCGCAGAGGTTTCAAATTCGTGTTCGAGGCAGGTCCCCAATTAGGCTATGCCATCGGTACCAGCGAGAAAAAAGGTGGAGCTGGGGCATGGGACATATCGAAACGCCCTAACAACGTGGTCTATCAATACAGCCACGACATCGACAACAAGTTCGAATATGGCATCGTGGCAGGAATGGGTTTGGAATTCTCCTCCCTCATTGGGCATTTCATCCTCGATGGCCGCTACTATTTCGGACTCTCCGACACCTACGATTCCTCCAAGAAAGGTAAATTTCCCCGATCAGCCAACCAAGCCATCGTCGTGAAACTCAACTACCTTTTCGACCTCCACAAAACTAAAAACACTGACATAAAATAACTATTCATTTCTTAGTTATTACTTCTTAAGAATCAAAAAAACTAACTCCCATACTAACATGAAACATCAACTCATTCTCACAACCCTCTTGGCAGCCTCTTTCGCTCTGCCAACCCATGCTCAAAACACAGAGCCCAACGTAGCCTATCTCTTCACCTACTTCACAGGCAACGCTCCTGAGCAAGAGCAAATCTGCTACGCGCTCAGCGATGATGGCTACAACTACACCCCTCTCAACTATGGTGCTCCCGTCATCAAGAGCGACACCATTGCCCTCACTGGCTGCGTGCGCGACCCTCATATCCTTCGTGGAGAAGACGGAAAGACCTTCTACATGGTGGTGACAGATATGAAATCCAGCCTCGGATGGAGTTCCAATCGTGGCATGGTGCTCATGAAATCTACCGACCTCATCCATTGGACCCACTCCACCGTCCATTTCCCTACCAAGTACCCAAAGACTTGGCGCAATGTCATCCGAGTGTGGGCTCCTGAAACCATCTACGACCATCAGGCTAAGCGCTACATGGTGTTCTACTCCCTTCGCACAGACGACCCTAACTCCTTCGACCGCATCTACTATTCCTACGTGAACGACGACTTCACCGACCTCATCGGTGAGCCACAGTACCTCTTCGATAATGGTGCTGCCACCATCGACGGCGACATCGTCTTCAATCCTGCCGACCAGCTCTACCACCTTTTCTATAAGAGTGAATCGGGTCGAGGCATCTACCAAGCAACTGCCAAGCAACTCACTGCTGAGCGAGGACAGCGCAACGGAAGCCAGTGGACCAAGATTGATGGACATGTGGACCAAACGAATGAAGCAGTGGAAGGCGTAGGCGTTTGCCAAACCATCGACGGAAGCTCTTGGATAGTCATGTACGACTGCTACGGCAACGGACACTATCAGTTCTGCAAGAGTCCCGACCTCAAGACATTCCAAGTGGTGCAGAACACCAAGACGGAAGGCATGTTCACCCCTCGCCACGGCACCATCATCCCTATCACTCAGGCAGAGAAAGACCGTTTGCTCAAGGAATATGGCAACTACAAGCAGCCTATCCTCCCAGGTTTCCATGCTGACCCAGAGGTGCTCTATTCCCACAAAACCAAGAAATACTACATCTACTCCACCACCGACGGCTATCCTGGCTGGGGTGGATATAAGTTCAACGTTTTCTCCTCCTCCGACCTCATCAACTGGAAGGACGAAGGCACCATGCTCGACGTGAAGAGCGACCAAGTGGCATGGGCACGAGGCAATGCTTGGGCGCCAGCTATTGAGGAAGTGAAACAGAAGGACGGTTCCTACAAATACTACTTCTATTTCAGTGCCGATGCAGGCAGACGCAAGGAAATCGGCGTTGCTATTGCCGACAATCCTGTGGGTCCATTTGTAGATTTCGGCAAACCAATCATCAGCGACCTTCCTGAAGGAGTGCGTGGAGGACAGCAAATCGATGTGGATGTATTCACCGACCCTAAGTCGGGCAAACACTACATCTATTGGGGCAACGGCTATATGGCAGGGGCAGAACTGAATGCCGACATGACGAGCCTCAAGCCAGGCACCACCGTGGTGCTCACACCAAAGGGCGGTACACTCCAAACATACGCTTATCGTGAGGCTCCATACGTGTTCTATCGTAAGGGAACATACTATTTCCTTTGGTCAGTAGATGACACGGGCAGTCCTAACTACCACGTTTGCTACGGAACCTCTAAATCGCCTCTCGGACCAATCGAGGTGGCAAAGGAGCCTATCATCCTTCAGCAAGTGCCAGAAAACAGAATCTACGGCACTGCCCACAACTCCATCCTTCAGATTCCAGGCAAGGACGAGTGGTACATCGTCTATCACCGCATCAACAAGAACTACATCGAGCGTTCCATGAGTCCTGGCACCCATCGTGAAGTCTGCATCGACAAACTCACCTTTGCCAAGGATGGCACCATCATCCCTGTCATTCCTACCCTCGACGGACCAGCACCGCTGAAAGTGAAAAAATAAAGGACCCTCCCCCCCTTCCCCTCCCTGTGAGGGCGGGGAGTAGATAGTCAAGCAAAAGAAGAAATGAGAAAAGCCCCTTCCAAACCTCCCCGAGGGGAGGAGAAAAATGAAGAATGTAGAATGAAGAATGAAAAACGCCATCCGGACGGCAACTCTTCACTTTTCACTTCTCACTCTTCACTTTTCCCCCTCCCCCTCGGGGGAGTTGGAGGGGGGCTTCCCCTCCCTCACAGGGAGGGGCAAGGGGGTGGGTCTTTTATCTTCGACCTCGATGGTACCCTTCTTGATACCCTCGACGACTTATGGGCAAGCGTAAATCATGCGCTTGCCTCTTTTTCTTTACCTCTACGAAGCAGATCCGAAGTGCGCCAGTTCCTCGGCAACGGAGCAAAGGTACTCATCCACAAGTCCCTACCCGAAGATAGCGACAAGACATTGGAAGAGGAAGTCCTCTCCACTTTCCGTCAACACTATCTTCTGCATAGCCTCGACCAGACGCATCCCTACGAAGGCATCATCCCTCTCCTTCAGCAGTGCAAAGCTCTCGGACTGAAAACTGCCATCGTAAGCAACAAACCCCATGCAGCGGTGCAGGAGCTCCATCAGCATTTCTTCCCAACCCTCATCGACCTTGCCATCGGAGAGCAGCAGCCCCACATCCGTCGGAAGCCGAATCCCGACATGGTGCTGAAGGCGATGGAACAACTGGAAGTTTCTCCCGATTCATGTATCTATGTAGGTGATAGCGAAGTAGATATAGAAACTGCCCAGAACTCCCATATCCCTTGCATTGCAGTGTCTTGGGGTTTCCGCGATAAGTCTTTTCTCCAGTCCTTCTCCGTTCCCATCATCGATTCCCCGAAAGAAATATGGCAATATATCTAAGTTGTTGAAATACAAAAAAAATAGCATCACTATAGTTGTGACGGTGCAGCGTAAAAGTCGTGATGGTGCAGCGTAAGAGTTGTGATGGTGCAGCGAATGAGTCGTGACGGTGCAGAATAATACTCATGATGGGGAGGAGAAACATATAGAATTATGAGTTACATATTACATTCGTACGAAAGTGGTGTGTTTTAGTAAATTATCAAGAGGAAAAGGGGATTTTCTCGTTTTTTTACATTAAATTTGCAACGATTCAACCATTAACTACATAAACTATCAATATGAAAACTGTTTTTGAAATGGAAAAACGCCTCCTTCTCTGTCTTCTGTTGCTGATAGGCTTCGGAACGAATGCTGTGGCACAGACGCAGCAGACAGTTACTGTGAATGGACAGACAGTAGAGAAGACAGTCGTACAAATCACATTCGACAAGGACCAAGTGGTGCTGCATTTCAGCGATGGACTCACCCAAACAGCCGACATGGACGATGTGTCTATCGCCTTCAGTCCGTCGGACGCTGAAAGCATCAGTTCTCTTCAAAGCAATGCATTCACCTTCCACGGAGTTGTGAACGGACAACTCACCATCGGAAATTTGCAGGAAGGAACGCATCTCACTATCTTCAACGCAAACGGACAGCGAATGATGTCTGCCCAAAGCACTGGCGGAACAACCACGCTTCAAGTATCGCAACTCCCTGCGGGAACATACATCCTAAAGGCAGGCTCTCAATTTGTTAAATTTCAGAAAACCAAATAGATAGAACCATCATGAAACGTAATCATATACTCATAGCATTACTGTCGCTTGTGGCACTCAGTGCACAGGCACAAACCTGGGATTTCGCACAAGTGGAAAGTAGCGATGCCTTCGCACAGTTGGCGAACGACAACACACTCTGGTACTTGGATGAAACCAACAATCGATACAGCTATCAGCAAGCTCTGAACAACGAGCAACTCTCTGCCAACGGCAGCACATGGAGCTTCACGCAGGGACTCTACCTCACGGCTCCTGCCATTGCATCGGGCAAGACACCAGCCGATGGTGTGGTTCGCATCGACGGAAAAAAAGGCTGCCTGAACCTGAACGGAAAAGTGGATGTTCGCATCGCCAACCTAAAAGCGGGACAGACCGTCACCGTGGTGTGCAAATCATCGAGCGGTTCAACGGCTCGTGGCATCAACGTGCAGAACATCACCCCTGTATCGGGTTTGTTCAACGAAACATCCCTTGAGCAAGTGACCGATGTGGGAACTGTCACAGAGGATGGCGACATCACCCTCACTTCCTCGGGCGGACTTTATGTCTATAGCATCGCAGTGAGCGAAGAAGGAGGCGGTGATACCCCAGAAGACCCTGACACGGATGTTAGCGTCAATGCTGTTCCAATGAATTTGGGTGTGAACCAAGCATATCTTTCTCTGAAGAACGGCGACGTGAAATACTACAACACGGCTGCGCTCCAAAGCATCGACATCGAAGGTGAAAACGTCACCGTGAAACCATTCAACGCCAGCATCAACGACTTCTACAAGGGTAGTGTCAGCCACATCTCCTTTGCCAAGAAATCGGAACAGGGTGAAGATGCTGAATTCACCAATGCAGAAGGCAAGGTATTCATCAACAAGGCGAAGGGTTGGTTGGAATCTGCCTACGTGGAATGGCAGGTGCAGGAAGGTGTGAGCAACTATGCTGTATATATAAAAGGTGGAAGCTATACCAACTGGACGAAGTTGGATGCAGAGCTCGTCAGAAACTACGGCACCTACGGACGCGCTGATGCTGTCGGACTGGTAGCAGCCACCAACTACGCCTTGAAAGTTGTGCCTGTCGTAGAGAACCAAGAACTCACAGCGCAAGCTAACGAGGCAACGGCTATCGTCGTGAAGAACTACCAGCGCATAGGCTTTGCCCACAAGAACTACACGGGCGTAGGAGCCTACAACGACGATGGTTCGCTCAAGCAGAATGCCGTGGTGGTGTATGTCACAAAAGCCAATGCCAAAACTGTGACTGCCAAGCTCAACAGCGGCACCTTCAAAGGCATTCAAGCTATCCTCGCTGCTTATGAGAAAGGCAATGTGACTGTTCCGCTTGCAGTTCGTGTTATCGGTACCATCAACAATGGCGACACCGACCCATTCGAAAGTTCTGCGGAAGGCATTCAGGTGAAAGGAAGAAAAGCTGACAGCGAATTGAACATCACCATTGAAGGTATCGGCGAGGATGCAACCATCAAGGGATTCGGTTTCTTGGTACGAAACTGCAAGAGCGTGGAATTCCGCAACTTGGGTATCATGCGCTGCATGGACGATGGCATCTCGCTCGACACCGATAACTCAAACATCTGGATTCACCACATCGATGTGTTCTATGGAAAGCAAGGCAGTGGCGACCATGCGAAGGGCGACGGCTCTATCGACGTGAAGTCTAATTCCAAATTGGTCACCATCGACAACTGCCATTTCTGGGACACAGGAAAATCGTCCCTGTGCGGCATGAAGGACGAAAGCGGTCCTAACTACATCACCTATCATCATAACTGGTTCGACCACAGCGACTCGCGCCATGCTCGCGTTCGCTCCATGAGCGTTCACATTTGGAACAACTACTACGATGGTTGCTCGAAATATGGCATTGGAGCCACGATGGGTTCCAGTGTGTTCTCCGAAAACAACTACTTCCGTGCTACGAAAGACCCAATCATGATTTCCCTCCAGGGCACAGATGCCAAGGGAAGTGGCACCTTCTCGGGTGAAGATGGCGGTATGATTAAGGAGTATGGCAGTCTTTTCACGGAGAAAGGCTCCAGCAGCAACTACACTCCTATCACCTACGCTTCCAACAACAAGAGCTTCGACTTCTATCAGGCTTCCACCCGCGACGAGCAGGTACCTGCCAATGTCGTATCGCTCGTTGGTGGCTATCACTACGACAATTTCGACACCAATGCATCTGTCATGTACGAATACACACCTGATGCTACCCTCGATGTGCCATCGCAAGTGACAAGCTACTATGGTGCAGGACGACTCAACCACGGCGATTTCTCCTTCACCTTCAGCAAGTCGGAAGACACGAACTACGAAGTGATTCCTGAATTGGCACAGAAAATCGATTCCTACAAGTCTTCTCTCGTCGGCATCTTCGGACAAGACGAAATCGGTGGAGGTGGTGAAAATCCTGATAATCCTGACAACCCAGACAATCCTGATAATCCAAGCGTTGAGGGTGTGATTTCCGCCCCTACTTATTGTGTCTTCGACAAGAGCGGCAATCCATCCAATGCAGCCTTCGACGTCACCGGTAATGGTTCCAACTCGAAGGGTTCTGTTACTGTGAACGGTGTCACCTACGACACATGCCTCAAGATGGAGACATCCACCAGCGTCAAGTTCGAAACCAGCAAAGACTTCACTCTCAAGCTCTACTTCGGTCCTACGGAAGAACCAACCATCAAAATAGATGGAAACAAAAAAACGGGCAGCGTGGGTTCTCCAATCACGATTTCCCTCCAGGCTGGAGCACACGAATTAACAAAGGCAAATAACTGCAACCTGTTCTACATCGGCTTAGAAGAATAAATTCTCTGGTCCCCCTCCTACTCTCCCTTGAGGAGAAGGAAAAAGGAAAAGGGAAAAATGCCATCCGGACGGCAACTCTTCACTTTTCACTCTTCACTTCTCACTCTTCACTTTCTTCTCTCCCCCTCGGGGGAGTCGGTGGGGGGCCAGACTAAAAAAAACTGCCAGCGCTGTGAGCGTTGGCAGTTTTTTGTGTATATTAAATATAAAATGTTTCGTAGAGGGGAGATAGAAGAAATCTCTTTTTCGTTTTCGTTTTATTTTGCTGGTGCTTCAGCAGGAGCTTCAGCTGCGCCGGAAGCAGGGAAAGAAGGAACGTTCTGAGCATCAGTCTGTGCAGGTGCACTCTGCTCGATGAGAGGATTCTCCTCAACTGTTGTCTTGGTGATGAAAGCAGAAGAAACAACGCTCAACACAACCATTGCAATAGCGAGTCCCCAAGTAGCTTTCTCAAGAAAGTCCGTTGTCTTGCGAACGCCCATAATCTGATTTGATGCGGAGAAACCTGATGCCAAGCCACCGCCTTTGCTCTCCTGAATGAGAACGATTCCGACCATCAATACTGATGCCAAAAGAATAAGTACAATAATTAATGTATACATTTTTAAAAGCTTTAGAATTTCTGATTTTCAATGCTTGTCTTGGGCATTGTGCCCAACAACGACTTCAAGAAGCCGCATTTGAGTTGCAAAGGTAGTGTTTTTTTCTGGATTATTCAAACAAATTTTATTTATTATTTCCAAAGCCTGCTCATAACGACCTTGTTTTATCAAAATACTCACGATTTTCTCATTGTATAAATCATCATCCACCGTTTCGTTGTAGTCATTATTAAGAATTCCAAGCTCATCTTCATCATTGATTTCTGGCATCTCATAACGCTGCCTACCACTTGTTTCCTTGATGAAATTATCAATGAGTTCCGCTCCTTGCAAAGTAGGTGTTTCTGTTTCAAGTGCCTGTATATCTTGCATTTCGAGGAAAGTGGCATAATCAGAAGTTACCTCAGCAATGGTTGGTACATCATGAGGCAGCGTATTGCCATTTTCAGATGCTTCCGTAGGAGGAATCTGCGATTGCAAAAAGTTATCAATGAGATTCACAGTTCGATCATCTCCTTCTGTAACAATCGAATTCTCCACGGTTTCACTCTCTTTCTGACGCTCAACTTCATAATGTATTCCTTCAAACATCTGAAAAAGGGCAACTCGGTCGGGCACCAATACACTTGCCTTTCTGAGTTCATCACCAAATGACTTGTCACGAACAGCAAAGAGATTGGCAACATAAAGGAGACGAGCCGTTTGATGGAACGGATAATCCTCCACCATTTTACTGAGCTCAGCCAAAGTGCTGTGATTCAATTTGCTTCTATCGTTTATGAGTTCTGAGAGATCCATCTTTTGAGAATGAGAAAATGAGAAATGAATTTGGCTATTGGAATTATCACTTCATAATTCCCCTACGTGTCAGTGCCTGGGTATATTTACGAGCATTCGCAGCATGCTGGGCAAATGTAGTGGCAAAATTATGAGAGCCCGAAAAATCTTCCTTGGCACACATGTAAAGATACCCATGCTCCTCAGCATTTAAAACGGCTTCCAAACCTGCCACCGAAGGGATGCGAATAGGTCCAGGAGGAAGACCCAAATGCTTGTATGTATTGTAAGGGGAATCGGCGTTGAGGTGCACATTCAGCACACGACGAATAGAGAAATCACCAACAGCATAGATGACTGTTGGGTCACTCTGCAAAGCCATATTCAGTTTCAGACGATTGAGATAAAGACCT
>JAEEGI010000528.1_pt1 | contig 113163 bp, 78 predicted proteins | sample 8958751 | NCBI WGS metagenome assembly JAEEGI01 (sample SAMN16246545, study PRJNA631951) | gut metagenome | biome: gut microbiome; feature: rumen; material: KS-attached | host: Bos | place: Iran: Karaj | collected 2018-10
GACACTCACGGGCGATATACCAGCGTGGTCGTTTCACTCGACGGCAAGCGCCAGATGACCATCACCAGGACCTATAGCGACTAGACCGCTGCCCGAGAACTGTTGGGAGAACACAATAAAAGGAACCGCTTTAACGTTTTTAAAGTTACAGACAAAGTGTGTGAATCTCAATTTTCAATGAAACGGATAGTATATATCACAGTAGGGTTGATGCTGGTTTCGGTAGTGCTGTCGCTCGCCAGTTGCGGAGGGCCCAAGCTCAAGGAAGCCGACGAGGCCTACGACAGGGGTGAATACTTTGACGCCGCCACCATATACCGCAAGCTCTACAACCGCTATAACCGCAAGGAGGACGCTTGGCTGCGCGGCGAGTTGGCCTTCCAGCTCGGCATGTGCCACCTGAAGCTCAATCAGGGCAACAGGGCAACAGCTGCCTTCCAGAATGCCATCAGGTATGAGTATGAGGACTCGACCGTCATGCTCAGACTGGGCCAGGCCCAGCAACAAGAGGGCTTGTATGCCGCCGCCATCAACAGCTACAACAGCTATTTGGATATGTTCCCCGACAGCTGGGAGGCCCAGGTGGGCATCCGCGGCTGTGAACTTGCCCCGCAATGGAAAGAAGAAGGCTCACGCTACATTGTCAAGCAGGCCAAAATGTTCAATTCACGCAGGGCTGACTATTGCCCGATGTATCTTGACAAAAACCTGGAGTACATCTACTTCACATCAACACGCGAGAACGCTACAGGTGAACTGCGCAGCGAAATCACCGGAACCAAGAAGGGCGACATTTTCTTCTTCAAGAGAGACGAGAAGGGAAACCTGACGCGCCCCGAGATTGTTGACGGTGGATTGAACACCGAGCATGACGAGGGCATGGCGGCCTTCTCGCCCGACGGGTCAACGATGTATCTGGCACGCGCCGTGCGCCAGGACTGGCCCACTACCGTGGAGATTTATACCAGCACCCGCAGCGAGGCCAAATGGAACGCTCCCCAAAAGTTTGTGATTACCGAAGACACCTTGAGCAACTACTCTGACCCGTTCGTCAGTCCCGATGGGCAGTGGCTGTACTTTGCCAGCGACATGCCAGGAGGACAGGGCGGCACCGACATCTGGCGCATCAACCTCAAGGACAAGCACGGAACCCTTGAGAACCTGGGCCCGCAAATCAACACCAAGGGCGACGAGCGCTTCCCCAACATGCGCACCGACAGCCTGCTCTATTTCTCCAGTGACGGTCATCCCGGCATGGGCGGGCTGGACCTCTTTGTCGCCACATTACAACCCCGTGATGAGAACGACCGCACCGCCATGGACAAGTGGGTGATTGAGAATATGGGTGTTCCCATGAACTCGTCGGCCGACGACTTCGGCATCACCTTCGGCAAGAGCGAGAGCGGTTTCTTCTCCAGCAGCCGCGGCGATGCCCGTGGATATGACCACATCTTCAGTTTCATCAAGCCCGACCTCCAGATTTGGATTTCAGGCTATGTGGTGGACAAGGACGACGAGCCAGTGCCCAATGCCACCATCCGCATCGTGGGTGACGACGGCAGCAATCAGAAGACCGCATCCAAACCCGACGGCTCATTCCGTTTTGACCTGCAGCGAGGTGTCAAGTATGCCATGATGGCCAGCGCCGACGGCTATCTCAACGCTCGACAGGAGTTCGAGAGCGACAGTGCCGAGGAAGATGCCGAGTACAACGTGGACTTTATCCTGGCCGCGATGTTTAAGGCCCAAGTGGTAGAGAACATCTTCTATGACTTCGACAAGGCCGTGTTGCGCGACGAGTCTAAACTAGCGCTCGACAGCATGGTCATGCTCCTGAAAGACCATCCCAACATTGTCATCGAGATGGCTTCACACACCGACCGTGTGGGTAGCGAAAAGTATAACCAGGGCCTGTCACAGCGCCGCGCCCAAAGCGTTGTGGACTACCTCATCGCCAACGGCATCCCGCGCGAACGCCTCAAACCTGCAGGCTATGGCGAGTCACGTCCCAAGACGGTCACCAAGCGCATTCACAGCCAGTATCCGCAATTTGAAGAAGGCGTGACGCTCACCCAGGAATTCATCAAGACGCTGAGCAAGGAGGATCAGGAAGCCGCCGACCAAATCAACCGACGGACCGAGTTCACGGTCCTCGATACCAGCTATGAGTACTAATAACAAGAAACCGCCCAACAAGGCGGTTTTCTTGTTATTACCCAATTTTTCTAGATGATCTACGATATCTAGAGCGCCTAGCGCCCGATGCAGTAGTAGGTGAAGCCCAGTTCCTCAAGCTCGTTACCGTCATACACGTTGCGGCCGTCGATAATGACTGGTGTTTTCATCAGCTTCTTGACATCATGCCATGCGGGAATGCGGAACTGTCGCCACTCGGTGAGCAGCAGCACGGCATCGGCACCCTTGACGGCGTCATACATGTCCAGGCCGCAATAGACATTGCTCCAACGGCGCTTGGTGGCATTCATCGCTACGGGATCATAGACACGCACATGGCATCCGGCATCCATGAGCAGGTTGATGGTCTCAATCGAGGGGGCGGAACTCATGTCATCGGTCTCGGGTTTGAAACTCAGTCCCCACAGGGCAATCGTCTTGCCCGACAGTTCTCCCTTGAAATGGTTGGCAAGTTTCTTGAAAAGAATGCGTTTTTGACGGTTGTTGACATTCTCTACCGCCTTGAGGATTTCCATATCGTAGTTGTGCTCACTGCCAATTTTGATGAGGTCGTTGATGTCCTGGGGGAACAACGTGCCTCCGTAACCGCAACCCGGGAAAATGTATTTGGGGCCAATGCGGCTGTCGGTTCCAACGCCGTGACGCACGATATTGATGTCGGCTCCCACGATCTCACACAGGTTGGCAATCTCGTTCATGAAGCTCACGCGAGTGGCGAGCATCGAGGTGGCGGCATACTTAATCATCTCGGCCGTGCGGGTGTCGGTATAGATGACAAGGCGGTTATTGTGCATGAGGATGGTGCGGTACAACCGTTCCATCGCTTGACGCGCCGAGGCGGTCTCGGTGCCGATGACAATGCGGTCGGGCTTCATGAAGTCCTTGATGCCGTTTCCCTCGGTCAGGAAATCGGGATTGCTTGCCACATCAAACTTGACATCAGCAGCACCGCGCTCCTGCAGCGTCTCGGCTATGATCTTTGTCACATGCTGAGCCGTACCGACGGGTACCGTTGACTTGATGACAAACACGCTGTAGCGGTTGATGAAGCTGCCGAAATCCCTGGCGATATCCAGGATGGGGCCCAAATCGGTCGAGCCGTCCTCGCTGGCCGTCGTGTCAACAGCACAGAAGACGAAATCCTGGTCAACAAAGCCCTGTTTATAATCGCTGGAGAACGTCAGACGCTTGTCATTGACATTGCGGTTGATCATGTTGTCCAGTCCCGGCTCATAGATGGGTATCGCGCCATAGACAAGGCGGTTAATCTTCTGGCTGTCACGGTCCACACATGTCACGTTAACACCCAGGTCGGCAAAACAGGTGCCGCTCACCAAACCCACATATCCTGTACCTACTATTGATACGTTCATTTTCTATCTGCCTTTACAGTTATTATTTCGACTAATTAATTTGCAAATATACGATGATTTCATAAAAAATTCTTGCGTTTTACATTAAAAATTTCTAAGTTTGCACTTTCCAAATATGACTGGTGTTATGTAATTAACTTGTTTAACTAAACATAAATCATCCTTTTATTATGAAGAAGTATTTAGCAGAATTAGTAGGTACATTTGTACTGACGTTCCTGGGTTGCGGCGCAGCTGTTGCTTTGGGTTGCGGTGCTGATACTGCATCGATTGTCGGCACTGCCTTTGCATTTGGTTTGGCTGTTGTTGCTATGGCTTACACCATCGGTGGCATCAGTGGTTGCCACATCAACCCCGCCATCTCGCTGGGTTGTTTCCTGAGCGGCCGCATGACCGCCAAGGACTGCGGAATGTACATCGTTTTCCAAGTAATTGGAGCCATCCTTGCTGCTGCTGTTTTGGCAGGCATTGTAGGCACTGCTCCCGCCGAGGCAATTATCACCACCAAGACAGGCGCCAACGCTTGTGCTTTTGGCGTGACCAACGGTCTGCTGGTTGAGATCGTGCTCACGATGCTCTTTGTGCTCGTAGTGCTCGGTGCCACTGCCAAGACCAATGGTGCCACTAACAACTTTGCCGGTCTGGCCATCGGTCTGTCACTCATTCTGATTCATCTGGTGGGTATCCACTTCACTGGCACTTCGGTGAACCCCGCCCGCTCAATCGGTCCGGCCTTGTTCGAGGGAGGACAAGCCCTGTCAGACCTTTGGGTATTCATTGTTGGTCCCTTTGTCGGCGGAGCTTTGGCTGCATTAATCTGGAAGATCATCGACTGCAACTGCAAGTGCAACTGCGAGAAGAAGGACGAAGACTGATCCCTCTGGCGATGAGTTAGCCTCTCACTAAGGAATAATCACTGCTACACGACAACGTGTGGAACCGCCCATCATGGCTGATTCCACGCGTTGCGTTTTTTTATCTGCCAGGCAATCGTTTCATGTTTTTGGAGGATGTTTCCGAAAAATTTTGGGGGAATTATGGTTTTTGTGTACCTTTGCCGACAATTAAGACTTTTATATCATTAACAATAAATTTAGAACCAATTTATTATGCCTAAACTTTCAGAACGCAGCGTGAAGATGCCGGCATCGCCCATCCGTAAGCTTGCTCCGTTTGCCGCTGAAGCTAAAAAACGCGGTATCAAAGTGTATCATCTGAACATCGGTCAGCCCGACATCCACACCCCCGAGGAAGGCCTGGAAGCAATCAAGCACGTGGACCGTAAGGTGTTGGAATACAGCCCCTCGCAGGGCATCCCCAGCTACGTAGAGAAACTGGTAGGTTACTACAAGCGCTATAACATCGACCTGAGTGTTGACGACATCATCGTGACCTGCGGTGGCAGTGAGGCCGTACAGATGGCCTTCATGGTTTGCCTGAACCCTGGTGACGAAGTCATTATTCCCGAGCCCGCCTATGCTAACTATATGGGTTTTGCCTGCGAGACCGGTGCCGTGGTTCGCACCATCACCACTCACATCGAGGACGGTTTTGCGTTGCCTCCCGTCGAGGAGTTTGAGAAGGTCATCAACGAGCGCACCCGCGCCATCATGATCTGTAACCCCAACAACCCGACCGGCACCCTCTACAGCCGCGAGGAGCTGATGCGCCTGCGTGACCTGGTGAAGAAATATGACCTGTTCCTGTTTGCCGATGAGGTTTATCGCGAGTTCATCTACAGCGATGCGCCTTACACCAGCGCAATGCACCTCGAGGGCATTGAGAACAACGTCATCATGATTGACAGTGTGTCGAAGCGCTACAGCGAGTGCGGTATCCGCATCGGTGCCTTCATCACCCGCAACAAGGAAGTGCGCGCTGCTGCCATGAAGCTGGCCCAGGCTCGCTTGAGCCCTCCCCTGCTCGGCCAAATCGTTGCCGAGGCATCGCTCGACGCGCCCCAGGCCTACCACAAGGGCGTTTATGACGAGTATATTGCTCGTCGCAACTGCCTGGTCGAGGGTCTCAACAAGATTCCCGGTGTCTTCTGCCCGATGCCCATGGGTGCTTTCTACACCGTGAGCAAGCTACCGGTGAAAGATATCGACGACTTTTGCCGCTGGTGTCTTGAAGAATTCAACTACGAGGGCGATACCGTGATGATGGCTCCGGCCAGCGGTTTCTATGCAACCCCCGGACTAGGCAAGGACGAGGTTCGCATGGCCTATGTGCTCAAGATCGAAGACCTGAAGCGTGCCCTCGTGGTGCTTGAGAAAGCCCTCGAGGCCTACAATGCCCGTTAACAAGCAAATGGCTTAAAAAAAACAGTGCCGCCAGCCTCAACGATGAGGTTGGCGGTATTGCATTAATCAGAAAAAAATAGTATCTTTGCATTCCGATAAAAAAGGAGACGATGGCAATGATGAGACAACTACATACCGCTAAAAAGGGACAAACGATACTCTATCTGGCTTTGCTGGCCATTGTGGTGGCATGCATGGTGGCATTGAGCATGTGTGACAAGCCCAAGGACAGCCCGCTGGACATGCACAGCGGCGGCGACACGCTCGACATCGCCATCGAGTATTCGCCCGTGACCTACTATACCTATGACGACACACTGGGAGGCTACAACTATGACCTGTTGCGCATCATGTCGCGCAATGCAGGACGACCCATGAAGTTCCATCCCATCGTCACGCTTGAGAAAGCGCTCGACGGACTCGAGACTGGACGATATGACGTGGTAGTGGCTCAGTTTCCCATGACAGCGGTGGACACGTCAAGACTGGCATTCACCCAACCCATCTACATCGACCAGCAGGTGCTGGTGCAACGGCGCGGCAGCCAAGCCATCCATTCACAGCTTGACTTGGCGGGTGACACGGTGTGGGTTGTCAAGGAATCACCTATGATACAGCGCATTGCCAGCTTGAGCCGCGAAATCGGTGACACCATTTATATCCATGTCGAAGAACTTTATGGCCCCGAACAGCTGATGATGATGGTGGCGGCAGGAGATATCCGATATGCTGTCGTCAACCGCTCCATCGCTCGCGCCATGGCGACAAAGCTGCCCAACCTGGACCGCTCAGTAGCCATTAGCTTGTCACAGTTCCAGTCCTGGATGGTTGCCAAGCAACGGCAAGGCCTGTGCGACACCCTCAACCAGTGGCACAACCAGGTGAAAAGTGACACGGCTGTCTATCGTGGACTGCAACGGCGCTACTTTGGCGGCATCTTCCCCACGTTGGCACAATAATTGCAGTGTTAAATTACATTTTACCCGTTTTTACCCATCAAACACATCAGTCACTATGCGCATCAGGAAGAAAAAAGAGTCGGCAAAAGCAGCAATCGAGAAATTTTTGAAGGATTACAACTGCGATTACACAGTCCATGAAGAGGACAATTCAACTATCATACAATTTGAGTTTCAGGCGGCGCGCTTCATCGCAGCACTGCGCAAGCAGGACGACTGTGTTGAGGTGTCATACCCTACCATGGCGATAGCCCCCGTGAGTCAGCTCCCACTGGTGCGCTCCAAGTGCAACGACCACAACAACAGCAACATCTTGTTCAAGTTCACCTACTCGATCGAGCATGAGAGCAATGAGATTCACGTTCACATGTCATTCTTCAACAACAAGATTGACAATGAGTCGATGGCGCAACAACTCAAAGCCGCATTCCATTTCCAGCGTGAGTGGAAGCGTGACTTTGACGAGGCTGTGGCAATTGCCAAGGACAGTGACTCTATCGACCTGGAAAGCGAGCTTTACAAGCACCAGCGTGAAATGTTCATGCTCAGGAGGCTGGAGCTGAGACACCAGTTTGACAGCAGCACTGCCAGCATTGCTGCCGGCACGGGCAGCCTGCCATTGTGGCAACTGCTGGACACCGTCAGCCCGCTGCTGGACTGCAAACTGCTGTTCATGACCGTGAACACCTTGAGCGGCCAGGAGCGTATCGAGGACGAAGCTGCCATCCGCAGCTACGACCTGCGCCATGCCCTGACTGAAGGGACCGGCAAAGAGGCGCGTCTGGTCCGCGACTATGCCCTGATCGACCTTCACTACAAGCAGGGCCGCGACGAGAAGCCGATGATGGCGACCGTCAGCATCACTGCCGAGGGTGAGGACGACCACAGCATCTACAGCCGCATTACCGTCACTATACCGCCCCGCAATGCCAGCCGCATGAACTCGTTGAGCAACGAGAGCCGCCAGCCCCACAGCGTGAGCCTGCTCATCGCCCTGGACCGCAGCGATGACAAGAAGCGCCAGCAGGAGTTTGAGTACATGTGGAGCGATGCCCAGCTCAAGGCGCACAACGGCGAGAAAGACAGCCTAACCGAAGACCAGCTGCTGCTGGGCCAAGTCAGGGTCGCCGACGTGGCCTACAACATGTACTGGGGTGTGCAGGCGTTCAACAGCGGACGCTACTATGAGGCGATACTGTATCTGGAGAACGTGTTCAACAGCTACCGCTGCGACTTCTTTGAGATGGGTCCCGAGGGCAAGCACCTCTTCATGGAAACGGCCTACAAGCTGGGATTCTGCTACAACGAGCTGGGCTTGAACAAACAGGCATTCTACTATCTCGATCTCATGGCCACCGACGGAAACATCCGCCACACCATGGAACTGGTTAACGCCATGGCCAACAGCAAAGACCTGCGCCTGTTCAGCTACACCGAGGGCGTCATGGAGGAAATCAAACGCAACTTCAGCCAGGACGACGAGCTGCCTGAGAACATCAGGGATTTCATCAACTTCCTGCGTCGCCGCCGCGGCTATGCCTTCATCGACTTTAACCAACTCGACAAAGCCGAGAAGATCTTCACCCAAATGCTAGAGGAAGAAGAGAACGCCGACTATGCCATCAACGAACTTGCCTACATCAAGCGACTACGGCAACAACGGCAACAAGACGCAGACCCCGGGAAAGAGTCAGAAGAAGAATCCATCTAATAAACAAAAAAAACCACACATCGGCCGATGTGCGGTTTTTTGTTTTTCAAAGCGACTTGGCATGAAGGGCGGTGCCGAAGTAACGCGGAATGGGTGTCTCGAAATATAGCGCCTCGCCAGTGACAGGATGATGGAATGCCAAACGGAAGGCATGCAGACACATGCGGCTTCCAGGATCGTCCTGACGTCCGTACTTGCCGTCTCCCACCACGGGATGCCCGATGCCAGCCATGTGGACACGAATCTGGTTCTTGCGCCCTGTGAGCAGGTGCACAAACAACAAAGAGCGGTCGGGAGCCTGTTCCACCAGTTCCCACTCGGTAACGGCCCATTTGCCGCCGTCATCCACGGGACTGCTGACAACTACCCTGCTCTCGGTATCATGCAACCAACTTTCGATTCTTCCCTGCGGCTCTTCCATGACACCCTCGACAACAGCGACATATCGGCGGTCGATAATTGTACCGTGCCAGTCGGCAATCATCTGCTGTTGCACGTCAACACTCTTGGCATAAACCATCAGGCCCGATGTGCGGGCATCCAGACGATGCACAACATGGGCGGTGCAGCGCTGGCGCGTCTCGGTAAGATGGCGGTCGAGCATGGTCTTCATGTTCAGGCTGCCAGCGCCCACAGGCATTGACAGCACGCCTTGCTGCTTATCGACCACGATGACCCAACGGTCTTCATAGACAATGCGGTAGTAAGGATTCCTTGCCGATGACAAGCGTGCGTGACGGCTAATCTTGACGACACTGCCTTCTTCAAGGGGATAATCGACATGAGTCCGCACCTGTCCATCAACGGTGACACCACCATGAGAAAGGATGGACTTTGCCTTGTTACGGCTGATGCCGTCCAGACAGTGCATAACAAAGTTGAGCAGTTTGTCGGGCTGCTTCACCTCGCACACGACAGTCTTGTCGTCGTTGCGGGGCACGCGGTGGTCGTGAGGTCGGGGCATTATTTCTTATTTAGATAGATGTTAGAATTTAATCAAAAATGTGGCGCAGGCGAGAGAAAATGCGGCTCTTGTCGCTGTCGCTGGGCTTGACGTGCTCTCCGTTCTGCAGCATGGAAATGGCTTCACGTTCCTTATCGTTGAGTTTCTCGGGCATGTAGACCATGACATTGATGAGCAGGTCGCCCGTTCCATAACGTTCGGGAGAAGGCAGACCCTTGCCACGCAAGCGCAGGATGCTGCCAGGCTGGGTGCCGGGCTTGATGGTAACACGCGCCTTGCCGTCAACAGTCGGGACTTCGACTTTACCACCGAGCACAGCTGTGGGAATATCGAGCATGAGGCTGTAAATCAAATCGTTGCCATCGCGTGTGAGCTGGGCATCACGCACTTCTTCAATCACCACAAGCAAGTCTCCAGGTACGCCGCCACCGGGAGCGTCATTGCCTTGACGTCCCATGCGCAAGGTCATACCGTCGGACACACCTGCGGGGATGCTGATGCTCACCACTTCTTCCTTGCGGACCAAGCCCTTGCCGCCGCAATGGGGACAAGCTTCCTTAATGCGCTTGCCCTTGCCGCCGCAAGTGTGGCACACACTCTGGGACTGCATGGTGCCGAACATGGTGCGCTGCATGCGCACCTCAACGCCCGAGCCATTACATGTGGGGCAGGTCTCAAGAGCTGTTCCGTCCTTAGCTCCAGTACCGTGGCAGTGGTCACAAGACTTCATGCGAGGAATACGCAGTTTCTTCTCGGCTCCCTTGGCAATCTCGCTGAGCGTCATCTTGACGCGAACACGCAAATCGGTGCCGCGCTGAACACGCTGCGATTGAGCACCTGATGCCCCGCCGCCAAAGAAGTCACCAAAGCCGCCAAAGCCGCCGAAACCGCCAAACAGGTCGCCAAACTGACGCAGGATGTCGTCCATAGACATGCCGCCGCCAAAGCCGCCGCCACCCATCTGCTCGCCGGAAAAGCCAAACTGGTCATAGCGGGCGCGCTTATCGGGATCGCTGAGCACATTATAAGCCTCGGCAGCCTCTTTGAATTTCTCCTCGGCAGCTTTTTTCTCGGCATCGCTCTTGCCTTGCTGCTTGTCAGGGTGATACTGAATCGCCAACTTGCGGTAGGCCTTCTTCAGGTCATCGGCAGTAGCGTTCTTCTCCACGCCCAACACCTCGTAGTAATCTCTCTTCTGAGCCATATCCTTTTAAACTCTCTAATCTCTAAATCTCTAAACTCTAAACCTCGATGACTAAAGTGTGCACTTTAATCATTGAATGAATCTCAGCTGCCGACAACCACCTTGGCGTGGCGCAGCACCTTGTCATTAATCTTGTAGCCCTTGATGGTCGTATCAATAACCTTGCCCTTCATTGAGGGATCGGGAGCCGGGAACATGGTCAACGCCTCATGAAGGTCGGTATCAAAGTCCTTGCCCGTCGATTCAATGGCCGTTATATGCTGGCTTTCAAGATATTTCACAAACTTGTTGTAAATCAGGTCAACGCCCTCTTTGAGGCTGTCAAGATCACCACCCTTGCTGATGGCGTCAAGTGCACGTTCCAGGTCATCGACAACGGGCAAGAGGTCGCGCATGGCGCTCTCGGCTCCGTTCTTGATAAGGTCGGCCTTTTCCTTAAGGGTGCGTTTGCGGAAATTCTCAAAATCGGCCATCAGGAAAAGGTATTCCTTCTTTTCATGCTCAAGTTGCTCCTCAAGCTGGGCAATGCGCTGTTCAGGAGAAACCTCCTCGACTGCCTCATTGTCTGTTACCTGTTTTTCATCGGTCTGCTGCTCGGGAGCCAAGGTCTCCTCGACCTGAGCCTCCTGCTGAGCGGCCTTTGCCTCTTCATTTTGATTCTTCTTGTTCTTTTTTGACATATCGTTGTTGTGTTAAAATTCCTTTTACCTTACCGTTTCATGCAAAAACCAGTCCAATACCCACTTGCTACAAATGAAGGACAAAGGTGGCGCAATCGGCAAAAGTGTCAGCCGCAGTTTCTGCCAGTTTGTCACTCTCGAAGATACCGAAAATGGTTGAGCCCGAACCAGACATGGCGGCATACTGGGCGCCGTCATCAATCAAACGTGCCTTGATGAGCCACAATTGCGGCAGGGCAGCAAATACACTGGGTTCAAAATCATTGACAAGCAGGCCGTCCCAAGTCTCGACAGGACGGGCAATAATGTGCTGCAGATCCATTGTTGACGGCTCGGGAACGACACGGCTATAGGCCGTGCGGGTGTCTACACCCACGGGCGGCTTGACCAGCAACAACGTTTTGCCCTTGAGGCTCACATCGACAGGCGACAACACATCGCCGATGCCCGTAGCCAACATGGGCCTGTTATAGACAAAGAATGCACAGTCGGCACCTATCGTTGCTGCCATCGATGCCAATTCGGCATCAGGCAGGCCCAGTTCAAACATCCTGTTGAGTGTCACAAGTGCATGAGCGGCATCACTGGAACCGCCACCCAGACCAGCGCCATCGGGAATGTGCTTGTAGAGGTACATTTCCACAGGCGGCAGGTCAAACTTCTCTGCCATCAGGCGGTAGGCCTTCATGACAAGGTTCTTCTCAGCCGGACAATCCACGGCATTACCATAACAGGTGAGCACCGTTTCTCCTGATTTAGCCGGAACTATCTCAAGAACATCGGTCAACGGGACGGGATAGAAAACGGTCTCAATATTGTGATAGCCGTCAGGGCGACGTTCCACGATATTCAGACCCAAATTGATCTTAGCGTTAGGAAAAGTTATCATGATTTACAGGATTGGGCTGATGAGACGCAAGACCGACTCAAGAGCCTTTTGAATGAGAGGACGCTGTTTCCACTTGCCCAGCGACAGACGGGTGCAATGTTCCATGTCGGCCTCAAATATACTCTTCATCTGCTGGTTAAATTCCTTGCTGTATACCAGCGCATTAATTTCAAAGTTGTGCTCAAAACTGCGAAAATCGAAGTTGGTAGATCCCGTTGTGACAAACTCGTCATCGACGATGACAACTTTGGCATGCATAATCGTGGGATCATAGTGGTAAATCTTGATGCCCGACAACAGACATTCCTTCATATAGGAACCGGTTGCATAACGAAGCATCGCCGAGTCGGAATCACGGGGAATCATCAGTCTGACGTCAACCCCGGAAAGTGCGGCGCTCTGCAGCGCTTTGAGCAAAGACTCGCTTGGCAGGAAATAAGGCGTCTGGATATAGACACACTTTTTTGCCAACGTGATAGCCTTGAAGAACACTATCGAAATATTGTTCCAACGGTTAGTGGGCCCACTGCTCATCACCTGGACCATCCTGTCGGGGTGGTTAGGAGAAACCTCAAAATGCTTTGTTGGAGAGGTTATCAGTTTACGCGTGGTATAGTTCCAGTCAATGGCAAATGAATACTGCAGGGCAGCCACAGCAGCACCGCTCAGGCGCAGATGTGTGTCACGCCACGGCTTCCATTTCTTGTCACCAATGACATACCTGTTGGCAATATTCATGCCGCCCACATAGCCCACCTTGCCGTCGATAACGACAATCTTGCGGTGATTGCGCCAATTGATTCGGAAAGCGAACTGTGTTAACGTGAGTTCAAGGAACGGATGCACCTCAATTCCCGCCGATCTCATCTTGCGCAGGACACTGGGGCGCATATAGAATGAACCCACATAATCATAGAGCACACGCACCTGCACGCCCTCAAGCGCCTTCTGTATGAGCAAATCAATCAGTTCTTTTCCCACATCATCATTCTCGATGATAAAGTACTGAACGTGAATGTAATCATGTGCTGCCAGGATGTCACGCTTCAACGACTCGAATTTGTCATTTCCCGTCGTGAATACCTCAATATCATCTCCAACGAACAGGTGACGTCCAGCCAACTTGTTGACCAGTGATATGAGCTGCCGTGAGCTGTCGCTCAACGTATTCTCCAAGCCATCGGCTTCGGGGAACACGTTGAGTTTGCGCAATTCTCGCAGGTCGGAACGGGAAATCAGCATCATGCCCTTCAGGCTCCGGCCGAAGATGAGGTACACGACCAGTCCCAACACGGGCAACAACACGAGCACGAGCACCCACGCCATCGATTTGACTGGATTGCGGTTCTCACTGAGCACTACCACAATCACAGTGAGCACAGTGAGTACATACAACACCAGCAGGACATTGTAAACGATATCGGCATATGGAAACAACTCGGCGAGTACCATGGCTTTTCACTTCTTAAACAATAACGGACGTGACACCGTCACGCCCATCTCTCTTTCATCACTGTACGCATGCACCAAGCCGGCTTGTGCCGAAAAGACATCTCAGCGCACTACCACTTTGCGGGACCACTGATTGTTGCACCTGACGATGTAGAATCCCTTAGGAAAATCTACTGAGGTGCGTTGTTCGGCACCCACGCGCACCACCTTGACAAGCTGTCCAGTGATTGAATAGACATTGAACGTGGCATCGGTGCTGCCTGCCGTGAAGACAATGCGCCCTTCGGCACCTTGTGCAGCAGGCCCTGTCGCAGTGTTCTCGATGCGCTGCGGCAGGAAGTTGTCGGGCACGGGAATCGCTTGAGTCATTCCCACTGCCAACAAGCAGACAACTATGTATAAAACACGTTTCATTTCACGTCCACATTCTGTTTCAATCTGCAAAGGTACTGCTTTTTTGCAAAAAGTCAAAGTTTCTAGCCGATTTTTTACCCTTTAGACTCTGAACAACAGCTAAAGTTACACACCGTGAGGCTGTTTAACATGAATTTAACTATAGGTGATTGCAAAAGTCAAGGGCCGGCGAAACACCGGCCCTTAGGCTTAAAAATCTCTTGACTGGCAATCCTTAATTCCAGTTTCCGGTCATCAGATAGTCGATGAGAACCGAGATATCACTGATGTCGACATTGCCATCCTGGTTGCAATCGGCAGTAGTGCCAGCAGCTTCGCCGGTGAGCAACAAGTCAACGAGAGCACTCACATCAGTAATGTTGACGATACCATTGTTGTCCACATCACCGCGAACGTCAGTTGCAGCAGCCAGAATCACCTCCCTGGTGTTACTCCACAAGCTCTCAGTGCCGTTTACATAGTAAGCCTTTACACGATACAGGTAGGGTGCACCAGCGTTGAGGCCGGTAACGGTGTAGAACTTGTCGGGGCTGATGCCTTCAATCAGGCGATACTCAGCGTCACCCGACTCATTAGACATGTTGAATGCAAAGGGCTCAGGATCTGTAATCTCGCCGCCATAAATCTTGATGCTCTGGATTTCGGGATAGTAACCGGCGGTAAACTTCACCCAATTGGAATCACCGGCATCAAGAACAACCAGATAGGTCTCAACTTCCTTGGCCAGCGTCAGAGTGGTGGATGCCACATCGGTGCTGACGGTCAAGGTGGTGTTGGAACCCTTATTATAATCCTTGGCCTTGATGATAACGCTCAACTTGTTGTAGCCCATTGCATCACAGTTAGCAGTGATAACGCAATTGCGGCCCGGGGAGATAAAGCCACCATCGAGATACAAATGAGTGCCGCTGAAGGTCCAGCCTTCGGGCATATAGTTAGCAGCATCCGAAGCATGGTTGGCAGTCTCGGTGGGAACGTTGCTCCAGTCGGCCTCGGTAAGCAGGTTCACATCGGGTTTAGCCCTCACCTCAAGGGTGTAGCTGGTAACGTTCTCCACGGGAGTGGCATCCGACCAATCGGCACGGAACGAAGTGGCTGTGATACTTGACTCGTCAACGGGTTCCATCACGGGACGATACAACTCATAGTCTGACGAGCCCTTAAGGGTAATCACGATATCCTCAAGACCGGGATAGCTAACGGTAACAGTAGCAGTATAACGACCTTCGGCCTTCGGGGCATAGGTAACAGCAATGTTTTGGTCAATGCTGTTGTTCTCATCGGGAGTCAACGAAGTCTTGTCAACGCTGAACACACCATTTTCATCATTGAGGGTGATGGTCACATTCTCCTCCAAATAGCGGCCCATGAGTTTGAACCTGGTCGAAGCGGTCTGATTCTTGTAGCAAGACAATGACAATTCTCTGGTATCGGCTTTCAGACGAGGACCAACGACTGCAGGCTGAACACCGATTACCATCTGCTGGTACTGGTTGTAGGTCGAGCCACCGCCATTAAATGCGTTGAGGGCAAAGTAGTTGTTGTTTGAGCCACTCCAGCCCCAGTTGATATGATACTTGTTGGTTGAGGCGTCATAACCGTCAACGTTGAAGGCATGGCCACCGCCAAACCAACCGCCGCTGATAGCGCAGAAGACGATAGGACGGCCCTCAACAAGTTCCTCTTGGATGAGAGCAGCCCACTCGGCATCGGTATAAAGGGTCTGGCCACCGCTATAGGCGCTGGTCTTCTTGACCACGCGAACCGACTCCTCGTCATAGCCGAAGAACTTGAAGGCGTTAGCAATGAGGATCACGCTGTCGGCATCCACACCGCTACCATCAGAGCCATACTCCATGTGCTCGGCCTGACCGATGTAGCGCATCAGGGTTGCAACGGCATTGGCCTCGTCGTTAGTATAGCTGCCACTGTAGGAGTCACGCATGTTTTCCCAGTCGAACATCACCGAAGGCAATTCGGGGACATTGACAGAGGTGCTGCTCCAGCCCGAACTCATATTGCACCTGTAGGCGGGCACGGGATCGGTGGGATAATCGGGATATTTCCAATAATGGAACACCATAGCTGCCGAGGTTGCAGGGCAACCAGTCAAGCAACGGGTGCCATTGATGACGCACATGTTATTGTAAGGTGCATCCTGGTCCCACAAGGCTGTCAGCAGCGGGGAAACGCTGGGGGTCGTGAATGAAGGAGCCATCATCGACGGAGTCACAACCTGCATACCCTCATGTGCCTGCAGATATTCCAATTGCTCCTTGTAGGTTCCCAACCATGCGCGCATGTTGCTGGGAATATTATTCATGTCAATGGGATAGTCACCGTAACCCAGAATCTGCTCGGCACGGTCATCGCCCGAAACGATCACAAAACCGTTGCTGGTATTGAACACATAGTACACCGCACGGTCCAGCATCTTGGAGTTCATCTCGGCATGAGCCAGCTTGAGGGTGCCTGAAATCGGTGCATTCAACTTTCCTGAATACATCTTTTCATTCATGAAACGCTGAGCACTGATTTGCGCAGTCCTCACATCGACAGGAGCAGCCAATGCCTGAATCGCCACTAAAATAACGGCAGCAAATAAACACAATTTTCTCATAAATCTTCTTTGAATTAATATTTGGTAATTAATTAATATCCCTTCCTTGACTCTCACTATACAGTGAATTTTAACGTCATTGCAACTGCAACGACGTTAAAATCGGTCGCAAATTTACATTATAATCCACAAAAACACAACATTTTTCCAGAAAACTTACAAAAACCGGAACAAATTGGCTGCGCTACCAATTCTAAGAATGTGAAATTTGGCAGCTAGAACCACATTCATCCACTCGGCATAGGAAAAGTGAGTGTGATAGCCGAAGGTGAATTTAGGCATCTCAATTGGACATTTTGTACCTTAAGCCATGGGCACCTGAGCCTTTTTTAGTTAGTCAGCAAAATGGAGTTCATCAATGCAAACCTGGCAGCAGATCGAACTTGATTGACCTGTCTTCACAACAGGACACGCCGTTTTACAAATTCCGCAAATAAATAGCATCAATCCAGAAAAAAAATGTACCTTTGCGCAAATTTATACTAATTAATTCATGCCATTATGAAAATTAAAAACTCTTTTTTCGCTTTAATCATGTTTGCTTCTATGATGTCGACAGCGGGCCTTGTAAACGCCCAAGCACAGACACAGGAAGCACCCGACTGGAGAAAACTTCACTACCTGTCCGAAGAAGAAATGCTGACCCCAGTGAGGGCCTCCAACTTCACGGAAACACCCGCGCCAACCGAAGCACCCCGCTTCGTGGCAGAGTTTGAGCCCATGCAGGGCGTGACAATTCGCTATCCGCTGGGCATACCGGTTTCCCTTGTTAAATCTTTGGCCGAGAACTGCCAGGTGTACTGCATTGTGGAATCGTCCCAACAGTCAAGCGCACGGTCGGCGTTCAGCAACGCGGGGGTGAACATGAATCGTGTCACCTTTGTGATCGCTGACAATGATTCCTACTGGGTGCGCGACTACGGTCCCTGGTATATCTTTGCCGGCAGGACACCTGCCATCGTCGACAACGTGTATAATCGTCCTCGACCTTACGACGATGCAATACCCCAGACTTTTGCCACGTTATGGGATATCCCCCTCTACGGCATGAACCTGCAACACACTGGAGGCAACATGATGGAGGACGGACGCGGACACGGCGTTAGCGACGACCTGGTCGTTAGAGAGAACAACAATAACGAGGCCAACGTGCGCAAGAAGATGCTCGACTACCTCGGCATCGACAACTACCACATCACCATCGACCCGCAGGGTGAATACATTGCCCATGTCGACTGCTGGGGAAAATACCTCGCACCTGATAAAATCCTGATTGCTAAAGTGCCGCAGTCCAACAGCCATTATGCCGACTATGAAGCCGTGGCCGACTATTTCGCAACAACCAACTGCTGCTGGGGCTATCCCTACAAGGTGTACCGCGTGGAAGAACCTGGTGGCAGCACACTTGCTCCCTATACCAACAGCCTTATCCTCAACAAGACTGTCTACGTGCCCCTGGGCAGCAACAGCACTTACAATAATCGCGCCCTCCAGGTCTACAGGGACGCCATGCCCGGTTACGAGGTGATTGGTGTGTCCAACACCAACTACAGCACCGGTTGGCAGAACACCGATGCCCTGCATTGCCGCACGCGCGGTGTGATGGACTTCGAGATGCTGTTTGTCGACCACAGGAATGTGCTCTTCGGCACACAGGAGTGTGAAGACTCCATCGCCGTGACGAGCAAGTTCATCGCCTATAGCGGAAAGGCCCTGAAAACCGACTCGCTGCTGGTTTACTACAGCATTGACAACGGCCCCTACCAGACTGCACACATGACAGCCACCGGCAATCCTGATGAATATGTGGGCTACATCAAGGGCTATCAGCAAGGGTCAGAGGTCGACTACTACGTCTTTGGTGCCGACGAGTCGGGACACCGCTATCAGCAACCGGTGTTCGGCGAACTGGACCCCCACCACTTCACTGTCAATATTTCCTTTATCCGGGGCGACGTGAACCGTGACGGCCATGTGAGCATCAATGATGTGTCGGCACTGATCGACTACCTGTTGACACACGATGCTACCGGCATCAGTCTGGCTGCTGCCGACTGCAATGTCAACAGTGAAATTACCATCGCCGACGTGTCGGCCCTGATTGACTATTTGCTTAACGACACCTGGAATTAAAACTCCTGCTTAGTTATAATAGATCTCTTCAGCTCCGCAAAATACGAGTAACCATCTAAACACCAGATGGTTACTCGTTGATTATATTGGAACATCCAGTTCAAAATGGCATTCATTGTCAATAGATGATGCTCAATGATAATGAATTGCCTATCTTTTTTGTTATTGAGCGACGGCTTGGAGCACCCGTGTTCCACTGCACAGAACGGTTTTGTTTTGAAGTTCTGCGCTATAAATGATACTTAGGAGGGTGTGTCATAATGAAAGTGATATGGTCAGAAAAAAGGCTCAGACGCGGTTTGCGCCTGAGCCTTTTTTTAGTCATTCAACAAGATGGAACTCATCAATGCGAGTTCAGCAGGATGTCAATCAAAGCTGAGACGTCACCAATGGTAACGGCATTGTCTCCATTGACATCGGCGCAAATGGTACAAGCAGTAGGATTATTGCCCATCAATACGTCAATCAGGACTGATACATCACCGATGGTCACACCACCGTCGTGGTTTACATCACCGGGTTCGAAGCCATGAGGAGCAGGACCGTTGTCGAACAAGGTCACTTCTTCAATGTTGCTCCAAGCGCTCTCAGTGCCATCAGAATAGAAGGCTTTCACCTTGTACATGTAAGTAGCCTCGGCAATCAAGTTTTCTACCATATAACTCTTTTCGGTAATACCACTAATAATATAGTGTTCAGAGTCACCCTGTACATCAGCACGCAGCGATGCAGGAGGATCAATCTCGCCCGAATAAACGGCAAGTTTCAAGAAGCCTGCATAACCACTGGTAGCGGTGAACGATACCTTGTCACCGTCGGCGCAATTAAGCACAATCACATACTGCTGAACATCATCCCTGGCCATCGTAATGGTCTGAGAATCTTGGCTGGTAGCAACGTTGATGGTTGCAGAGCCGTAAGCACCCTTACCTGTGAATACTACGGTCACCTTGTCATAACCACTAAACTCGGGAATGCTGAAGGTTGCATCCTTGATGGACATGAATTTATCCTCGGCCCACAAACCATAACCACTGAAAGTCCAGCCCTCAGGAATCAGATCCGAAGATTCCCAACTTGAAGCCTGGTTGGTAAATACCTCTACGGTATTGGTCCAATCGGCTTCAGCAAGGGTCGTATAGTTCGGCTTGATCTTCACATCAAGGGTATAGCTGAGCACGTTCTGAGCAGCAGTCTGGTCGGTCCAGTCGGCGCGGAACGAGGTCTGAGCGATAGCAGCGCTGTCGGCGGGCAGCATCACGGGATCATACTTCACAAGAGGAGCAGCAGTAGCCTTACCACTGAGATTGACAGTCACGTCCAAAGCGCCAGGAGTGCTCAAGGTGATGGTGGCAGTGTGTTCGCCCACTTCCTGGGGCGCATAAGTAACGGTAACTGTCTTGTTACCGGCCTCATCAACGGCAATGGTAGCAACATCGGTGGTAAAGTAGCCGTTCGTGTCGTTGACAGTCACTGTGATTGCATCTGTCAAGTCCAGACCGGCAACATTAAATTCAGCGGTTGTGGTATGGCCTGCATAGCACTCCATGTTGAGAGAATTAGGCGAAACAATCATGCGGGGAACAGCAGGACCCGTAGGAGGCTGCACGCCAGCGAAGAGCAAGGGGAAGAAGTCATACACTGTCATACCGTTGTCAATGGTGAATGCATTGAGTGCATAGTAATTATTCAATTCAGCACTCATACCGAAGTTCACGTGATACATGTCATTGTCGGCATCATAACCATCAACATTGAAAGCATGACCGCCACCAAGGCCAGTCGAGTCAGAAGCCATGTCAAATGCGCAATAAATCAAGGGACGACCAGCAACCAGCTCAGACTGGATCAGTTGAGCCCATTCTTCCTCAGTATAGTTAACGAAACCGCTATCATAATCCCACTTCATCTCAATGGAGTAACCCGGGTCAAAACCAAAGGTGCGGATAGCCTGATCAATCTCCTCATACTCGGCACCACTCCTGTCGAGAGCATAGTCCATATTCATGGCATAACCGGTATAGAGCATCAGATAACCGATGGCATCCAGCTGTATGTCAGTGTACTGATCGGTGTTGCTCCTGTAAGTATATAACAGGTTTTCATAGTCAAATGTGTATTCGGGCAGAGGATTCATGACATAGCCATTGGTCTCGGTCACGTAGCCGGGCAGGGCGGGTGAGCTAACAGGGAAATTCCACTTGTACATTACCTGGGCCAGCGCCACTGCAGCACAGCCTACCTTGCAATAGGGGTCAGAGCCGTAACCCTTTCTCGGGGTCTTCATGTTATAAGGTTTACCCTGGGACCATGCGCTTTGCAGCAGGGGCTCTACAGAGATGCCACGAGTTGCTGAACGCGTCTGCACCTTAATTCCGGGATGGGCTTGCAGGTACTCTATCTGTTTCTGATAGATGTCGAGGAAGTATTGAACAGCCTCGGGCAGGTCGTTGAGATTATCGAGCTGTCCCTCACCATAGGCGAGGATTGACTTGGCACGGTCATCACCCGATACAATCACATAACCGTTGTCGGTGTTGACAATGTAGAAAGCTGCCAGAGAGGCATTGCTTGAGTTCTTCACCTCATGAGTCCACTTAACGGCGGGCGCCGAGGCCATGAAACGGCCATTGGTGGCCTTACTCATCAGGAAACGTTGTGCGGACTGCTGAGCGGTAGCCAGGTCCACATTAGCTGCCGTGAGTTGCAACGAGGCAAGCACGAGAGCGGCAAGTAATAAAATCTTTTTCATATAAAAAACTATTAAGGATTTTGTAAGAACAATTCTGTTTAGGGTTTATGGCATCACTTGTTCAGCAGCTTGTCGATGAGGGCCGCCACATCGCCAATGCTCACATTGCCATCGCTATTCACATCGGCGCAAGTGTCACATGACTGGCCAGGATTGCCCAGCATGTAATCAATCAGAGCAGCAATATCACCGATGCTCACGCTGCCGTCATGGTTCAAGTCGCCAGGTTCAAAAGCGTGGCCATTCTCGAACAGAGTTACCGTCTCAATATTGCTCCACGCGCTGCGGGTGCCGTTCACATAGTGGGCCCTTACCCTATAGGTGAAGGTGCCGCCCTCGGTCAGGCCCGTCACATTGTAGAACTTGTCGGTGATATCGGTAATGGTGCGCGAGGTGCTGTCGCCGGTCTCTACAGGCACGGTGAGCAACATCTTGGCGGCATCGTTCGTAGCACTGTAGATGTCCACCTGAGTAATTACAATGCGCTTTGTATTTGCGCCGCTAGTGGCCGTGAAGGTCACTTTCTGGTTAGCGTCAGCCTCACAATCCAAGACAAAGGTATAGGTCTGCTCGGCATTGACAACAACACTCTGGACACTGCTGCCGCAAGAGATGCTCACAGGAATATCGACATCTGTCGTTGTGTGAGGCCTCATGTTGACAACAACGGTCATCTTGCCACCACTCTGCGTCATGTCAAGGGCCGGTGTGGTAAGCGTACCGATATTGCCGCCGCCACCCAGGCGGATGCCACCACGGGCCTCATAGGCATTGCTGCACGACCAACCTTGATTCGTAGTGTAGCTATCAATCTTCTTGATTGGAGTTGTCTCATTGGATGTGGCATAGGGGAAACTCTCACTCATGATCAGTTCATACACACCAGGCTCACTGCCATCGTCGGTGTTCACCTCAAGGGTATAGCTGGTCACGTTTTCGGCTGGTGTCTCGTCGGTCCAATCGGCACGGAACGAAGTCAGGTTGATATAAGCACTATCGGCGGGCAGCATCACGGGGTCATAGGCCTCGATGGGTGCGGGCGGCTCAATGCCCTTAACCATCAGTTCACCCAGACTGTAGTTATAACCCTGGTTGGCAAATGCGCGCAGAGCAAAATATCCGTTGCCCGTGCCGCTCCAGCCCCAGTTGATGGAATACATGCCGTTGCTGGCATCATAGCCGTCAACATTAAAGGCATGGCCATAGAACTGGTTATAGGCATTACTATAGCTGTAAGCACAATACACCACGGGGCGGCCTGCAGCGAGCTCGTCCTGAAGCATCACACTCCAGTCGGCATCGTTGATAATCATATTCTCGCCATGAGTGTCAAAGTTGAGCGTGGCCTTATATTCGACATGGGCACCCACATATCCAAACAGGTGGCAAGCCCTGATGATGTCGCCCTCCCAAGCCTCACTGCCCTCGTTGGTGTAATCCATTTCTTCGGCCTGGCCAATGTAGCGCATGAGCCATGCCACAGCATTTTTCTGGGCATCGGTAGCGGCATAATTGTAAACAGGCACCATATTGGCCCAGTCAAAGGTGATTGAGGGCAGAGCAGGAAGATCAAAATGGCGGGTGCGGGTGGTGTAACCCGGGACCTCGGGTGTGGGTTGTGTGGGATATTTCCATTTGTAAAAGACTTGCGCCAGCGAGGTGGTGGCACAACCAGTCAAGCCGCGACGATCACCGTCCATGGGGCACTGGTTGTAGTAGGGATAGCCCTGGTCCCACTTGGCTTCAAGCATCGGCTCAACTGTCACACCGCGGTTGGCCTTCAACATGGGTTTCTCGACCACCATGCCTGGATGAGCCTGCAGGTACTCAATCTGCTTCTTGTAGGTCTCTAGCCAGAATTTCATGTTCTCGGGCAAAGAGTTCACGTCCAGATTTCCCTCGCCGTAGGCAAGAATCTCCTGGGCACGGTCATCACCGGCGACAATCACAAAGGCGTTATCGCTATTAAAGATGTAATAAACCGGAGTTGACACCATGCCGGAGTTCAGCTCGGCATGGGCGAGTTTGAGTTCACTCGACGGCAATGCAAACTTGATGTTCCCTGCCTGTTGACTCAGAAACTGCTCGGCTGTTATTCGGGCAGCAGGAGCGTCCACGTTAGCAGCCCAAGTCAACGGCGACACCACTAGCAGCAGTGCCACTAAAGAAAAAAACTTCTTCATTCTATTAATGATTAGAGGGTTTATGATATGGTCACATTTTCATTTAGTCCCCGCAAAGATAATCCCATAAACTGAAAAAAACAAGTATTTTGTATTATTTTTCACATTGATAATCATGGGACTCGAGTGCAATCACACCCGAGTCCCATGTTCTGTTTCATGCAAGACGCCTCTATCACGCAATCAGGGGCATCACGGCTTTCAATAGGAAGCTTAGTCTGTTCCGAGCAACATGTCGATAAGGGCGCTCACATCGCCAATGCTGACATGGCCGTCCTGATTCACATCGGCACAAATCTCACAGGCATTGTCGCTGCTGCCCAACAACAAATCAATTAGGGCAGACACATCACCGATGGTCACACCATTGCTGTGATTCACGTCACCAGGGACATAGCCATGAGGCGGCTCTCCAATCTTATTGATCATGATGTAGCTCTGCTCCAGACTGACGGTCACATGATACTCACCCATGCTCAAGACAAGTATATCTCCATAGTTGTCAAAGGTCAGTGGCAATTGCTGGCCGAAATAATCCTCGGTTAACGTGAACAAGCCGTCGCTCACTGGGCCAAAACGGTAAGGCTCAATATAGTTCCAGCCACCCATGTCCTCGTTATCATCAATCTCGGTGGTGAAACCGAAGGTCCTGTTCTCGTCGACAAAAATGGTAGCAGTGTAAATCTCGTTCTCGGCGTCATAGGTCATCTTGGTAGCAGCAAAGGGCGACCATGCCTGGTCATCAATGTCACCCAGAATGTGGACATTAGTCATGAAGGGTTCTTCGGCAAGAGTGGTAAAGACATCTGGCCTGGTCCAATCGCTCAAGGCACCGCCAGCGCCGATGGCCTGCACCTGTACCTCATAGTCGGTATCGATTTCAAGGCCCTCGATGCTGTAGGTCGTCTTGGTCAAGTTGTTCACATAGGTCCACTCGTTAGCCTTTGCGCCTGTAGCGTCGCCATAATAAACCGCAATCAGAGCGATATCGGGCGAATAGTTGGCATCGGTCGAGTAAACGGTAATCTGCTCGCCAGAACTGGCAGTTACCAGCCACCTGTAAGTCTCACCGCCACTGAAGGTATGTCCCACCGCAGCGGTCTGCGGGGTATAAACCGTGAAGTTGCCTGAGCCATAGGTACCCGCCCCCGAAGTAATCATCATCGTGAAGGTCGCATTGGTGTAACCTTCAGGAATGGTGTAGGTGAGAGTTCCTGTAGCAACGCCATTATAATTGTTCTTAATATAGATGGCACCATTTCCGGCACGCGTGTTGACACCGCCCCATGGAGCAGGCAACGTGATATCGGCATAGCTGCCGGTATAAACACTTCCGTTCAACGAATGGAGCAGGACGGGTTCGTCGGGTTCCTCAGAGTAGAGCCTGTAGCGCAGGTTCCATGCGCTGTTTTCCTCATCTTCCCAAGTCACTATACAAGAGTGGGTGCCCGGTTCAACATACATGTCGGTGGGAACTGTAGTCGCATTGATGCCAACCGAAAATGCAATGGCCGCTACGACACCTGACAAAACAAATAATATTTTCTTCATAGTTTACAAAGTTAATAGTTTTGGGGTTAAAATTATTTTCGGCAAATATAGCCTTTAAAACACAAATACGCAAATAATTGCACTTATATATCACAATTGCCCCCACATTAATAATAAGCTTGGGATTCAGGTGCACGAAGCACCTAAATCCCAAGCCATAGGGGGTTGCTATTTCAACAATTGATTAGTGAGCGTTCAGCAAGATGTCGATGAGCAAGCTCACGTCCGAGATGCCAATAACACCGTCACCGCTCAGGTCGCCGCAAATCACACAAGCGCCGTTATCCTGGCCCAACAGGTAGTCAATGATAAAGCTTACGTCCGAGATTGCAACGTTACCGTCGTGGTTCACGTCACCCGGCTGGAAGGCGTGGCCATTCTCAAACAAGGTAATCTTCTGGGCATTGCTCCAGCGGCTCTGAGTACCATCGGTGTAGTTAGCTTTCACCTTATAATAGAACGAACCGCCCTCGGCAAGATCCTTCACAGTGTAGTACTTGTCGGTGATGCCGGTGATGAGGCGATAGTTAGCGTCACCTTCCTCGTTGGCCTTGAGTGTGTTCAGCTCGTTCACATCGCCTGCATAGACCTGAATCAGGGCCATGTCGGGTGAGAAGTAGCTATCGGTCGAGGTGATGGTAATCTTCTCACCTGAGCTGGCAGTTACCAGCCAGGTGTAAGTGTTACCCGAATTGAAATTGTGACCAACAGGAGCTGTCTGGTCTGAGCCCACGGTGAGGTTACCACTGCCATAGGAGCCCGACACGGTCGTGATCTGCATGGTGAAGACATCATCAACATAGCCCTCGGGAACAGTGAAGGCAATATAACCGTCACCTGAGTAGTTGCTGAAGTAATAGGCTGAATTGCCCACCTTCACACCATTACCGCTCCAGGGCTCGGTGAGGGTGATGCTCTCATAACTGCCAGTGTAGCTGCTGCCGTCGAGGGCGCCGATGAGCTCGACTGCGGGACGGGTGGATACCTCCAGAGTGTAGTTGTCAACGTACTTGTCAGCAGTCTGGTCGGTCCAGTCGGCACGGAATTGAGTCAAGTTGATATAAGCACTGTCGGCTGGCAACATGTAGGGAAGATATGTCTCAAGCGAAGCAGTACCGTTAATGGTAACCACCTTGTCGTCGGCACCGGGAGCGCTCAAGGTCACGGTGGCTGTGTGGTTGCCGGTAGTCATCGGGCTGTAGGTTACGGTGATGACCTTGCCGGCTTCCTGCTCGCTTACTGCAACGCTGTTGGCATCGATAGCAAAGCAGCCGCTCTCGTCGTTGAGTGTCAGCGTGATGTTGTCGGTCAGCTCATTACCCTTAACAGTGAAGGTGGCAGTTGCGCTCTGCTCGACAAAGGCTTCCATTTCAAGCTTGCTGGGGCTGGTCTTGATGCCAGGGCCCTGGAAGGGAGGCTGAATGCCGATTACGGCCTGCTGATAGGCATTGAAGTTATAGTAGCTGTAGCCAAATGCGTTCAACGAGCACCAGTCATTGCCGTCGCCACTCCAACCAAAGTTGATGTGGTACTTGTTGGTGCTGCTGTCATAACCGTCAACATTGAAGGCGTGGCCGCCATTGCCGCTGCCATCCACTGCACAGAACACGATGGGGCGCTCGGCAAGAATTTCCTCTTGGATGATGGCAGCCCACTCGGCGTCGGTATAAAGGGTTTGGCCACCGCTGTATGCGCTGGTCTTCTTCACCACGCGTACTGTCTCAGAATCATATCCCATGAGGGTGAAAGCACCTGCAATCAGGCTCACACTGTCGGCATTCACACCGCTACCACCAGCGCTGGAGGTTCCATATTCCATACGCTCGGCCTGGCCGATGTAGCGCATCAGCGTGGCAACAGCATTACCCTGAGCGGTGGTATAGCTGCCGGTGTAGTCGTCAATCATGTTGTCCCAGTCAAAGGTTACCGAAGGCAGAGCACCCACGCTAACATAACTGCCACCCCAATAGGAAGTGGACAGATAGCACTGATAGCCGGGAATGACGGGAGTCGGGTCGGTCGGGAATTTCCAGTAATAGAACACCATTGCGGCCGAGGTGGCGGGGCAACCGGTCAAGCACTGGTAGTTATTGATCTTGCACTGGTTCCAATAAGGCTCTTCCTGGTCCCAATTGCAAGTCAGCAGCGGACCCACCGAGGAGGCCTTGAGCGAGGGAGTGTTCTTGGGGCTGGGAGCGGGATCTACCTTCAGTGTCGGGTTCTTCTGCAAGAACTCAATCGCGTCGCGATACTGGTTCAGCATGTCCTGAAGACCAGGGGGAATATTCTTAATGTCAAGGCAGTAGTCGCCATAGGCAAGGATATCTACCGACCTGTCATCGCCAGCGACAACTACATAGGAATTGCTGGTAGTGAAAATGTAATACACAGGCTCACTGCCTTTTACACGGCTTGCTTCGGCCTTGGCCAGTTTGGGACTCTCGGCCAACGACATTTTAATCTTGCCGCCATTATTGCCCTGCGTCAAGAAACCATAAGCCGACTTGGCTGCCGTGAACTGATCTACCGGCGCAGCCGACAATGACATTGCCGCAACAGCAGCAGTTAAAAAGAAAATTAATTTCTTCATAAATAAATGTTTGAATGGTTAATATTAATGGATTAAAAATCATGTACAGATGACAGTTGATTGTGTATCGCTACACCCATCAGGCGCAAAGTTACAAATTATTTCAATATTCGACAAAAAAATCACAAAAAATAACCCCGAAAGCAATTTATGTATTATTTTTATGCAAAAACTATTCATTCCGCCATGTGTTTTACATTTTTTATCAAATAGCCAACGATTTGGTAAAAAAGAATGAAACAATGCTAATTGTTTACAAAAATAAATTAAATCATTTTGAAGTTTGCAACTGTAACTTTAATTTTGCGACATGATATTGTCGGCAAATGCCGGATTTCATCATCAACCAATAACATAAGATGCCCATGATCAAACAATTACGTTTAGGACTCTTGGCAGTATTGACACTCACAGCTGTGTTGCCCATGGTAGCACAGGTGCGTCACGTCACCACTGTGAACCCCATGACCAAGCAGTCTTACATCGAAGTCTATGAGTTTGACTATGTTGACATCCAGCCGCAGTTCCCCGGCGGCGAGCGCGGGCTCATCAATTTCATCAACAAGACACGCGAGTACCCATATCATGCCTACAAGAAGCACATCCAGGGTCGCGTGCTTTGCAGTTTCATTGTGGGCACCGACGGCAGGGTGAGTGACATCCGCGTGATTCGTGGCGCCGGCGATGAGAGTCTGAACCGCGAGGCCATCCGCGTCATCGGCGAGATGCCCAAGTGGAGCGTTGGCAAAGTGGGCGGCCATGCCGTCCCCGTGAGGGTGGTATTGCCCATTGCCTTCCGCCTGTAGTTTTCCTGAAACATAGTATCCCGACATACCCTTGCAGCCGCCTTCATCCAGGCGGTTGTTTTTTGAAATATCCAATTGCTTGCCACCGAGTTGGAAGACAAGAAATGACAAATCATTGATAAACCAAGAATCACTACAATTCGTCAAGGTTCAAAAAATTAGCGTAATCCCCATTAAAAAAACTTTGGTCATAGCACTTGATGAGGCAGTGAGACCTAGAAGTGTAAAATATTTTGACACAATACCGTAAAAAAATTAGACACTTCCTAAAAAACCACCTTTTGATTGATATCATCCTTTGAGGCATCTTCTATATTTGTGGACACAAAGCTGTTGTGTTATCCTGTTCGACTTTTTTTTGAAAGGAATGACAGCTCAAAAAATAACCTGTGATTGATTCATAATATCTAACAAATAATAAATTCAAGCATTATGAAAACTAATTATCTAACTTTCACAAAAGGCCTATGCGCCCTATTGATGATGCTCACCTATTTCCAAAATGCCTCAGCAAGCGTGCGAGAAGAAATAGTCATTGTTGAGGGCTTTGAGTACATGCTCACCTATGACGATGAAACATGGTCAGGTTCGGCCGCGATGATCACGCGATCCTGGGATATGGAAAATAATGAATGGTGTTCAATCCAATACGATGGTTGGAATACCGACTCAGTTTATGTTGTTCCTTCGTCGATTGGAGACTTTCCTGTTACCAGCATTTATGGCGGGTTCGGAGGGTTTTCCGATTTGAAGAATGTAATCATCCCTTACACAGTCACCACAATCGGTAGAGGAGCTTTTGCGAACTCAAGCATTGAGACAATCTTTTTCGATAATTCTAACCCTTATGGCTACGAAACCCAACCCATCACATTTGGCCAGGGCAGCCAATGGTATGGTTCTGAGCCAAAACTTGGAGAATTTAAAGGCTGTGAACGCCTCACGACGGTTGAATTCCGCAGGCCAATCAATCAGTTTTCCTCCTGCATGTTCATGAATTGTCCAAAATTGAAAAATGTTTATTTCAATTTTTCTAGCGATCATGACCTGAATAACTTTTCTATCGACACGATTGGCCATTTCGCATTTTTCAACTGTAGCAGCCTCACCCATTTTCAGATTCCAAACACGGTCAAGGTGATTGGAAACGGCGCTTTTGCCTACTGCACCAATCTCAAGAATATTAATATCCCCAGTGGCGTCACACACATCGGTAACTATGCTTTTGCCGAGTGCCACCAGCTCCAAGGTATGACACTAAATCCTGCACTCCAATTCATCGGCGAAGCCGCCTTTCTCAATTGCAAGTCACTGTCCAACATTAGCATTCCCGATGCCATCACCACTATTCGCAGCAACACATTCTATAACTGCAGCAACTTGACCAGTCTCAATCTCAACAATGTCACCACATTTGGCGAGCGCTCGTTTGCCGGTTGCCACAAGTTGACCGAACTTGACTTAACCAAAGCTGACAGCATCGGAGAGGCAGCGTTTTTTGGAGGCAGCGTTTTTTGTGTTGCCTCTAGCGATATCCAAGGTTATGACTCCCTATATCTGAGCATTAGTTACAGGGAAGAAGGCTGGGCCACTGCCGAAACGACACTCGGTTCTCTGAAGAAGATCACCTTGGGTGAGAATGTAACCCTCTTGAATGAGCGAACCTTTGTCGGGCACGTCCTCGACACCATCACGTGCTGGGCTCCCGCCCCACCCATTTTCTCAAGAACTGACAACCGCGACTGGGTATTCAGTACCCAGGTCTATGACTCCACAGTATTGCGTGTGCCCCAGGTTCTGATAAATGATTATCGTGAAGCCTACAATTGGAGCCGATTTGCGAACATCGAGGGCATGAACATCATGGGCAACGGCGACGTCAATGGCGACGGCCAGTTAACCATTGGCGATATCACTGCACTAATCGATATGCTGCTCAATACTCAAGCGGGCAACGGCAATCCCATCAATTCAGATGTTAATGGAGACGGAAACATTACCATCGGGGACATCACAGTCCTCATCGACAAGTTGCTGGCAGGCAACTAAAAGATAATTGAACAATACATAATCAAGGGTGCAGCACAATCTGTCGTGTTGCACCCTCTCATTATTACTTTTCGCCTTGGCATGGCCGCCCAGATTCATCCAAAGCCGATTACTCTGATTCCCAACCTGCGGGCTTGGAAATTAAAATGTGGAGATTTTAGATAAAAAAGCCTCTTATTTCATTCAGAATTCTTAAATTTGGGCAATTAATCTCAATACTATTAGAAACTATGAATGTCCTGAAAACCTTTTTACTGATGGGATGTGCCTTACTGGCCATGTGTGTGGCAGCCAGTGAAGTGAGTGTCAGCGATGCGCAAACCAAGGCGTTGCGGTTTCTTAACCAACGCCCAGGAACCATGTTGTCAATGTCCGCTCAAGAGTTGAAACTTGTCCATGTCGAGCCCGCGCAAACAGGCCGCAACATAGCAGATTTCTATGTGTTTAATGCCAAGGATGGCAGCGCGTTTGTCATTGTTGCGGGCGATGACCGAGCCACCGATGTGCTGGCCTATGGCCCTCATGCCTTGGATATGAAAACCGTGCCTTGCAACATGCAGTGGCTTTTAAACCAATACAAGCGGCAACTCACATTCCTGCGAGAGCATCCTGAAATGAGCGTCAGCAAAACCGCTGCACGTTCGGCCACCGTGCCAGTGTCTCCGCTCGTTTCCTGCACATGGAACCAGCGTTCGCCCTTCTACAACCAATGCCCGACCAGCGGATCGCAGCACTGCCTCACGGGATGTATTGCCACTGCGATGGCCCAGGTGATGTATTACTGGAAATTTCCCGCCGAGGCGCCCGCAATGGATGCCTATACGTCAGAGGTCAATGGCATGGCAGTGGGCGCATTGCCTGGCGGTGTGCTGGACTGGGACAATATGCTCGATGTTTACACCAGTAGCGCAACAACCCAGCAACGTGATGCCGTGGCCATGCTCATGCGCTATTGCGGACAGTCATGTCACATGGGATATGGCACATCGGCCAGTGGCGCTTACAGTGACGACGAACTGGCAGGCATGAAGCTGTTCGGCTACAATGCCGAGGCGACTCTGCTCTCTCGCGATGACTATTCTGCCGAACAATGGGCTGGAATGATTGAGGCCCAATTGACTGCAGGGTGCCCCATTCTGTACGGAGGGGTTGACCCTGACAAGGGCATGGGCCATGGTTTTGTCGTGGATGGATGTGGCGGTGGCATGTATCATGTGAACTGGGGATATAGCGGCTCGGGTGATGGTTACTTCGCACTTGATGCCTTCTCGACGATGGGCTATACATTTTATAGCGGACAAGAGATGCTTTACCAGGTTTATCCCACGGGCTACCTGTATGACAAGTACGCTCCTGTGATGGAACAGGCAGCAAATGTGACGGCTTCATCGTTTACCGCCGACTGGACCGACGAGACACCAAGCGAGAATGTGACCGATTACACCCTGTATGTGCAACCCTATGATCCATCGGCTCATGTGATGTTACTGAACGAGACATTCGGAGCAATCGATGTGAACGTTGACGAGACGACGGCCCTATCGGCAAATAAAGTGGGCAACTATTGCGATAATCCCGGCTGGACCGGCAGTTTTGTCTATCTGGGTGCTGGAGGTTGCTTCATTGTCGGTGGGCAGAAGTACGTTGGCACGCTCACCACACCGCCACTGAATGTGGGCGGCGATGGCGTGATTACCGTTCGGTTCAGGTCTCGGTACTCAGGCAGCATCAGCAGCAACGCCACTGTGAAATGTAATGGTGTGGAACAGGTGGTTGAGTTGACTAGAATGGCCGAGGAATATGTCATCGTGTTTAATAATGTCGCAGACGGCGCAACTGTTACTTTTACCAGCGCAGGTCGATATATGGGTTTTTACCTCGATGATGTGGTGGTGACAACTGGCGATGACCGTGACCCCATCGAGATGAATGAACTCATCAACGGTTGCCTTGTGTTTCCCGATATTACCGCTACTGATTTTAGTGTTACAGGGCTCTCGGCAGGAGGAACATATCGTTTCCTGGTTGTTACCCGTTTTGCCGACGGAAAAACTAAGAAATCCAATGGCCAAGTGGTCACCTTGGCAGAACAGTCCGGTCACACCTATCAATTGGGTGATGTGAATCACGACGGTTCAGTCTCCATCAAAGACGTGACCGACCTGATTGACTATCTGCTGGGCATCAATGATGACATTTGCTTCATCTGCGCTGATGTCAATGGTGACCAAAACATATCCATCGGCGATGTGCCTGCAATCATCGACAAGTTGCAGTCCATTTAGTAGGGCCAAGCCTTAGCGTTACCGCCCCAACAAAAAAAACTATTGATAGAAGTCGCGCAATTCGTAGTTAAAAGACTTGCGTATGTTTCAAAAATCGGGATCGGATTCCAGGGTGAGGGATTTGCCTGTGGCGGGATGTGTGAAGGTGATGCGCTGGGCATGAAGCATCAGCCGCTCGGCGGCACGGCCATAGAGCCGGTCACCCACGATGGGACAGTTCAAGCCCAGCGGATAAGAACAATGCACCCGCAGCTGGTGAGTACGGCCGGTAAGGGGTTCTAGGGCAACACGCGTTTGTCCACCCACACGTTCCAGCACCCGGTAACGGGTGACGGCAGGCTTGCCATGCTCGCCATCCACCCGCTGGCGCGGACGGTCATTGACATCGGGCAGCAAAGGCAAGTCAATCACACCCTCATCGGCAGTCACCATACCGTCGACCAGGGCAATATAGCATTTCTTGACGGTGTGGTTCTCGAATTGCTGTTGCAAGGCTTTGTGGACGGTTTTATCCTTTGCAAACATCACCAGGCCCGAGGTTTCTTGGTCAAGGCGATGGACCACAATAGGGCCTGTAATATCATGAAATGCCTCTTGATATCTTGTCAGTAAAGAATCCTCCAATGCCTTTCCAGGGACCGACAGCATTCCCGACGGCTTGTTAAGCACAGTGAGCCACCTATCATCATAGACGACCTCCAGCTCTGCCGCCTCCATCGGCTTTTCCAAGGGGTTTTCCTCCACATCGAGGCCTTGCATCATGAAGTCGAGAATCGGTTTACACTTGCTGCGGCATGCAGGATAAAAATGACCGTGATGACGCACCTCGCCCACAGGTGAGGCGCCCCACCAGAACTCGGCCATGCACAATGGTTGCAGGTCGTTGTTAAAGGCATAGTTGAGCAGTCGCGGGGCACAACACTCCCCTGCCCCGGCTGGCGGCAAGGTTCCCAACGGGCGGAACACTTCGACCAAATCGCGGCGCTCACCGCGGGCATTGCTCACGACAAACAGGCGGAAGATGCGCTCCTGCAGGGCCTCGCTCATGGCCTTGCGACGGGACTTCAGCTGGTCAATCTCATGGTGCACGCGACCGATTTCCTGCCTGATTTTCAGCAATTCAGCCTCATGGTGTTGGCGCATGCGTTTCAACTCGGCTTTTTCAAAACGGCTCTGATTCAAGAGTGCTTCCTGCTGTTCGGCAGTCAGGTTTCCTGCCTTGCGACGGGCATCCCGTTCTTGCTTGTGAAACGCCATCATCATCTTGTATTCTTCGACTTTGTCTTGCATCAGCTGGCTTTGCGAAGCCTCACAACGCACCAGTTCCTGCAATTCGGGGGATTGTTCCAGACGCGTCACTTCATGGTTGATAGCGGTGATTTGCGCCTCGCCCAGTTTGAACTCGCCTTGAGGATCGAGCAGGTCATAGACCGGCGGCACAAAGTAGTCATGCCTGACGCTTCCTGCCAAGTTGCCCGAGAAGGCGGCGAGAAAGCCCAGTTGTCCCTGTCGGTCACGGGCAACCAGCACGCCCAGCATCTTGCCGGCGCCCAGCTCGTCGGCCCAATCGTTCCGCGAAGCGACATAGCCCTGCACCCGCTCTACCGCCATCAGCGCCAACGGATGGGGCTCATAGCAGAACGGGCATGTGAACTGCCGCGGCAACTCCATCGTCGCCGCCGCACGTTTCTCAAAAGGATGAAATGCACTGTTCATCACGGCAAAATTACTGATTTTTTCACCGAGTTTAGTGATTTAGCTCAAGAATTGCAGTATATTTGCAAGCTAATCAACACCTAAAGACGCAATCGCCGTGCACTTGCCCGAGGATCCATACATGAAGTCACAATATGTGAACATGCTACTCAAGGCCAATAACATGGACCTGGAGACCTTGTGCATGAGCGCAGGCATCAACATGATTGCGCTATTGAACGATCTGGGCAGAGCCGGAATCTCCTATGATTCAGCCCGACGGCAATTCAGAACATAACACTTCACTCAATATACAGCAATGAAATTCATATCGTGGAACGTGAACGGCTTGAGAGCCGTGGTGGGAAAAGGTTTTGGAGACATCTTCAAGGCTCTGGATGCCGACTTCTTCTGCCTGCAGGAAACCAAGATGCAGGCGGGGCAGCTCGACTTGGAATTTGAGGGTTATCGCTCCTATTGGAACTATGCCGAGAAAAAAGGTTACTCGGGCACAGCCATCTACAGCCGCCATGAGCCGCTGAGCGTGACCTATGGCATGGGCATCGAGGAGCACGACAATGAAGGTCGCGTCATTACCCTGGAGATGCCCGATTTCTACCTCGTCACATGCTACACGCCCAACAGCCAGGACGGCTTGAAGCGTCTGGACTACCGCATGACATGGGAAGACGCCTTTCGTGCCTATTTGCTGGAACTTGACAAGAAAAAGCCCGTCATCGTGTGCGGCGACCTCAATGTGGCGCATCAGGAAATCGACCTGAAGAACCCCAAGACCAACCGCAAGAATGCCGGCTTCACTGATGAGGAACGCGAAAAAATGACTGTGCTGCTTGGCTCGGGATTTACTGACACTTGGCGTTTCTTCAACCCCGACGTGACCGATGTCTATTCGTGGTGGAGCTACCGTTTCAAGGCCCGCGAGAAGAATGCAGGGTGGCGCATCGACTACTTCCTGGTGAGCAACCGCCTGCAAGAGAAACTTACCGATGCCAAAATCCACACCGAGATATTCGGCAGCGACCACTGCCCTGTCGAGGTAGATATCAAGCTCTAGAGGCTAGGGGCATAAAAGGCCTTAAGGCCCCTAAGGGCCCTAATGGCTCTAAGGGCCCTAAAAACTAAGGACTTAAAACTAAGGACTAAGGACTAAAAACTAAAAACTATAATATGTCACAGACAGTTCAAAAGAAATATGACTTCGACCGCGTGGTCAGGATGGTCTTGACGCTCATCAGCGTGGCCGTGGGCGTGTGGCTCATCAACTACCTGAGCCCCGTCCTCATGCCGTTTGTCGTAGGCTTCATCCTGGCCTATCTCATCGAGCCGCTGGTAGAGTGGCTGCAACGCAAAGCGCACATCAAGGCGCGCGCCCTTGCGGTGGTGTTGGCGCTCGTGATCGTCATTGCAATCATCGTTGGGCTATGCTGGCTTGTCATCCCCTATCTGATTGACGAGTTCGGCACCATGTCAAAGCAACTGGCGGCCTATGCCAAGTCATCGCTCAGGATACCATACATCCCTGCAGAAGTCAACGAGTTCATCCGCAAGTATATCGACCTCGAAAAGATCAATGAGATATTCAGCAAGCAGCAATGGATGGAGATTATCAACAAGACGTTGTCTGGCGCATGGTCGGTAGTGGGCGGAACCATGAGTGTCATCTTCAGCATCATCTCCTGGTTCATCGTGCTCTTGTACATGTTCTTTATCCTATTGGACTTCAACAAGTTGTCACGCGCATTTAAGGCTGCCATACCCTCCAAGTACAGGCGCATGGCTCTGCGCATCTTCAGCGACGTGGCCGACACCATGAGACGCTACTTCCGCGGCCAGGCTGCCGTGTCGTTCTTTGTGGGTATCATCTTTGCCATCGAGTTCTATATTATCGGACTGCCCATGGCCATTGCTTTTGGCCTGTTCGTGGGACTGCTGAACATGGTACCTTATCTGCAACTCATTTCCATCCCCATCGCCGCATTCCTCTGCCTAGTGGCAACGGCAGCAACAGGAGGCAGTTTTTGGGTGATGTTTGCTTGGGTGATTCTCGCCTACATCATCTGCCAGGTCATCCAGGACATGGTGCTCATCCCCACCATCATGAAGAATCAGATGGGCCTCAATCCCGCCATCATCTTCCTTTCGCTATCGCTGTGGGTATATGTCATGGGCTTCATCGGACTGATCATCGGATTGCCGCTGACGACGCTCATCATTTCCTATTACTGCGAATATGTGCTGCACCAGCCCAACCCATTGCATAAGACGAAAAAGAAAGAGATAACCGACCAAAAGAAGCCCATGACCATGACCACATCATTCATTGCCAACTATCGCAACGAGAAGTGAGTGAGGCCTTAGGTGTTAGGTGCTAGGTGCTTGGCATTAGGCGTTAAGGCCCCAAGAGCCCCTAATGGCCCTAAAAAAACAGTGAACTAAAATGTCCAAGACGTTGATTGTCATTACCGGGCCCACTGGTGTGGGCAAGACAGCCGCGGCCATCCGACTGGCACAGCGGCTGCGATGTGACATCATCAACGCCGACTCACGACAAATCTACCGGGGAATACCCATCTGCACCGCCGCCCCAACACCCGAGGAACTAGCAGCCGTGCGGCATCACTTTGTCGCATTCAAGGAACTTGATGAAAACTATAGCGCTGCACAATTCGAAACCGACGTATTGGCCCTGCTGCCCTCATTGTGGCAGGTGGGAGACTATGCTGTGATGTGCGGGGGCTCGATGCTCTATGTTGATGCCGTGTGCCGCGGTATCGACCAGTTGCCCGACATCACACCCGACGTGCGCATGGCAGTCAAGGAGAAGCTGGCCAACGAGGGGTTGGAAAGCCTTGTAAATGAACTGGAAAGCCTAGATCCGCAGTATGCAGCGACCGTAGACCGCAACAACACCAAGCGCGTATGCCATGCTGTGGAAATTTGCCGTCAGGCCGGTGTTCCCTACTCCACGCTGCGCACCGGCAATGCCAAACAACGCGATTTCAACATCATCAAGCTGGCCCTGAACATCGAGCGGGACAAACTTTTTGACCGCATCAACCGCCGCGTGGACCACATGGTAGATGCAGGGTTGGAACAGGAGGCGCGCAGCGTCTATCACCTGCGCCACCTCAACTCCCTCAACACAGTAGGAATGAAAGAAATGTTCGCCATGTTTGACGGCACCATGGACCGACACACGGCCATCGAGCGCATCAAGAAGAACACACGCGTCTATGCCAAAAAGCAGCTCACATGGTACCGTCGCGACCCTGACATCGTCTGGACCACCCCCGACAAAACCGACGAAACTTTAGCCAAGATTATTGGTCTTTAGGCACCATCCATTGGGGATCCTGTTGGAACTTATTCCACATCTCCATCAACTGGGGCCTTAATGCGATGATCTGCTGGTGGCCTTCGGTGAGATTTGTGCCATCCTCCTGAACCTTATCAATATACTCTAGCAGGTTGTAGCACATCGTGTACTGGCCATCGGCCATGATGGCTTGCGGCATTCCTTTTTCCTTGTCTGCGGCCGTAAACCATAAGGTTGTTCCCATGCCAGCGGCAAGCTTGCTATTCTCTTGCATGGCATCTGATGGGGCAAGATATTCCGACAAGGTTCCATTCCTTCTCATGGAATCCCATCGCTCACCCTCACGCAACTCATAGACGGTGGTGGTGAGAGTTCGATTGTGCCACTGCTCGTCATTATAGAGTGTCTCGTAGTTCATCTTGCGCAGATGTTTGAGGAAGACATCCGATGACATCATGATTACCGATTTGGCTCGGTTCATGAGCATCGCTTCCAAGGTCGAGAACTTGAGATGACTGATAAAGGTGGCATTGTTGCCGACAAACGTACTGGCAATAGCCCGGAAAAGCCTGTTTTTGAACAAGGCGCCAGCGATGTTTAACACTGTGACAAGGGCCAGCACCACACTCATGAGTCCCACCCAAAAGCCGCTGCCCATGACAAGAGCAAGAATGAACAGCAACATCGCAACGCACTCGGCAATCAAGCCGTAGTTGCGCAGCCTTCCCAAGGTCAGCTTGCCCATGCCTTGTGGCAGCATCTGTTCACTAGGCTCATAACCCTCCATATAAGGGCTCGTAACGTCCGAGACGATAATCAAGTCCAAGGCCTTGTCGGTGCGGGCCTTGTCCTCGCGATACTTGCGCATGCGTTCCTCGGCAAGCAAGACAGGCTCGATGCCCTGATTGTCGACGATGCCGCCGTCCATGAGTCCGAAGCGCATTTGGCTATAGATGTCGACATCGTCTTCTTGCGATACCTTGAAATCGTCGGGATACATCATCGGTTCAAAACCGCTGGGGAAACATGAAGAGCAAGCTAGCGCCTCGCCTAACCTGATGCGGCCTGCTATGGAGCGGCCGATACGGTGCTTTTGGTTGCCAAAGACGCCATAAGTCAGTCGTTCACCAGTGGTCATCCTACCCTCGGTAATGCGGAAACGAAAGGGCAGCGAATTGTCAAAATCGGTCGCCAGCGCCGTGAAATCCTTTACGGGAATACGATCAAGGTTGTCGATGATGTCCTGCATCACCGCCCCCTTATACAGCACCTCGTCATAAATGCCAGCCATGATTTTGATAGCTGAAGCGTTGCGGTTGGCCCGCTCCTGACTCAGCCCTTTCATTGCCCGCACAACCAGGTCTTCATCACACAGGAACGAGAACAATTCTGCGACCATCGCATTCACATCCTGACCATTCGCACGCGCGAGCATATATTTTAGCGCTGTGATAGTGCCGCCCGAGACCGAGGTGAGGGCTGTGACACAATCCAGCAACGTTTTATTGTCATCGATTTTGAGGGCATTCAACAATGACAATCCGCCCAAGTCAAAGGTGGCTGCCCGATAACCGCCTCCCGAAAATGTCATGCCAATATGAAGGTTTCCCATATAATACTTTTTTATCTCTGCAAAAATAATCATTATTAGCCAATCACCCGCATGAAGCAGAAAGAAAAGCGTTTTTCATGAACATTTTCTTAATATTTATCAGTAGGCAAAAGGATATCTCATTTTGGGAATGGCACGAGCCTCAATCATCACCATTTTCAAAAACAAAAACTGCCGACAAAAAAGGGGGAAAACAGTTGCACAATTATTATATTATCCGTACCTTTGCGCCATGAAACGGACCACCTTTCACTAAAGTACTCAAAATGAACATTTTTGTTTATTAACATACTTTTATTCATTTAATTCATTCACGTTTTTATGAAGAAATTATTTTCTCTCCTCACGCTAGCCCTGCTGACCATGTCGGCTTGGGCCGCTACTGAAGTGACCTTCATTCCAGGTACGGACATGGGGTCCACAACTGCAAATAATTCTGCGGACGAAGTTTCCAAAGGTGGTGTTACCATCAGTTGTACTGATGCAGCTTTTGGCAGAACGGACAACTACCGTTTCTATGCCGGCTCAACTGCTACTATTACCACTACAACTGGCAAAATCGTTAAGATTGAAATCACTTGCACTGCTAGCGATGATGCCAACTATGGTCCTGGTAACAGCACCTACACTAGCGGTACGTACACTTACAGCGGACAAGTAGGTACTTGGACTGGTTCAGAGACAACTGTTGAATTCTCAACAACCAAACAGATTCGCGCTCCTAAGATTGTCGTTACTCTGGATGACGGTACAACTCCCGTGGTTACCGTTGCCGCTCCCACCCTGCCCGCTTCTCAGAACTTTGAGGACAGCTATTCTGTTGTTATTACCAACAATGACGATGATGCAACCGTTATGTACAGCATCGATGAGAAGGCAACTTGGAACACTTATAGCGCACCTTTCACCATTAACACAACCACTACGGTTTATGCCAAGGCCGTTAAAGGTAACGTAGAGAGTGCTACCGTTAGTGCCACCTACACCAAGGTTGAGCCCGCTACCGGTGTTGCTACACTGGCTGCCGCTAACGGCTTGGAGGATGACACCGAATTCATGTTCACTGGTGACGCTGTTGTTACCTATCACAATGGCAAATACCTCTTCGTGCGCGACGCTAGTGGCTATGGCCTCATTTATTATGATGCCGCTCCCGCCGAGACCTTTGCCAATGGTGCTGTCCTGAACCAGAACTGGACTGCAACCAAGACCACCTACAAGTCTTTGGATGAGTTCAAGAACCCTGCTAATGTATCTGCAAGCGGTGTTTCCAACAGCGCACTTGCTGCCGTACAGACCATCCTGGCTAGCCAGATGGCCGACATGATCAACGCTTATGTGAAGATCGAACACGTGAAGAGCATCAGCGGTACCACCGCCACTCTGACCGACGGTACCACCATTGCTCTGTACAACCGCTTCACCGATGTTACCATTCCCGAGTTTGCCGACAAGGATTGCTCCATCACCGGTATCGTGAGCATCTACAATGACGCTCTGCAGCTCTACTTCATCGAGAGCGACTATAACTCAGGTGTTACTCCCGTTGAGGGTACCACCTATGAGTTGGTAACCAACGCTGCTAGCTTGGCCGAGGGTGACAACATCATCATCGTGAACAACGAGGCCGCCAAGGCCATGGGTGAGGCCCGCACCAACAACTATGGTGCCGTTGACGTAACAATCAACAACAACATCATCGTTACCGATGAGGCTCAAGTGATCACCCTCGAGGCTCAGGGCAACAACTGGGCTCTCAAGACCGCCGACGGTTACTTGTATGCTCCCAGCAGCAGCGCCAACCAGCTGAAGGCCAAGGCCGAGGTTGATAGCAATGCCATCGCATCCATCAGCATTGATGACGCTGCCGCCATCATCTTCCAGGGCAGCAGCACCCGCAACACCATCCGCTACAACAAGGGCAGCGTTCTCTTCTCTTGCTATGCTAGCGGCCAAGAGCCCGTTTACATCTACAAGGCTACTGGCGACGTTCCTCCCGTAGTTACTGTTGAGGCTCCCGTTCTCGCTCCTGACCACAACACCAAGTTCGTCAACAGCCAGGAGGTAACCATCACCTGCGCTACCCAGGGTGCTACCATCTATTACACCACCGACAGCGTATATCAGGTTTACACTCAGCCCTTCACCATCAACGCAACTACCACTGTTAAGGCTTATGCCGAACTCAATGGTGTAACCAGCGCTACCGTAAGTGCTAAGTACATCAAGCTTGCTGAGGTGAGCACCATCGCCGAGGCCAACGCCCTGGACAACAAGGTTGATTTCATCTTCTACGGCAACGTAGTAGTTACCTATCAGAATGGCAAAAACCTGTGGATCCGCGACGCCAGCGGCAGCGGTCTGATCTACGGCAGCCAGGTTCCCACCTTTGAACAGGGTACCGTTCTGGCCGAAGAATGGATGGCTCAGAAGTACGACTTCCGTGGAGGTCTCGTACCCGAATTCCAGTATCCTGACAGTGTCAAGGCTGCTGAGGACGAGCCCATCCAGACTGTTGAGCCCTTCGAGCGCCAAACTCTCGAGCTGAGCAACGTCAACGAGTACGTGATCATGAAGGGTCAGACCATCACCGCCGAGACCGACCAGACCATTGAGAACTATCAGAAGTACTTCTACAATGCTGACGGCCTGGTATTCTACAACCAGTTCGGTGTTGAGTTCACCATCGAGGAGGGTAAGACCTATGACGTAGTTGGTACCGTTACCGTTTACAACGAACTGCCCCAGCTCTACATCATCAGCGTGACCGAGGCTGCTGCTCCCGCTGGCCTGCGTGGTGACGCCAATGGCGACGGCACTGTTTCAATCGCTGACGTTTCTGTACTGATTGACTACCTGCTGAGCAAGGATGAGAACGCCCTCAACATGGCCAATGCTGACTGCAACCTCGACCAGACTGTTTCGATTGCTGACGTTTCGGCTCTGATTGACTACCTGTTGGCAAAGACCTGGTAATCAATTGAGATTGATACACTAATACAAAAGCAGGGTCCCACACGGGGCCCTGTTTTTTATTAGTGATATCCAGCAAAAGACTATGTTGTTAAAAAGCAGGCCGACGGTCTGCACTAAGCTGTGAACCTTGACTGATGGGGACAACAAAAAATTAAAAGTCCATTCCGTCAAAAAGTGTGGGCTGAGGCAGCAACTGGAAAGTCTTGCGGTGATAGGGAGTGATGCCGTGGGCGGCAATAGCGGCACGATGATCGGGCGTGGGATACCCCTTGTTGCGGGCCCAGCCATATTGGGGAAACTCAGCATCCAGGCGGCGCATCAGCTCATCGCGGTGCGTTTTGGCAAGAATCGATGCGGCTGCAATGCTGAGCATCTTGCCGTCGCCCTTGACAATGGTCGTGTGGGGAATATCATGGTAAGGATAGAATCGGTTGCCGTCAACAAGGATACCCTCAGGACGAACGGCAAGCTGGTCCAGGGCGCGGTGCATCGCGGTGATGCTGGCGCGCAGGATATTGATGCGGTCAATCTCTTCGGGAGAGACCATAGCAACAGCCCAAGCGATTGCTTCGCGTTCGATAACAGGACGCAGACGCTCGCGCTGACGCTCGGTCAACTGCTTGCTGTCGTTAATCATGTCGCTGGTGAAATCGGCCGGCAGGATGACGGCAGCAGCCGTCACAGGGCCCGCAAGGCAACCGCGCCCGGCCTCGTCACAGCCGGCCTCGATGCGTCCTGCTATCATGAATTGTTGCAGCATGATGTTTCTACTTGGGTTGGCAAGGGACACCGCAAGAGCGGCACCGCAGCTTAAAGCCTGCGTTCGATGACATAATCAAAGATTTCCCTGAACTGGTCAACAGTCTCATCGGGCTGATAAGGTGCCAGTATCGTTGTGGCCTCGTCACGCAGTCGCACCATCGTGTCATAGGCATAGTCAATGCCTCCTGCACGCTTGGCAAAATCAATGAGGCGTTCAATGTCTTCACAATCGGGTGACTCTTTTCTCACCAGTGCCAGCATCTCGTCACGCTCGGGCATGTCGTCACGCCTCAAGGCATAGATGAGCGGCAGCGTCACTTTGCCCTCACGCAGGTCATTACCGGTGGGCTTGCCGATGATGGGATCGTTGTAATAGTCGAATGTGTCGTCCTTGATTTGGAAACACAGACCCAGCAAGCGGGCATAATTGCGCAACTCGTTAATCGCTGTCTGGGGTGCATCGTTGGCATAGCCGCCAACAACGGCACAACACTCAAACAGCGAAGCGGTCTTGGCCCCGATAATTTCCATGTAGGTGGCCTCATCGATATTGTGGTTGCGCGCGATGTCCACCTGGTCAATCTCGCCCAGCGACAATGCTCGGCCCATATCAGCAAGGGCACTCAGGATGCGACCGTCGCCAGTTGCTACACCGCAACGCAAGGCTCCCGTGACAAAAAAGTCGCCAACGAGCACTGCCACATGATTGCTCCACACACTGTTGATAGTGGGCAGGCCACGGCGTTCGGTGGCCTCGTCGATGACGTCGTCGTGAATGAGGGAGGCATTATGCAGCATCTCCAGCGCGGCAGCGCCCTGCAAGGATTTCTCGTTGATGCCGCCAAAGAATTTAGCGCTCAACAAGGTCACAATGGGGCGCAACAACTTGCCCTTGCTCTTGAGATAGGACGTAACAATGTTGTTGGTCAACTCACTGCTGCTCTGCAATGTGGATGAAATGATGTCATTCATCGCGTCAAGGTCAGGCCGCAGTTGCTCTTGGATATGTGCTAACGATATTGCCATTTCAAGGTGCAAAGGTAGCAATAATTCTCGGTAGCATCACCATTTTAGGAGTTATTTTTCTATTATGGGACTTTATGATTGCCAAATGAACCGAAACTGAAAAAAAAACATTACCTTTATGCCCTTGTAATCAAAAACCACTGCTGTATGGAATCCGACAAGAAACTGCTGCTGCTGGACGCCTATGCGCTCATCTTCAGGGCCTATTATGCCATGATTCGCAGTCCACGCGTCACCTCGACAGGCATTGACACGTCTGCCATTTTCGGCTTTGTGAACACGCTGCAAGATCTGCTCAAGCGGGAGCAGCCATCGCACATTGCCGTGTGCTTTGATCCGCCCGGGGGCAAAACTTTCAGGCACGAGAGCTATGAGCCCTACAAGGCCAACCGCGAAAAGACGCCCGAGGGCATCCTCGTCGCTGTGCCCTACATCAAGCGCATCCTGCAGGCCTACCGCATCCCCATCTTTGAAATCGAGGGATTTGAGGCCGATGATGTCATCGGGACGCTGTCACACCAGGCCGAACAGCAGGGATTCTTCACCTACATGGTCACTGGTGACAAGGATTTCGGACAACTGGTGACTCCCAACATCAAGGTCTATGACCCACTCAAGAAAGTCATTTTGGGAGTGGAGGAAGTCAATGAAAAATACGGAATTGAAAACCCCACACAGCTCATCGACATTTTGGGACTCATGGGTGACACTGCCGATAATATTCCCGGTTGCCCTGGCGTGGGGCCCAAGACGGCCGAGAGACTCATCCAGCAATACGGCTCCATCGAGAATTTGCTGGAACACACCGATGAGCTCAAGGGCGCACAAAAACAACGAGTAGAAGAAAATGCCGATCAGATTCGCATGTCGAAGTGGCTGGCGACCATCATCACCGACGTGCCCGTCACACTCAACCCCGAGGCACTAAAGCGCGAAGCTGTTGATATAGAATCCCTGCGGCAAGTGTTCTCTGAGCTGGAGTTCCGCACACTCACCCAGCGCCTGATCGACGGTGGCGAAGCGAACGCTGGCCTGGACGCCGTCCCGGCCGAGGCGCCACAAAAGCCTTCAACGCCCGCACAGCCAGTCCGCAAGCAGCCAGTGAGCGGGCAGCAGTTGTCGCTCTTCGACATGGATGAACCCGCCGAGGCACAGACACCAGCAGCACCAAGTTACAAAACCATTAACGATGTGCCCACGCAATACGGTCTCATCACCTCCCCACTGGAGGCAGCCATGCTGGTAAGCAATCTCGCCGATCAGCCACGCGTCGCTGTCAGCCTGCTGGCTGCCGGCAGCAACGCCATGCAGCTCAAGATTGTGGGAATCGCCATCACCGCCAGTGAACATGAGGCAGCATTCGTGATGTGTGAGGAACACCCTGAGATGCTCAAGGCGATTGCCCCGCTCTTTAGCGGCAAAGCGTGCATCGTGAGCAGCGACATCAAGCGACTGATGGTCACCCTGCATCAGCACGGCATCAACTTCACGGCTCCTTACTATGACACCTCGGTAGCCCATTACCTGCTGCAGCCCGAACGTGGCCACAGCATCGCCGAAATGGCCTATGAGCTGCTACATTACACCGCCATCGTACCCGAGACACTGTTAGGCCCCAAGGGACGCAACCAACTCAAACCGCAACAAATTCCGCTCCCCACACTGGCAAAATGGATCGGCGAGGCAGCTGACCTGACCTTCCAGCTCCCTGACGTACTCGACAAGCTGCTTAAGGAGCAAGGCCTGTACAAACTGTTGCAGGAAATTGAGCTGCCGCTCGTGCAGGTGCTTGCAAGCATGGAACTTGCCGGAGTGAGAATTGACGAAAAGGCACTGAACGAATACTCAGTGACATTGACAGAGCAGATGAACAAACTTGAAGCCGAGTGCCATCAGTTAGCAGGAATGAGTTTCAACACCGCCTCGCCCGCACAAGTGGGCGAAGTGCTGTTCGACCACCTGAAAATCGACCCCAAGGCCAAGAAGACAAAGACGGGCCAGTACAGCACCACCGAGGACATCCTGCTCAAGCTGCGCGATCGTCATCCGCTAGTCGACAAGATACTGGAGCTCAGGGGTATTCGCAAACTGTTGTCCACCTATGTCAATGCCCTGCCGGCTCTCATCAATCCCGAAACCGGGCGCATCCACACCACCTATAACCAGACAGTCACTGCCACGGGACGCCTGTCGTCGACCAATCCCAACCTGCAGAACATTCCCGTGCGCACCGACGACGGCAAAGAAATCAGGCGGGCTTTCATCCCTGCTGAAGGCAATGTATTCTTCAGCGCCGACTACTCCCAAATCGAACTGCGCCTTGTTGCCGACTTAAGCCATGACAAGACGATGCTCGATGCCTTCGCCCATGAGCAGGACATCCATGCCATCACGGCAGCACGCATCTACCACAAGCCGCTGGAGCAGGTCACCAGTGACGAACGCCGCAAGGCCAAGACCGCCAACTTCGGCATCCTGTACGGCATCAGTGCCTTCGGGTTGGCCCAGCGCCTCAACATCCCGCGCGATGAGGCCAAGATGCTCATCGACGGCTACTACACCACCTTCCCGCAGGTGCGCGACTATATTGACCGCAGCATCGCCCAAGCGCGTGAGAAAGGCTATGTTACCACACTCTACGGCAGGCGACGCATGCTCCCCGATATCAATTCCCGCAATGCGGTGGTGAGAAGTTTCAGCGAGCGCAACGCCATCAACGCTCCCATCCAGGGAACGGCTGCCGACGTCATCAAACTCGCCATGGTGCGCATCTACCGCCGCTTTAATCAGGAAGGCATCAAGTCCAAGATGATACTGCAGGTGCATGACGAACTCAACTTTGACGTCATCCCCAGCGAACTCGACCAGGTGCGGCGCATCGTCATCGAAGAGATGGAAGGGGTATATCAAGGCCAAGTGAAGCTTACCGCCAGCCATGGCGCTGCCAGCAACTGGCTAGATGCCCATTAAATAAAATTGCCGAATTCTTGCTCTGTTTCAAAAAATAGCAGTATCTTTGCACCGCTCAAAAGCGGATTTGAGTCTCGTGTACCCAAATTGCTTTTAAGTTTCGGGGTGTAGCACAGTTGGTTAGCGCGCCACGTTCGGGACGTGGAGGCCGGAAGTTCGAGTCTTCTCACCCCGACCAACTAAAGGTCAGCAAGCAGTGAAAACAGCTTGTTGACCTATTTTTTTGCTGATGCAGGTCAGAGAATATAGTTTCAGAGGGGGAACAAAATAAAGCACCCGACGGGCCCAGGGCCTCGAGTGCTTTGTTTGTAACAGGTAACGCACTAATTGGCGTTATTTCTTGAAAAAGCGGTTGTACAGACCAGTGAAGCCCTGACCGTGACGTGCCTCGTCGCGGGCCATCTCGTGAACGGTGTCATGGATGGCATCAAGGTTCTGGGCTTTAGCAAGCTTAGCAATGCGGAACTTGTCCTCACAGGCGCCAGCCTCGGCAGCCATGCGTTTCTCAAGGTTGGTCTTGGTGTCCCAAACTACCTCGCCCAACAGCTCAGCAAACTTGGCAGCATGCTCAGCCTCCTCAAAGGCGTAGCGCTTGAACGCCTCGGCCACCTCGGGATAGCCCTCACGGTCGGCCTGACGCGACATTGCCAAATACATGCCGACCTCGGAGCATTCGCCATCGAAGTGGGCCTTCAAGCCAGCGAGAATTTCGGGATCAACACCCTTAGCAACACCGATGACATGCTCGGCAGCATAGGTTACTTCCTCGTCTTCCTTGAGTTCTTTGAACTTCTCGGCGGGTTGTTTACACTGCGGACACTTCTCGGGAGGGGTATCGCCCTCATGTACGTAACCGCACACGGTACAGATCCATTTTTTAGCCATAATTGATTGTCAGTTGATTTGATTATTAGTTATTAAGTTAAACAGATAAATAATTCATGATTCTCATGACCTGAATAGGGTCAACGGGACTTACTCGGTCACTTCCTCAAAGTCCTCAGGGCCAACGCCGCACAGCGGGCACTCTTCGGGCGGTGTATCACCCTCATGGATGTAACCGCACACAACACATTTCCATTTCTTCATTGTCGTGAACTGTTTTAGATGGTTAATAAAAATTGATGGTTACAAAGTTAAGGCACTAGACAAGAAAATCCAAATATTTTATTATTTTTTATGAAAAATCCCCACAATGATAACATTGCGGGGATTCTTTAAACTTTAGGTTTGTAACCTCGAGATTAGCCGTTGTGCTTCTTCATCACCTTGATGAGATCGAGCATCTTGTGGCTGTAACCAATCTCGTTGTCATACCACGAAACCACCTTGACAAACTTGTCGGTGAGGTAAACACCAGCGTCAGCGTCAAAGATAGAGGTCAGAGCGCAACCCAGAAAGTCGCTGGAAACGACCTTGTCCTCGGTATAACCCAGGATACCCTTCAGCTCACCCTCGCTAGCCTTCTTCATGGCAGCGCAGATGTCCTCCTTGGTGGCGGGGTTCTTGAGGTTCACAGTGAGGTCAACAACCGAAACGTCGAGGGTGGGAACGCGCATCGAGATACCGGTGAGCTTACCATCGAGTTCGGGAATGACTTTACCCACGGCCTTGGCAGCGCCGGTCGAGCTGGGGATGATGTTGCCGCAAGCGGCACGACCACCTCGCCAATCCTTTGCACTGGGACCGTCAACGGTACGCTGGGTAGCGGTTACCGAGTGAACGGTGGTCATCAGACCGCTCTCAATACCGAAGCTGTCGTTCAACACCTTTGCGATGGGAGCCAAGCAGTTGGTGGTGCAGCTGGCGTTGCTCACGATGGTCTGGCCAGCATACTTGTCGGTGTTCACACCGCAAACGAACATGTCGGCCTGGCGACCGTCGTCACCCTTCTTGCTGGGAGCTGACAGAACCACATACTTGGCACCAGCCTTGAGGTGCTGCTCAGCGCGGTCCATGGTCAGGTAGAAACCGGTCGATTCAACGATGTACTCGGCACCAATCTCACCCCAGGGGATGTTCTGTGCTTCCTTCTCAGCGTAGATGTGGATGTGCTGACCATTGACGATGAGTTCCTTCTTCTCCAGGTCATAGTCTACCGTACCGTCAAAGCGGCCATGCATAGTGTCATACTTGAGCATGTAGGCCATGTAGTCAACGTCAAGCAGGTCATTGATACCCACTACCTCGATGTCGTTAACGTTCTCAGGCTCAAAAGCTGAACGGAACACAAAGCGACCAATACGTCCGAATCCATTAATACCGATTTTAATCTTCTCCATTTTTTAATGTTTTTTTAATAAATAAGTAGATATATAACTTTTATTACATTTTTTTATTACCTTTGCATTGCGGTTAACACGTCAACACGTCATCAGCCGCTATGCGGCTGCAAAGTTAACAAAAATATCAATACCACAGTTGACTTGAAGGGACAAAATGATGCTTTTACTGCACAATTAAGAATGTTTAATATATTCGCATGTTATATTTTTTAAAAACTGAAAAATTATGGGATTTATCAAAGAGTTTAAAGAATTTGCAATGAAGGGCAATGTGATGGACATGGCTGTCGGTGTTATCATCGGTGGTGCTTTCGGCAAGATCGTTTCCTCATTGGTTGACGATGTGCTGATGCCTGCTATCGGCGTCCTCACTGGCGGTGTTGACCTCTCTGGTCTGGAATATCACCTGCCCCCCGTTTCCGAGATGGTCGGCGATGCAGCCAGTGCAGTCGGTGCCGAGGGTGCTGTTGAAGCCGTTGCCGACGCTGCCGGCACCGTAGCTGCCAACGCAGGTGTGGCTACCGAGGCTGTTGGTGCAACGATTAAGTATGGTCTGTTCCTGCAGAACGTTCTTGACTTCCTCATCATTGCCTTCTGTATCTTCTTGATGATCAAGGCTATGAACAAGCTCATGCCCAAGAAGGAAGAGCCCGAGGCTCCCGCTGGTCCCACTCAGGAAGAGTTGCTTGGCGAAATCCGCGACCTGCTCAAGGAGAAGAAGTAATCACACTTCCCTCCTTTGAACGACTTCTACTGCTCATGCAATAGAACGTCTCATCCATAACAACGCCCGCATTGCCTGGTTCAGGCTGCGGGCGTTGCTTGTATTTTGCAGAAAAAAATAAGACTACGCCACATGGAAACTGCAGCATAGCCTTTGACTCTAGGGTATCTATGTCAGTTGTTGATCTTCAACAATCCTGTACGGTATGCTTTACCAATCAATTCAGCAACATTGCGTGAGTTTGTTTTGCGTAGAAGCTGCTTGCGGTGATACTCCACCGTGTTAGAGGAAATGAAGATTTTTTCTCCAATTTCTTTGCTGTTATACCCTATTGACAGCATTTCAAGTACTTCCTTTTCGCGGGAAGTCAATTCAATCTTTGGGGAACTCATATTATTATATGTTTATTTATAATTTGCTAACTATAATACAGTTGCAAAAATAAACAGTAAAACCTATCGAGCCAAACAAATTGCCATAAATTTAGACATAATGTTACAAAAACTATGTATTTCAGTAGAAAAATATGAATATTTGCAAGGAGACAATGACAATTTCATCGCTAGAAAATCTCAACATTGACGCAATCAAAAGGATGACTAGAAAAACGCCTTCAATTCTTTAATCACATATCAATGATTGCAGTATGGTCATTAATGACCGATTCATGGCTGGTCCCGATGTCGTTCAAATCCTCGAGGATGCTGCGCATGACAAGCCTGAATTGGCCATAGATGCGCAAACGCAATGCGGCCTTGGTGAGCGGGCGGAGGATGCCTTTGACAGTGCTGTCAACAACCTGATCCACACCCTTGATGAGCTGATCGATGATTTGGCGGTTGTCCTGTCCGCCCTCATTGCCCTCGGCAAAGGCAATATAGGCATTGGTTGCCGAGTGTTGCAGGTGTTTGAGCAACAGAGCGGCTATTTCATCGGGCGTATCGGGCACAGTAACATAACGCATGACAAACGCATGCTTGCTGCGGTAATTGTCAATAGCGCTGCTGATTTCGGGCCAGTAACGTCTGAGGACACCCCGTGTCATGGTGGGAATGCAGTTCTTGAACACCTCGCGCGCACGTTCACAGAAGTCAGGATCTGACGGAAGGCTGCTAAGGGTGATGCTGCGAAGCTGCAATTTGCCCGCTTGGGGATTGCAAGTGGCGACGCGCCACTGGCAAGGATACCCCACAGCCGATGCCGTTGACACCTCAACCATTTTGCCGCTGCGAAGGCTCGTCTGGCTGATGTCACTAATGTGAAGATGACCGGTGAAGATGACATGGACCCCTGCATCTACCAGCCGTTGGCACAGCTGTTGGGAGTCAGCAACGACATAGGGGGCAGCCAATGTGTCTTCCATGTGGAAATGCGGTACCAGGTGGTGATGCATCATCGCGATAACACGTCTGCCTGCCGCAGTTGCAGCACTCGCCTGCTCCACCAGCCACTGCTGACTGGCAGCCTCAAGCATGCCACTGGTCTTGCAATGGTCACGGGCATCGCCTCGGGAAACAAAAGTGTTGAGACGATCCATACAGGCATCAATGGCCAGAATCGTGAGCTGCTCGGTCACATCCCGACAATAGCTCAAGGTATCCTGGTCACGGCGTGAACGTTCATCATAGCCCATGTGACGATAAATCTCGGCAAACTCGGGGCGAGTAATAGTGTCGGTGGGAGTGGCAATATCACCATCATAGGTTCGGGCATCGGGATTGTTGATGTCATGATTGCCGGGGACGACAAGCACTTGGATGCCGGCATCGACGAGGCGTTGCAGCTGTGATACCACCAGCATGTGGCTCACACGTTCACCATCCTTTGTCAAGTCGCCTGTCACCAGCACAATGTGCGGCTCAACTTCCAGAATGCTGTCAACTATCGAGGTGAGAATTTCGGCACTCTCGCGCAGCATCTTGCGGTCCTTGATGAGATACTCCTCAAAGGCCACGCCATCATTAACCAGCAACTCCGGAGCCATCACATGCAGGTCACTGATGATGGCTATCTTGACGATATTTTGGTTCTCGTTTTTCATTATATAACCGCAATAATGATTAGTCCAATTCCATCTCATTGATGTCAAGGGCAAATGTGTTCCAAGAGCTCCAGCCCATGGCAGGAGTGCGTTGAGCTTGCGAGTTCAAACCGACAGCCAGTACCCTCAACAGCAAAAATATCTTTCTTTTCATAGCCATATACTGCATTAGATTTACAGTGAAACCTTCTTTTCTTTAGCTGATGCTTTGATTTCACGACGAGCCTTTCTCGTTGCGATGAGGTTGATGAGCCAGCCAATCGCTAATAGCAGAAGTGCGAAACAAACCGATTGCAGTGCCGCTGAATATTTGTTTAACCCGGAATATCCTAATGCCTCGAAATCAAAATCAAGCAGCACAATCATCAATGAAGAAACCATATAACAGGCAACACCAATGACTAAGAGCACTCGCCACAAGGTTCCCCAAACCCCATACCCAAACAGTTGTTTGTAAGCTATGACGTAATAAAGCACCAGAACGACCAAGCAAATGCTGATGTAAACAAAGTAGTTGATGAAAAGAAAAGGAAAGAGCATAAAAGTCGTAACGACCAGATTCAGCACCAACATGAACACTTGGATAAAAAAACACTGAGGCAGGGTGTGGCGGGTGTGACGAGGCGAGTACCGGAACAACACCCATGTGGGCAGGATGTATAAGAGCGACAAACCAAAATACATCCAAGCGAAATGGCCCCGATTCCATGTACTGAAATTTGGGATTACCGAATCGGGCATTTCATACATGTTGGCATCGGTAAAGAACGGCAACACGTAATAGATAAAAAACACCACTACCACCGAAACGATAAAAAGCATTTTCACGGGCGGGAAACTTACCTGGCGCCTGCCATCAATGTAATCGCCAATCAAGTTGCCCGGATGCGTGATCAGGCGCCAAACCGTCCGGGGCAGGGAATGTGACCCCAACCCCCAAATGTCCATCACACTCTGTCGCACGCTGTCCCAACCGATGGGGCCTTCACCTGCCTTTTGAGAGCAATAGGGACAATAGTTGCCCTTGAAATCATGACCACAGTTCCAACAGCAATGCTCCTCATCGCTGGTAAACTCATACTCAGCCAAAGGCTGATGGATGGTTCTGAAACGTTCTTTATTTCTATTTATTTGTTCCTGAATCATTGCCAATTGTCTTATTGGAAAGTGCAAATGTAACTATTTTTTCCATTAGATGCAATCATTGTTCAAAAAGCTACAACAAAAAGCAAAAGCTGAAAAACAGAATTCGTCATAATGCGTGCTTTAATTCATGAAAACAGGATGAGTATCAACAAAAAAAATGAAAAAATGGGTTTTTCATTTTCTTTTCTGTTTGACTTGCGCTTATTTTTGTACCTTTGTGGGTTCAAAACCAACTTATACCCTTATATGGACGTTAAACAATCAATGCGTGAAATACTGGAGGCCGAAAGCAAGGCCGTCCTGAATATACCTGTTACCGATGCCTATGAGGAGGCGGTAAATCTCATTGTCGAGCAAGTGCGACACGAGGGCGGAAAACTCGTCACCTCAGGAATGGGAAAATGCGGACAAATCGCCGACAACATTGCCACCACATTCTCCTCAACAGGAATACCGGCCATCTTCCTCCATCCCAGCGAGGCACAGCATGGCGACCTGGGTGTGGTACAACCACACGATGTGCTCCTGCTCCTCTCAAACTCGGGACGCACCAATGAAATATGCGCCCTGGTCTCACTGGCACACAACCTCTACCCACAGTTGAAAATCATCGTCATCACTGGCAACAAGGACAGCGAGCTGGCACACTTGGCCGACATCTGCCTGTGGACAGGCAATGCGCCTGAGGTGTGTCCGCTGGGGCTGACTCCGACCACGTCAACCACGATGATGACGGTAATTGGCGATGTGCTTGTTGTCAATACCATGAGGGCAACCGGATTCACCAAGGAGGATTATGCCCTGCGCCACCATGGCGGTTACCTGGGCAGCAAGGCCAAAGGCACCGAATACAAATAACACAAGCGACAAGAAACGATGAACCCGCTTTCCATCAGCATCAGCATTGCCCTGCCTCGTTTCAAGAACGACATGACCATCGCCCGAGCCCAGATGGCCACATCTGGCTCAATGCCCACCATTAAGGGGCTGGAACAAGGCATCATCAACGAGATGCAGATGTGCTATATCGAGTATCTCATTGCCGAAAAACGCGATCTGGAAGCGGAACAGATAATCGAGGACTTCATCTATGATGACGAGCGCATGGCACAGCTGCCCGAGCTCTATGCTGCTTGGCTGTGGCTCGCCCGCATGGCGCTACTCATCGACGGCGGCAACGCCTCGATGTCGTTGGGAGCTGCCGAAAATGCCCTGCTCGTGCTCTCAGACCATTATGGCAAGAAAACCGAGGATTTTCATGCCATCGTGGCATCGCTGCTCTTCAACCTTGCCCTCGCTCATCACGACATGGGCGACAACAGCAGGGCTGCCAAAGAACTGACCAAGGCGCAGCAACTGCTGGAGCGTCTGGCCAAACGCAATGAAGCGCGTTTCTCGGCCATGTTGCTCATGGCAGTGGAGGCATCCACCGAGGTCATCAAGTCCAAGACCAAACAGATGAATGTGCTCGCCCACTACCAAACCGCCAGCGAACTCTATATGAAAGAGCTCAATAGCGGTGATGCCAATGCGACTCGCACTGCAATGTCCAACCTGGTTGACACCCTGGGAAAAGAAGGCGACATCATGCTGGAGATGGGCAATGGGCGAAATGCCGTAAAATACTACACCAAGGCACTGCGCTACCAGAAAAAACTGGGCGAGAAAATGGGCCACCGCGAACTCACGCTCTCCATTGGACTTGCCAAGGCCCTCATGCGCCTCATTAACCGCCGCTCGGCAGCCGAGCAATTGCTGCGTTCACTGCTGCCGCTGGCACAACGCCTGGAAGCGACTGCCGAGGCACACGAAATAGAAGAATTATTGAACAACAAAAATAAAAATGTCAACATCATGACACTGCTCAAGAGCATCTTCACCATAGCCCTCATCATCATGTGTTCATTGGGAGTACAGGCACAACTCATTGTGGGACACCGAGGCTCACAATGGGGCGTTGAGAACACTCGCGCCGCTTTCATCAATGGTGCTAATGCCGGAGCCTGGGGACTTGAGTGCGACATCCGTGTCACTGCCGACGGCACTTTTGTCGTGAGTCACGATGCCAGTTTCAAGAGACTGGCAGGGCCCGAGACCGAGATCTCGCAAATGAACACGGCCACCGTGTTGTCAACGCCTCTCATCCAAAAGCGCAACGGCATCACCTATGACGGTACCCCCTGCACGCTGGGCGATTTCCTCGACATCTGCAACGAGAACAACGTCGTGCCAGTCATCGAGGTGAAAGTTTGCACCAACATCCACAGCAACACCAAGGCTGAAAACGAGCCGGTCTTTGACGGCATTCCCGCTCTGATTAACCTGATTGAACAGAAAGGCCTCGCCGACAAGGCAGTTATCATTTCGTTCATGCCCGGGGTGGTGGACTTCATCCACAGGCACTATCCCGACATCGCTGTTCAGGTGCTGGCAGGCGACAGCGACGGCACCATCATGGAATGGGTGGAATGGTGCAAGCAATACAAAATGGACCTGGATGTCGTTCACTCCATCATCACCAAAGAGGCCGTTGACGCCATGCATGCCGCAGGGCTCAAGGTCAATGTGTGGACCGTGGACAAGGTCGAAGACTTTGAACGCGTTAAGGCTATGGGCGTAGACTACATCACGACCAACGCCAGATTTCCAAAGGAGTTATAACCATTCAAACCGATAAAGCTATTCCTGTTAGCGCAAACAGCTTTTAGTACTTTAACAACCATCAAGAAATGTCAACACAACTCAACAAGAACGAGGGCTCAGGCGCCCTTCATACCCTTCCCCACGTCGACGGCCTGACCGTGGGCATCGTTTGCGCAGAGTGGAACGAACAGATTACGGGAGCCCTGCTGCAGGGAGCATTAGATTGCTTTGAGCAGGAAGGATATGAGGATATCACAGTTGCTCGTGTACCTGGAACAATAGAGCTCACTTTTGGGGCGGCACAAATGGCGCGCAGCGGCCGCTATGATGCTGTCATCATGATTGGTTGCGTCATCAGAGGCGGAACCCCGCACTTCGACTATGTGTGTGACCATGCCACTCAAGGCTGCGCCTATCTAAACGCCACACAAAACGTGCCTGTCATCTTCTGCGTTCTCACGTGCGATGACCTGCAGCAGGCATTGGACCGCGCAGGAGGAGCCCTGTGCAACAAGGGTACCGAAGCAGCCGAAGCAGCCATCAAAATGGCGCACTTTGCACGAACTTTCAGCCACTAATAAACAGTCAATGTGATTGCCGATTAGCTCTACACAAGCTTGTATTTGAGGTTTTTAAATGTTAAATATCATTAAATTGTGTGAAATAGCATTTCGTTTCGTGGGGCATTTCCACATTGTATATTGCAGGTGTGGCGAAAAAGCAGTACTTTTGCGCCAGCATTCGTGAGAGGGGGCAATCGAGCTTCCTCGTTTTTATTATAAAAAACAGAATCAATGATTGACAAACAAGCTCTTGAACAGGTAATTAACGAGGCGCTTCAGGGCACCAAGATGTACCTTGTCACTCTCAAAGTGAGCAAGGACAACATCATTGACGTCGCGCTCGACAGCGATGAGAACATTACCGTTGATGATTGCGTGGCAGTAAACGACGCAGTTATTGAGGCGTTTGACCGTGATATCGAGGACTATGAGTTAACGGTTGGCTCCTATGGCATCACATCACCGTTGCTGCTGCCGCGGCAGTATGTCAAATATGTGGGCAATGACGTGGAGGTTTTAACAGCCGATGGACGAAAGCTCAAAGGGGTCATCGCCGATGCCGACGACGAGGGCTTCACACTCTCGACCACAGTGAAGAAGAAAATCGAAGGCAAAAAACGTCCCGAGATGGTCGAGGAACAAGAGAGGTTCAATTACAGCGACATTAAACAAACAAAAAATATCATCAAGATCTAGCTTTTGGCAAGTCGCTAAAGGCTAAAGACAAAAGAAAATTATGGCCAAAAGAGAAGAAGCGGTTAACATGACCGCACAATTTGCCGAGTTCAAGGAACTCAAGGACATAGACAAGACTACTCTCATCAGCGTGCTTGAGGAGTCCTTCCGCAGCGTGCTGACCAAGATGTTCGGTAACGATGACAATTTTGATGTTATCGTTAACCCGGACAAGGGCGATTGTGAGATCTACCAGAATCTGGAAGTTGTTGAAGACGGCCAGGTAGAAAACCCCAACAAGCAGATCTCGTTGAGTGATGCGCAGGCCGATGATGATCCCGACTGCGAAGTGGGTGAAGAGCACACCAGAAAGATTGACTTCACCAAATTTGGCCGCAGGGCAATCCTCAACTTGCGTCAAACGTTAGCCAGCAAAATTCTCGATCTTCAAAAGGACGCCATCTATACCAAGTTTAAAGCACTTGAAGGACAGCTGGTGGCTGGTGAGGTTTATCAGGTGTGGAAAAAGGAAGTACTGCTGCTCGACGACGACAAGAACGAGTTGCTGCTTCCGAAGGAAGAGCAGATTCCTACCGACATCTACCGCAAGGGTGATGTCGTGAGGGCCGTCATTGAAAAGGTTGACAACACCAACAACAATCCCAAAATCATCGTCTCAAGGACAAGCCAGAATTTCTTGCGCCGCTTGTTTGAGCAGGAGGTTCCCGAGATTCATGACGGACTCATCGTCATCAGGGCGGTCGCCCGCGTTCCGGGAGAACGTGCTAAAATCGCCGTTGAGAGTTATGACGACCGCATCGACCCCGTTGGCGCTTGCGTCGGTGTGAAGGGCGCACGCATCCACGGTATCGTTCGAGAGCTCAGGAACGAGAATATCGACGTGATCAATTACACCAGCAACCCGCAGTTGCTCATCCAGAGGGCTTTAAGTCCTGCCAAGATTTCATCCATCCGTCTGGACATCGAGGCCAAGCATGCCGAGGTGTTCTTGCGTCCCGATGAAGTATCGTTGGCAATCGGTAAAGGCGGTTTGAACATTAAGCTGGCCAGCATCCTTACCGGTTACAGCATCGATGTTTACCGTGATGTCGAGACCGAGGTTGAAGAAGACATCTATCTTGATGAGTTCAAGGACGAGATCGACGAATGGGTAATTGAGGCTCTCAAGAATGTGGGCATGGACACTGCTAAATCTGTCCTGCGCGTTCCGCGTGAGGAAATCATCGACAAGGCCGACCTTGAAGAAGCCACAGTGGACTACCTGCTGTCTGTGCTCAGGGCCGAGTTTGAGGATTAATCACATTATTTCAACATTATCTCAATCATTGCAAAAATAAAGCTGAAAGCATATTGCAGAAAGCTAACTGAATAAGACACTATCAAGAATGGCGATAAAGATCAGTAAAGTCATCGCAGATTTAAATGTGGGAAGACAGACCATCGAGGAATTCCTGCACAAGAAAGGCATCGAAATCGACGCTAGCATCAATGCGCGCATCCAGGACGATGTCTATGAAATGCTTGTAAAGGAATTCAAGCCTGACATGGACCTCAAATCCAAATCAGACAAGATGGCCAACGAGAGGCAGAAAGGCAAGACCAAACAGACTTCGGCAAAAGAGTCCCATGAAATCAAAACTGTCGTTCCCGGACAGAAACCCACCTTCCTGGGTAAAATTGACCTGGAGAACGCCGGTAAGCCCAAGCCTGCACCCAAGCCTGAGCCCCAGCCCGCGACCGAGGAGAAAGAACCCGTAGCAGTTAAGGAGGAGAAGGTGCCCGCCGAGAAGGAGATTAAACGTCCTGAGGAGCAAAGCACCGAGAAAGCCCCCGAGCAGACGATTACGGCCGAAGCTCCACATGAGGAGAAAAAGGTTGCCCAGGAGACAGTCAAAGAAGATGTCGAGACAACAGTTGACACGACCACGGTTGAAGAGCCGCAGGAAGTCAAGGAAGAAAACGATGTCTTCAAACCAGTCTCTGAGACCGTTGGCGGCCCGCAACTGAAAGTTGTGGGCAAGGTTGATTTGACCTCAATCAATCAGCAGACACGCCCGCGCAAGAAATCCAAAGAGGAGAAACGCAATGAGCGTATCGCCAAAGCTCAAGCCGAAGGTGCTGCCAACAAGAAAAAGCGCAAACGCATCGGCAAAGAGAAGATTGACATCGAAGCCGCAGGCAACCAGGCCTCTTTCCCCGGAAAATCAGCGTCCCGAGGAGGTAAAGACGAACAAAGCAGCAAGCGCAGCAAGGACAAGAAGGGCAACCGCAAGCCCCTCAGGCCCGAGGTCAGCGAAGAGGATGTTCAGCGCCAGATGAAAGAGACGCTGGCACGTCTCACCGCCAAGAACCCCAAGAAGGCCGCTGCAGCGCGCCGTCGCGAGCGTCGCGAGGAGCACCGTGAGGAGGCCCGTGAGGAAGCCGCAATGGCAGCAGCACAGAGCAAGATCCTCAAGCTCACCGAGTTCGTCACTGCCAATGACCTTGCCAGCATGATGAACGTTCCCATCAACAAGGTTATCGCCACTTGTATGAACTTGGGAGTAATGGTGAGCATTAACCAGCGCCTTGATGCCGAGACCATCAACATCGTGGCCGACGAGTTCGGTTTCAAGACCGAATACACCAGCGCCGAGGTGGCTCAAGCCATCAGCGAGGAAGAGGACGATCCTGCAGATCTCGTTCAGCGTCCTCCCGTCGTTACCGTCATGGGACACGTAGACCACGGTAAGACCTCTCTGCTCGACTACATCCGCAACTCTAACGTGATTGCTGGTGAGGCGGGTGGCATCACCCAGCACATCGGTGCCTATAACGTGAAGTTGCCTAACGGCCGACGCATCACCTTCCTTGACACTCCTGGTCACGAAGCATTTACCGCCATGCGTGCCCGTGGTGCCAAGGTAACCGATATTGTCATCGTGATTGTCGCTGCCGACGACAGCGTCATGCCGCAGACGGTTGAGGCACTCAACCACGCATCAGCAGCAGGTGTGCCCATCATTTTCGCCATCAACAAGATCGATAAGCCCGGCGCTAACCCTGAGAAAATCAAGGAGGAGCTCGCCAACATGAACTATCTGGTCGAGGACTGGGGCGGCAAATACCAAAGCCAAGACATTTCGGCCAAGAAGGGAATCGGCGTGAACGAATTGATGGAGAAAGTGCTACTCGAGGCCGACATGCTTGACCTTAAAGCCAATCCCAACCGCAAGGCAACGGGTTCCATCATTGAATCATCACTGGACAAGGGACGTGGATACATTGCCACAGTTCTGGTGGATAACGGCACCCTGCATGTGGGTGACATCGTGCTCGCCGGTACACACTACGGCAAGGTAAAGGCCATGTTCAACGAGCGCAACTCGCGCATCACCGAGAGCGGCCCCTCAACGCCTGCCCTGATTTTGGGACTTGATGGCGCTCCAACGGCTGGTGACAAGTTCAATGTCATGGACACCGACCAGGAAGCGCGTCAGATTGCCAACAAGCGCGAACAGTTGCAGCGTGAGTTGAGCCGCCGCACTCAGCACCGCATCAACCTCGAAGATATCGGCCGCCGCCGTGCATTGGGTGAGTTCCACGAACTCAACATCATTGTCAAGGGTGACGTGGACGGCTCTATCGAGGCACTGAGCGACTCGCTCATCAAGCTCTCGACTCCCGAGGTTCAGGTGAACGTTATCCACAAGGCTGTTGGTGCCATTACCGAGAGCGATGTCACACTGGCTGCCGCCAGCGATGCCTACATCGTGGGCTTCCAGGTTCGTCCTTCAAGCTCTGCCAAGCGCGCTGCTGAGCAGGAAGGTGTGGACATCCGCCTTTATTCCATCATCTATGACGCCATCGAGGAGGTCAAGAGCGCTATGGAAGGTATGCTCCAGCCCGACATCAAGGAAGAAGTCACCGGTAGCGCCGAGGTGCGTCAAGTTTACCACATCAGCAAGGTGGGCACTATTGCAGGCGCCATGGTCATCGAGGGCAAAATCAAGCGTGGCAGCAAGGTGCGCCTCATTAGAGACGGCATTGTTATCCACACCGGAGAACTGGCTTCGCTCAAGCGCTTTAAAGATGATGCCAAAGAAGTTACCAGCGGCTTTGACTGCGGTTTCAGCCTCAAGTCCTACAATGATTTGAAGGAAATGGATATCATCGAGGCATTTGAAGAGATCGAGGTTCACAAGACCTTGTAACAATGAATTATTACCTGAATATAGGTAGCAACATGGGCGACCGGCGCGATAACCTTTATCGCGCCGTCGTTGCATTGGCAGCAGGTACTAGCGGATGTGCAGTATCCTCTATCGTCGAGAGCGAACCCTGGGGATTTGAAAGTGAGAACCGCTTTATGAATCTTGGAGTAATGCTCAAGAGTGACATCGACCCAAACGATATGCTTCACCGCATACACGACATTGAACACCGTCTGGGTAGCGCCTCACACCGCGACGAGCACGGCAACTACATTGACCGCTTGGTGGACATCGACATTGTCGCAATCGATGACCTGATCATCGACTCCCCCACCCTGCAGGTGCCCCATCCGCATTTGCCCGAACGGGATTTTTTCATCAAGCCTATGATACAGCTTGCCCCTGACTGGCACCACCCCGTCACTGGCCTCACCGCTAGCCAAATGTTGGAGAAACTGTCAATTAAACCAAAGTGACATTTCCGACTCAAGGACGGGATAATCCCTCAAAAAAAGACTCGGATTAAACGCAAAACGCTACAAAGGGAAATAAGCCCAAGCAGATCTACGTAAAGGATAAAACAGTGACGGCTCTTCTGAAGGCTTAATTGCAACAGAAGAACCGTCATTTTATTTAAGACTTACTATTTACCGTAGTTATTCGTTTTCCTGTAATTCTTGGGAGACAAGCCTAAATGCTTTCTAACATATTTCCCAAAGAAAGACAGGTTGTCAAAGCCCATTTCGGCAGCCACCTCTTTTATGCTCAAGTCACTGTAAAGCAGCAACTGCTTGATGCGGCTCATGACCGACGAAGCAATGAGTTCGCTGGCGGTGTAGTCACCATGCCTGCGACAGACACTGGTCAAGTATTTAGGCGAGACACAAAGTTCGTCGGCATAGGATTTGACGCTGCGGTTCACATTACTATTCTCGGCAAGCAAGAGCATGAAGCGCCTGAAGATTCTGTCGCCCTGCTTCAACATATCGTCTTCCTGACCGTTGTTCAAGTGCCTGTTAATATTTGAGAGCAAATCATATGCAAAACAGCGGATGATATCACGAACTGTTTCACGGCCGAAGTTCATTTCAGGGTGATCCATCTTGAAAACCAGCAGCTCATAGTATTTCAACATAAGATCCACCTCGTTTTGGTCCATGGTGATGACAGGATTAGAGAAAATATGCATCACACTCTGCAGCAGGCTCTTGTTAAAGAACGAGAAGCCCATATCGGTGCTCATGGCGCAAATGACGCAATTGAACTTCTCGGCATGGCGCACGTTGTCTATCACCACCTTGCGGTCAACAAACAACGAACTATTCTTGTCCAAACGATAGGTGATGCCGTTCAAGTCCAGTGTCAACCACCCTTCGGTCACCATCACATAAGCGATGAAATTGACCTTAAACTGTTTCATCAAGCCGGGAATGGAAGTAATGTTGTCGGCAAAATAGATTTCACCGTCATTATACTTGATGTTATGATAGACCTGAGGCACTTCATTCAGGTCCAACTCGGTGATTTTCTTCGGTTCAGCCATATTGTTTCACTTTTGAGTGCGAAGATATCAACAAAATCCCAAAACCGCAAGAATACAACCTGATGAAATCACAAAATCCCGGACATACAGGCAAAAATATCGCGCCATCAATGCCCGTCATCGTCAAAGAAAAAGTATTGCTGCTTTACACTTCAGCAAACACACATTTTCACCAAGAATGTGCCTTTATTACAAAAAAATTACATAATTTTGTGACCATCATCAATATCAAAGGTAACGCATCTCGATGCCCCGTTGATATTAACAACAATAACTCTACAGTTATATGGCAAATTCTAGTGATACGATACGTGTTTCGGTAATCATTGGCATCTATAACTGCGCTCCCACTCTTGTCGAAGCGCTTGACTCGCTTTATTCACAGACCTATCAGAACTTTAAAGTCATCCTTTGCGAAGACGGCTCCAGCGACAACACCTATGAAGTAGCTGAACAGTATGCCTCACAACACGACAACATTATCCTCATTCGCAACGAGAAAAACATGGGCCTTAACCACACCCTGAACCGTTGCCTTGAACTTGCCGATACCGAATATGTCGCACGCATGGATGGTGACGACATCTCATTGCCTGAACGTTTTGAAAAAGAAGTGCGCTTCCTGGACGAGCACCCTGAATATGCTTTCGTTAGCTCTCCCATGATATATTTTGACGAACAAGGCGAATTCAGGCGCGGAAAGCAACTCAACAACCCTACAGGGATCGATTTCCTGAATGGACGCACATTCTGCCACGCTCCTGTGATGATGCGCCGCACAGCCTATGAAGCAGTTGGAGGATACACGGTGTCCGACTATCTGCTCAGGCTGGAAGACCAGCACCTTTGGTACAAGCTCTACAGTCAGGGCTACAAGGGATATTGTCTGGACGAGCCGCTATACATGATGCGCGATGACCGCAATGCCACCCGCCGGCGCAATTTCAAAGCCCGCCGCAACGAGATTTTCATGCGCCTACGCATCTGCAGGAAGTTTCATCTCCCCTGGTGGCATTACCCCGAGAGCGTCATTGTCCCCATGATCAAGTGGGCAATGCCTACCTCACTGTATGAACACTACCACCGCAAATCAAAGAATCCCCCCAAAACTACATAAACAAAACAATCGATAATGAAAATCCTTTTCAATAACAACAACTTATCTGGCCTTGTAGGATTTAGGATTGATGCTATAAATCACTTTTTATCCAAAGGGCATGAAGTTATCTTAGTCTCACCCCAAGGAAAAGAGGAGGATGTGAAAAAGATTCCACAACAGGCAAAGTTCGTTCCCATCAGAGTGAATAGAACCTCTGCAAGCATAGCCGAGAATATCAACTACTTGAAACAGCTAAAAAAAGTATTAAAGGTTGAAAAACCAGACTATATATTTAACTTTACCATCAAGCCAAACGTATACGGCTCGATAGCTGCTAAACTTCAGGGTGTCCCAAGTTCGTGTATGATAGCTGGATTGGGATATGCTTTTTCACATAATGATTTCAAATCTAAAGTTGCTAGGGCTCTTTACCGCTTCAGCATGAAATTTACTCAGCACATCTTGGTACTCAATGAGAGCAACTACAACACCGTTATTAAGAAAAGAATTTGCCCACAGGAGAAAATCATCTGGCTACGTGGAGGTGAAGGAGTGAACCTTGACAGTTATCCATATTATGACAATGTTGCCAACGACACCAAATTTGTTTTCATTGCACGGCTCATTCCCGAAAAAGGATATCGCGAATTCACACAAGCCGCCAAAGCCATTAAAGAAAGATATCAAAACGTATATTTTCACGTTGTCGGTGGCTTTGATGAGGTATATCCAAATGCCATCACAAGAGAGGAAGTTGACCAAGACGTGAAAAACGGTTATATTGAGTATTTGGGCACTTTCAGCAACATGCTTGAAGTGTACAATCGTCCTGGCACCGTAATTACCATTCCGTCATATTACAGCGAGGGCCTGAACAGGTCCCTCATGGAGGCGTGCTCATGTGGCAAGCCCATCATCACAACTAACATCTATGGCTGTAAAGAAACTGTCGAGGATGGCGTGAACGGCTTTCTGGTTGAGCCCAAAAACGTGCAGTCACTTGTTGATGCCATCTCACGTTACATCGAGCTTAGCCAGGAGGAAAAGCGCCAAATGTCGCTTGAAAGCCGCAAGCTTGCTCAGAGCCGATTTGATGTCAATAATGTCATTGCCGTCTATGACGACATCATTTCTCAAGCCAAGAAAAGATAAACGCTACACACAACTATAAGACACTATAAAAAGAAAGCGCTGGCAGTCACATTCTGTCAGCGCTTTCTGAATATTTAAAGTTGTACTCCCGCTGGGAATCGAACCCAAATCTAAGGTTTAGGAAACCTCCATTCTATCCATTGAACTACAGGAGCATCATCAAACCGGTTGGTGACGGCTTGGCGCTGTCGCCAACCGATTTGTTTTGATTTCAAGATTTACTTCTTGGTAGCCAAGGCTGCTTCTTTCTTGTCGCTGCGACGGGCAATCCAATAAGCCACAGGCGAAGCGATGAACAGTGAGGAGCAAGTACCGATGATAACACCGAGGATCATCGCGAAGATGAAGCTGCGGATGCTCTCACCACCGAAGAACAGCATGATGAACAACACGAGCAGGGTCGTGATAGAGGTCATCGTCGTACGAGACAGCGTGCTGCACAACGCCTTGTTGAAGGTGGTGTACAAATCCTGCTTGGGATAGAGCTTGCGGTACTCACGCACACGGTCGAATACAACCACGGTATCGTTCACCTGATAACCAATAACGGTCAGAATAGCGGCGATGAACGTCTGGTCGATCTCCATCGAGAAGGGCAGCATGCCATGCAGGTTGTAGAAGCCGATGACGATAAACGAGGTGAATGCCACAGCAGCCAGCGCACCAATCGAGAAGGCGATGTTGCGGAAGCGGAACAGGATGTAGAGTGCCATAGCAAGCAGTGAGAAGAGCACTGCCCATACGGCCTGACGGGTCATGTCGCTTGCGATGCTCGGGCCGACGGTCTCACTCGAAACCACGCCGACGCTCTCGTTAGACATGCTGAAGTCGTCCTTGCTCATCGAGCCAAGTTCACTCTTCAAGCCATCATAGAGCTTACCCATAATCTCATCGTCAACACCCTCGCTGCCATCCTCAACCTTGTAGTTGGTCGAAACACGCACCTTGGTGTCATTATCAATAGTGATAACCGAAGTGTTGGCGCCGGGGAACTGCTGTTCCAACTGTGACTCCAGGGCCTGGGTCGAAACGGGATGGTCAAATTGCACCACGAAGTTGCGACCACCAGAGAAGTCGATACCCTTGTTCAAACCACGAACTGCGAACAGGATAGCCATCACAGCGATGAGAGCCAGAACAACGATCGAAGTCTTCTTGGCAGCACCCATGAAGTCGAAGTTCACATTCTCCATCAGGTGACGAGTCAAGCTGGTGTTGAAGGTCATCTTGTCGAAGGTGCCCTTGTTCACGAAGTGCTCCATCACAAGGCGGGTTGCAAACACTGCAGTGAAGAACGAGCAGCAGATACCGATTACCAGGGTAACGGCAAAACCGCGGATGGGACCAGAACCAAGCAGAATCAGGATGATACCGGTGATGATGGTGGTCAAGTTCGAGTCGAAGATGGCCGAGAATGCATTCTTGTAACCATCGCTGACAGCAGCCTTGAGACCTTTACCAGCACGGAGTTCCTCCTTACAACGCTCGAAAATAAGCACGTTGGCGTCCACCGCCATACCAAGCGTCAGCACAATACCGGCGATACCAGGCAAAGTGAGCACGCTCTGGAACGAAGCGAGGATACCGATGGTGAAGAAGAGGTTCATCAACAGACCAAGGTTAGCAATCATACCGGCGTGGATGCCGTAGGTGCAAACCATGAAGATCATCAACAGCACGAGGGCGATGATGAACGAGATGAGACCCTTGCGGATCGACTCCTTACCCAGAGACGGGCCAATCACACTCTCACTAGCTACGTTTACACGTGCTACCATCTTACCAGACTCGAGCACGTTAGCAAGGTCACCAGCCTCCTCAACGGAGAACTTACCGCTAATCTGCGAGCGACCACCGTCGATCTGGCTGTTCACATTGGGGAACGAATAAACCTGATCATCGAGTACGATGGCGATAGCTTTACCGATATTCTGACCAGTGATGCGGCTCCAACTGCGGGCACCCTCATCGTTCATGGTCATCGACACAACCTGACCCTGCAGGTTGTCATACTCGCTGGTTGCGCGGGTAACGACGTCACCAGTCAGAACGGGCTGACCGTTGACAGTTTGCAAAGCAACCAGTTGGAAGGCCTCATGGCCACCCTGCATCTTCTCGGGCTTCACGGTCCAAGCCAACTTCAAGTCGGCAGGCATGATCGTTTTGGCAATCGGAGACCTCAGGATAGCATTCACCTCAGCGGTATCGGCAGCAGACACATAACCCACAACGGGAGAACCCGGCTGGGCACTTGCGAGAGCCTCAAAACCAGTGAGTTGAGCCAGAGTCATGGCACCCTCAGCCTTCTTGGCGTCAGCGGGCTTAGCTTCGGCCTCGGCTTTTGCCTTAGCAGCGGAATCCACCTTAGCGGTCTCCTGAGCAGGAGCCTCGGTGTTCTCGGCAGTTGCACCCTCCTCAGTAGTGGCTACGGTCTTGTTAGCCTGAGCCTGATCACTGAGTTGACGCAATGAACCGACTACATCGGCCAGCGTATAAGTCTGGTAGAACTCCAGGTTAGCGGCGCCCTGCAACAGTTTGCGAACACGCTCGGGTTCTTTTACACCCGGGAGCTCGAGCAGGATGCGGCCTGTGCTCTGCAGTTTCTGAATATTTGGTTGAACCACACCAAAGCGGTCGATACGGTTACGCAACACCTTATAGGAGTTGTCAACCATAGCGTTCACCTCATCCTTGAGGATATTTTCCACCTCGCCCTCGGACACATTAGGTTTCTCCTTGATGCGCTCGACGTTGCGGAAAATCTGTGCCAAGTTGCCCTCTGGAGCAAGCTTCTTGTACTCCTTGCAGAAGGAGCCTACGAAGTCGTCCTGAGCGGTCTGGTTCTTGGACACGTTGTCGATGGCCTGGTTAAACTTCTTATCTGGATTATTGTTCGCGAGCGCGCGCAGGATGTCGGGCACCGAAATCTGCAGTGTCACATTCATACCACCCTTCAAGTCAAGGCCGAGGCCCAACTCTTTCTCACGAACCTGCTGGAAGGTGTAATATCCAAGGTACACCTTCTGATTGGCGAGGGAATCCAAATACTCATTCAATGCTGCTTTGTACTTTGCATTGCTCGTGTCGGCACTCTTAATGCCGGCAGCAGCAAGTGCCTTCTGCTCTGCCTTGTTCTGGTAGTGAGTGCTCACAAACGTGAACGACAGATAGAATGCGCAAATCAACAACAGTGCATAAGTAAGGACTCTGATAAAACCTTTAGTTTGCATTTGATTTGTTAATTATTTAATTAATTTTTGTTAATTTTTGCTTCATTTGACTTTTTCAGCCTGCAAATATACACCTTTTTCTTCATCTAAGGCATAATTTTTCCAACTTTTTGCTCACAAGCTGGTCTATTTTAATGGAAAAAGCACTTTTACACCAATACAGACAACCCATTTCAGCTATTTTTCTCCATGATTCAATCAGGCACCAATCGTGATGATAATTGCGAAAATAAGTTAAAAAACGATGGAACGATGAACTCATGACCTTGAAAACCACAAAAAACCGGAAAACCAGGGCGAGTTCATTCATGCCCTTCAAAGGCCACGATGGCATCCCTCCACACTTTAGGAAGCGGCGCGGGTTGATTCGTCTCGGGATCAAGATTAACCATGACGGTAGCGCAAGTGGCTTTCAGTTCCCGTGTGTCGCGGTTCACCAGGTGCTGCAGCAGCGTCAAGCTCTTGTTGCCCAAGTGGGCGCATTGTGTGAGCACCTCAACGGGCTCTTGGAACAAGGTAGGCACAAGAAAACTGCAGTTCACGTTGGCAATGATAATGGCAGGTTTGCACCAGTTGATATCAGCCTCGACTTGCAGACCTGCAAAATATTCAGTCTTGGCCAAGTCAAAGAACTGGAAATAAACCGAATTGTTGACGTGGCCCAGGGCGTCGATGTCGTTAAAGCGCAGCTGCACTGCAGTGCTGCGTTTGAAGGGATATTGGGCCTCAATAGCGTGAGAATTCATATTGATGGTTTCAATGTTTTTACAATAAAGCTGCTACTTGAAGATAATTTCGCGTATCACTTCGCGGCCAAGGGCCTCGTTGATGCGGGCGATGAGGGCCGAACGGCCCAACATCAGTTCATTGGCCAGGGAGGCCGACGACAGGTGCACTGTCATTACGCCATCCTTGACATATCGCTTAATAGTGTAGCGGTTGATGCCGTCGCCCACGATTTGTGGCCACAGCGCGCTGGCACGATGCTCATCGAGCTCGACATCCAGTTTTTCTTTCTTGAGCAGGTCTTCGATAATCTGCCCGATGTTCTTTGCCTCAGTGCGTTTCATGCCAGTTCACCTCCTTTCAAGTCGGTAATGGTGCCATTCTCAACAAGCATCAGGCAGTGTCCGCCCCCATGACGGGCCACAATCTCGTCGAGATGGGTACGGTTAGTGTCGGTAATGAAGATCTGCCCGAAGCGGTCACTCGACACGACATCCACAATGCGCTCCACGCGGCTCGCATCCAAGCGGTCAAAGATGTCATCAAGCAGCAGAATGGGCACCGCCGGATTATTCGCCTTGAGGAAATCAAACTGAGCAAACCTCAGCGCTATAGTGTAGGTCTTGCATTGGCCCTGACTGCCTGTGCGGCGCATGGGATAGCCGTCGAGCAGCAGTTCCAAATCATCACGATGCACTCCGCGAGTGGTATAGCCCACAATGAGGTCGCGTTCTCGGGTAGCCCTCAAATGCTCCTCCATCGTGCCTTCATTCAGGTGACTCTTGTAATTGAGTTTCACGGTCTCGCCTTCACCGGCCACAGCGCCATAGTAGTGCATGAAGATGGGCAGGAACTGTTCCACCCATTGACTGCGGCGCTGATGTAGCAATCCAGCATAGCGGGCCATTTCACCCTCCACCGTCTCATAGAGCAATTGATCGCGCATTTCTTTCTTGATCATGGCATTACGCTGCTCAAGGGCCTTATTGTAACGGATGAGCGCATCAAGATACTCGCTGTCGTTTTGCGAGATAATCAAGTCCATGAACCGGCGACGCTCTTCACCGCTGCCGCGCACCAAGTCCCAATCCATCGGAGAGACCATGACCACGGGAAGCAGTCCGATGTGCTGGCTCAGCCGCTGATATTCCTTGCCATCGCGGCGCACTATCTTGCGCTTGCCACGCTGCAGGGCGACACTGATTTCCAACGGAGTATCCTGGCGGGTATAACTGCCCTGCAACATCATGTAGGGCTCACCGTGGCGAATGACTGCACTGTTGTCGGTAGTGGGCGCGAAACTGCGGCATGAACTCAGGTAGTAAATGGCATCCAGCACATTGGTCTTACCCTGCCCATTGTTGCCTATCAGGCAGTTGAGTTTGGGCGAGAATTCCAGTCGCGCCTCAGCGATATTCTTGTAATTGACTATGGTAGCTGTATTCAGTGTCATGGGTGCAAAATTACTGTTTTTTTCTATGATAATGGCTATTGAAGTGGGAATAATATGTTACCTTTGTCATCATGATGGAACTATTGACATTTGATTTTGCAAGACCTGTCGAGGGTGTTGCAGCTTTCTCAACTACACGAGGCGAAGTGGACAGGCGCAATGCCTACTCAGGAGTGAACCTGTGTGACTACGTGGGCGACGACGCCCTTCGGGTGCTAGATGCACGCATCACCTTTGCCATGCAGCTGGGCCTGACATTGGACAATCTTATTATGCCCCGACAAACCCACTCATGCCGTGTGGCAGTGATTGACAACCAATTCATGAATAGTGACATTGAACAACAGGAAAAGGCGCTGGATGGTGTTGATGCCCTAGTGACATCGATGTCGGATATCGCCATTGGCGTTAATACGGCCGACTGTGTGCCCATCGTCCTCGTTGATTCCCAGGCAGGTGTCATTGCAGTCGCACATGCCGGATGGCGCGGAACTGCGGGACGCATCCTCAAGAATGTGGTAGATGACATGTGTCGCCTGGGAGCAGAGGCAAAGCACATTCAAGCCGCCATGGGACCTTGCATCTGCCAAGACTGCTTTGAGGTAGGCGACGAGGTGGTGGAAGCCTTCAAGCAGGCAGGCTTTGACGTGAATACCATTGTCAAGCGCAATAGCGCCACGGGCAAGGCACACATCGACTTGAGAGCCGCCAACCGAATTATTCTCGAAGCCGCAGGGGTGCCTGCCAGTCAAGTCATCTTGCCAAGGCACTGCTCCCGCTGCGAACACGACCGCTTCTTCTCGGCCCGACGGCTAGGCACTAACAGTGGCCGCACATTCACTGCCATCATCAAGCGATAAACATGACCAATAATAACAGCGATGCCCATTCCTGTCGAGGAGTGGGCATCGTTGTTGATGGGATTTGTTAGACAATTACAGGGTGGCGTCACTCTCTTGGAAAGTGGTAGCGCGGCGCACGTCGCCGGTCTGGTAACCCAGCTTAAACCACTTCATGCGCTGGGCGCTGGTGCCGTGGGTGAAGCTTTCGGGAGATGCATAGCCCTGAGAACGCTTCTGCAGGTAGTCGTCACCAATCTTTTGAGCGCAATCGATAGCCTCCATCAGGTCTTGGTCATCAATCGAGTTGAAGTACTTGTCTTCATAGTGCGCCCACACACCGGCATAAAAGTCGGCCATCAGCTCCAGACGCACGCTATATTTGTTGGCAGTCGTCTGGCTGGAGGCCTGCATGCGCTGATGCGCTTTCTCCAATGTGCCAAGCAGATACTCGATGTGGTGGCCCACCTCGTGGGCGATGACATAGGCCTTCGCAAGACTGGAATTGTCACCTTTCACGCCCAATTGCCGATCCATGGTCTGGAAGAACGACAGGTCAAGATAAACCTTCTGGTCACCTGAGCAATAGAACGGGCCTACCGCGGCATTACCCTGACCGCATGCGGTTTGAGTACTCCCTGTGTAAAGTACCATCGTGGGGGCGGGATACTGGCCAATGCCATACTCCTTGAAAATCTGCGTCCATACGTCCTCGGTACTTGCCATCACACGGCTTGCAAATATAGCGAGTTCTTCCTCCTCGGGCGATACAGCCTCTCCATTCTGGTTCTGGATGGCCATGCCGCCTGCCTGTTGCAGCACGTCGCCGATGTTTCCACCCATCAGCAGGGTAATCAGTCCGGCAATAATCAGTCCGCCAATACCGGTCAGGCCCACTTTAGCGCCTGTACCCATTCGTCGGCGATCTTCAACATTGGTGCTTTCGCGTCTTCCTTCAAGTTCCATAATCAAAAATATTTTTAGGTTGATAATATTCCCTCTAAAGTGTGCAAATTTAGTGACTTTTTTTAATAAACTATCATTTTACCGCTTTTTTCTTCAAAAAACTTTATTTCCTTTTTTCCATGCCTGTGAGTGAAGGGGTCTGAAACATGTAACATTTGACCTAAAAAAGGGAGGCACAGAGTTCGATCCTCTTTGCCTCCCACATTGTGATGGTTTGATCAATGAATTATAATCTCAAGCCCAATGATAATGCGATGCAGTGATCATCAAACTTGTAATCCTCATCATAATAATGATTGGATTCATATTTACACCTCTGGTAAATATACTGCACACCAATCTCAAAGCGGCCAAAGGCATAACCCAGCGTAGGTGACACAAAGAGTCCGCCTTTATAGCTCTTGTTGCCGGGTACAAATGAATGACCCACCTTTGCGTCCAGGAACGGAGCAATCTTGCCCTTGTTAAAGTAAAGTCTCAGGTCGCCATAGGCGGGAAGATACACACACTCGTTCTTAAAGGCATAACGGCCCGAAGCACCAACACCGATATAAAAATAAGGAGTCAAGCGGCAGCCAAGAGTTAAAGAGCCACCAGCAAAGGGGAAGTCGTCATCGGTATGATGATTCGTAAAGGCAATACCGCCAAAGCCATTAATGTAGGCCTCGAACCTGGCGCCCTTAAAATTGAACTTGGGTGCTGATACGGCAAAGGTCCTGCTCTCACCGCCACCGACTTCACCGAGCTTGGCCTCGCTGTTGCTGTGGCCAACTGTGGTTGCGGCAGCAATTGCCTCGTCCCACACCTCGGCGGGTACCGAATGGAAGTTCTTGTAATGGGCAGGATGACCTGTCACTGTAACCGACGTGATCTTTGGCTTGCTGAAGAGCGAGCCGCTCTCCTTCGTCACAACAAACTGGGCATCGACCAGCACATCGGCATTGTTATGGGCTGCCAGGACCTCGGCTTCGGCGGCACGACGGACATTATCCTCTCCTCCGCGCTGCACATCTTCACTGGGATAGAAGGTGTGCGTCACACGCTCGGGGGACACATCCAAGTCGGCGATCGTCAATGAGGTGACTGATGATGCTGTCCCCAGGGTTGTCGCCGTCTTGAAAATGCCGGCAGTGGTGCACGACGTGAGCAGCAATCCCAACAAACCGACAGAAATTATTGATATTTTTTTCATAAGAATCAGCAAACATTAAGATGATTAATCATGAATTGCCAATCCTCTCGCTCACTTGTTCAATGAACGGAAGTTGCGGTATTTTGCAGGATGACCACTCACAGTAATGGCTTCAATCTTGCCATCCTTGTACTCAAGTACATACTCAAGGTCAACAAGCACGTCTGCATTGCCGTATTTCTCGAGTGCCTCGTGAACTGCAGCGGCAACAACATTGTCCTTGCCTCCATCTCGAATAGCTTTGGCAACAGGCCTCATGGTATAGGACACGCGGGTTTCATTCACTTCCAGATCGGCCGTTGTGGCAGTCTGCAGCTGCGAACGGGTGTCAAGTGCAGTGGCTGTGTAGGTTTTCATTGAGGTTGAACATGAAGCGAGCATCAAGGCTGCTGCGCCGACAAATAATAATTTTTTCATAACAAGTTTAGGTTTTCAGTTTGCAGGTTCTATATAAAACATTTGGGCCAATGGTCAGGGAAGAACCCGCATTACCCTTTCCAAAACCCTTTTATTTGCATCTTTATAGTGCAAAATTACCATTTTTGGTCAAAATTTGGGTATTTAACATTTAACAATACTAAAGTTTTAAATCATTTTAACAGAATACGGGTGAAAATACCAATTGTTCTCCTCACAGAAATTAATCATTTGCAATCGTTTTCAAGGTCGTGCAGCAAAAAATTTGGCAAAAAGCGCGCTGAATTACAGCAAATTTGTACCTTTGTACTCATCACAATCACCAATGCAGAGTGCGACATGAAAAAGAAAAAAAATCTTGCGATTATCATCGATGACCCATGGCTGGAACCTTACAGTGACGCCATAAACGGACGGCATCAGGATGCCGTGAACAAGATTGCCGAACTCACCGCAGGCACTGGCAATCTTAACGAATTTGCCAACGCCTATAACTACTATGGCCTGCACCGCACCAGCGACGGGTGGGTTTTCCGCGAGTGGGCACCCAATGCCACCGAAATCTACCTGGTCGGGCAGTTCAATGACTGGCGTGAGTGCGCTCCTTACCGCCTCAAGCGGCTCGATGGCGGCAACTGGGAGATTGTCCTGCCCGCACGTGCCATGCACCACGGCGACCTGTACAAGCTGCGCATCCACTGGCAAGGTGGGGAAGGCGAGCGCATCCCGGCTTATGCCACACGTGTGGTACAGGACGAGAAGACCTATATCTTCTCGGCACAGGTTTGGGATCCGGCCGAGCCCTATGAGTTCAAGGTCAAGCACTTTGTACCCAACACTTCGCCGCTGCTCATCTATGAGTGCCACATCGGCATGGCACAGAACCGCGAGGGCGTGGGCACCTACGAGGAGTTCCGCTTGAATGTGCTGCCGCGCATCGTCAAGGACGGCTACAATGCTATCCAGATCATGGCCATTCAGGAGCACCCCTACTATGGTTCCTTCGGTTACCATGTGTCTAGCTTCTATGCTGCCTCGTCGCGTTTCGGCACACCCGAGGAACTCAAGCACCTCATCGACGACGCCCATGCCGCAGGCCTTGCGGTTATCATGGATATCGTCCACTCCCATGCAGTGAAAAACGAGGTCGAGGGACTGGGCTGCTTCGACGGCACAGGTGACCTCTACTTCTATGGCGACGATAAGCGCGAGCATCCCGCGTGGGATTCACTGTGCTTCGACTATGGCAAGAATGCTGTGCTGAATTTCCTGCTCTCCAACTGCAAGTTCTGGCTCACTGAGTACCGTTTCGACGGTTTCCGCTTCGATGGAGTCACCTCGATGCTCTATTACAGCCATGGACTTGGACAGGCCTTCGGCAGCTATGACGACTACTACAACGGCAGTCAGGACACCAACGCCATCACCTACCTGACGCTGGCCAACGTGCTCATCCACGACATCAACCCCAATGCCATCACCATCGCTGAGGAAATGAGCGGTATGCCCGGTCTGGCAAGGCCGTTCAAGGACGGCGGCATCGGTTTTGACTACCGCATGGCAATGGGCATCCCCGACTACTGGATCAAGACTATCAAGGAACGCAAGGACGAGGATTGGCACCCAACTTCCATCATTTGGGAACTGACCAACCGTCGCGCCGACGAGAAGACGGTCGCCTATGCCGAGAGTCACGACCAGGCGCTTGTGGGCGACAAGACCATCATCTTCCGTCTCATCGACAAGGAGATGTACTGGCACATGATGACTGACGATCACGACGGTACAGTTGACCGCGGCATGGCACTGCACAAGATGATTCGCCTAGTGACGGCATCTCTCATCAATGGCGCCTACCTCAACTTCATGGGCAACGAGTGGGGACATCCCGAGTGGATCGACTTCCCACGCGAGGGCAACGGTTGGAGCTACAAGTATGCCCGTCGCCAATGGGACCTGGTAGACCGTGAGGACTTGAAGTACCAGTATCTCAACAACTGGGACAACGACATGATTCACCTCATTGGCAGTGTCAAGGGATTTGAGGCACTTCCTGTGCGCAAACTTTGGGACAAGGACGATGACCAGGTGCTGGCCTATATGCGTGGTGACCTCGCCTTCATCTTCAACTTCAGTCCCAACCGCTCCCATGTGGACTATCCCATCCTTGCTCCCGAGGGCGAGTATGTTGGTGTGTTTGACAGCGACAACCCGCGTTATGGCGGCTACGGCAACATTGATGAGGACGTGAAGCACCTCACCGAGCACGACGGGCTCTATGCGCCTCACCATTTGGGTTGGCTCAAGCTTTACCTGCCTGCACGCAGCGCTCAGGTGCTGCGCCTCAAGGCAGCGCCCAAGGCCCGCAAGCCCGTCACCCGCAAGTCACCGGCGAAAAAGAAATAGCTGTTGAGTCTCATTTAGTATAACAAGAATGGTGGACTTCATTTAAATGAAAAGTCCACCATTCTTGTATTGTGTTATCCACTACTCGCAGGCAGTTGTCGATTTTTGTGAAGAATCATCTTTGGGGAGGACAGGACTCCACAAGTAGAGTTTGTCACTAGGACGGATTTTCTCGGGTACAGCAATGGAAAAGTGTTCGCCCTTAACGGTCTTCTCCACAGGTTTCAGATCGACACGAATTTCCTCGATGGTTAAGGGGATAGCACCTGTCGTGGGGCCGATAATCCATGCCTCGTCACCCACGCAAAGTTCGCCAGCCTCCATGAGGAACTCGGCTACACCGAGCTTACTATAGTAACGAATGCCCTTGGCGACATATTTCTTGACCCTGGTGGCGCTAGAGCCATATTTGGCCGACCACTCGCCCAGGCGTTGCCCCATGTAGTAGCCGTCCCAAAAACCGCGATTGAAAACCTTTGCCAGGCGTTCGGTCCACTCGTTAATACGATGCTCATCACCATAGGTACCGTCGCAAATGGCCTTCAAGGCCTCGTCATAGCAACCGACAACGGTGCGCACATATTCCGGCCCGCGCGCCCTGCCCTCAATCTTAAACACCGTCACTCCGGCATCCACCATCTTGTTGAGGAAGTGAATCGTCTTCAAGTCCTTGGGCGACATGATGTACTTGTTCTCAATGGCAAGTTCATCGCCGTTTTCGCGGTCGGTAACGATGTAGCCACGGCGACAGATCTGACGGCACGCGCCGCGATTGGCGCTGGTATTCTCCTGGTGCAGGCTCATATAGCACTTGCCGCTTACCGCCATGCACAGCGCACCGTGACAGAACATCTCCAGCCTGACGCGCTCGCCATGGGGACCGCGCACATCATTCTTCTCGATGAAATCGGTAATGCGCTTCACCTGTTCCAAATTAAGCTCGCGGGCAAGCACCATGACATCGGCCCACTGAGCATAGTAGCGCACCGCCTCACTGTTGCTCACGTTGACCTGGGTGGAAATGTGCACCTCCACACCGATGGAGCGGGCAAACAGGATGGTCGCCATGTCACTGGCAATGATGGCGCTCACATTGGCATCACGGGCAGCGGTAACAATCTGCCGCATGTAGTCCATGTCCTCGTCATAGATGATGGTGTTGACAGTCAAATAACTCTTCATGCCGTGCTCACTGCACCATTGGGCAATGGTGCGCAGGTCCTCGAGCGTGAAATTGACACTGGAGCGCGAGCGCATGTTCAGCCCTTCGATGCCGAAGTAGATGGCATCAGCACCACCCTGCTGGGCGGCATATAGCGATTCCCAAGAGCCCACAGGGGCCATGATTTCAAAATCGGAACGGTTCATTGTTTTATTAGTTTTAAGTCGTAAGTTTTAAGTTGTAAGTAATAATACCGTTGTATTTGGTCTTTTAGGCGAAAGTATTTGTACTAAAAACTAACAACTTAAAACTTAAAACTATTTTATCTCTCTTTCTTGCCGGTGAGAATGCCCTTGATGTCATAGAGTTTGTTCAGGGCCTCCATGGGCGTGAGGTTGTTGATATCGATGGTGAGAATCTCGTCGCGGATCTGGCTCAGCACGGGGTCATCAAGCTGGAAGATAGACAGCTGATAGCCCGATCGGCTGGTAGCGACTTCTCCCAAATCCTTGGTCAAGGCGCTGTCGTTGCGGTTGTTAGTCTCGAGTTGCTTGAGTACTTCGTTGGCACGGGAAACAATTGATGGCGGCATACCCGCCAATTTGGCCACATGGATACCGAAACTGTGCTCGCTGCCCCCTTTAACCAACTGGCGCACAAACACCACTTTGCCGTTGATTTCCTTGACGCTCACGTTATAGTTCACGATGCGCTTGAAGGATTTCTCCATCTCGTTCAGCTCATGATAGTGGGTGGCAAACAAGGTCTTGGGGCGCGCCGCATGCTCATGGATGTGCTCGACGATACTCCAGGCAATGGAGATGCCGTCATAGGTACTCGTGCCACGGCCCAACTCGTCGAACAGGATGAGGCTGCGCTGACTCATGTTGTTGAGGATGGAGGCAGCCTCGGTCATCTCGACCATGAAGGTGGACTCACCCAGCGAGATGTTGTCACTGGCACCCACACGGGTGAAGATCTTATCAACCACACCGATGCGCGCCTGTTCGGCAGGAACAAAACTGCCCATTTGCGCCAATAGAGTGATAAGTGCCGTCTGGCGCAGCAACGCCGACTTACCTGCCATGTTGGGACCGGTAATGATCATGATTTGCTGGTCATCGTTGCTCAAGCGGATGCTGTTGGGAACATAGGTCTCGCCTGGCGGCAACTGGCACTCGATGACGGGATGACGGCCCATGGCAATATCAATATCCAAGCTGTCATCCAAAACGGGGCGGTTGTAACGATTCTCCATCGCCACCCGCGTGAGGGCATTGAGGCAGTCCAGCTGGGCGATGATAGCGCTGTCGTTCTGAATGGCGGGGATATACTCGGTCACGGCAGTCACCAGTTCATTGAACAGACGGCTCTCGATAATCAGGATTTTCTCCTCGGCACCCAGGATTTTCTCTTCATATTCCTTGAGTTCCTGCGTCACATATCGCTCGGCATTGACCAGCGTCTGCTTGCGTATCCACTCCTCGGGCACCTTGTCCTTGTGGGTATTGCGCACCTCGATGTAGTAGCCAAAGACGTTGTTATAGGCAATTTTCAGGCTGGGAATGCCTGTTTGGTCACTCAGTGATCGCTGCATAGCCACCAGATAGTCCTTGCCGCTGCTGGAGATGTCGCGCAACTCATCGAGCTGAGGATCCACACCACGACAGATGATATTGCCCCTATTGGTCTGGTTGGGCGCATCGGGGTTGATTTCGCGCTCAATGCGGTCACGAATCAGGGCGCAGGGATTCAACTGTTCTCCCAGACTGTGCAGCACATCACACGATGACTGCTCACAATACTGTTTCATCGGTTCAATGGCTTGCAGGGCACTCTTGAGCTGGACGAGTTCGCGTGGCGTGATGCGCCCCACGGCAGCCTTGGAAGTGAGACGTTCCAGGTCACCGATGAGTTCCAGCCGTTCCTTGACCAGTTCACGCCCGTCTGGGTCACGCATGAAATGCTCCACCACGTCCAGGCGGCGGTTGATGGCCTTGGTGTCTAACAAGGGGAATAACACCCAACGCCGCATCATGCGGCCGCCCATCGGCGAGATAGTGCGGTCGATGACATCGAGCAGCGACTTGCCGTCTTCACTCATGGGTGCCACCAGTTCCAAATTGCGGATGGTGAATTTATCTAGACGCACATAACGCTCGGCCTCGATGCGTGACAAGTGAGTGATGTGGCTAATCTGCGTGTGCTGGGTAATGTCAAGATAGTGCAGGATGGCGCCGCTGGCAATGATGGCATTGTCCATGCTCGAGATGCCGAAGCCCTTGAGACTTCGTGTTTCAAAATGCTTCAACAGGCGGTCGTTGGCCGACTCGATGGTAAATACCCAATCCTCGAGTTCAAACGTCAGGTAACGCGACGAGAATGTGGCAGCAAAGCGCTGGCGGTTGCTGCGCTCGATGAGGACCTCCTTGGGCGAGAAGTTGACCAGCAGCTTATCGACATATTCCTCGGTGCCCTCGGCGGTGAGAAACTCGCCAGTGCTAATGTCGAGAAACGACACGCCAATCATCTTCTTGCCAAAGTGGACTGCAGCCAGGAAGTTGTTCTCCTTGCGGTCGAGCATCGTGCCGCCCACGACCACACCGGGCGTCACCAGCTCGGTGATGCCTCGCTTGACAAGTTTTTTAGTCAGCTTGGGATCCTCCAGCTGGTCACAAATGGCCACACGCTTGCCGGCGCGCACTAGCTTGGGCAGGTAGGTATCCAACGCATGATGCGGAAAGCCCGCCATCTCAGTAGCGGCAGCAGCGCCGTTGCTGCGGCGCGTCAGGGTAATGCCCAGAATCTCGCTGGCAGTGATGGCATCCTGCAGGTAGGTTTCATAGAAGTCGCCAACACGGAACAGCAGCACAGCGTCGGGATGCTTGGCTTTCATCGCGACGAACTGCTTCATCATTGGTGTATTCAACGGATCCTTTCCCATCTTTTAGCGGCTATAATCGTTTTAACCTACAAAATTAGCAATTTTGTCGCAAACGGCGGCATCTACGACAAGATAATTTAATTTGAGAAAGGGACCTACCGCCTTTAAGGCAGCAGGTGTGGCACGGCTCTATGCACCGCAAGCCTTCATGATGATCATGAAAAACAGTATCATCAAGATCCAAGTGAAACAACCCGGGCCACGGCGTGGGTAATTCCGGCCAGGCTGAGTGTCTTGGCGAGGCATTGGGGGCCGTTCATACAGCTGACTATGGGGAATAAGAATTTGACGCGGTCCGCCGTTGTTATATGGTCCGATGGCACCACCCTTCTCAAGTTGGCGGATCAACTCGGCAGCCCGTTCATCGCTGATCTGGAAATGATCACGCAGCATCATGGGCGTGATGGAACGGCAATTACTCAAAAACTGGAGCGCATCGTTATATAGCGGGTCCTGATCGGGCAAAGGCGGCGGCAACACTGTCACATCCTCAGGGGCAAGATCAACAGCAGTGCCGGGCCCCGGCTTGTCAAAACTGGTACCGCAATTGGGGCAGAAGTGGGCCCCGGTGCTTGCCTCATGTCCGCACTTGGGGCAATTGATGGTGCGCGACGGCTCGACAGTGGTGTCCAGCTTTAACTCGTCGTGGGGTATGTAGGCATAGTCGCCCACGATGTGCAACTGGCACAGGCACTGAGGGCAGATGACCTTATACTCGCTGCTGATGAGGACCTCGGTGGTCAAGTCCATTTTCTTGCCGCATTTAGGACAGATGTATATCATAACGTTGTCTATTTGATGTGCAAAGTTATTGAAAAACGCTCTATTTCACAACTTCTGCAAAAACCGTGCCGCAGCTCATGACAAAAAAAAGACAGCCCCGAGTCAGTTCAGGGCTGCCGTTATCATTATAAAATGATATCTCGCTTTGTCAGTACTCCTCAGGGTCAAAGAAGAAGTCGTCATCGTTGGTCGGATAGTCGGGCCAGATGTCCTCGATGGATTCATAGGTATCGCCTTCGTCCTCAATCTCCTGCAAGTTCTCTATCACTTCGAGAGGTGCGCCACTGCGCACGGCATAATCGATGAGCTCGGCCTTGGTAGCGGGCCAGGGAGCATCCTCGAGTTTTGTTGCCAATTCAAGTGTCCAATACATAGTCTAGTTCGTGTTGTGCTTCTTTATGAAAATATCCTGTGTTTTAAAAATCGCGCAAAAGTAATATAAAATTTGAGATATGGATTATATTTTGGGATTTTTTTTCGTTCTATGCGTTTTTATCCCAATAAATTTCTTCAACCTGGTTTTGGATATTGTTATATCTTGCAAAAACAAAGAAGAAATCGCTCAGGCGATTCAGGTATTCGAGCACGAGCGGATCGACCGTTGCGACCTTGGCGAGCGTGACCACGCGACGCTCGGCACGGCGGGTGATGGTGCGGCAGCGGTCGGCTTGGGCCGAGAGGCGTGTGCCACCAGGCAAGACGAAGCCTTGTGCGGGCGGTATTGTCTCGTTCATCTGGTCCATCATGCGTTCGAGTTCGGCTACGTCCTCCTGGGTTACGCCATAGAGTTTGTCCGCCTTGTCGTTGGCGAGATATCCACCGATATTAAACAGTTTATTCTGGGCCTTGCGGACGATAGCGATGACCTCGGGATTATCCAGTTTAGTGCTGTGCAGCAGCACGCCCAGGTTAGAATTCAACTCGTCAATGGTACCGTAAGCCTCGACGCGCACATCGTCCTTGTCAACGCGCGTACCGCTTACGAGCGATGTCTGTCCGGCATCGCCGGTGCGGGTATAAACTTTACTAATATTCATATAAAGTCTGTGTTATGTAGTTCATTCTTTTTTTCTAAACGCACAAATGTGCTAAATCTTGTATTGCGCTGCAAGAACTATGCCATTACATCAATGACTGACATAAAGGCACCACTGTTTCTCGAAATGCTTTCTCAGAGCAGGATGGCAGCAGCAAGGGCTATTATCGCTATGGCAGTGAGGCCCATGATGAGTGTCATCAGCGTCATGGTGCGGTAGCCGTCGCGGGCCTTGATGCCGCCAAAGCCGGTCACTACCCAGAAGTAGCTGTCGTTGGCGTGCGACACAGTCATGGCTCCGGCTCCGATGGCCATCACCACGAGGGCGGCGGCAAGGGGGCTGGTGAAGCCCAGCGCGTTCATCATCGAGCCCGAGTCGCTGAACATGCCCATCATGCTCGCCGTGGTGGTGATAGCCACGGTCGATGAGCCTTGGGCCGACTTCAGGATGGCAGCGATGAGGAAGGGGAACACGACGCCTAACGCTTTGAGCGCTTCGCCTGATTCCTTAATGATATCGACAAAGCCGCTGGCCACGACCACGGCCCCCAGCACGCCGCCAGCGGCGGTGATGAAGATGATGGGGCCTGCGGTCTTGAGTGACGACTGGGTGATGTCGTAAAACTCACTTGCCATCTTAGTCTGCATCAGCAGGGGCACGCAAGAAAGCAACGCTATCATCAGGGCGATGACGGGCTTGCCCAGGAAGGTGAGGGTGGCGGCAATGCCTTCGGGCATCGTCACCAGTGCTGCCACGCTTCCCAGCGCCATGAGCACGATGGGCAGCACGATGGGCAAGAAAGCAAGCGTGGCGCTGCAATGGTGCCCTTGCTCGTCGGCATGGGTTTCAGTCGAGGGTTCGGCTGGCTCGATGTGCTTGCCGATGCGTCCAGTAAAGAAGTAGGCGGGAATGAGCGACAGGAGCGAAATCACGACACCGAGGCCTATCACCAGCAGCAGGTTATTCTCGAGACCCACCATGCCGGCAGCTGCCACGGGGCCAGGCGTGGGCGGGATGAACACATGAGAGGCAAACAGGCCCGCCGCCAGGGCCAGCATCAAGGGCACAGGCGAAATGCCCGACCGTCGTGCCAGTGACTTGCCGATTGGACTGACAAGCACAAATCCGCTGTCACAAAATACCGGTATCGACACAATCCAGCCGATGAGCATCATCGCTAAGCGGGGATGTCGTTTGCCCACGACACGCTCCACGGCACGGGCCAATGCCACCGCGCCGCCTGTGCGCTCAAGCACACTGCCTATCAGTGTGCCGAAGATGATCACCAGGGCGATGCCGCTGGAGACGCCGCCAAAACCCTTGCCGATGACGTCCGGTATACCGGTGAACGAAACGCCCAGCAAGGCTGCCAGCAGTATCGCCGTGCCGAGTATCGCCAGGAAGGGATGCACCTTCCACCGTGCGATCGCCACCACCATGAGGATGATGGCCGCAGCAAATATCAGTAATGTGCCTATCGTTGTCATATCCGCAAAGGTACGACATAAACCCCAAAAAGCCAAGGTTTCACCACTTTATTATGGGACATTGATGCTACTTTTACTGATAACCGTCCCATGTTGTCCTTTCGGTCAAAAAGCAAATCAGCATCTTTCAGCGAAAAATGCTAATGAACTGATTTTCAGCTATGCCTTCATTCAGTCGTCCAATAATAGAGTCATGCGGGATTGATAACGAATGTTAAAAGCAAATTATCATCTCCTGCGGCAAAGGTAATACCGTTTGCATTATACAGTCAACCATAAAAAGCAAAACCGTGTTGTTTTAAACTACAAACCTTCATAAAACCACGAAGTAGCTCTTAGCATTGTTTTCTAAAACTCGTGTGACTGCAAAAGTGGAATCATTTTCGGCGGAGAACGATGCGTTGGTCATAGGCCTTCTTGACAGCGGACATGAAGTTGCGTAAGGTATTATACTCAGATTCGGGATAGCGCCCGTCTCGCATCAAGTGGCGGGTAATGATGGTTATCGTGTTGCCATCGGCTTTAAAGGTCTGTGACAACTCGCCCATGGGCGCCACCTCGTTGACCTGCTGCGGCAAGGTTTCAATCACATAGCCTTCAGGGATGGTTACCACTATCGTGTCAATATCGACATAGCCATAGTCGATGTTGACGGGTTGCACACGCTGTTGTAATGCCCGCGGCACGGTCATTTTGTGGAAGAGTCCCACAGGGACAAACATGCGTGAACCTGTGATATTGGCCAGTTTGCGCGTCTCAAGTTTCATGGACACATCAATGTGAGGCGTAGTGAAGCTCTGCTTTTGCTCGGTGAAGGTGAAGTCGTCCAGTGTGACCGCCGAGAGGTTGATGGCATTGAGCATGGCATCCCGGCGTTGCTGCTCGGTGCGTGACATCAGTGGCAGCATATCCTCGTATTGTCGGCACTCATATCGCAGATTAACGTCAACCACTGCGCTGCCATCGTCCTGTAGCGTGACGAGCGCTCTGTTATTAGATACATTCTGCTCAGGTGAATAATTAGGCAGTTTAACCAGATGACCACCGTTGTCGTCAATCAGCAGCGCATCTTTGCCGGCGATGTCGTCATGCACATAGCCCAGCGGCACAAAAGCCGAGGCCGTGCACTCGAGCCACAATGTGTCGCCCGGCAGCGGCACCTGAGCAATGACATGATTAAACTGGTTGGATGGGAACTCCGTAACAAGATGACGCTGGTCACTCCCGATGACCACATAGTTGGCCGGGATGCCCACCTCGCGCAGCATGGCGCACAAGTAATTTGTCAGGCCTTTGCAATCGCCAAAGCCAGTGCGGCACACCTCAGTGGCGGGAAACGGCTGCCATCCGCCGATGCCCAATTGGATGCTCACATAGCGTGTGGTTTGTGCCAGATAATGGTAAATGACATCCACCTTGCTGCGGTCGCTGGTGCAAGTATCGGTCATGGCGTGCAACTGAGCCTTGAATTCGGGCGACAGCTCTTGCTGCCCCGAGATTAACGAGTGGTTCCAAACCCCGAATCCCTGCCATGTTGTCATATCGCCTGGGACACCATGAAATTCAAACTTACCTGGCGCCCATAGAATATGCGGTAGTATTTCACGGGCTGGGGGCGAATAGGGCTCACTGTCGATGGCGGGCAGGTTATCCAGGTGTGCCTCATAGCGTATGCGTCCATCACCTGACGTGCCCTGTATTACCTGGGCGGTTGTGTTGCGGCACAGGTACCGGCATGCCATCTCGGCGGGTGCCGTGAGCACGTAACTGGCGTGGTCCACTTGGGTGTTGTAGGCTTCAACGGGTGCAAAGGTCGGAAATCCGAAATTGCCGTTGTTGCCTTCGGTTACCCAGTTTAATTCAATGGTAATGGGATAGCTGGGTGGTGTGTAATCGAGTAAGAGGGAATAAAAATCCTCGGCAAAGCCGCTGCTCAGTTCGCTGCGCTTGAGGTCTCCTTTCTTGAACTTGCGGATGACCTTGCCTGTATCGTCGATTACCTGACCGTTGAAGTCGGTCAGCTTTTGCCACTTGCTGCATCCTATCGCAAACTGAGCCATGTCGCGTGCCCGCTCATGGAGCAGACGATAGACGCGCTGCTCGCTGATGCGGATGTTGCGCATGTCGTGGCAGTCCACCTGAGTGGTCGATTGCAGGACGATGGCATCGACTGTCTGTGCCTGGGCATGCAACATGCAAGCCAGCAGCAAGAGTATGGTAATCAGTGCTCTCATGACGCTTTCTTGATGACGATGACATCTTGCAGTCGCTTGTAAACCTCATCCAGGAAATTTTTCACAAAGGGGTACTCCTCGGGGGCGAAGAAGAGCTTACCGACCTGTATCTGACACCTTGAAGATAATGTCGAGCCATCGGCACTCGATGCGATGAGGCAGCTCAGTTTGCCATCTTCACTCTTGATTATCAGCGATTGGGGCAACTCGTCAACCACATAGCCTTCGGGAAGGGTGATAATTGAGGTCAGGTTGTCGGTATAGAGATATGGGAACTCGACAGGCAGTGTGCGTTGCTCCTCGGTCAGCGGATTCTCACTCATCACATTCAGCACCCATGGGTTGAGATAGATCATGTCGCCTGCAGCATCGCACTGCTTGGTCACGTGCATGTTTCGCTCCACATCAGGTCCTAGTCCGTGATGGTTAGCGAGTGTGAGGGATTCGATTTCGCAGTTCAACTTCTGAGCCAACTCTGATACGAAAGTAGCGCTGTCGGTAGCCGTGCGGAAATCATGCCGCAGCGAGGCGGCTTCCAAGCCTGTAAATTTCGTCTGAATGTCGGCCTTCAATGTGCCATCGGGCTGAAGTTCCCCCTTGACCATGCTCCGTGATTTGGATTCCGACACACCCCTCAAGTCGACCCATTCGGCCGACTTGTCCTTGCTCACGATGCGGGCTCGGTCAACCAGCATGTGATCGGGCAAGACATCGAGCCAGCCATCTTCGATTGAGCCGTCCAGGTAGGAATAGGAGTCGCCCACCTTCACCGCCACGACAAAGGTGTTGAATTCTTTGGCAGTGGCACGGGAAACCGTCAAGAATCCCATGTCGCGCGAACGCATCACGGCCGGAAAAGCTTCAAATCCGGCATCCTTGAGCATATTGATCAAGATGAAGTTGATGCTGGCGTTGCTTCCTGAGCGTTCCTTGAGCACCTTGCCCGCGCTCTCGGCATAGAGGTTATATTTCTCGTTCCACTTGACACGGTCCTTGAGCAGACGGTAGATGGCCATGATGCGTTCCTTGGGGTCGCTGATGGTTGCCACGCCTGCTTCTTGCATCTCGGTCTTGAGCGGGTTCTTGCCAAGTCGCCCGCCGAACTCATCATCGTCCAGAAGTCCCTTGTCCACATCATTCCAGTCGGCAGTGAAGTATTTGGTCATTATACCAGGTATCTGGATAGCACTCAGCTCCATGGACACACGCTGCCCATAGGACTCTGGAGCATAAAGCAGTTTCTTCTGTCGCAGTGCCGGCAAGTTGCGTCCGACAAACCGATAATGCTTGCCTCCACAATGTAGTATTCCTTCACCAGAACCTGCCGCTATGGTCATGTTGGTATCTTCAATCTTCCGTTCAAGTGTATGAAACCCGCGCTCATCGACGTGGAAGGAAAAATACTCAGGCACAGTTACATCAAAGGAAGTGTACAAGACCGGGATATCGTCCTGTGCCACCCAGTCATCAATATCGCTGAAGAAATCGCTTTCTATCTCACATTCCACTTCAATAACAGTGCCCACAGTAACCTGCGGAACAGTGAATTTGGTCAGGCGGAGCGTTTTGGTCACATCCTCATGGTTGACCATGTCTCCCTCCATTTTGGTCTTGACCAACTTGCCTTCCACCATATTATAAGCGGTCGCTTTGAGTTTCGCCAAATACTCGCATTGCCCCAAGCGATGCCCATTGTACATGTATGAGATGCCACCATTGGCCTTGTCTTTACCTTCTTCTTTCAGAACCTTGATGCGCTTTTTTGTGGAGCGTTTCAGTTTGAACGAACCCGAAGTCAAGTCATAGCGCAGTTGGGTTTCACTGCACAACACCACTGCCTCCGCCTCCGGGTCAGGAGCATAGGATGTCATTTTCAGTTCTTCATCTGTCGGTTTTCCCCACTTGAGATTTGGCTCCAGTGTTTGTGCCCATGCCACAGTTGCCAGACACAACATTACAATAAAGACGATTGGTTTCATGAAATTCACAGTATTTTAGAGTGTATTATTGTGCAAAGGTATAACAAATCTGTCAAATAACCATTACCGCACCATTTTCAATGACAGGAATGACCACAAATGAATCATTCATGAGATCATCTTCATGGTCATTGATTGAATACATCGAAGAGTATGGGATTGCTCGCATGCGCTCGCAAAAATCAAACAAATCAATATTTGGTTTTAAAAAAATTGTTCAATTGCTCACCAGCTAGGGCAATTCCTGGCCGTGCCATGTCGTATTGGTGAATGGTATTTATGGCCATTCTTGCCCTAGAACTCGACGCCCAACTTGATGGACAGGCAGTGGTAGGGGTCGTTCTGGAAGTTCGGGTAATCAGGTTTGTAGTCCAGATGCTTGATGGCGTTTTCACTGTAACTATTCCTAAAAAAGGTTGACAGTATTAGACCGTTTTGTTTACATCGTTACTGTTGTTCTACATGATGCGGGTGGCGATAAAGTCGAGCCATGCGTGATGAACAACAGAATTCAAGACGGTGATGAAGACAATGGCAAAGATTGTTAACATGAACTCTCTTGTTCTTTGGCACAACCATGTCAACAAAATCGCTGCGATGGCGATGACCGATTCAAATGCCGTGTCTATCGGGACGGGGACAAACAGCCTCACCGCCACATCAAGGAACAAGCGCCCAAGAATGATGCTGATGACAACCCATAACTGCTTTTTCGCGTCATGGTCACACTTGTCGAGCATGAACCAGGTAATGGCAGCATAGGCCACCACCTGGACCCAAGCGCATTCCACGGTCGAATGGTAGGCACGCACGCTGCATGTGGCAGCAAAAACCGCAGCCGATATCAGGAATGGCCAGAGGCATTGTTTTTTCATCAATTGTTTTTTCATCATGTATATTCTTAATAATTCCGTATGATTAAATCGATGATGGCGTTGACATCTGCGATGTTGACTTCACCGTCGCCGTTCATGTCAACCTCAGGTGCATGTGTGTGTCCAGCGTTGCCACCCATGACGACGACATCAATCACACTGTTGGCATCGGCAATATTTACCTCGCCATCGTGGTTGACGTCACCAGGGATGTAATGGATTCCCTTGTAAATAATCCTGCCGTTCTCGATCACATGGCTGAGATAGAAATAAACATTCATAGAATCGGCATAGATATCCTTATATGGAAATAAAGTGTATCCATTGAATTCTGAGTCTGCACCAACACCTTCAACCTGGTAAAAATCCATCATTTTAATGTCTTTCCAAAAGTATCTCTTAGCAAACTGGTTGCCCAAACTAATTGTGTCAGTTGACTGATAATAAAAGATATCTTGCCAGCCTATATTAAGATAGTTATCCCAAAACGTGACAGGATCAACAAAATCATACAGTACAAACTCTTGACCGTTATAGAAATCATCAAAAGTGTTCCCTACAGGGCAATCAGTATACTCCTGGCCATCGGGGATGATGCCATAGACGATCTTATCTTCCTCCCTTAAATAGACAGGTATGGTGTCGTTCTCCCAATTAATAGAAGAACCTGAATACTTGTGCATCGCCTTATAGGTCTTACCGTTGATGATGGTGTCACCTTTTAGTTCAAGGTTGAAATAGTGTTTTCCTGGCTCATATGATGGGTTAATAATATCATCAGAATTGTCGTAGTAAAACACCCACTTGACGCCCTCGCGCACGAAGGGGACGTACTCGTAACCATCCTCGTCGCCTGGGTGGGTCTCTATGGCTTGGATATGGACGAATTTTTTCCAAACGGGAGCATTGCGGTAGCTCTCCACGGCACTGGCGGGAACATGTAAGGTGGCGTTCTCGTAGCATCGCTCATCGAAACTAGCCTCTTGAATGAAATGAGGAGGCGTCATGGCTTGACAAGTCACGCTCGTCAGCGAGATGCAATCATAGAAAGCATTGTTCTCAATCGCAATGATTGAGCTTGGAAAGGTCACGCTCGACAGATTACGGCATCCGGCAAATGCCCAATCCCATATAGTTTCGACTTGGTTGGGGACGATAACGCTTTCTAGCCTAATGCAGTCATAGAAACAACTGCTCGGGATTGCTATCAAGGAATTTGATATGTTTACGCTCCTTAGGTTGCTGCATTTGTAGAATACTGATGTACCCATTTCGGTGACTGAATTGGGGATGTCCACGCTTGTCAAGCTTGTGCAACCCGTGAACACCGAATTACCGATGGTGGCGACCGAGTTGCCGATGATTACACTCGCCATGCTTGAGCAATTAAAGAACGCATCATTACCAATAGTGGTAACAGAGTTGGGAATGTCTATACCTTTCAGGCTTCTGCAATCAAGGAATGCCATATCCCCGATGGTTGTAACAGCGTTGCCGAGCGCCACTTCAGTCAGATTCATGCATTCATAGAATGCCCCCTTTGCAATGGTGATGACCGAGTTAGGAATAGCGACACTCGTCAAGCCTTCGCAATAATAGAACGCGTATTCTCCGATAGACGCGACCGAGTTGCCAATGGTCAGACTGGTCAGGTTGGTGCATCGATAAAAAGCCTCATACCCAATGGCAGTGACCGAATTGGGGATGCTGAAGCTCCTCAAGTTGCGGCAATTATAGAACGTACTTTCTTTGATGGCATCAACAGCGTTACCTATGGTTGCACTTGTCAAGCTGGTACAATTATAGAACGCTGATTTACCTAGAGTTGTAACGGTGTTGGGAATATCCACACTCGTCAAGCTCTGGCAATTGTAGAACGCCTTGTCACCGATGGCAGTGACAGAGTTCGGGACGTTTACACTCGTCAGACTGGTGCAACCATTGAAACAGCTTCTGGGTATTGATGTGGCGGAGTTGCCAATCATCACGTTTGCCAAGCCGATGCAGCCATAGAATGTGCTATCTCCGATGGTAGTTACCGAATTTGGAATGTTCACGCCCGTCAGTTTGCGACAATCATAGAATGCCCATGTGCCGATGTCGGTGACTGTGCTGGGGAAGCTCACACTGGTCATGCTGCGGCATTGCGAGAAACATCCTTTAGGGATTGATGTGACGCTATTGGGTATGGCCACGCTAGGTAGGCTTGCACATTCCTGGAACGCATATTGGCCGATGGAGTGCACCGAGTTGCCGATGCTCAGATTTGTCAAGTATAGACAATGCGCAAAGGCATATTCCCCGATTTCGATAACCGAGTTAGGGATGGTCACGCTCGTCAGGTCGCGGCAATTCTGGAACGCATTTTTGCTGATGGCAATGACTGGGGCAGTCAGTTTGCGTGTTGTGTAAATGGGGCTACCTTGAGCGTCTAGGCCAGAAACATAGGTATATTCACAGGTCACCGAAGATGCAATATTTGCAACACCGCTGAAACCGCTGTTATTACCTACTTTGACAGAATCTCCCACTGCGTTATTGCCAGTGCCGGAGAAATAAAACTCATAATTGATGCCATTATAAGTAAGCTCTTCATAGCCTGCCGAAGCCTGTAGCGCTATGGCGAGCGCCATCATCAGCAGTGTCATCAGTTTCGTTGTCGTGTTCATAATGATATGTCGTTTTAGTTATTAATTGCGATAGGATTTTTCACATGCAAAGTTATAACTAATTTGTCAAAAAAACAACTCACTCCAATCTCATTTTCAAAAATGTAAAGTGCTGGAAATCTTGCATATAAAAAATAAAAATCTCATTTTAGTCTCATGGGTTTAGATATTGGGCACCAAATAGTGGCAATGCATCAAAGATTCACGGCATCGTTATCATTTCGATTGATTTGATTTAGTAACATTATTGTGTATATGTTGCGTGTTCCATTGGCTATTGAGCCAAGCCACTTTCTTATCGAAGCAAGGTTTCTCAAATGCTCTCATGCGAGCCGTGATATTGTCGCTGCTGTATTGCGGCCAGCGTTCATGGTCACAGTTGCCAGCGGCCTCAATTCTTGCCGTGAATTCCTCCATGAAGATTCCCATTGTGGGGTAGACCTCTTCAAAAAAGCGTTTCCAGTGATGCCTCACACGTTCTTGAAATCGAGGGAATTTGGCAATTTCAGCAATCCACCTCGAGCGACAGTAGCTGGGTAGGTTCTCGTAGATGAACTCGTCAAAACCATAGGTAGAGTCAAAGCGGTGGAATGAACTGCCGCAATCCCACAGCGGACCGAAAACCAACTTGGTGTTTTCTCCATGATGCTTGTACATGTAGCAGCTGCCCGAAAACGCTTCGGGATTGTCGACTACTTCATGAACAATGTAGAAAATGGCGAGCGAGTCAATGTCGATGTAATCTTCCCAAAGAGTGCTGCTCTTGTCATGGCAATAGATAGCTTCATCGGCTGCCATTAAGAAGTGGGTGATGTATTCACGTTGTTTCTCACTCAGATGTTCAGGGGAGTGCGTGGTCACCCATATGGGATTGCCGTTGCCCTCGATGAACGTGATATTATCAGGTTCGATGTAGTTGTCGATTTCCAGCAGCCAGCCGCCGGTGATGCGATCGGGGTCGGTTTCATAGTCATTCTGTTCCTCGATGTTGACACGGTTCTTGGCGACACGAATCTTTTCGGTCAGGAAATACAACCCGATATAATTACCGTTGAGCACAACTTCTACGGGTTGCATGCGGGGATTCCACGCCATGCCCATGCGGCGCCCGATTTCAAAAGGCAAAGCGTCATTCAATTGCCCCATCCAATATTGGGCATTGGCCATTAGCACCCAATGACGGCTCGCCGGCATGTTAAGTACCTCGTGTTTCTTTTCAAACTTAAGCCTATAAGGTTTCTTGTCAAGATTGGTCCATGTGGAGTTGCCGTGGCCCTTGATTTCGGTTTTCAGGGGTTGTTTTCTCGATCCAATGGACTCAAAGCGTTCGTCACCCAGGTCATCCAGCCACCATTCGGCATTGACGTACTCATCCTTGCTGTCTATCTCACAACTATCCTCGGTATTGATAAACAACACGGGTAGCGAGCCTGAGAAGGGTATGTCTATGACCACGGTGTCCTCTGGTGTTGGAGAATCGGGTTCTTGCTCAGGTATTTTAGGCTCATCCCCACAAGCGGCAAACGACAGTACCATAAAAATAATTGAAATCAAGAAACTTGTTTTGATCATATAAAATGGTATTATTAAAATGAATATTTCTCCCCACAAAGTTAGAGACCGGAAATGTTAAATTGGTCCAAAAGTGGATTCATTCAGACCTCATTTTAGAAAACGAAAAATGCAGAAAATCAACCATCTAAAAATAATTATTCTCATTTTTAGCTCATTATTTTAGATAATAAGCCTTAATGTGTTAATTTTGCATCAAGAATTCACCGCTACAACGGGGTGAATGACCGTAAAATCAGAAACAAACAACCCTATCGAATGATACACATCAAGAACGTTTTTATTCCACTGATTGCAGTTTTCGCCCTCATGATTGTTGGATGCCACCACGACAGCGCCAACATGCGGGAACTCTCGCGCATTGACTCGATGGTCTATCATCAGCAGGAGAAAGAGGCATTGTCCTTGCTGCAGCAGATGGATACCAAACCTTTGAGCAAAGAAGAGCGTGCCTACCATGCCGTGCTGTTGTCGATGGCGATGTACAAGAACTACGTCCCCTGCACCAGCGACTCGGCGATTAATGAGGCCGTCGTCTATTACAAGAAGTCGGGTGATGACTTGAAATACCTGAAGGCACTCGTGGCCCAGGGCTGCGTCAATGAGGACATGGGCAACCTGGAAAATGCTGTTGAAAGTTACCATCGGGCCGAGGCCCTGCCGCTGGCTACTGATAGCTCGATGATCGCCTATGCTAAACTGAGGCTGGGCACCCTTTACCAGTCACAGGTTGTGGGCACCAATACCATCGCCCTGCAAAAATACCAAGAGGCGATGCCTATCTTTAAGGCAATTGGGAACAAGCACTATGAGCTGGTGTGCCTCACAAGCATCGGTGGCATTTATCGCAATATCGATGAGAAGCATGACTCGGCTGTCATCTGTATGAAAGATGCCATCAAGTTGGCCCTGGAACAAGGTGACCAGTATCATGCTTTTGCCAATCGTTACCTTCTCTCGGAACATTATTTGGTGAGGGAGCATAATTACTTGCTGGGCAAAGAATATGGGTTGCAGGCGCTATCAGCCGATCCTGCCATCATCGACCATCCGCGAGCCCATTACAGGCTAGTCAAGTGCTACATGCTTCTGGGGCAGTCTGACTCTGCCTTATACTATCTGAAGCGTGCGCCTCAAGCCACTACCGCCAGCGACAGCATCCTTTATTATGAGCTCATGTCCGAACTGGAGCACCAATATTGGAAAAACGAGGAAAAGTCCAAAAACTACATTCAGCTGGCACATGCCATCGCCGACGCCATAACCATCAATGGCTTGAACCATCGTCTGCTGGAAGTGGAGAAGGAATATGACCACCAGGTGGCTGTGCTGAATCAGATGAGGAGTGAATCGCGACTGAAGGAAGCGTTGCTGCTGGCGGCTCTGTTGGCATTGGCGTTGCTGGCGGTGAGTTCCCTGATGTGGAGGTACAAAAATCAACTGAAGATGAGACAGAACGAGGTCGAGATGCTGAAGGCCGACCTTGACGGTTCGCTGGTCAGCCTGGAACAGATGCGGGCACGGCTTGATTCCCATGGGAAGGAAGATGAGGGGAAGGCTCGCCAGAGCGACGAACTGCGTACCATCATCAGCCAGCAAATCAGTGCCGTACATCAACTGATGGAATGGTCCTACCAATATGACGGCGACAAGTTTGCCGCGAAGTTCAAGGAGATGATGACGGTGCCCGGTGTGAGCGATGACAGCAATTATTGGTCACATCTGCAGTCCCTGGTCAATGAATTGCACGATAACGTGCTCGTCAAGGCGCAAGAGGCGGCAGGCGGTACTTTGACAGACAGTGAATTGAATCTGCTAGCGCTGTATTGTTGCGGTTTCTCTCGTACGGTAATCATGGTGACGATGGGCTACAAGAGCATTGGCACAGTCTATAACAAGAAAATGCAGATTGCCAAGAAATTGCACGTCAACGATCTCGACGACTTCGTGAAACCCCACCGCGGCAATGAGTGATGTGTTTTAACGGTGACAGCCCCACCGTTCACAGGACAGAAATGAGGGTGGTGAGCAGGTCGGCAGAGGTGCGGGCGGCGAGGGTGGACATCCACTCGTCGAGGGTACCGATGCCGCCGAAAGTATAGCCCAACGGCAATCCATATAAGGAGAAAACCTGCTTATTAACGTGTTGAGCCGTCTTAATTATCCTCGGAAAAATCACATCAAAAGAATCGTCCCTATTTTACCCTCATTTGGGGGGCAAGACGATGAAGTCGACAATGCCGCAGTCGCTCAAGGGCTTTTCATGCTCATCATCACCAGCGACATATCTCAACTCAATGCGTGCGCTCATGTCGATGGGCTCATTGCGCTTGTAGATTTGAGAATGGTTACCCCAAGTATTGGTGAGTACATACACATCGTTGCCATAACGCCGCATCAACCCACGCCACCACATATACTCGTCGTCCCTAAGGGGTGTATTGAGGAGGTATTTATATCCATTCATGTACAGCAAAGCCTGGTCCAAATCCCTATTTAATGCCAATATGTAAGAGACACCGTCCACAATCTTCGCTTGGCTCACAATGTAGGCAGATGGGAGATGATGGGACTGCCCTTTGAATTGGTACCAAATGCTTTCGTCGTCATCATCACAAAAGACAAACAGATCGTCTGTCCCCTCTCTTGCATAGGCTTCCATTGACATCTGATCGGATGTAGAATTTATGTCTAACGTCAATTTCCTGCCGTCTATCCAATAGGAGAAAGAGTTCCGAGAGCCAATGCCTGCTACAAGATGTCCATCCACCACGTCAAATGAATTATAAACGAAATTGTAGTCGTAAGCATCATATTTATAGAGCTGTTGGTCATTCTTATGAATATGATAGTACTCACTTTCATCCTGTTGTAACGTATAGACATCACCGTTCTCGACACACATGCTCTCGACCCGATAGGGTGGTATCTGGAACTGTACCTTACCGTTTTTCAACACTTCATAGAGCACAGTATTATTATCAACATGCTTTGATCTGACGGCATACCAGTTCTTGCCCTCACTGGCCAGCTTGTTGATGAAGGAGTGCTGAGGGCATTCATAGATGATATTTCCCTCGATGTCACACACATAGCTATTAAATGGGTCGCTGATTGCCACGTAGATGCGAGGTGGCTTGTTGTAATCGGGCTCGTCATTGCTATCCTTACATCCCATCAGTGCCAGCATCGCCATCAGTGCCAGCATAAAAATAATTCGTTTCATAGATTTTCCGTATTAGAATTGTGTATTTAGATTACAAAGGTATAATAATTTCATTTAAATTCATTCCCCCTGCCATATAAACATTTCATTAACGATTGCCGGGTGCTGCTTCCTGTTCGACTTTTCCGATAGGCTTTTGATTATTTGTCCGTCAGGGCCAATCATAAACCATAACGCCTTTGCGGCTTAGCGGGAGGTCAGGGTGACGAGGGTGGAGAGGAGTTCGGTCGTGGTCCGGGCGACGAGGGTGCGGGAGAGGTTCTTGCCGCGGGCGAATGGGGTGTGCATCATGTCGGCGAGTTGCCGGATGGTGGCGTCGTAGAGGCCGTCAATGTTGGCGACGATGACGGGTCGGGGGTCGTCGTTGCCGATGGTCATGACTGCGAGGGTGGACATCCACTCGTCGAGGGTGCCGATGCCGCCGGGCATGACGACAAACACGTCTCCGTGCTCAATCATGTACTGCTTGCGATCGCCCAGGTTGGCAGTATAGACCACCTCGTCGCACACGGGGTCGATGCGGTGCCTGAACATTTCGGGAATGACGCCTATAACGTTGCCACCCGCCTCATGAACGGCTGCCGCGGTAATGTGCATCAGGCCGGCATTGGATCCGCCATAGAGCAGTGTGTGACCGTTCTGACCAATCCAAGTGCCCAACTCATGGGCCAACCGCTGATATTTCTTCTCCAGTCCCTCCATGGAACTGCAATAAACGACTATCTTCATCTTTTTTGTCTTTTATACCACGAATTACACATTCTTTTTGAACTGCGAATTACACGGATCGAACTAATTTGGCATCCGCATTCAATTGTAACGAATTAGACTGATCCGCGTTCTTTTTTTTGTCGGCAAATTAAATGAATTTATAGAATTAGTCATGCGCTGCATGGCCTTTGTTTAATCTGCGTAATTCGTAGTTTTAAGTTTACAGGACGGTGTCGTTGATGATGTGCTTGACTTCCTTGAACAGGTAGTCGTGGGTCGTGCCGTCCTCGTGGCGCAGGGTGAGGGTGCCGTCGGGAGCGATGCCGGCGATGGTGGCCATGAAGCGGTACCCGCTGGCGTCCTCAAAGGGGTGCATGGCGCCGTCGTTGCGGTACAGTGCCTCCATGTAGCGGCGGTGCAGGTTCTGGCGGGCGTCATCATCGCCCAGCGAGTTCACCTGCTGCTCGATGCTGGAGCACACGCGCTTGAGCAACGCTTCCAAGTCGTGCTCGTGGCCTGTGATGTTGATGAGCGACACGGGGTTGGGGGCGTCGCTGAGGAAGCACTCCTGATTGACGTTGATGCCGATTCCCACGATGCAGGTGGCGATGTCGCTGCCGTCAAGGGAATTTTCGAGCAACATCCCGCACACCTTCTTGTCTCGCCAATAGACATCGTTGGGCCACTTGACAGTAAAGTCGTCACCTGCTTCGGCCGACAGGGCCTCGACTACAGCCAGAGCCGACGCCTCGCTCAGGTAGAACTGGTCACGGGCCTTGACGGGCGGCCGCTTGAGCAGCAGCGAGAAGGTGAGGTTCTTGCCGTCCTCACTCTCCCAAGAGTTGCCCTTTTGGCCCCTGCCTGCGGTTTGGCTAGGCGTATAAATGACCGTACCGCCGGGCAGCGTTGCTGCCAAGCGGGACAGGTAGGTATTGGTGCTCGCCGTCTGGCTGACCTTGATGTAATGCGGCATTGGGTTTTTAGACGTTAGAGTTTAGTCTTTAGACCTTTAGTCTTATTCCATTAGGCGAGGTCGGGGAAGGTCATCTTGAGCATACGGCTCTTGTCATCGTTGACGGTAATGTCAACACGCACCGTGTCGTCGGGCAGCAGGCCCTCGATGCGCTCGGGCCATTCGACAAAACACAGGGCGCCGCTGTCGAAGTAATCCTCGGCTCCCAGGTCCACTGCCTCCTCTTCCTTCTCAAGGCGGTAGCAATCGAAGTGATATATCAGCTCGGCCGTCGAATCGCTGCGGTACTCGTTGATGATGGCAAACGAGGGTGAGTTGGTCACATCGCTCTCAACACCCAGCTGCTTGCACAGCGCATTGATAAACGTGGTCTTGCCGGCGCCCATCTCGCCATAGAAGGCATAGACGGTCAAGTCGCCCATCTCGGTCATGAACTTATAGGCAGCCTCTTCAAGGGCTTCCAGATTGGGAATTGGTATTTCGATTGTTTTCATTATATTTAGATTTTAGATGTTAGACTTTAGTTATTTGGGAGAGAGAGTCACGATGGGCACGAGCATCTCTTCCATCGAGATGCCGCCATGCTGGAACGTGTCGTTGTAATAGGAAACGTAGTAATTGTAGTTGTTGGGATAGGCAAAGAAGTCTCGGTTCATCGCAAAGATGTAGGTGCTTGAGATATTCGGAGCAGGCAATCCAACACGCTTGGGCTGCTTAATCTCATATACCTGTTTGCTGTTATAGGTCAGACTCTTACCCACCTTGTAACGCAGGTTGGTGTTGATGTTCTTGTCACCGATGACATTGATGGGACGGTCCACCTTGATGGTGCCGTGATCGGTGGTAAGCACGATCTTATAACCGTTCTCGGCCATGAGTTTGAAGATGTCGAGCACATTGGAATTCTTGAACCATGACTCGGTGAGCGTGCGGTAAGCACTGTCGGTGTTTGCCAACTCACGAATCATCTTGGACTCGGTGCGCGCATGCGAGAGCATGTCCACAAAGTTGAATACCAGCACGTTGAGCTCATAGTTCTTGAACATGCCGAAGTTCTGCATCAGTTTCTCGCCGGCAGCACTGTCGTTCATTTTATTGTATGAGAAATGAACTTTACGACGGTAACGGTCAAGCAACGTCTGGATGAGCGGCGCTTCGTTCAGGTTTTTGCCCTCCTCGCTCTCCTCGTCCACCCACAAGTCAGGGAACATTTTTTCTATGTCCACCGGCATCAGGCCCGAGAAAATGGCATTGCGGGCATACTGTGTGGCCGTTGGCAGGATGGTAGTGTACAGTTCCTCGCTCTCAATGTTATAGAAGTCGGCAATCAGCGGACTGACGACTTTCCACTGGTCGAGTCTGAAGTTGTCGATGACGACAAAGCAAACCTTTTCGCCCTTGTCCAGCAACGGCAAGACCTTGGTCTTGAACAGTTCGTTGCTGCGCAGGGGGTGCACGTCATGCGTCATCCAGTCCTCATAGTTGCGACGGACAAACTTGGCAAACGCGCTATTGGCTTCCACCTTCTGCATTCGCAGCATTTCGTCCATCTGCGTGTCGGCATTTGAGAGCGTCAGTTCCCAGCGCACAAGGGTACTGTAAAGCTCATACCAGTCTTCGATGGTCTGTGCCGAATTGATCATCTGCCCGATGCGCATGAATTCCTGGCGATAATCACCGGTGACTTTCTCGGCAATGAGTTCGTCACTGTGCAGGTTCTTCTTGATGGAGGAGAGAATCTGCATAGGGTTCACCGGCTTGATCAGGTAGTCGGCAATCTCGCCGCCGATGGCCTGATTCATGATATTTTCCTCCTCGCTCTTGGTAATCATGATGACGGGGACGTTGGGCTGCATGATCTTGATGCGCTGCAATGCTTCCAGACCACTGATGCCCGGCATATTCTCGTCCAGGATAATGAGGTTGAAAATCTGGTTGCTCAAAGCATCGATGGCGTCACGGCCGTTAGTAACCGTTTCCACCTCATAGCCCTTGTTCTGCAGGAAGAGGATGTGCGGCTTTAACAGGTCGATTTCGTCGTCGGCCCACAATATTCTTTCTTTGCTCATCTGGTTTGCTTAAACGTTATAGTGTTGTTAATCATTATTCCGCTTGGGTCGCACCGAACGGCCCTGATTATTGGCAGGCTGTGCGGCATTGGTGCCATCGGGCGCTTTATCTCCGTCGGTGGCCTGAGTGCCATCTGTTGTCGGAGTCGCAGCTGGAGCTGCTGCTCCTGAGGCTGGGGTGGCTCCAGGCTTTTGAGTGTCATCTGACTGATTTGACGACTGGCCGGACGTGGGCTTGCCCTTAGGCTTGGACTGCTGTTGCCTGCGCTCATCGGCTTTCGCCTTGCGCTCTTGCTCGCGGTCCTTTTGTCGCTGTTTGCGTTCCTGCTCACGGGCTTTGGCCTGTTCCTTGCGTTCCTTAGCCTTTTCCTTGCGTTCGCGTTCTCGCTCCTTAGCCTTTTCCTTGCGCTCTTTCTCGCGCTGCTTAGCCTGCTCCTTGCGAGCCTTCACTTTATCCTTGCGGGCCTGTTCCTTGGCCTTCTTGGCATCCTTCTTGGCCTGTTCGGCAGCCTTGTATGCAGCCTTTGCCGAGTCTTCACGCCACTTGTAGCGGAAGTCGCGTTCCTTCTCTTTTTCACGCTCGGCTTGCTCGATGGAGTCTTGTTCGGCTATCTCGGCGATGCGTGCCAGCTTGCGCTCGTGCTTTTGTACCTTCTTGATGCTGTCATCAATTTCCTTTTGACGCTTCTTGTCGGCTTTTTCACGAGCCTTGGCCTCACGCTCCAGCCTCTTGAGTTGCTCTTCCTCCATGCGTTCCTGAGCCTTGCGCTCCTTCTCGCTCATGGTGGTTGTCTCAGTGCGTGAAACAGTTGACCTGTTCCTGTAATCATCGGCCTTAATCTGCGTGCGCTCAGCCTCCTGGCGTGCACGTTCCTCGGCCTCAAGACGGGCCTGTTCCTCGGCAAGTGCTTCGAGTCGAGCCTGCTCTTCGGCCTCCTCACGTGCCTTTTCTTCGGCATCCCTCTTGGCGAGTTCGGCGGCTTCACGCTCCATCTGCTCATTCTCGATGCGCAGGCGCTCACGTTCCTCGGCTCGAGCCTTCTCAGCCTCTTCCATGGCCTTCTTTTCGGCCTCGTCAAGTTCTTTCTTTTCGAGGTCACTGTGCTCCTTGTCGTTCTTCTCCTCCAGGTAGTTGAAGTAGTCCTCAAAGGTGCGGCCTTCGGTCAGCAGCAGGTTGAAGTTATCGGCACTGATGATGACATAGTGTACCTGACGAGGAATGGTGATGCTCTGGTCCTTCTCGAACAATGAGCGGTAATGTTTCGCCTCGTTGAAGTTATCCAGTCCTTTTACCACAAGCAGGCCCAGAGTGCCGAAGTTCATCTGCTCAATGTCATAGTCCTTCACCTTGAAGGCATTGAAATTGTGCCTTGCCACCTCAAAGAGGAGCATGTTGCCGTTGATGCTGTCAAGCGGATACAACAGGATGAACACCTGTGGCTTGTCGTTGTCCTCGGCAAAAGGAGTAAAGGTGCGCTCCAATGCCTGCGGCGTGGTGTCGTTGCTCAAACGGGTGGTCCACAACATGCCTCGAAGGTTGCTACCACCGCCTTCCAGGCGTCGTCCCTGGTTGAGCTGCTTGACAATCTCGGATGCCGTGGGTGTGATATCGGTCTGGGGATAACGCTGCAGCATGTCCTTGAGCGTTTCCTTGAATTTATCGTAGTCCTTCTCGGTCAGGTAAGTCAATGCGTCGATGAACATGAACTTGGGCATGATCTTTGACAGCGGATACTTGCGCATCATCTCAGCATAGGCTTCATGAACGCTTGCATGGTTGTTGGACAGATAATTGGCATAGGCCTCTTCATACATCCGCTCCTGGTCACGGTTCATGTTCTTGAGGTTCTCTAGATAGTTGGGATCCTGCATCGCCATACCATACTTGGAATCGGCAAATTGGGTGAGGATGCTGTCACGATAGGGCTCGGCGTCGGCTATCTGTCCGTTGCGCATGTACATCATGTACATATTATAATACACATCAAGCCTGTAGGTATTATCGGGATAACGCTCCAACAACTGGTTGAACTCATAGGCCGAGGCATTGTAATCCTCCATCTTGTCCTTGAGAATAATGCCCATGTTGTACAGGCCTTCCTGTATGATTTCATGTGACGACTGGATTTCCTCCTCAGTCTTCGGAATCTGCTTGAGATAGTATTCCTCAAAGTGAGGGTCCTCGGCACGTTTCAAGGCCTCGACATCGACCTTGACCGTATCACCGTTTTCATCGATGACCACGCTGTCGGCTAGGGCAAGCAGGGCACTGTCGGCTTCCTCATCATTGAATGAGAATGTGCTCTTGTTGCGACGGCGCCAGTTGTCCTCCAACTTACGGCTTCCCCACTGTTTTTGGAACTGCGTCTTACCGGCGTTCTTGGTAGCTGTATTGTAGAAGTACCATGAATTGTCGGTGTTCATGGTGTAGGTCGACGGTGTGTTGCCTCTTTCCTGGATGGCACTGCCCTTGGCGTTCTGCTGGGCAAGGTATTCCTCACGGGCAGCATTCTCGGCCTCTTCTTTTTCTTTCTTCTTGAGTTCCTCAATGATCTTGGCAATCACGGCCTTCTGCTCCTCGGGAGTCATTTTGGAAAGTTTGAGCAAGGAGTCCTGCAAGGTTACGTTCTGTGAATACACGGCCAATTCGTCGAGGACATCACTGCGTTTCTTGAGCAGCTGATAGTTAGGATAGTCTTCATTGACCAGAGGAATGGCCTCGGCATAACACGGCTGGGCGTCATCATACTGGCGCTGTGCAAAGTATATGCCGCCAAGCGTCAACTGGCTGATGGCTTTATCAACGCCGTTGCGTGTACTTTTCTCGGCTGCAAGCTTATAGTTCTCGATGGCATGAATGGTATCGCCATGCGACAAATACAGGTTGCCGATAGCATAATATATCTGGTCCAGATAATCCTTGTTGCGGTCATAGCGTGTCATGCGTTTCAACGCCTTGACCTCGCTGGCAATGCTCGTGCCCTCATAGACGGCACTCTGCTTGATGCGGGCGTTGAACTTGGTGCGATAGGTTGAACTGCTGCCGCTACCGGCCTGCTTGTAGGCAAGATAGGCATTGTGCTTGTCACCCACCTCCTCATAGAGCTGTCCCAACAAGAAGTTCATGCGCGACTTTTCGCTGCCCTTAAAGCCCTTGACGGCCTTTTCCAGATAGGGAATGGCCTCTTCGGCCATCTGCGCTTTGACGTAGTAGTCGGCAAAAGCAGCATTGGCAAGTGCCAAAACATGCTTGTTGGTTATTTCGTCAAGGTGAACGTGAGCCAGCACATTGTCGGCCTCGGTGGGCCAACCCAAAGCGCAATAACACAATGCCTCACGCACCTGGCACTCCTGCACCAGATCTTTTTTCCATGTAAAGTGGCGGGCGATATAACGGAACGTGGCGGCGGCATCCAGGAAATCACCTTTCATGTACTGGGCCTTGGCCATCATGTACCACGCGTTGTGCAGGAAGGGATTGTACTCGTCGCGGGCTAGCCACTCCTGATATTTCGCATCACGGTTCTTGCCGCTCTTGCGTTTGGGTTTCTTTTTGATAGAGTGCTGTGCAATGGCTTTCTCCATCTTTTCGATGGTTCGGTCAAAACTGCCTGACGGCTGCGGCGCCTTGGAGTTGGAGCGTGCCTCGGCAGGATGCATGAACAGGCGCTGCGAGTAGTCGTCTTCATAGCCATCCATCATGACCTTGAGCTGCTCGTCATAGTTGGTCTTGCCGTGAAAATAGACATTATACTTGGTCGTGAACGACTGCCAAAAACGCGAACGCGCGGTGTTGGTCTTGTTGCTGCACGCGGCGAGCAAGACCAGCATCGCTAAAATCATAAACGGTATGAGACGTCGTGTCCTGTTCAAGTTCCGTCGATTTTTAGTTTTGTTTCTTATTAAACGAGCCTATCGCATTTTTATTGCCCTTGATGAGGGTTACTGCGATATTCGGCAACCAACTGCATGAACTCATCGCGTATGGCGGCAGGCATCGTCAGCCCACGGTGCTTGACGCTTTGCCCCCACCCCATCAAGTCGCTGGGGCGCAAGGTGTAGAGCACATCGCGCCACTGGTCCACCTCGTCGGGCGAGTAAGCATCGTCGGCGCGGCCGGCAAACAAGTCCAGTTCCTCGTCGTCATAGTAGGTCACCTTGGTATCGCATTGCCCTGCCAGCAACTGCTCGGAAGGGCAGATGGGCCTCAAGCCGCAGCCCTCGTCGGCACAGCCGCTTGCCATAGGCTCATCATCGGCATCAGTCGCTGATGAGTCATTCTCTTGGGCCCTCTCTTTGTGATAGAACAGGCGGTCGATGAGCCACACGATGGCGCCTCCTGCGACCAGAATCATCAACAGTATTATTGTCGGTTTCATCTCTTCTCTTGTTTTAGCGTTTCAAGGGCGCTGAACTTTTGACGCTTGCGGTTGTCAGCAACAGTGGATAGGAGGATTACTTTTTATCGGCAAAATAGGAACGCATCAGTTTCTTGACACGTGGGCTCAATGCAATGATTGTGACCATGGTACACAACGCCATGAGTGCAAAGGCGAGGTCCATGATGCTGACCATGAGCTTGAGCGGAATCATTGCAGCCACAATGATCATCGCCAGATAATAGTAGTTGTACCACTTGACGTTGTGAGCCCCAAAGAGGTAGTTGGTACACTTTTGCCCATAATAGCTATAGGAGAACATCGTCGAGAAGGCAAAGAAGAAGACAATCACCATCAGCAGCAGGTGGCCGATTCCGGGCAGCAACTGGCCCCAGGCACCCAATGCGACATACAGGCCCTTGGGGTCGGTCAGGCCAACGTAATTGCCGGCAATGAGAATGGGAATAGAGGTCAAGGTACACACCAGTCCCGAGTCGATGGCAGGGCCGAGCATGGCGATGAGGCCCTCGCGAATGGGGTCGGTGTTCTTGCTGGCACCGTGCATCATCGATGCTGTACCCACACCAGCCTCGTTGACAAAGGCTGCGCGCCGTGCGCCTGTCAACGCAACGAAAGCAAAGGCGCCGAAGCCGGCCTTCATGCTGAATGCGCCTTCAAAAATCTGGCCGAACACACCGGGAATTTCCTTGTAGTTCATCGCCATGATGATGATGACAAAGATGAGGTAGAGAACGACCATCACCGGCACAATGCGCGAGGCAAACAAGGCAATGCGCTTGATGCCTCCCAGAATCACGGCACCCACGATAGCGACCATCACAACGCCCATGATGAAGCGCAGCAACAGCGTGTTCTCAATGCCCATGGGCGTGGTGAACACGGTAGTCACCGACTCTACCAACTGGTTGGCCTGCATGAAACACAACGTGCCCACGAGTCCAAATACCGAGAATGCGACGGCCATGGGTTTCCACTTCTCGCCCAGACCTTTGGTGATGATATACATGGGACCGCCCTGCACCTCGCCGGCGCTGTCTTTGCCTTTATACATGATCGACAACGTGCCCTCAAAGAACTTGGTGGACATGCCCACCAGAGCACTTACCCACATCCAGAAAATCGTTCCAGGGCCTCCAATCGACAAAGCGATGGCGACACCTGCAATGTTGCCCATGCCCACTGTCGCTGCAATAGCACTCAACAGCGCCTGCACCGAGCTGATTTGTCCCGACTGCTTGCCCTGATCGGTAGCCTGCTTGTCACGCAGGGCACGCATTGCCCACGGCAACCGCCTGATGGACACAGCCCCCGAATACAAAAACAAAAACAAGCCTCCGCCAATCAGGAGAAAAAAGTAAGGATATCCGCAGATGGCATCACTGACACCCACAACCCAATCACTCAAAACAGTGAGCACGTTTTCCATAATCTTCGATAATTATATGATTAGAATAAATCGCCCAAAGGTACAACTATTTTCCCGAAGTGACGCGATTGGTTCCACATTTTTAAGACACGATTACCTATAAACCAAAAGCGAGGCTGCTCATGCAGTCTCGCCTTCAGCGCTTCTTCTTGGACTTGAACCAAGGACCCCCTGATTAACAGTCAGATGCTCTAACCAACTGAGCTAAAGAAGCAATCCTCTAAAATATCTATACATTATGGTGAATGCGCTTCTTCTTGGACTTGAACCAAGGACCCCCTGATTAACAGTCAGATGCTCTAACCAACTGAGCTAAAGAAGCCTTTTCAACACCCTTGCGGCAAACCCTGCCGAAAAATGCGGTGCAAAGTTACTGCCAATATTTGAACTGTGCAATAAAAAAATGAAAAAACTTGAAAATTTTCATCGCTTTGCTGATTTTTCGGGTGTAAAAACAAGCCGAATTCATGGAATAATAGTATTTTTGGCCCCTAAATAAAACTAGAAAGAATGAAAAAGACGCTCAAATATCTCGCATGGGCTTTTATCGTGGCTGCCATCGCTGCTCCCGTAGCCCTTGCCGACGACGAAAAGGCAGTGAACGACGATGCAGCTGTGGCCCGCAGTCTGGACATTTTCAACGCCCTCTACAAGGAGTTGAACACCTTCTATGTCGATACGATTGATGCCCAAAAGAGCATTGAGAACGCCATTAACGCGATGCTCGATGACATTGACCCCTATACCGAGTACATTCCCGCCAAAGAGGCCGACGAGTTCATGACCATCAGCACCGGCGAGTATGGCGGCATCGGCAGCTACCTGATGGAACGCACCATCGACGGCAAGAAGGGCGTCTATATCAGTGGTCCCTACGAGGGCAGCCCTGCGGCACGAGCCGGACTGCGCTCTGGCGACCGCATCATCATGATCGATGGCGACAGCACTGCCGGTTGGGCCAGCGACCAGGTGAGCAAACGGCTCAAGGGCCAGGCCAACACCCACTTGACAGTGACCGTTGTGCGCCCCTATGACGAGGACAGCATCAAGACCTTCAGCTTCAACCGCGAGACCATCAGCGTCAACCCCGTGCCCTACTACGGCGTGACACGCGGCAATATCGGTTACATCGACCTGACTACCTTCAACGAGAAGTCGGCCCAGCAGGTACGCAACGCCCTGATCGAACTCAAGAAGGACCCCAGAGTCAAGAACATCGTGCTCGATCTGCGCAGCAATGGCGGCGGCATTGTCGAGGGCGCCATTCAGATAGTCGGCTGTTTTGTCCCCAAAGGAACCCAAGTGCTGCAGATGCGCGGCCGCGACAAAATCAGTGAACGCACCTACAAGACCACCGTCGATCCCGTTGACACCGAGATTCCCTTGGCGGTTCTCATCGACGGCGGGTCGGCATCAGCCAGCGAAATCACTGCAGGCGCCCTGCAGGACCTGGACCGCGCCGTCATCATCGGCACGCGCTCATTTGGCAAGGGCCTTGTTCAGTCAACCCGTTCACTGCCCTATGACGGCATGCTCAAGGTCACCATTGCCAAGTACTATATTCCCAGCGGACGACTCATTCAGGAGGTGGACTACGGCAACCGCAATACCGACGGCACCTTCAAGAAGACCACTGCTGCCGACAGCACGGCCCAAATCTACCACACAGCCCACGGACGCGAGGTGCTGGGCGGTGGAGGCATCACACCCGACATCAAGATTGAACCGCGCGAGTTGAAGCGCATCGTCTATAACATCATGCGCGACCATTGGGACTTTGACTTCGCCACCAAATATGTCGCCGAGCACGGCCAGGACATTCCCAGCCCTGCCGACTTCCAGGTGACCGACGAGATTTTCAACGAGTTCAAGGCATCTATCGACCCGGCCAAGTTTGAGTATGACAAAGTGTGCGAGCAGCAACTGGCCGCCCTGCGCAAGACAGCAACCACCGAGGGCTACATGAACGACTCGACCACAGCGGCATTCGACCGTCTCGAGGAACTGCTCAAGCACGACCTCGACCATGACCTCGACCTTCACCGTCGCGACATCTCTACCCTGCTCTCGCAGGAAATCATGGACCGATGCTACTACCAGCGCGGCCAGGTCGAGAACGCCCTCAAGGACGACGACACCCTCGACAAAGCAAAGGAGATGTTCGACAAGCCTGGTGAGTACGCCCGCATCCTCAACCTCCCCACCAAGAAAGGGAAAAAGACAACCAAAAAGAAATAATTTGTCTTAACCTAAACAATCAACCGAACGACCATTTAATAAAACCACAATACGCATAATGGATGCAAATTATTGACGATCAGTAGTTTGCATTCATTGTTTTTTTTATAGCAACGCTCCAAAACCTATCTTTTAGAGGGTTACGGAGCAGTATTAATATGTATTGAGGTGAAAAAATACTGCTTTTTTTATGAATGTTGCAACTTTTTGCGGTTTAGCGCGCGTCTATAGGGTGAATGTGGCCATTGAATGGCCATTATCAAGATTTAGAACTATTCACCTGTTAGATACATCATCATGAAGAAAAGAACATTTTTCACATTAGTGACGGCCATGGCGCTGATGACAGCGACAGCCAGCACTTTTACAGGCAAAGTGGTTGACGAAACGGGTCAGCCCACCTCCTTTGCCAACGTTGTGTTGCTTGACGCCAGCGACAGCGCGTTTGTCGCAGGGACTACCACCGACGATTACGGCCTTTTTACCCTTGAAGGCGCTACAGCTAAACCCATTATCAAGATATCCTATCTGGGTTACAAGACCAAATTCATTGATCACGTTCAAACCGACTTGGGTACTATCATGCTGGAACCTGAGGAAACCATGCTGGGCGAGGTTGTTGTCAAGGGCCAGCGCCCAACATTTAAGTTGACGACCGAGGGCCTCAAGACCGAGGTCGAGAACACCCTGTTGAGCAAGGTGGGCTCCGCCAAGGCCGTGCTCGAGAACCTGCCGGGCGTGCAGCGCAAGAAGGACGGTCTAGAGGTCTTCGGCAAGGGCACGCCGCTCATCTATATCAACGGCCGCAAACTACAAAACCAAACCGAACTGGACCAAATTAGCAGTGAGGACATCCAGAGCGTGGAGCTGATTACCAGCCCCGGGGCGAAGTATGACGCAACGGTCGAGTCGGTCATCCTCATCAAGACCAAGCGGCCCCAGGGCGAGGGCTTCAGTTTCAATACCCAGGCCAGTTACTACGTGGGCAAGGGTCCCGACCTGGCGCTGGGCCTGAACTGGAACTATCGCCACAAGGGGCTGGACGTGTTTGGCAGCGTGTGGTACAACGATAATCGGAACATCGAGAACGATGACTTTACCTTTGACGTGCAGGCCGACACCGTGTGGCGCATGAATGAGCATTCCGACATCAAGAGCCACTTTAACTCGATTTACACCTCGGCGGGCGTGAACTACATCTTCAACGACCGGCACTCGATGGGATGTAGGTATGACACCAAGGCCTATTTCCTGCAGCGCACTCGCGGCACCTTCATAGCCGACGTGATGGCCAATGGCGCTTTCTATGACCACCTCGAGAATGGTATCCACATGAATACCAAGTCCAACATGCCCCACACCCTCAATGCCTACTACAATGGCCGTGTGGGAAACACCTCAATCGACTTCAACACCGATTACGTCTTCTACAAGGACCGCAAGAGCCAGTTCAATGACGAGGTGAGCCAGCAGTGGGAAAGCCGCACGGTGACCAGCACAAGCATCGTGCGCGACCAGTTGTGGGCGGCCAAACTCGTCCTGTCGTGGTCGCTCTGGGGAGGCAACCTGCAAGTGGGCAGTGAGTATGACAACACGCGCCGCAACGACGACTATATCAACCCCGAGCAGGTCGTCCCCACGTCCTACACCGAGCAGAAAGAGCGCAACTACATCTTCTTTGCCGAGTATGCCCATCCACTACCCTTCGGCCAGTTGAAGGCGGGACTGCGCAACGAGAACGTCTCCAGCGACTACTACAGCCAGGGCGTGCGCATGGCCGAGCAGAGCCGCAACTACCACCACTTCTTCCCCAGCGTGGGGCTCACGGCGCGGTCTGGCAATGTGCAACTCATGCTCAACTATGGGATGAAGATCAAGCGCCCCAACTACTGGCAACTGCGTGGCAGCGTCACCTATGCCAACCGCTTCACTTGGGACAGCGGCAACCCCCTGCTCAAGCCCACCATCAACAACGAAGTGTCGCTTATGGCGATGTACAAGTGGGTGAATCTGATGGTGGGCTACAAGCATGACCGCGACGTGATCGTCAATGTAGCGCATGAGATTCCCGGCAGCGAGGCCACCACGCTGATGAGCAATGAGAATGTGGATCATGAGGATGCCATGCGCGTGATGCTCACGCTCTCGCCTCGATGGGACTTCTATCAGCCGTCACTCACCTTGGGCATGATCAAGGATTGGATCATGATTCCTTCACCCATTGGCTTCATCTCACCCAAGAGCCCCATCTACCTCGTGCAGTTCAACAACAATTTCCAGATTCTGCAGAGCCTGACGGCCAATGTCAATTTTGATTTCACGAGTCGTGGCGACATGCAGAACGTCACCCTTACCAAGCCCAACTATCTGCTGAGCATGGGAGCCACCAAGACATTCTTGAAAGACCGCCTGTCCGTCAGTATAACTGGTTACAACCTACTCAATGCCCAAGAAAACGTTAAGTTGCAGTACGGCTTGCGCACCATGCGGCAAAGCCAGCACCGTGACACTCGCGAGGTAGAGTTCACAGTGCGCTACAAGTTCAATGCAGCCCAGAGCAAGTACAAGGGCACTGGTGCCGGCACCAGCGAAAAGGAAAGATTTTAGGAGTTAATCATTCACCTGTTTCATTTTTCGCTCACATCATGTTGTGCCCTCGCGCTCCACTAAGCATGATGTGAGTTTTTTTTCATACCTTTGCACATGTTACAGGGCCTTTGCCCCTAATAGGTTTTTTAATTGAACTGTCAAGTAATTCCAGGGAAAGACATACAATAGAAACAACAGCAATAAACCTTAACTCGCCAGTGCCATTTTCTTGCATTGGCGAGTTCTACTTTTGCTCCCAAATCACAATCCAATAAATACTACACTATCATGAAAATTTTCCATTACCGTAAAACAGACTTCACCGATAATCCCTGGCAAGACTGTTTAATCACGGGTGACACTCAACTTGATGCATACAAGTCAAGAGCCATCATCACCATCAAGGGGCAAAACGTTCTCAGACAGCATTCCAGCACCTACATCACTGGACGCGAAACCTGCCTCGCACACCACTTTGCAAAGATGCTTGCCGCCGCTGTGCTCAGTGGCGGTTATAATCATGCTTCAGGAATGTCGGTCAACTTGCCACAGTCAAGCCAGTCACGAGTGCTCTGGATCGATACCGTCCGGGGGTTGCACTCTTGTGCCGACTTCTTCAACGAGATGTTATCCAAATTTGATACTGGCCATAAACGTTTTTCGATGTTATGCCTTGACCAACTCGGCAATTTCAGGTACGACTTCTATGCTGTATTAGGCCAAATCGAACAAGCGATTGAATCAACCAAGCCGTCACTCATTGTCATCGATGACATTGACCACCTCATGCCCTATTGTGGGATTAATGTCGCCGACGCGTTCACCCATGTCATTCGCGATGCGCTCAACCACTCTGAAGCGGCATGCCTCTTCATCGGCTACAACCACCTCGGCAAGAGAGCTTCCACAACAGGCAACCTTGGCAAATTCCTATTCACTACAGCCGATAGTATCTTCAGTGTCACCACACAACAAGGCATTTCCAAGGTAAGGCTTGTCAAGAGTTTCAGCATCGAATCCAATCGTGATGCCGAGTTCCTTTTTTCCGTGGAAGACGACAATCTGCCGCATGAGGTCATCAAGACTATGGCAGAACCCGTCGATTGCAACATCATGAAGCATAACACCCTCCGCGACATCATCGGCGATGTCATCGAGCCAGGGCAACACATCTCCCCCGATGAACTCTTCAACAAACTCAATGAACGCCGTCTGCAACTCAACCGTTTCAACCGCACCCGGGCACTCATTGCCCAGGCAGCTCAACTCGGCATCATCCACAAAGTACCCGACTCCAACGACTACACCTTACCAACAGCCAAGTTCCAGCCAAGTTCCCCGTGCCGCGACACCGTCGCGGCACCTCAAGAAGTCTTCTAGGCCGGTTCACCGTGCCGTGGCACTGCCACGGCCCCAAGTCCAAAAGAGAGCGATAGCAGCCAGGTCACCGTTAACAATTCTTTAACACTTCCGCCCCACCCCTCTGCTAACAAGTTGTCCAGTATTACGGGTTGCCAACCCGTAAAAGTCACCCCAGCTACATTCCCATGATTCCACACAGCCATCCGTCAGGCGCGTCCCCACCAGTCATCCATTGACATGAAATAATTCACCACAGTAGACAATTGTCCGTTGTACAACTGTCTACAGTCCACTAATACACCTTACCAACAGCCAAGTTCCAATCAGGTCCCCCGTGCCCCAATATCGTTGCGGACCCTCAAGAAGTCTTCCAGGCCAGTTCACCGTGCCGTGGCACTGCCACGGCCCCAAGTCCAAAAGAGAGCGATAGCAGCCAGGTCACCGTTAACAATTCTTTAACACTTCCGCCCCACCCCTCTGCTAACAAGTTGTCCAGTATTACGGGTTGCCAACCCGTAAAGAAATCCCTCCATCCAGCTAACGGGCCGTCCAGTATTACGGGTTGCCAACCCGTAAAAGTCACCCCAGCTACATTCCCATGATTCCACACAGCCATCCGTC
>JAEEGI010000534.1_pt1 | contig 112287 bp, 91 predicted proteins | sample 8958751 | NCBI WGS metagenome assembly JAEEGI01 (sample SAMN16246545, study PRJNA631951) | gut metagenome | biome: gut microbiome; feature: rumen; material: KS-attached | host: Bos | place: Iran: Karaj | collected 2018-10
GAACATAATTCAAGATCTAAGCTTGCATATAATACTTATATTCCAATGACAGAGCTTCTTGCCCTTGTTTTCAATCTTCCTCAGCTTAAGGTAAGTGAACAGCGCACTGAGTTTATTGCAAATCAGGCTTATATAAACAATGTAAACCCTGTACTCGATGTTGTTTCCATGATGACCGGTGTTGACCAGCTTAAGGTTGGAATTATAAACAGAGCCACAGCTATTTCCAAGAAGAATGAAGAAAAAACAACGATTGAAGGCACAATGATTTGTCTTGGTGCAAATACAGGTTATATTGATGCACTCGTCGGCGGCAGTAAATACGATCAGGAAAATCAGTTCATTCGTGCTACACAGGCAAAGGTACAGCCAGGTTCTACTTTCAAGCCGCTTTATTATTCAGCCGCAATCGATTCGCAGAAGTTTACGCCTACAACTCAGATTTCCGATACACCAGTTGTTTTCCATACAGCTGACGGTAAACCATATATTCCGCAAAACTTCCGTGGTGAATGGGTTGGAAATGTTTCTCTCTATTATGCACTTATCCACTCCATGAACGTTCCTTCCCTTAAAGTTCTTGACGGAATCGGCTTTGATGCAGCAATTTCACGCGCTGTTGCCTTACTTGGTATTTCCGAAAGCGAGCTTCCTTCACGTGCTTTTGTACCGGGCTACCCTATAGGTCTTGGTGTATGTTCGGTTCGCCCGATAGAAATGGCAAGAGCTTATGCAATTTTTGCTAACGGTGGAAAAGAAGTTACACCAATGGCAATCCGTACCGTTGAAGATAAAAACGGAAACGTAATATTAAATCCTGAGCAGGATATCCGAAAGGAACAGGCTGCTAAAGGAGACATGATTCAGGTTATTTCTCCACAAAATGCCTTTGTAATGACAAAGCTTCTTGAACAGACTGTAAACAACGGCGGTACACTTGCAGGTCAGTCATGGAAGTTTGATTATAAAACAGCTGCAGGAAAACGCTATTCAATGCCTGCTGCCGGTAAAACAGGTACAACGCAGAACTGGGCCGATGCCTGGACCTGCGGTTTTACACCATACTACGCCGCTGCCTTCTGGTTCGGCTTTGATAAACCTGGACAGTCACTCGGTCTTAACATTACAGGTTCAACACTTGCCGGTTTTGCCTGGGGTGATTTCTTCCGCGAAATCCATATGGACCTTCCGCCAAAAGAGTTCCCGCAGCCACTTACAGGTGTAATTAAAGCTACTGTCTGTTACGACAGTGGCCAGATTCTTACCGACAATTGTGAAAAGCGCACAACACAGTGGTTCCTTGAAGGCACGCAGCCAACAGAAATCTGTTCAATTCATTCAAGCCAGTCTAACTCAATTATTGGAATTGCACGTCTTGAACGAGAAATGAACCGATCCGGCCAGCGCTGGACAGTCGACTTTGACAGCTCACCACTCAAACTTGACCTTGATTTCTTATCAGGTAAAAAAACTAATTCTCACTCCGATAATTATAATGATTATGATTCAGACCTTGAATCAGATGATGATAATAGTTATATTTCTACTGGAAAAGATTACGATTATAACTATCTGTTTGAATAATTGTTTTTATACTATCACAAATTAAAAAGGAGGCTTCGCTATGCTGGTACCAATTTCCCAGATTAAAATCAAAAGACGCGTACGCAAAGATTTAGGCAATCTTGATGATTTAAAAGACAGCCTCCGCACTTATGGTTTATTAAATCCAATTACAATCAACAGTAAATATGAACTCATAGCCGGTGAGCGAAGACTAACAGCTGCAAAAGAGATAGGCTGGACTAACATCAATGCAAACATAATCGACAATCTCTCTGAGCTTGAACAGCTTGAAATGGAAATAGAAGAAAATAACCAGCGCAAAGAGTTTACCGAAGCCGAACTTCTGGAAGGCTACAGACGACTTGAAAAGCTTCGTAACCCGGGCTTATTTTACAGAATATACCTCTGGTTCAAAAAAATTATAAACAAGTTCTTAAGTCTTTTTGAACCGAAGAAATAATCAACTTTTATTGAAAACACTTCGTTAGAAAATCAACAACCTTCTTCCCTTCTTCTTTGAGCTTCCAGGGAGCGTTTATTACAAGCATTCCACTGCCATACAATCTGTAAGATTCCTTTGCATTTACACAAAGCTGAAGGTTTACGATTTCTGTATTTTCATTCACTGAGTGTGCGGCCTGAGTAATTGAACCAAGCATTTTTTCAATTTCTTTTTCACGGTGTTCAAGGAGCGGATACCATAAAAGGATTATTCCATTGCTCCATTTTTTATGAACTTTAATTATTGATTCTGCCGCATCAATGTAATCCTGTGATTCTTCATAACTTGGATCTATAAGTACACCACCACGTTTTGTTGCAGGCGGTGTCGTGGCATTTATCATTTCCCAGCCATCGCGTTTATGAATCTGAATTGCAGGATAATGTTTGTCACCACCCAGATTATGTGCACCCGCCTCACCATTATGTCCCATATTCTCACGTAGATTTTCGATCTCCTGAGGATGAAGCTCCGAAAGCACAAGCACATCATTCTGCCTCATAAACGAGCGTTCTATTTCAGGAGATCCCGGGTAAAAGCCTTTATCTGTGTACTGTTTTACAAAATTAAGATAATCATTCATTTCTGCAGGAACTGCATTACTTTCCGCCTCCCCAGCCTTAATCAACCGCATTATCCCAATTTCTGCCTCGCTTGTTTTAAGGCTTCTCGAATCGGTCAAATCATAAAGACCGCTCCCTGAATGTGTATCAAAGAAAGTATAAGGCTTATCTTTTTTATTCAGGGAGCTTAGCACAAAAGTGAGTACGTAATGTTTTAGAATATCCGCATGATTTCCCGCGTGATATACATGCTGGTATGAAAGCATCTTTTCTCCGTAATAATATAATTATTCTGTCTGGAAAACAAGCTTTCCATTCACACAGGAAATCTTAATTGTCTTGCCGTCCAGCACCTTACCAGAAAGCAGCTCTCTTGCCAGAGGATTTTCAACATAAGTCTGAATAGCCCTCTTAACAGGTCTAGCACCCATTGTCGGATCATAACCAACATCACAAAGGAAATCCATTGCCTGTTTGTCAAAGCTCAAAGAAATCTTCCTGTCGCAAAGCCTGTCTTTTAATCTCTGCAGCTGAATCTCTATAATAGAGCTTATCTGTTCTTTTCCAAGCTGACGGAACATTACAATTTCGTCAATACGGTTCAAGAACTCAGGACGGAAAGTTCTTCGCAGCAGTTCGTTTATTTTGGACTTCAATTCGTCCTGGTCTCCGTTATTTTCAGCATAATCAAGAATCAAATCGCTTCCAAGATTGCTTGTCATAATGATGATTGTATTCTTAAAGTCAACAACCCGTCCCTGACCATCAGTAAGTCTTCCGTCATCAAGCACCTGTAACAGCACATTGAAAACATCAGGATGAGCTTTTTCAACTTCATCAAACAGAACAACACTGTAAGGTCTCCGTCTGACAGCCTCAGTAAGCTGGCCGCCTTCATCGTAACCAACGTATCCCGGAGGCGCACCAATAAGCCTTGTAACACTGAATTTTTCCATATACTCAGACATATCAATACGTGTAAGAGCCTTTTCATCATTAAAGAGGAAGTCGGCCAGCGTTTTAGCAAGCTCAGTTTTACCAACACCTGTCGGCCCGATAAACATAAAGCTTCCAAGTGGCTTGTTCGGATCATTCAGTCCGGAACGGTTTCTCCTTATTGCATCAGAAACAACCTGTACTGCCTGCTCCTGCCCTATTACACGTCTGTGCAGAACATTTTCAAGCTCAAGGTATTTCTGCTTTTCACCCGTCATCATCTTTGCAACAGGAATGCCTGTCCAGGAGCTTACAACCTTTGCAATATCTTCTTCGGTAACAGACTGTCTCAAAAGTGATTCAGTTTCTTTTTCACCATCCTTATTACCGGCAGCTTCCTTCTGTTGTTTTTCAAGTGATGGAATAATACTGTATTTAAGTTCGGCAGCTTTTTCCAGGTTTCCTTCGCGCTCATATTTTTCCTGCTCAAACCTTGCCTTCTCAAGCTGTTCCTTTACATTGCGTGATTTATCAATTGCATCCTTTTCGTTCATCCACTGGAGCTTCATTGCATCGCGTTTAGAAGTCAGCTCAGAAAGATCTGCTTCAAGCTTTTTAAGCCGCTCTTTGGAAGCCTCATCTGTTTCCTTAGAAAGAGACTGTCGTTCAATCTGCAGCTGTAAAATCTTTCTCTCTACTTGATCAAGCTCTACCGGCTGACTTTCAATTTCCATTTTTAAACGGCTGGCTGCTTCATCAACAAGGTCAATTGCCTTATCCGGTAAGAATCGTGAAGTAATATATCTGTTGGAAAGAGATGCTGCAGCAACAAGGGCTTCATCTTCAATTCTTACACCATGATGAATCTCGTACTTATCACGCAAGCCTCGGAGGATTGCAATTGTATCTTCAACAGAAGGCTCTGCACAATAAACTTGCTGAAAACGTCTTTCAAGTGCAGCATCTTTTTCTATGTATTTGCGGTATTCGTCAAGGGTTGTTGCACCAATTGCCCTAAGCTCACCACGAGCAAGTGCCGGTTTAAGAAGATTAGATGCATCCATTCCGCCTTCAACTGAACCAGCGCCAACAAGTGTATGAAGCTCATCAATAAAAAGAATTATCTGTCCGTCCGATTTCTGAACTTCACCAATAAGTGCCTTAAGTCTTTCCTCAAACTCACCACGGTATTTTGCACCAGCAACAAGGGCACCAAGATCCAAAGCAAGCACTCGTTTATTCTTTAAGCTTTCCGGAACATCGCCCGACGCAATTCTTCTTGCAAGCCCTTCTACAATTGCAGTTTTACCAACACCCGGTTCACCAATAATTACCGGATTGTTTTTAGTTCTTCGGCACAAAACCTGCATTACACGCCTTATTTCTTCATCTCGGCCGATTACGGGGTCAATTTTATCCTGACGTGCAAGAGAAGTTAAATCACGGCAATATTTTTCAAGAGTTCTTACTTTGCTTTCCGGGTCCTGAGAATCTACAGTCTGATTGCCTCTTACGGCTTTGAGTGATTCAAGAATCTTTTCACGGGTTATACCATAACTTCGCAAAAGCTCACCGCAATTACCTTCTGAATCGGCCATTGAAAGAAGAATATGTTCTGTAGAAACAAACTGGTCATGAAGCGAATCCATTTCTTTTTCGGCTTTTACAAGAATGCGTTGCATTTCATTTGAAAAACTTACGTTAGGATTTCCGCTTACCCTTGGATATGATTCTACGGCTTTTTTCACTCTGTTCAGAAGCTCGTTTACAGGCACACCAATCCTTTCTACAATTGGAGCAACAAGACCATCCTGCTGTTCAAGCAGGGCCTGTAAAACGTGAACAGCTCCTATTTCAGGGGAATCATTTTTTATAGCGATTGAAGAAGCCTCCTGTATGGCTTCCTGTGATTTAATTGTAAACTTTTCTAATCCCATAATTTTGCCTCTCATTATTTAAAATAATAATATTTTTTGAAAAAGCAAAATGTTTTGTAAGAAAAGATTAAAAAGATTGTCGCATCAAGTGCGACAATGACAGTTATTAGATTTCGCCTTCTTCTGTGTGGCCAAACTCACAGACAGCTTTTGTTATATTGGCATATTCAATCTGTTCAAGAGTCTTCCGGCGGCGTCGGAACAGTTTTATTTCTCCTGTTCCTGTTCCACCATAAACAATATCCATTATTTTTCTGTTGCCTTCAGGCATTTCAAGCTTACGGTTGTTCAGCTCATTTATGCGGCAGTACAAATCTATGTCTATAACCCACTGTTTGCTGTTTATGCTTACCGACCAGTGGAGTTTATTTTCATTCAAGTCATCATTTTCCGGTGTCTGTACACAGCTCCAAACGGCAGTATAAGACCTTTTTGGAGAATCAGCGCAGAACACAACCTCGGAGCCTTCAAAGTTCCCCAGGAAAGAAACCTTTTTATTAAACTCACCCTGTACAGAAAAAGAAGAATCAAAAAGTGTTTTACCTGAAATAATTGAAGTTAGATTAAGTGATGAAATATGGAACCAGGTATCTGGCATTGTCTTTCCCCAGTATCTGTCCATATATCCAAATGATTTTCTTGAATCTACAATATATTCATCACCATTAAAATTGATGGTTCCAACAAACGCAGTTTTCATTCCAAACGGAAACCATCTGTCAGTTTTGTTTTCATAACCTGTAGAAAACTCACGGATTACTTCGTAGCTTAAGTTCCAGGTAACATATCCTTTATCGCACAAGTATTCAGGATGCTTCTGATATTCGTCTTCCGTGATGTTTATAAAACCTGTTATTTTATCTTCTGCAAACAGTTTATTTCCTACAAGCAGGGAAAATGGTTTTTGAGAAACCTTTACGCTTTTTATTGAATGATAGGAACAAACCTGTCTGGCATCTGCACCAAACTTTCCTACGCGTATTACAACATATGAAGGCTGAACTATTTTTTCAGACTGAAGATTCTGTGCAGAGCTTGTTCCTGCAAGTGCATACTGTAAATCATCTTCTGTGATTGTAACTCTTGGCTTAAAACCGAGAACCGGTTCTTCATAATTCAGATGAGAGTTCAGAAACTCAAGCTCAACAAAGAAGCTTGATTCCTTTCCGCTGACTTTATCTATTCCGGTAAAAAAGAAACGCCATATATTTATACCGATTTTTTTTCTGTTTGAAATAAAACCGTTTTTAGAATCTTTCAAAGTTTTGTTTGAAACTGCCATTATTATCAATAACCTTCTTTATAATTCTTCATTTAAACTTACGCACTGTTATTTTCGGCTTTTTATAAGATTTTTTTAGATATTTTTTATGACAGTTTTTTGTATTGTAATTCCATTAAAAAATTATTTTTCAGGAAAAAGTTTGTCTATTGATTTTGTAAGGTCTTTCTGTTCTTTAGGGAAATTAGCATTCAAGAACTCAAAACATTCTACGGCTGCTTTCTGAGCATGCTCATACCAGATGGAATAAAGTTCTGTATTGATATCTCCACCAGGAAAAGGAGCACCTTGTACATCTGAAACAAGGTCACGTAACATTTGAATACACTGCTTTGCTTTTCTATCCATAAGAACACTCCTTATAGTAATGTTTAGTAAATTATAAAGTAATTTTCAGAATATTTCCACCACAATCTACCGATTTATCGCAGAAAACCGAAGTTCTATACAGTTTTTGGGTATTTTTATAGAGTCTTTTGACAGCCTTATCAATATCTTCAGCATTTAATTCAAGAAGCATCTCTACTCTTTTCTGACGCAGATACGAAGGTGTTGCATAAAGCATATCTTCAAAGCTCTGGTGTCCCTTATCCTTCGGGCTCATAGGATAAATAAAATCTCCATAATAAGAAACAATCGTTTTTTCAATTTCTTCATCAGAAAAATTATTCTTTGTAACTTCTTTTAAGCATTCTTTGAATATTTCGGTTGTTTTATGAGGATTCGGGTCTCTGTAGGATGTCATAATAAAGGATTTTCCACTTGAATCAATGCGGCAATCTGCTCCATATGCACCGCCCATTGTACGAACCTTATCCCATAATATATGATTACTGAACCAGCTGCTGAAAACACTTTCAGACAAAGATTCTTTAGTAAAATAATCGGAGCATTTTGTTACAGCGGCCGCATATCCAGTTTGAGAAGCAACCTTCATCACCTGCGAACAGAAATCACCGGAAGCACTTTCCGCCTGTTTTACATAAGGGATTAAATCTTCAAGTTTTCGCGGGATTTTAGGCAGCAGCTTTGTAAGCTCAGCCTTTTTTGCAAACGCTTCAATGCACGGTAAGATTTTTTTCAGGGATTCTTCATCTGCCGTAATCTGAATAATTCCCCCTGATTTTCTGCATTCCTCATAAATGTATCTGTAGGTTTCAAGTATTTTTTTGCTTTCTTTTTTTGAATATGCCATGCAGGTTTCAAACTGGCTTAATCCTCCCATAATCTCCATTATAGTCTGGTAAGAATTTGTAAGGCAGCGTGCCCGTTTTACAGCTAAATTGCGCCCCGCAGAAACAAGCTCTGCCTTTTTTTCTGCTTTTAGCTGTCCCAGCAGCAGATTAAAATGCTTCTGATCATCAAAATCCATTTTAGTCAGTGCTTCACACATTATTTCAAGTGTTTCCGAAGCTTTTCCGGTTAAAGCCTTGCAGCTTACGCCAATCCAGTTTCTTCCTGTAAAATTATATTCTTTGTATTTTTTTTCAAACTCACGGCATACAGGAGCATCCGGAACCATTCCACCCTGCATACGCCCCATCATATCGCCCATAACACAGGCCATTTCCTGAGTACATAAATCCCAGCCTTTTCCAGCCCAGCCAAGATTTGTAAGTACATTCGATAAAAATGGAACATACTCATAATACTGTGGTTCAAGCCTGTCAAAAGGATAAAATACGTTCATATAGAAAATACCGTTTGTATCCTGTTTGCTTACAAAAACCGGTATTTTAGAATTATCTGCACCTTCGACAAACTTCAATTCACATTCAGGGCACTCAATATTTTTATCAAGTTCACTTATTTTTGTTGTAGGGATACAGGCAGTTTCTTCCGGAGTTTCAAGCTTAGACTGATAAGCATGAAGCTCTTCCAAGTTTTTCTTTAATTCTTCGCGGTTAAGATTCTTTTCCAGATCCTTTATATGCTCTTTTTCAATTCTATTTCTTTCCTTAAAGAATGATTTTGAAGGCTCGCATATAAACCTTACCTGTATCTTTGAATCAATAAAATATTTTTTTATGAGCTTTCTTGTAAAATCCTTATCCTTGATAACCTTCTGTTTTACTTTTTCAAAGGAAGTTATAGGACTAAGATGATAAGCACATGATTTTCCGTAATTCCAGCCTTTTGTAACTCTTTCCATAATTACAAGTGAATAAGGTCCCCAGTGCCTGTTTTTTTCGCGGAGATTAAAGTCAATTCCCATTATTGCAGCATCAATATCTTCCTGAGAAACACCCTTTTCATAAATCTCACGGACCGTTTTATTTATAAGCTCAAAAAGCTTTTCTTCTTCACCCTTCTTTACATTCCACATTCCGATTGTAAAGAACTCCTGTTCAAACTGGCCAAAATTGTAGCAATCTTCATCATCACCAATTCCAGAATCCCTCAATGCACGGGAAAGAGGTGAACTGTCATTACCGCAAAGCACTTCATTTAAAAAGTACTTTTCAATATCTGCTTTACCGGTGTAATAATTCACAGAAACATAATTCCCGGATGCCCCTGTTTCCGGTCCGATATCATAAACAGTCTGCAAGTCGCTGCCGGAACGCAGATTTATTTTCTGAAGCTTTTTAATTTCGTTTTTAATCAAAGGAAGCGGAGAATCTGCATTTTTTACAGAACCTTTGCAGCCGTATTTTTTTTCAAGCCTTGCAATAAGCTTTTCGTTTATAAAATCAAGCTGCGTTGCTGTAGGAATGTCCCCGTAAAGATAAAGAAGACAGTTATCCGGTGCGTAATATTTTTTATGGAAATCAAGAAACTCTTCGTAAGTAACACTTGGAATATCAAGCGGGTCTCCACCGGAATCAAAGGCTGGAAAGCTTTCCGGGAATAAAGCATTTATCTGCTTTGAACAGGCAACCGGCTGGAATGAAGAATAATTCCCCTTCATCTCGTTATAAACAACACCCTGAATACTAAGCTTTCCTTTATTATCAAGCTCAAGTCTGTGGCCTTCCTGAATAAATGTAGAATGCTCTAAAAGAGGAAAAAATACCGCATCACCATAAACATCCATCATTGTAAAATAATCTTTACGAATTGTAGATGCTGCAGGATAAACGGTTTTATCAGGGTATGTGAGTGCATTAAGATATGTATTAATACAAGTAGAATTAAGTGTTGCAAATGGTTCTTTTAAAGGATACTTTTCGCTGCCGCACAGAACCGAATGTTCCATAATATGCGCAATACCTTTAGAATCTTTTGCCAGGGTTCTGAACGCATAGGCAAACAGATTTTCCTTATCCTCTGCCAGAACATGGTAAACTTCAAGTCCCGTGGTTTTATGGCGCAGATACACAGCCTTAGTCTTGTAATCAGGTAAATCATCAACAGACAACAGAATAAAACCGTTGTATTCTTTACCAATATTGGCAGAGTCAGAAAAATTGAAAGTCATAAAATTTCCTTAAAAAAAGATTTACGGATGCTATTTTTTAAGTTTTACAAATATGAAATCTCCCGGAATAATTCTGGCACGGAATACAGATTCATAATCGTTTTCATCAACTTTATCTTCTTCCGTTTTTCTAAAAGCCGGCTTTAAAGACCTTGTATAAAGAGCAGGAATTGAAGCAGGCATCCAGAATGGAGTTTTTTCATCATCCTTAATAAACTCAAGCTCAGAGTATTTACCCTTTACGTGAACATTAAAGTCTACAGGAGCGCATCCATCATTAGTATAGCAGTAAACACCAAAAGTGTCATTGTCGTAAGTAAATAAAGAAAGACCATAACCACAATCAAGCCAGACTTTTCCTTCTCCCAGGAACTCGTATCTAATTTGGGTGAGAACTTCTGTTGGGAGATCACGGATTCTGCTAGGCATATCTGGAAGATTTACAACCTCAAACTTTCCCTTTCCGTATGTGTCGTACATAATAATGCTTTCGTGATATTCGCCATGGCCTGCATTCATAATAGACCAGGTAGCATTGTTTCTGTGTTCAAGCAGCGGGAAGCTCAGGAGTGATGAAGATTTTACATATTTTTTACCGTACATTCCTTCTGAAGGAGTCTGGAACTCATCTGCATCCAGACGGCGGTCGTTATATGTGATAGAAGTAAGCTCTTTAATTTCAGGGTATTCCTTCAACGCCTTGATTACAAAACCGGAAGAGGCAACAACCTTTCCACCTTCATTTACAAAGTTTTTTATTTTCTGAATTACCTGCTTATCTTTAAGGGATGCTAATGTTACAAAAAGGCTTTTTGCCTTCGGGTATTCAGGGAAATCCGGGGTTGGTTCAAACGGGATTCCTACCATTCCTAGAAAATCTTCAAGATGGTCTTCTCCCTGAGAATTAAACGGAATGTAAACAGGTAAGCCAACAGGATTACCGCACTGCCCCATTATCTTATCAAGCTTTTCATACAGGAAGCCAAGTGGAGTTGCACGCTTGTTGTTATAGATTGCACTCCAGCAGAACATCATAAGCTCTTTTGCCTTAGAGAAAGCCGTAAGGTACGCCTGCTCAAGATATGTATCTATTCTGTCGCAGTCAAACGGATCGAACCAACCGCCACCATTTTTACCAGGCATAACGTTATCCATCCAGCGTACAAGAGAATAGCTCAAATAACGTGGAAGATGCTGATCCTGCTGTGCACCGTGGCGAGTTTCTGTTCCGGTATAAATTGCATCAAAGATTTCCCGCTGCTGACCCGGATTATAACCTGTTTCCTGATAGCTTTCGCGCCAGTTAGGATATTTGATGATAATATTTATTTTTGGATTTACCTTTTTAGCAGGATCAATTACAAGATTTTTAGAAACCTCCTGCATTTTTTCAAGGCGGAACTCTTCCCAAGATTTATTGCCTTTTTCGCGCTGGCAGTCTTCGCACATACACTGTGTAAAGAAAAAGTCATCAATGATATATTCATCAAAAATAGAAGCGGTATATTCACTTACTTCTTTAAGCAGCTTTCTATGGGCTTCGTTGCAGTAACACATAGTTTCAAAAAGACGCTGACGTTTTTTATCACTATCATTAAGATCTGGAGTAACAGTAGTAATAGCACCAGAAACTTCAATTCCGTAATCTTCTTCAAGAATCTTCTTTATCATTATCAGCTGGCTTTTATCTACAAGCTCACCTCTGAAAGTTTCAAGGTAAACCTTTTCAATTCCAACATATTTTTGCAGCCAGTCTGCTTCTTTTCTAAGCTGTTCTTCTGTAACATGCTGTGCCCAATGAGCTACGCAAAGGGTTACGCTTTTAAAGTTTTTGTAAATCCGCATAGTTATGTCCTTTTTTGTAATTTATAATGTATTTACTATTTGAGTATAGCATGAACTTCATTTTATAATTGTAAAAAAATCTAAAAATGTAGTAGAATTGATGTATGAATATAAATGATTTAAGGGCCAATGCATATACTAAAAATGCAGGCAAATCCTCAGATAATGCAAATAACATAAAGCCGTTTGTACCGGTTCAGCTCACAAAAAATGATGCACAGGGAAGCTTCGTACAGGCTAATATTGTTTCCATGACTAAAGGAAATAAAACTGACGAAACTCCCCGCAAGGCAAACGAAAGCATTCCCGAAAAAACATATAATGATTACGATAACATTCTCTTTAAGGTTCCTGCCACGACTCCTTCAGAAGACGGCAAGGAATCAGTTTACAGAAGAATTGCAAAGTTTCTTATTTTAATTGGCGATGACCAGGCTGCTAAGATTCTCCCTCTTCTGCCGGAAAACAGCATAGAAAAAATCATTCCGGAGATTGCTTCAATAAGGACAATTAACAATGAAGAAGCAGCGGCAATATTAAATGAGTTTAAAAGCCTTTTGAACAAGGACCACCAGACTGGCGGTATAGATACAGCAAAGGATATTCTGGAACGGGCTTACGGCACCAAAAAGGCTGATGAAATGCTCAAGAAATCCCTGCCACTCGAAGGAAGAAAGCCTTTTTCTTATTTGAACGAAGCTGATAATGAAAAAATCTATAATCTTATTAAAGATGAAAATGACGGTATGAAGGCTCTCGTACTTTCGCATATTGAACCGAAAAAGGCAGCAGAAATTATTAATAAAATGGGTGATGAAGAGAAAAAAGCTGTTGTACTCAGGCTTGCTAAAATGGAAAAAATGTCGCCGGATTTAATTGTCCAGCTTGATAAAGTACTCTATGAAAAATCACTCAAATATGTTACTGAAAAAACAATAAACATAAATGGTATGAATGCACTTTCTCAGATTCTAAGAAGAATGGATTCAGGTGCAGAAGCTGCCATCCTTAATAATCTTTCTGATGATGATCCTGAGTTGACTGCAGACTTAAAATCAAGGCTCTTTACTGTTGATGATGTGATTGATGTAGAAGACAGAATTATTCAGGAAAAGCTGCGCGATATGAGTGATGACGATATCTGTTATCTTCTTGCAGGTAAAAATGAAGAGTTCAGGTGTAAACTTCTTGATAACATTTCGGCAGGCAGAAGAACAGATATTTTCAAACAGGAAGCAATCCTTAAGCCTATGAGAAAGAGCGATGTTGATAAAACTACATCTCACTTCCTCAATTCTATCCGAGACCAGATATTGTAAAAATTATAAAAAAAAATTATTTTTTAAAAGAATTGACAGAGGGACTAGTCTTTACGCTGTTTCCGTGATATAAAAGAGGCAGATAAATTGTATGAATCTCTAACATTACAAAGATTTATACAATTCAGTTCTAAGGCAGGACTAACACATGGATGAATTATTTGAGTATTCAGACAGTCTGAACGCACCGTTTGAAGCCTTTAAAGGCGATTGGAAAACTGTAAGACCACACTGGCACTATTTTACCGAAATGGTTTATCTTGTAAAGGGAAAGCTTCTTGCAGAGGTTGAAGGCAAAAGCTATACAATGAATCCCGGCGACATGATTATCTTTTTTCCAAAGCAGATTCATGCCTTTGTTGATTACCCTGAAAATAAGTTTATAACACCGCCTCAGCAGGAAATTCTTGAGCATAATGATGACGAAGAGCTCCTTTTTTATGTCATTAAGTTTGACGGAATGATTCTTTCCAACACTACTCCAGGTTCTCCAAAGCTGCCTAAGCTTCTTGAAAATGCAAACACAAACACAAATCCTTTAAATCTTGTTACAGCAAATGATTTGCGCTTTAATCCTGTTAAGCTGTTTTTTGAAAACTGTATATGGGAAACCCAGAACAAGCAGTTTGGCTATGACATAAAGGTTGCTTCAACAATCAGTCTTATTGTTACCGAGCTTGTAAGAATATGGCACCGTCACGGCTTTGATTTTTCTACAAAAACTACTTTCGATCAGTTCTCTACAAAAGATTTTTCTGTACTTGAATATATAGATTCTCATTCTTCAGAAAACATCAGCGTAGAAAATCTAGCAAGTAAATGCGGCATGTGTTACTCCAACTTTGCAAAACAGTTCAAAACCCATTTTGGCCGCACCTGCAAGGAATACATTGAATTTGTAAGAGTCTGCAAGGCCGACAACCTTCTTCTCTACACCGACAAAACCCTCGACTACATCAGCCAGGAAACCGGCTTCACCGATGCCAGCCACTTCATCCGCACCTATAAAAAAATCCGTGGCATCACCCCAAAACAAAGAAGAATGTCAAAGAAATCTTAGCGAAAGTATAAAGAATTAAACTATTTTAAGTTTATTCAACTGACTTTTAATTTCCTCTTCCAGCTTATGCCCTTCTTCAAAGAAAGAATTGAGATTAGATTTAAAGCCATCCATCTTTTCTTTGAACTGTTCTGGAGTAAGTTCAACATATTCAATCTTTACTTCGAAGTATTGGCCGGCACTAAAGCTGCAATTCTTTTTTGCAAGGTCTTCATAAGAAACAAGGATGCTAAAGTCGTCTACAACTTCTGAATTGTTGAAAGTGTTTACAATTTTTTCAATTTCTTCTGGCTTAAGAACTGTCTTTTGATTTTTGCCGTCTTCCTTTACTTTTTCACCAAGTTTAGAAGCATCCATCAACATAACTTTGTCTGAAGTGTTTTCTTTGTCTATGAAGATGATGGAAACGTTTGTTCCTGTTGTTGCAAAGATATTTGAAGGCATGCTTACAACACCACGCAACCAGTGATTCTTTACACAAAGCTCTTCGCGGATTGTCTTTTCAATTTTTGACTGAGCAGTGAGGAATCCTGTTGGAACTACAATTGCGGCCTTACCTTTTTCATTGAGCGATGAAATAATGTGCTGCATGAACATCAGATAAATGGCCATGCTGTCTTTCTTTGTTGCAGGAATATTTGGAACGCCAGCCCAGAAACGTTTTGAATAGTTTTCGCTAGCAAGTGTGTCTCGCGTTTCGCTAAAGTCGGTTTTAAAAGGCGGATTGCTTACGATGTAATCGAAGTGTTCTATATCATTCTTTTCTTTATTCAGATGGCGTGGAGTTACAAGAGTATCATCATGAACAATGTTCTGAAGTGAGTGAACAAGATTATTCAAAATAAGATTTAATCGTAAAAACTCATTTGATTTCTGAGAAATATCCTGACTGTAGATTGAACAATTGTTTTCTCCAATCTGGTGCGCAAGGGCAAGAAGCAAAGTGCCGGAACCTGCGGCCGGATCATAAATCTTTACGTTGCTTACTTTTCCTTTTACAAGAATGCGGGCAATAATTCTGGCAATTACATTTGGTGTGTAATACTCTGCATATTTACCAAAATCTTTGTTGTAGTCTTTTATAAGGTATTCAAAAATCTGTGCAAAGAAATCGTACTTTTGTTCAAAAACTTCTTCAAAACTAAAATCTACAATTTTATCCATCATTGCACGACAGAAGGAATCTTTCTTTTCTGATTCAATTACATACTGACTAAGATTTTCAAAAAGTTTGATTTTGTCCTGAGAGCCTGCGCTTACGCTGAATATAGCTGCATTACTTTCTGCAATAGAAGTAATTGTCGAATCAAACAGATTATGAAAATCTTTTTCATCTTTATGAGTATACAAATTGGCAATAAGCTGATTCTTATTGAACTTTGCAACATTAGCATCAAGACCGTAAAGCATAATCTGATATTCATCATCACTAAGCTTTAAGAAATCGGGATTTTTCTTTTTTGCTTCGTAGAGAAATTTGTCATTTAAAAATTTATACAGAAAAATCTGAGTGATGATTTTTGATTCACTTGCTGCATTACCAAGACCGTAATTTGCACAAACGGTTTTGATATCATCAATCATTTTTTTTGTGTTTGTAGTGAGTTCTGTAGTTGTCATTTATTGTTTCTCCATTTTATAAAAACGGTGATCTTTGTCTAAAAATACGATATAGAAAATATCTGATGAAAGTTCAAGCTCTGTTACAGCATCTTCAGGAACAAAAAAGCCGACAAGACGCATTGCACTTTCCATTCTGAATCTTGCCCATCTAACTTTTTCAGGGACATGTTTTGGGTATTCAAAGTCTGAATTTTTAGGAAAATCTCCATAGATTTCCAGAACTTTCAAACCGCCACTACCAACGCGTTGATTAAGCCAGAAAACTTTGCTTTCTCTGGAATAATCACGGAGTTTTTCGAGTAATTCCTGTTTTTGTTTATCGTTCCACTCTTTAAAATCCTGGCCTGCTTGCTGACTGGCATCAAAGTATTTAAAACTAAAAGACAGCTTCCCCTTTACATCAGAAATTTCTGAAACAAGATCTTGAGTAGTAAGATTAGAGAGAAAACGTTCTTTTCTTGGATTAGTCTTCTTTGATGCCAATTTTTGGGAAGCCTCCAATCAAGTGTTTTCTGTAAGGAACGGAAAGCGGTCGGTCATTTCGTAAACTTGGTGATTTTGGTTCATCAAGACGGTAGCAGAAGCTTTCTCCATCTTCTTTTTCAAAAAGATAAGTACGATAACGACCAAGAATATCCATAATATCTGCGTTGTGAGTTGTAAAAAGAATCTGAGCGTGTTTTGGATTATTATCTGCTTTGATAAACCAATCAAGAATGTGAGGAAGAATATCTGGATGAAGGTTAAGATCAAACTCATCAAGGACAAGAACACCACCAGATTTTAAAACTGTATAATAGTTTCCTAATTTACAATACAAAGCTTGCGTTCCCCTAGATTCCTCACCAAAAGCCATTGCATGAGTTTTGTTCTCGGAAAGTGAATGATAAAAAATTGGGTAGGCATAAAGTCGCCCCATCTCATCAGTTCTAGTTTTTATTTCAATGTTTTTTATACCTGTATCAAAATACTTAATTTTTTCCACAGTAAATTTTAATTCTTCAGTATGTGTATAATAATAATTCGTAAGTCCCTGAGGATCGTTTTCTCCACGGTCACTCAATCCATAATAAGTTACATTTATTGCTGTTTTGAAAAAGAAGTCATAAATATCTGTAATTTCTGGAAGATTGTATTGCTTTAGTGTACCTATAAAAGAAGCATTATCTCTAAAAAGAATATCCTTATGACCTTTGTACAAAGTATTTTTGACAATCTCATTTCCTTCGCGAACAAAGATTTCAGTTTCACGAGAACCTTCTTCATTCTTCTTTCTAAAGAGACGTTCTGTAATAACAGCTTTTTTTGATGCAGTTAATTCGTAACGGTAATAAACTTCATTTGCAAGGAATTCTGCATAGAATTCAGCTGGCTCATCGTTGTGAAAAAACGAATCAAACATGATTGGTTTATCTGGAGTATTTGAAAAACTATATCTTACAAAATCATAGATAAATGAATAAACCTTAAGTGCATTTGTTTTACCAGAAGCGTTAGCCCCCTTAAAACACATCGCAGTACATGCAGGAAGTCCCATTGAAACATCTGCAGGAACTCCTTCTCCAAGAGACAAGTCTATTTGCATCCAATCCTTAAAACACCAGCAGTTTCTACCGCCAAATCCTAAAAGCATAATTACCTCTGTAATAAGAGTAACTTAATCTATTGTTTTTGTCAAGTTTTGACAATTAATAATGATTAATACTAATTTTTTAATAAATTAAGCAGTTAATAAATATTACCATGCAGGCTTGCCATCACAATCAAATAATTGAATTGGAATACCATTCTTTGTTTGTTTATATCTTAAAAAGATATCTTTACCATCCCAGCCATCTGGCATTTTATTGGCTAATAAATTCTTATGTTCAGCAGAAGTTATTAAAGCAATAAACCAATATTTACATAATAAGTCATATATAAAATCTACTGTCAATTCTCCATTTATTGCTCGTTGTTCACATAAATCCTGAATATACTTTTGTTTTGGTACAATATGCTCAAAAATAATACCCTTCTTTTGTCCAGAATCAATTATTTTTTTTGCATCCAGTGAATGGTATACCCATTCTACAAAATCCACATGTTTTCCATACAAACTCAAATATGCATTAGAAAGAAAATGACCTTTGCAATCTGAATGATTTATACCATTTAGATATATTCTCTGTTCTTTACTTTCTGCAGAATAAACTGTTATAAGAAATGTATAATAAGCTTCTGCCAGTTCTTTACATAACTGTTTATGAGTAATGTCATTCATTTTTTTACTTTACCTCAATTTGTCCATTCATTAAGAGTGGAAGAAGATAGTCACGAAGCATGGTAAGTTGTTTTGTTTCTTTTGCGTTTAGAATAATTCTTTCATAAATACTTCCAACTTCTTTATTGTAGTTCTCTAATACTTCAGCAAAAGGGATGCATACAAGAGTATCATCAACAGTTTCTTTATTGATATGAGGCTGTTGAGCTCCTGTTCTTAACATCATGTAATGATTGATTTTGCTAGCAATAAAAGGATATAAGAAGTTTTTTGAAATTATTTCGTTTTCTTTTATTCCAACAACAGACTGATTAATACATGCATCCATTGTCAAAATGCTTGGTCTTAAGTGTCGGGTAATTGATAATGTAACTGTCCCTGCTGGTACTAATTCTGTTGCTGAATCTTTTATACCTAGTTCAGTAACAGTTTTCTCTGCATTTATAATTGGAAATTCTGCAACTTCACCAGAATTAAGCCATGGAATATTACCATTCCAATATTCATCTTTATCAGTTGATGGAGTTCCTCCAAGAACTATTTCACATACATCACCTAATCTTTTTACTTCCCACCAAGCAGGAATTTCTCTTTTGAGGATCTTGTTATAGACCATCTGGCCGCCACTGGTTTTGTAGGGGTGGTCGTTTTTGTCTGGGAAGTCGAACTGGGTAAACCAATAGTCGTAGATGGTTTTTGCCATGTTTTCCAATTCGGTGTTTGTTTTATTGTTCAAGGCAATTTTGTCGTCTATGCAGGAAAGCACATCAGCAATTTTCTTTTGATTCAGTGCATCATTTATTGATATGGCATTTAAAATAGGCATGGTTAGAAATTTTGTTTGAGAACCCTGAGAACGCGTTCTTAACTGTTCTAATGAGAGTTTTAGAGAATAATATACAAAATCAAGATTACAGTTTTCTTTTGCAGTTAAAACATATGTACGCTGATAAGCATTAAATTTCCCATTATAACGAGAAACATGAAAATTACCTTGCGCATTATTACCCGCTATTAAAATAGCATCACAGTCAAATGCATATTCATTTATTTTAGCTGGTTCTTCTCCGCAAGTAAAATAAGGGTAAATTCCATTTTCTACAGCTGCATTTGCATCTAATTTTCCTGTAGTAATATTACATAGTTCAGGTAATTGCTTCACTTTTTAATTCTCCATTCATTAATTTTGCGTTAGCAAAATCGAATCAGTGTGACTATGAAATGCCCACCTGCGAACTAATATGCGTTAGGGATTGTAGGGGCGCGAAGCGTTCTCGCGGAGCGAGAATGAAGCGATAGCGGAACCCCGAAAAGCCCGACGGCAACTTGTTGCCGGAACGCCCTATAGTCCCACCAGTTCCCCAGTGTATTCCTTTTTAATTATGTTAATCATCATCTTGGCTTGTGGCAAGGTGAAGGTCACTTTTTGTTTTTGCAGTTCTGGAATTACAAAGCTTCCTAACTGACTGTCAAAATATGCTTCGTTAGAAATTACATTTGAATTGCTCAGAAGCAGATTATCTGTTTCGTACTTAATGTTGAGCAAGACCTGCTGCAGCAATGTGTCGCTTGGAATTATTGGCGGCGGATTTTCTTTGAGGCGTTTGTGAATTCGCATAAACTTTGGATCGCCGTTGTATTTGTTGCAGAGAGTCTGGTCTTTCTGATTCTTCTGGTCCATTTTCTTTTTGAGTTCTTCAAGTTCTTTGATAGACTTTTGCATATCATCTGCGGTAAGTTCTTCGATATTCTTTTTTGACATTACACGCTTAAGTTCTTCGTAAAGAGAAATGTATTCAGGATCTTTCGAATCCAGATTTCGCAGGAACGCTTTTCTTGTTTTCTCAGCAGTTTCCTGCCACTTGTCTGCAATGGTTAATTCTTCTTCGCCAATCTTTAAGAATGTAAAGTTTATCTGGTCCAGGGCAGTGTTTAAGAGAGCCTGTGTATCTGTTGAATCTTTTATAGAGTCGCTGAAATTCTTATTGAAGATTGTGCGTTCAACTTCGCTGGCAAGTGCCTTTACACAATTGATATCTATTTTCTGCAGAATCTTATCAAAGGCTTGTAAACGTGCTACGTTGTAGAGAACTTTATAATCCTCCAATGCTTTTCTGATTTTGTTTAATTCATCTTTTTCCAGAATGTTTATACTCTGTGAGAAAGCTTCGATGTCACTTGTGTCGTATGCAAAAAGAATATCCTGAATCTCTGTAAGCCGCTTATCTATTTCTTCTGCATCTAAAAAGAGCTGGCTGTAGTTTTCAAATTCATCACCGAGTTCTTCTTTGAGTTCGTTGTAGTATTCTTGATTTGCTTTATCAAACTCTTTGCGGATATCTGCAAAATCTACGATGTAGCCGTAATGGAATTTTTTGTAAGGACGGTTTACGCGAGTGAGTGTCTGCAAAAGGCTGTGGTCTTTTACTACACGGCCCAGATACATCTTTTTAAGACGTGGTGCATCAAAGCCTGTAAGAAGCATGTTGTAAACTACGAGAAAATCTATTTTGCCGGCTTTAAAGTCGTCCCTTTCTTTTTCGCGTGTGTCCTTATCATCAACATCATGAAGAATAAGAACCTTTGTAATAGATTCATATTTTTGTAATTCTTCAAAGATGGCTTTTGCCTGGTCGCTTGAATCTGCAACAATCATAGCTCCGATTGTGTCATCGCCAAGAGTTACCCTTGATTTAAGGAAATCGCCAACGATATATTCTGTAAGTGGGGCAACATATTTTGGATGGGCAAAAAGGTGTTTCTTCTGAAGGCTGCCTTTTATTGTTTCAAGTTCATCTAATACCGAACGAAGCTTTGCCTTGTAGGAAGTTTCAATTGCTTCACGGATAAGGCGGACAGTATATCCATCTTTAATGGAATTGTTGTACCAGTATTTGTGGATGTATGGTCCAAAGATATCTTTTGAATTGAAATGAATTGTTTTATTCTTACCGGTTGCGTCTACAACTTTTGCATTAAGAAGTGGTGTTCCTGTAAGGGCAATTAAAACGGCATTCTTGTCTGAATTAAAGAGATTTGCAAGAAATGAACCAGACGGATTATAACTGCGGTGAGCTTCATCCATAAAATATACACGCTGCACATCGATATCATAGTCATTTGGAGTTGCTACAGATTCTTCACTGAACTTCTGGATGTTCACAACTGTGATTGTTGCTTCCCCATTTTTTGAAGTAGATACTTTTGAAATATTTTTCTTGAAATCTTCTTTTGAGTTTACGATATCAACTTTTAGGTCACGGGCTATGAACTCATTCTTTGCCTGTGTCATAAGGTCCAGGCGGTCTACAATAAAGAAGAATCGAACAGGCTTTGCAAGACAAGCATAATAGTCTCTCAAGAACTGTGAAACAAAATAAGCAAGGGCTGTTTTACCTGAGCCTTGTGTGTGCCAGATAATTCCTTTTGTCTGTGGAATATTATTCTGTCGGTCTGATTCAATTCTATTGTGAATAGCCTTTGTCGCAAACATCTGTGGATAACGCATAATGTGTTTTTCAAGATGCGTAATTCCATTTTTATCAGTTCTTTCTACATAGGCTATACCGTACTGCAATAAAAAGAGAAGTCTTTCTGGATTACAGAGTGATGTAATGATTCTGTTTGTCGGTGTAAATGGTGACTTGTCTTTTTCATAAAAAGTCTGATTTTTTATTTCTGCATGATTATTATCTTTTAGAATCAGATTTTCATTTTCTTCTGATTGAGCATCAATAGGTTTTAAGAAAGATGCTTTTTGATATTCTTCATTTTCTTCGCGAAAATGATTGAAGAATGGTTTTTCATAACTTGCTGTTGCATAGAACGCGCCAAAGAGATTATCAAGATCATCATCGTCATACTCCATGTTGTTTGAGAAAATCATCAGCTGAGTAATATTGATGAACTTGCGGAAGGTCTTGTTTTGCTGACGTTTAATCATTCTGTCGTATTCAGCTTTTATACCTTCTTTGTTATTTGGCTTTTTGACTTCTATAAATGCAAGTGGGATTCCATTGATTAAGAGGGTTATATCTGGACGGAAGTTGTCTTCGCATCCCGGCTTTTGATATGTGAGTTCTGTTACTACATTGTAGGTGTTGTTTTCGGGATGCTCAAAATCTATAAGTTTGATTTTTTCAGGACAGCCTTCAACATCAATTCCATTTACAAGGTAATTATAAAACTTGCGACCAAGGTCTTCATTACCCAGAGAATCAGAAAGTTTATGAACTGTTTTTTCAGTTCCTAATGACTGAGAAAGAAACTCAACAACGAGTTCCGCTGAAGTCTTACTGTATTCTGATTTGTTAATTTTGGAAATGGATTCTTTGAAGATATCTATAAAGATGTTTGTTTCAGCATCAATATTATTTTTTGATTGTAAATAATCTTTTAAAGAAAGATAAGTATAACCTAAACGAGTTATATGAAATAAGGCAGGAAGTTTTACACGAGTGTCTTCTGTAGGTTTACTTTCTTTCATAATTATTATTATAACATAAATACAATAAGAATTGTAAAAAATTATAAAAAAAGCTTCCTGCATAGCAAGAAGCCTTAATCATCGGGCAAACTGGATTTGAACCAGCGACCTCAACGTCCCGAACGTCGCGCGCTACCAACTGCGCTATTGCCCGAAATAAAATAAATTATATGTTAACAGTCGCAATGGCGACCAGAAATAAAAAAACCTTCCGACTTGCGGAAGGTTTAGCGCGAGCGGCGGGGCTCGAACCCGCGATCTCCGGCGTGACAGGCCAGCGCGATAACCAGCTTCGCTACGCCCGCGTGACTTTTATATATTACAGAATTGACTCATTTGTGTCAATTGCTCAAAGCCATTTTTTTAAAAATTTTCAACTATTTTTTTACAAAATACTGCGGATACTTAGCCCTTACATCCTTTACATCAACATAATGACGGTTAAGATGCTGAACAATCAAAGCCTTTGCACCCTTCTCGTCCCTGTTCTTTAATGCATCAAGCAAAGCCTTATGTTCGTTTATAATAATTGTAGTATCAGATGAATACATTCTAAGCTCGCGGAAACGGTCATAATGAATATTCATTGTCTTTACCATGTAATGGCACTGCATTTTATTTGTAATTCTGTAAAGCATTTCGTGAAACTCATTATCCAGCTCCATAAACTTTTCAAAGTTCTGATTAGACTGATAAAACTTCTGAAGATTTACATTTTCTTCAAGCTTTATAAAATCCTCTTCGGTAGCTTTTCTGCAGGCAAGTTCAACAACAGCAACTTCAATTGTAGAACGGATAAAAACAGCTTCTTCTACAAGCTCCATGTCTATAAGGCTGACAAGACTTCCGCGCTGTGGTAAAATCTCAATAATTTTAGTTCTGGCAAGCTCCTGTAAAGCCTCGTGGACTGGTGTACGTGAAAGATGAAGTTCATCTGCAATATCCTGCTCGCTGATCATACTGCCAGGCTGGAGCTGAAGATTGATTATGTTTTCGCGGATTACCCTGAGAGCATAATCTCTGTTTGATTCTTTTGAAAGTTTTTCTATATTTTTCATTAATAAAATAATAAATGACGAAAAAAAACTAGTCAACTAGTATACAAACATTTAATGGAAAAACCTTACCTTATTTTATCCTTCTCCATTTGACTTTTTTCCCCAATTTACATAAATTAAAAATATGAAGAAAAAGAATTACTACAGCTACAAAACTGCTCATTATTATGTAAAATCGGTTGAAGTTTCGGATAATCCGGATATTCTGTTTACTTCTGTATGGAATATATATGATGTTTCTTCTGCTGATAAGGCTGCAATAAGGAATAATGATAATGATTATCTGGCAAAGCTTCCTGTAATCGGGTCCTTTCATTTTAATGGGAAGCAGAAGATGGGCTGTATAAATCTTGAATATGATTTTGAACAGATGACCGAAGTCGGTGAACTTAAGCTTATTTTTTCATATATCTGCCGCTGGGCTTTTTCTCAAAAGGATGTTTACTCTGTAAAAACGACATTCCCTCAGACAAAAAATTATGATGATATATTTGATTATCTTGCCTACAAAAAAGAAAATGAAGAAGGAACTGTTACCCTGCATGCTTCAAAACCGCTTAATACAATTCTTTATCTTGTTTTAGGTATGATTATTGGATTTATTCTAGGCGCTGCTACTGCAAATATGAAAACCGGCATAATTTTCGGTTTTGTAGTCTGCGGAGGAATTGGAATCCTTATGGACAGCAATTACACCCGCCGCCGCAACTGGGTCGAAAATAGGGACTAACTATTGAACAAATATTTATAATTCAATATAATTATAATGTTTTTACGGAATCACCGAAAAAAAGGAGGTGACAAAAAAGATGGCAACAATCACAGTTGATGATTCAGAGAACCTGGAAAAAGCTATTAAACGCTTTAAGAGAATGGTTGAAAAAGAAGGCATTATCCGCGAATACAAAAAGCGTGAATATTTTGTAAAACCTTCTGCTACACTTCATCAGAAGAAAACAACTCTTGAAAGAAAGCTTTTGAACAAAAGACGTAAGTCAGAGAAAAAAGAATACTAATCTTTATTAAAAGATTAAGAAGACTGTCCGAAATCATTTTAGCTTCGGACAGTTTTTTTTATGCCCTCTTCAATTCATCAGAAACATTTCGTATCATTGAATAGAATAAATACCTGTTTCCACGTTTGCCAATAACCCTTATTGTACTTCTAATACAAATCTTCTCACCTTCAGCTTTACAAGCTTCATCATTTTCAGGCCGACAGCACGCATAAAACCAGGTTTCACATTCCTGTTCGTCATAAGTTTTTATTGCTTCCTGAATCACAGAAATATAACGCTCTTTGTTTTCTTCATCCATAACTGTCAGAGGATCTATACCAATCAGCTGACTTTCAGAAAAATCTGTACCTATTTCTTTAAGATATTTTTTATTAACACGCTGAATCTGAATAGCTCCATTATAATATTCAAAAATTGCAGCTCCACCAACATAGTTATTAAAAATCAAAGTTTCCTGCGACATAGGATTCCAGAACTCACAGGAATTAATTGTTTCAATCAGCTGCATTTTTGTAAAGTTATCAGTTGCAGAAGTATTTTTGAGTAAATCTATATAGTGCTGTTCCGGAAGAGGTCTCGAATACAAAAAGCCCTGTATGTAATCACAGCCAATACTGTTTAGAAAATCAGCCTGATTAACATTTTCAACGCCTTCTGCAATAACCGGCATATCAAGCCACTGAGCCATTCTCACAACAGAACTTAAAATTGTACCTCCCCTCCTGTTATCAGATTCAGAGGACAAAAACTTCATATCAAGCTTTACAATATCAAAATCAATATCCTTCAAAACATTAAGTGATGAATAGCCGCTTCCAAAATCGTCCATTTCAACAATATAGCCACAATCGTGCAGTTTTTTAATTACATCATTTACATACTGGCTGCCACCAACTGTGGCCGATTCAGTAATTTCAACCCGAATATATTTAGCAGGAACATCATATTTTTTTCGTATCAATTCAAGATTATCAATAAAATCAGTCTTGAAAATATCGTGACGTGAAAAATTAGTAGAAACAGGAACAATCGAAAGCTTATTATCAATACTGTATTTCAAAAAAGCACAGACGTTTTCAAAAACATATAAATCCAGCTTTGTAATAAATCCATTATTTTCAAAAATCGGAATAAACATTCCCGGCTGTACCAAGCCCTTATCTGGATGATTCCACCTTACCAGAGCTTCCGCCCCAATAAGCTTACCGGAAGAATGATTATACTGTGGCTGATAATATACAACAAACTGCTTTTCGTGCAACGCAGTATTCATAATGCCCGTAATTTCCTGCTCAGAAAGCATTTCGTTACGCATAGATTCCTTATAAAAACAGAACCTTTCGTTATAATTACCACGTATAGAACTTTGTGCAAGAGCCGCACGGTCAATCATGGCATCTGCAGAAAGCTTTTCTTTTGTAGTCATATAAATACCGGCATAGCACGAAACTTCAAAAAACAAATCATAATTGCTAAAGCTGTCTAAAATTAAATTGACTAATTCCTTTGTGCGTTCAGAATCTGCCTTTAACAAAACCGCAAAACTATCGGAACCGGCTCTACAGGCAACTCCAAAATCTCTTGTAACATCGGTCAGCAATGCAGCAAGATAAATTAAAAGCCTGTCACCTTCTGCAGTTCCGTAAATATCATTTATGGCCTTAAACTTAAAAATATCAATATAAACTAATGCCAGTTGAGAAGATTCTACAAGCTCAGGATTTTTTTCCAGGATTTCTTCAACATTGTGACAGAAGGAAGCCCGGTTTTCCAGTCCTGTAAGTTCATCGTATTCTGTCATCAGCGTAAGCCGTCGGTGGAAAGCAATTTCATCACTTATATCTGTAAAGGAAATTGTAATTTTTGTTCCAGGCTCAGCGCAGACAAATCCAACTCTATACCATTTCCAAACCTGCTCGGCGTTTTCCAAATAAAGCTCTGTAAAATGAGCATAAGGTCGGTCCATGGCAATAAAATCTTCAAGCTTTTTCTTAAACTTTAAGGCAGACTGCTCTGTAGTGATTTTATCATCCTTGAATATCTGCCACAAAGGCCTTGAATCAAAAACTGCCGAAAACTGCTCTTTTACAAAATATGTATAATCATAAGTCTCTTTTTTGCAGTCATAAATAATCAGCATATTATGATTATAGGAACGTGCTATTCTATCACTGTCGTATCTTTTTTCTGTTGATTTTGCCCAGTTTTTTTGTGATTGATTTTGAGCAACAAAATCTTCATAAATAACAAAGCAATCACCGCCACGTCTTTTAGCTTCGTGCATTGCCTGTGTACATTTTTCATAAATCTCTTCGAAAGTAAGTCCATCGTTAGGAGTTCTGGCAACACCAATTCCAGCAGATAGAAGGATTCCATTCTGCATAGTATTACGGCATAAAAGAACTATATGCTTTGTAATTCTTTCTATGATTGCCATTGAGGAAACATTTCTTATACAGGCTAAAAAGGCATCTTCCTCAATCTGCCCTATTATATCTGAAGGTTTAAGACTGCGTACAATTTTTTTAAGGATTATGCTTAAGATTTCTTCACTTTTTTTATTACCGAAGGTGTCTTTTATTTTACTAAAACCGTCAAAGTCAAAAAGGATGAATGCACAGGAGCTGTCAGAAGTAACTTTTTTTACAGTATCTTCAAACAGTGTTTTTGGAAGAATCCCCTCATATTTGCATAAAGAAGTTTCAACAAAAGGCATAAAACGAAGCTCCTTTTAAGATTAGCATAGCATAATCCTTTTAAAACTTTATTACACACACTCCACTTAATTATAATACCACAATTTTGAATAAAGTCCATAGTGAAAACAAGCGAAAGTAAGTGAAAGCTAGCGAAAGCCTCTGCTTTATGGTACCAATCACTTTTACTGCTTTCGCTCGTAGTTTTGCAAAGTGTGCAAAACTACGCATTGAAACTTCGCATTGAAACTACGCATTGCTACATAAAAACTGTTACTATGGGCATAAAAAAAACCGGCGTAGATAATCATCACAATTATCATAAACACCGGTTTTATGAGTCTGAAAGATTTAAAAATCAGAATCAGAACAGAAAAAATTAGTTCTTTGCTCTTTCAAGGAATGAACCATCGCGTGTATCAATTACGATTCTGTCATCTGTGTTGATGAACAATGGAACGCGGCATTCAATTCCTGTGTCGAGTGTAGCTGGTTTGAGTGATTTTCCAGAAGTATCACCTTTTACTCCTGGTTCGCAGTAAGTAACTGTTCTTGTAACGCGAACTGGTAAATCAATACCAACTGGTTTTCCTTCGTAGAAAGTAAGGTTGATTTCAAGGTCATCATCAGGAGTAATGTATCCTGCATAGTCACCCAAATCATCTCTTGAAAGCTCAAACTGTTCGTAAGTATCCTGATCCATAAATACAAATGTGTCGCCATCGATGTAAGAAAGTTTTGTTACGTGTGGTTCAAGGTCAACTTCATCAAACTTTTCACCGGCATCAATTCCAAGATCCATTGTAGAACCTGTTACAAGATTCTTTACACGGAAGCTTGTTACCATTCCGGCACGTCCTGAACGCTGTCCGAGCATTTTCTGTACGATAAGCGCATTGCCTTCATAAACGAAAGCTGTTCCAACTTTTAACTGTGATGTCATTAACATAATATAAAACCTCTAAAAAAGATTACGAATTATTCGCTATATTATACTGATTTTGTAAATAAAAGTCATCAGGTTTTGTGCAAGGTCACCATTTTTTCTAAGAGATAGAGCAAAATCCCTGAAGCCATAACATAAGCTGTCTGATTCAGCAAGGAAAGCGGAAATTGAAGCTTCCATTTCTTTATCAGTTACCTCATTTTCAGGTTTATTGATATTGAGCCACACCTGTTCCACAACTTCAAAATCGTCCTGTTTAAAATGCTGCTTCATTCTTTCTAAAAGAGCTTTTACCTTTACAAGCTGGTAATCTTCACTCTGCGGGTAAGCCTGCCACACAAAAGGAATGCCGCTTAAACAAGCCCTGCTCAAAGATTCTTCTCCACGGATGAACAGTAAAGAACAGGTTTTCATCATTTTATCCCAGGCGTCCTGGTTTAAGTAAGGCAGCTTCTCGACAGCCAGCCCGCTGGTTTTATTTTCCTGTTCGCCATCACACTTCTCTATTGCTTCCAGTAAAGATTTCTGCCCCCTGCCCTGTGCTGCAAGTATTTTTTTCTGCTGACTTTGAACATCTGAATAATTTTTTATTGCTTTTACAAGAGGCTTCCAATCACGCTCATATGTAAATACAAGGATTCCGCCATCAGTTTTTCTTTCCGGTAAGATTTTCCATTCTTCATCAATTATGAGTCCGCCAGTTTTTTCTGTAAAACCCGGCATAAAGTTTACTTTCTGTACCTTTGCACTGCGGGTTAATGATTTTAAGCAGTGAAAGGTTTCTGCATAAGTTTCAGCTGTAAGGTAATCAATCATAATCACCTGAACAGTACGTTCAAGCTTATCTTCAAAAAGGATTTTTTCCATCCAGTCTGGTCTGCCGCACTGAAAGCATTCCAGAATAACAGAAAGCTTTTCTCCATCATTTTTTGAAAACTCGCTGTAACAAAAATCGTAAGCATTCCAGTTATAAACATTTATATTCTGAACATTCTGAAAGTTTTTATGAGGGACAACCTTGTCGCATATTCTGTTAAAGGCTTCCAGATCATCAACAATGAGATTTATAGAGTTTTCTTGTGATTCGTTCTGTGGGGATTCCTGCTGGAGCTTTACAAGCCTTTTTGCCAGCCTGTAAGCAACTCCAATATCGCCATAATTATCAACTACTTTGCAAAGGATTGTAATTATCATTAATCAACCTGACTGTACAGAGAACCAATTTCTTCCCGCCATTCAGATTTTTTATCTTTATCTTCCCAATCAATTATTTTCTTTATTGTAAAATGACGCTGGTCACGAATATTTTCATAGTAAAGTAAACCAAACCTTCCCTGTCCTATATAAGCTATTTTTTCGTTTGGTCCGATGTTTTCATTTTTTTCAACTTCTGCAAGCACACATTCAAAATGAACAGGTTTTCCTGTAGCTTTATCAGCCATAGCGCTTGCAACATCTGTAATTGGCTGATTGCACTTTGGACAGATAACTTCCCGTGCTTTTATTTCCTGAATAGCCTTCTGGCGCTCCCGTCTGGAAGCTTCATCTTCGTAAAGAGTATGATTAAATTGAAATGATTTTTTTTCCGGTTCGTTTCTGTCACTTCTGTCATTTCTATCGTTCCGGTTATTTCTGTTATTTTGCTGAGAATTGTTCTTTTGATTATTCCAGTTTGAATATTTTTTGTTTCTACGATTTTTATCCATCAAAATCCTCTGATAAAAGGAAAATCTCACAAAACTGTCATTCTCTTAGCTTTAATTCTTCAGGATTTTCAACAAGTTTTTTGCTGATAACCTGTGCAATCCGCTGAATTGCATTGTTGAGATATTCCTCGTTATGTATTTTTTCCCGCAATTCCAAGATTCGGGGCGACAGCTTGCGTTCATCTGTTCTTTCAAGAACCAGCGTAGTTGTCGCATTTGAAGTAACACCAGAAATCATAAAGACTCCATCTCATTATTCCATGAAAGCATTTTCAATATGATACACTTCGGGAAGCCCCTGCATATCAAGAACAATTACATCATAGCGAATGTAACTGTTACTATATTGTCGATGATTTAACAGAAAACGTTTAGACGTTTTTAAAATTCTTTGCAATTTCTGTCTATTCAACACGCTGGAAAGCATATCTGAGGTAGCCTGAGGAAGCGTTTTTACCTCTACAAACACCAGAGTTTCTGCTTTCTCTGCTATTATATCAATTTCACCTGTTTTTGTCCTATAGTTTCTCTCTAATATTTCATATCCTTTTTCTATAAGATATTTACTGGCTCTTTCTTCTCCTGCTGCACCTGTCTGTTTACTGTTCATTCTCTTCTCCTTTTTCACCAAGTATAAAAGAAAAGATGATTGCAACTGCTTCCCAGGTTTCTTCCGGTATTAAAGTTCCGGTATCACAGGAATCTAAAAGGTTTACAAGCTCCATATTTTCAGTTATAAAAACATTTTGTTTTTCTGCTTCTTCAATTATTTTTTGTGCAACAATACCGGTTCCTTTTGCGGTGATAATAGGAGCAAGACATCCTTCCGGGTATTTAAGTACAACTGCCTTTTTCATACTTCACCATCCACCATAAAAAAATCTTCGGAAGCACAGGCACTGCCTTCAATTTCTTCGCTGTCACACCACAAAACTTCTATTGGTTTATTCTTGGAAAGCCGGCTTATATACGATTCAAGCTTTTTCGGTTTATTTTGTATATCTTCTTCCTGCCAGGGAGAAACATTCATTTTAATTTTTTCAAGGCTTCCGTTTTCATACAAAAGTGAAAAAAGATACTTTTTATCATTATAATTACAAAGAAGATTCAAAAGCTTAATTCGGTCGGCATCATTCATCAGCATACGGATAGAACCGGTTCCTGTTATTTCAGCTTCAGATTTTTTTATAATCTCATACGGAAAAAAATACCAGGTGCCCTGTGTTGAATTGATTTTATTCATAAGGCTGAAATGGCTGCCTGAATGATTCCCGGAATGTTCACCGTGTTGTTTACCTGACTGTTCACCAAAATCTCCATCAAGCTCTGCGAGGAGTTCTAAAAGTTCATCTTCTGAACCGTTTATTCCCTTACGTGCAAGCAGTGAAAGCAGTTCTGATGCTGATTTTTCTTTTCCCTTAAACTTTACCGCCACATTTCTTATCCGCTGTAATAAAGATGAATCCAGCTTCATGGAAAGCTGTTTGAACTGCTGTAATAAATGATAGGAAAGCTCTTCTGCCGGTAAACCAATTGATTCCAGAAAAGAAAAAATAGCCTGCTGGTTTGCAAGCTCCATTGTAAGCTTGTTTTCTGAACCTGATAGAACAGGAAGATTTTTTGGGATAATCTGAACCTGCCCTTTTTCCAGGCTTACAGTTGCTACAAAAGAACTCCCCACAGAAAGCTTTGTTTCAGCACCTCCCATTCCTTTTGCATTTAAAAGGATTTTAGCACCTGCAACCGTACCTTCGTACTTTCCGTTTCCTCTGTCACCTGTAATACGAACAAGCACCTGACTGCCTTCCTGCAGTATCTTTTGCGCTGTCAGATTTTTTGTGAGAAAAGATTGCTGTACTTTAGCAAGACTGGCATCCATCAGTTTTTATTTTACATAATAAACTTTTTCATTTCTATAGTAAAAAAAAGAGATTGTGACGAATCACAATCTCTTTTCGATACCAAAAGATTTCCGGGGTAAGCCCGAAAATGACAATTATTTAAGCTGTTATACCAGGACTACTGTGCTGTATTCTCTGCTGATGCCTGTGTTGCTGCTTCAGCTGCTTCTGCCTTAGCTTTAGCTGCTGCTGCTGCTCGTGCGTTTCGTGCTTCCATTTCTGCCTTAACCTTAGCACCAACTCTTGTCTTAACCTTAGCAGATTTACCAATCTTGTCACGCAGGTAGTAGAGCTTAGCACGGCGCACTTTACCAGGACGAACAACGTCAACCTTTACGATACGTGGGCTGTTATAAGGGAATACACGTTCAACACCTACACCGTAAGAAATCTTGCGAACTGTAAATGTCTGGCGGGCACCTTCGTTCTTCTTGCAAAGAACGATTCCTTCAAAAACCTGTACACGTTCAGTTTTACCTTCAATAATTTTGAAGAAAACTTTTACTGTATCACCAACATTAAAATCCTGAGCACCAGGACGTCTCTGTGTCTCTTCAATAGTTTTAATAAGATCCATTTTAATCTCCTGCAGTCTTCTTTTTACGTTTCTTTTTATCACGCTTTAAGCTGACTGTTTCAGTTATTTCCTCAATCATCTTCTCGGCTTCTTCGGTAAGCTGACCTTTCATTCTGGCAAGAGCAATTAAATCAGGTCTTACTGCCAGAGTTTTTTCCAGCCGCTTCTTAAGCCGCCACTTTCGGATTTCCTCATGATTACCGCTCAGCAAAACTGAAGGAACCTTCATACCCTTCCATTCTTCCGGATGAGTATACTGCGGATACTCCAAAAGTCCGTCACAATAACTTTCTTCTTCCAAAGATTCTTTTGAAATAACACCGTCAACCAAGCGGTAAACTGTGTCTATTACAACCGTTGCTGCAACTTCACCCGAAGACATTACATAATCCCCGATTGATATTTCTGCATCAACATAAGAATCAATTATCCTCTGGTCAATACCTTCGTATCTTCCACAGATAAAAACAAGCTCGTCCTTGTGACTCAATTCTTCTGCAACTTTTTGTGTAAGCTGCTTTCCGCTTGGAGTAACGTAAATTACGTACTTTTTGCGGGCATTCACACTATCAAGTGCCTTTGAAAGTGGTTCTGCAAGCATTAACTGGCCTGCTCCACCTCCATACGTTCCGTCATCACAGGTATGGTGCTTATCTAGGGCAAAATCCCTGATGTTCACCAAATCGTAAGCAATAATTTCCTTTTCTACCGCCTTGGCCATGATTGAGTTTTCAAAAAAAGCCCTGACAATATCAGGAAATAAGGTCAGCACAGTAAATTTCATGGAATTACTCCAGAATCCAGAGGTGCATCAATTGAACCGTACCGTTCTGAATATCAACATTACCTATAAACTCCTTTCTGAAAGGAACATAGACAACCCTTGGTTTTCCTTCGGGTGTAGTTTTCAATTCGTCAGCAATACAATTGCAACTTTCGGAGAGTGAAACTTCAAGCAAGTAACCTGCTCCGCCTTCCAAAACGTCTGTGATTGTCCCTGTTACAACAGGTGCATCCAACGTTGCCGGTCCGTCTCCCTCATAAATAAGGGAACAGTTTCGTAAATCCTCAATGTACCATTCACCTTTTTTCAAAGGTTTTGCGTACTTTCTGGGAACCAGAATCTCCCAACGGCTATATTTTTTAATCTCCGTGTCGGAATCAATTCCCTTAAACTTAAAATATGCGACCGCATTTCCCAAAGAAACCGATTCAACCTTTGTTTCTTTCTGCTGGTCTCCATACCGCAAAGTAACTTCTTTTAAATCAAGCAGATGCTCATATTCACCAGAAGCACTCTCTACTTTACATTCACCCATAAACCCGTGAGTTCCACGGATGAAACCAACCACAAACCGTGCTTTTTCCATCAGCAATATTCCCTGAAACTAATCAAGAATATCAAGACTGTAATGTTTACCGTCTTTTACTGCCGAAGCGCTTAATACTGTGCGTATAGCCTTGGCAATTCTACCGTACTTACCGATTACTTTGCCAATGTCGCCGTCCGCAACCTTAAGCTGCAGCACCATGCCCCTTTCGCCTTCAGTTTCATTTACAGTAACAGCTGACGGATCATCGACCAATGATTTTGCGATGTATTCAATCAGGTCCTTTTCCATAATCAGTTCTCCTGTAAATTAGTTTGCCGATTTGGCATTCTGAACGTTAATCAACTTCTTAACGATGTCAGTAGGCTGAGCACCAACGCTGATCCAGTACTTAGCACGATCAATGTCAATAGAAACCTGTTTGTCTTCAGCAGCGATTGGCTGATAAGTTCCGATTTCTTCGATACATCTTCCGTCACGTGGTTCACGACTATCCTGTACTACAACACGATAGCATGGACGTTTCTGAGTACCAAATCTCTTAAGTCTGATTTTGACCATTTATTCCTCCACAGAACCATTCTGGTTCCAATTTTGCTAATTAGGACACAATAATTCCTATTGTGCATAGTGAGATAATATAATATAAAAAAAACAGGAATTATTCAATAGTAGAACGAAAGCTGTGTTCGAATTACATCAGACACTTATTTCGCATCATCATTGATTATTGTATTTACCGGAAGCTCTTCAGCTTCTGGAAGTTCTTCTTCACTAAATTCTTCACTAACAGTTGTTGTCGTTTCTTCTACATCAGTTTTCGATGTTTCTGTTTTTACAGTTTCTGTTTTCTTTGGCTCAGGTTTGATTTCCGGTTTAATTTCAGGTTTTATTTCAGGCTCAACAACATCTGCCCTTTTTGCAGTACAAACCCACAACCCATCCAGATTCATAGCTTTTGCACCTTTTGAAACAGCAACCGCATCTCTAAGACGTCGGGCCTGTTCTATATTATCTTTTGGAACATCATACAGAACTCTGTAAAAATCTCCCTTAGGAGTATTTGCCAGATAAATCCAGGAAGGAAGATTATTTTTCTCTAATGATTCGCAGCATATATCTGCGTTTTCCTTCACTTGGAATGAACCTAAACATACATACCATTCTTCTGCCATTAAGACTTGAAGCACCAGAACCATTAATGAAGCTATAATCAGTTTCTTTTTCATTTTATTCCTCACTCTATATTAAAATAATAATTAACAGATTAAACTAATTATTAAAGCGTGATAAAAACAGTTTTGTTCTTTCCTGTTTTGGATTATTAATTACTTTTTCAGGTTCACCCTCTTCTACGATTACACCGCCATCCATAAAGATAATGTGGCTGGAAATATCCCGGGCAAAGGCCATTTCGTGAGTTACAACTACCATTGTCATTTTTTCAGCGGCAAGTTCTTTGATTACGGCAAGGATTTCGCCGGTAAGTTCAGGGTCAAGCGCAGAAGTCGGTTCGTCAAACAATAAAACTTCGGGCTTTAAGGCAAGTGCACGGGCAATGGAAACACGCTGCTGCTGACCGCCGCTCAATTCACACGGATACGCATCTGCTTTCGTTTCAAGCCCCATTCTCTGCAAAAGCTCCATTGCAACAGCTTCTGCTTCCTGTCTGTTTTTTTTCAAAACCCGAATCTGCGGTTCAGTAACATTTTTTAATACAGAATAATGCGGAAACAAATTAAAGTTCTGGAATACAAGTCCGCTTTTTAAGGTAATTTCATGACGTTTTGCTTTATCAGCATAAAGGCCATTTTGAACAAGAGTTTCTCCGCAAATCTTAATTGTACCATCAGTAACATCTTCCAGCTGAGATACACAACGAAGGATTGTAGATTTTCCAGAGCCGCTCGGACCAATAATACCGAGTACTTCACCCTTCTGCACAGAAAAAGAAATACCTTTTATAACATCAAGAGTACCGAATGATTTTTTTAAGTTTTCTACAATAATAATATCAGACATATTTTCAAATCCTTCGATATTCATCAATTATAATAAGCAAGCTTCTTTTCTATCTTCTGGAAAATAAAAGAAACCACCCAGTTCATAATAAAATAGAAAACTCCGGCAATAAACAACGGAACAAAGCTGAACAAAGCTCCCTGACGTTCTTTTGCAACCATCAGAAGCTCTGAAACACCAATTACAGAAACAAGGGCTGTATCCTTTACAAGTGTTATGACTTCGTTGCCCATTGCAGGAACAATTCTTTTAATAACCTGAGGCAGAACAATTCTGAAGAAAGTCTGCCCTGAAGTATAGCCTAAAACCTTTGAAGCCTCATACTGACCTTTTGGAATAGATTCAATTCCACCTCTGTAAATCTCTGCAAAATATGCTGCGTAATTTATAGAAAGCGCTATAATTGCGGCTGCAAAGCGATTCCACTTAAAGTTTACTTCATACCCCATGTTTACAAGCCAGCGTATAAAAAGCCCGGGCCCGAAATAAACAACAAGAAGCTGGAGCATAAGAGGAGTTCCCCTGATTATCAAAAGAAAAACATTTACCAGACCGGATAAAAACTTATTCTTTGACATACGCCCCATTGCAATAGGAAGTGCCAGAGGAATTGAAAAAATCAGTGTGAGGAAAAAAACTTCAAGCGATGTCAGAGAACCATCCAGCATCGCTTTAAGCATTTTTAAATATCGTTCAAAGGTCATAAAAGGATTATTTTCCAATAACGCTTACGTCTTTACCAAACCATTTTGTGCTGATAGCAGTCACAGTTCCATCCTTCTGCATTTCAATAAGGATCTGCTGTACTTTATCGCGCAATTCAGGTTCGTTCTTTCTAAAACCAATTCCGTAAGCTTCTTTTGCAAGTGCCTGTGGAACTACAAAGAAAGGTTCACCTGTCTGAGCAATTGAATAGTTAGCAACAACGCTGTCCATTACAACACCGTCAACACCACCAATTTTAAGGTCGTTCAAAGCAGTGATGTTATCTTTAAAAGGAACAACTTTTTTAAGTCCTGCTTTGAAATCTCTGTTTGCCTCTTCATCAACAGCATCCTGAGCACTTGAACCACTCTGAATACCAAGGTTTTTACCTTTCATATCTGCAAGAGTTTTGATTCCACTGGCTTTCTGTACAACCAGAACCTGCTCGTTATTCAAGTAAGCAAAGGTGAATGAAAGTGCATTTTTCCTGTCTTCTGTGATTGTAAAACCATTCCAGATACAGTCAATTTTACCTGTTTCAAGCTCCGCTTCTTTTGCATCCCAGTCGATTGGCTGAGCCTTGAAATTAACACCGAGTCTCTTTGCAACTTCCTTTGCAAGGTCAATATCATAACCTACAATTTCATTGTTATCATCGCGATAACCAAGTGGTGGGAAAGAATCATCAAGACCAAGAACAAAAGTTCCTCTTTCCTTCAATGCTGTAACAGCATCCTTTTTTTCAGCTTTCTTACAGCTTACAGTACAGAACAAAGCTGCTACAGCCATAATTGATAATACAATTCGTTTCATTATCTTCCTCCAAATTATTATTTCTATTATTAATCAAAGACCTTTTACAGACTTTGAATTATAACCTTATGCTTTTCTTTTTGCAGAAAAAGCCTTTAATTCGGCAATCTGCTCCATAACCTTTTCTGAAGCAGGTCCACCAGCTGTTTTTCTTGCTTCTACACAAGCTTCCGTAGTAATTACAGAGTAAATATCTTCTTCAATAAGTGAAGAACACTCTTTGAACTCTGTAATACTCAACTGCTCAAGTTCACAGCCTTTTTCAATTGCCATTCGAACAGCTCTTGCAGAAACTCCATGTGCAGTTCTAAAAGGCATTCCTTTTTTTACAAGATAGTCAGCAACATCAGTTGCGTTAAGATAACCGCCCTTACATGCTTCAAGCATACGTTCCTTATTCCAGCTGGCACTTGCAATCATCTGAGTAAACACACGAACGCAGGAAATTACAGTGTCGCAGGCATCGAAAAGGCTTTCCTTATCCTCCTGCATATCTCGGTCGTAAGCAAGAGGAAGAGCTTTCATCATTGTAAGGAGGGCAAATAAATCACCGTAAACCTTTCCTGTTCTTCCGCGGATAAGCTCTGCAAAATCAGGATTCTTTTTCTGCGGCATGATAGAACTTCCAGTTGACCAGCGTTCACTTAAATCTATAAAGCCAAACTCAGTTGTAGACCACAAAACAACTTCTTCACAGAATCTTGAAAGATGCATCTGAATCATTGCAAGGTTTGAAGCTGTTTCAATAAAGGTATCTCTGTCGGAAACAGTATCAAGAGAGTTTGCAGTAACGCCTGAAAAACCAAGCAGTTCAGCTTCGTACATTCTGTTTAATGGAAGTCCGCTGCCGGCAAGTGCGCAGGAACCGATTGGTGAAATATTGATTCTTTTAAGTGAATCTTCAAGACGCTGCCAGTCGCGAACAAGCATCCAACTCCAGGCACAAACGTGATGTGCAAGAGTTACAGGCTGTGCATGCTGCATATGTGTAAAGCCCGGCATGATTGTTTTTGTATTTTTTTCTGCAATTTCGGTAAGAGCAGAAACTAACGTTAACAGTGTATTCTGTAATTCAGGAATAAAGCGTCGGAGATAAAGCCGTTCATCAAGTGCAATCTGATCATTACGGCTGCGACCTGTATGAACTTTTTTTCCAGCCTCACCTATTCGGTCTGTTAAGGTTGCTTCAACAAAAGAATGAATATCTTCTGCAGAATAATCTATTGCAAGCTTTCCGTCCTCTAAATCTGCCCGGATTGATTCAAGACCTTTTACAATTTCATCGGCTTCTTTTTCTGAGATGATTTTAGCAAAAGCAAGCATTTTTGCATGTGCAATACTTCCCTGAATATCATCAAGAGCCATTCGTTCATCAACATGAATTGAAGTTTCAAAAGCAACTGCTTCGGCGTCCGGACCTTCTTCAAAACGTCCATGCCAAAGTGCTGCGTGATTATCTTTAGTAATAGTACCGTGTGTTGCCATAGTTGTATTATATATAAATACGATATAGTTTTCAATTAAAGGGGTTCGCTAAAAAAATGTATTATTTCTTCTTCTTTTTCTTAGCCTTTTTACCGGATTGCTCTGAGGAATCGTTATTCACTGGCTCTACAGAAGTTTCAATTTTTACGCGTTCAGTTTTTGTATCACCTGTGATTGAACCATCTTCTTCTGTATTCTCCGGCTTTTCAATTTTTGTAAAATGAATATGGCGCTCATGCTCTTCCTGAATTGATTTAATTTCATCATCACTAAGCTTTGCGCGTTTTTCTACATACTTGTTATAATCATCAAAAACATTAGACCAGCTTATTCTTGTAAAGAAATATTCTTCTTCAGGAGTATTTACACCGGTAAGAATATTCTTGTAAGTTGCTTTTGAATCTATTTTTTCTATAAGCACATCAATCCGCGGGTTTGGATAATCATGCATCATAACAACAGTTTCATCCATTACCCTTCCATCGCGAAAGAGACTTATATAGTTTGATTTCCAGGCATCGTTTTTATTTGACCCCGGCATTGGTTCCAGCCACAAATCTATAGCTCTGGCAATTTTTTCTGCACGGTTTGCATCATAACAGGAAGGAATTACTACCATTTTTGTATTTGAAACTGTTCTGTAATGTCCTTTACTGTTTGGTCCAAGCGGGAAGCACACAAAACCGTAATCATCATTCATACCGGTAAAATCATGATACGCAACTCTGGGGTCCTGATGACCTACCATAAAGGCAGTTTTTCCTTCAATAAATGCTTTGTAGCAATAATCAGGACCTTCATTTCTTTTATCTGGCATTTGATGTTTTGCCCAGATTTTATGCATCCAGTTAAGCGCTTCCATTGTATTTGTGTTGATTATGTTGCTTGAATAATTACCTTCAATATCTCTGTTTATTACGGCAGTATCGTTTGAATCAAGACACAGGATTGCAAAATCATTCATATCTGAAGACATTGCATATACATCTGTTTCACCGTCATAATCAGTATCAGCAGTTACTTTATTGCAAAGACGTTCAAACTCACTCCAGGTCCATTTTCCTGCAAGCTGTAAATCATAAAGATACTCTGAAGTATATCCTATTTCCTGAAGCATTTTTTTATTAAAATATACACCCAACAGCGGCTCATCCTTTTCCCAGCTGAATGCATAAAAAGAACGTCCCCTTGTGAGTTTATAAAGTGTATTCTGATTATATTTACTGCTGTTATGATAATCTACACCTTCGATTTTTGATAAATCATAGAAAAGATTTGCCCTTACTCCAAGTGCTGCCATACGGTTATCAATCATAAAAACATAATTTTCGTTGCCATCACTTACACAGTAATTTAAAGCCATTTTAGGAAACTCTTCTGCTCCCCAAGTCTGCTTTTGAACAACATTCATATTATATGTTTTGAAAAGCCATTCATACCAGTAATCGCGGGTGCTTTTTGTAGTTGAGTTTTTTTTGTTTTCGCGCATGTAGCTTGCTATAACTACATTTATACCGTCCAGATTATATGCACGATTGTTGTAATTCAATTTTGGTTCTGTTCCGTCAAAAGGATTATCACTTTTTTCTTTTGCAAATACGAAGGATCCTGATAAAACAAAAAATGATAAAACTACAAGAGTCTTCTTTAATATATTCATGCCGTAAAAACCTCTATTAAATAAGTACAAAATTAGATGCATATATTATATCATTATTTATTGATTATGGATACTTTTAAAATACACTTTTAAAATGCAAAAAAGGGATTCTGCATTTTACAAAACACAGAATCCCTAAGCCAAAAAGGAGTTTATGAAAAGGTACTATCTATTTACATCGTCAAGAAGTCCCTGCCATACATTTTTGCAGTTCTCATAAGCTTCTTCCGGGGTCTGATAACCACCACAAACACCCCAAATCATATCTCCCTGTGAAAGGCCAGAAACGAGTGTGTCGTATCTAGGATTTGGAGTTTTTGCCATAAGCTCAAGAGTTTCATCAACTGCACGGGAGTCTCTGAAGCCTGCATAGTATGATTCTTTCCAGGCATCAGGACCATCATAACCAGGTACCGGTTCAAGCCACAAATCAACTGCTTTAGCAATTTTTTCAATTCTTTCTGCATCATAACAGGATGGAATTACACACATATTTGTATCGTGAATTGTTTTGTAAACGCCATTTCCATGAGGACCGAGTGGGAAGCATACAAAGCCCCAGTCATCTGCCATTGAAGCAAAACGTCCGTTTGGTTGAGCGTTATATTCCTGATCTGCAAGGAAAGCTGTTTCTCCATTGATAAATGCACTGTAGAAATAATCCCAACTTGCACCTTCTTCCTGTGGAAGCTGATAAGTTGCCCACATTTTAGCTATCCAGTTAAAGGCTTCCATAGATTTTTCTGAACCTGCATTGTTGAAATATTTTCCGTTTGCATCACGTCCAATAAGAGAACCGCCGTTTGAATCGAGTGCTGCATAAGTAAACTCTGTATTAAAAGAAGACATTGCATAAATATCGATTACACCATCATTATCTGTATCTTTTTGAACCTTTCTACAGATTTCTTCAAAGGTTTCCCAAGTCCACTTACCTTCTTTCTGTAAGTCATAAGGAAGATCCGGGTTAAGACCATTTTCCTGAAGGATTCTCTTATTGAAGAACATTCCATTTTTTGGTTCTGGTTTTCCCCAGTTGAAGCAGTAGAAGGAATCACCACGCTGAAGCTTCTGTACACAACCCTGGTCGTATTTTGAAGCATCCTTGTAATCTACAGATTTAACTTTTGATAAATCATAGAAAAGGCTTGCTTTTACACCAGTATTAGCTGTACGGCCATCAATGATAAAAATGTAATTTTCATCTCCGCCTGTGATACAGAAATTCTGTACAAACTGTGGATTTGAACCCCATCCTGATACTGATTTCTGTGTAATTTTTACATTGTATGTATCTTGTGTCCACTGTCGCCAGGCAAAAAGATCTTCCTGCTGCTTTGATGCAGGAACCGCATCCGGGTCTGACCACCAGTCTCCAACAATTACAGCCATTCCTTTAAAATCAAACTTCTTTTTTGTTACAGGATCTTTCTGTGGTTTGATTGATTTGTAAGGATCGTCCTTTTTCTTTTTTGCAGCTGATGCTGTTCCTACCAAAAGCAGTGCTGCAAATATAACACAACACATTTTTTTCAAAATAGTCATATTTCGTTACCTCCAAATTATTTTTCTTATAAAAGAATTATATCATCAATCAAACCATTCTTTCAGTTTACAAATTGTATTAAATTACTTAATAAATTAGTGATTTGTAAGCTTAAAGCATTTTTTTTACCTGTTCATATCGTCAAGCATACCCTGCCAGACATTTTTCCAGGTTTCATAAGCTTCTACAGGAGTTTGCCAGCCCCAGCAGATTGCATTAAGCATATCATCATTACCAATACCGCTTACAAGCTTATCTACACGCTGATTAGGAATCTGAGCAAGAAGCTCACAGGTTTCATCTACAGCACGAGCATCGCGGAAGCCAGGGTAATAATCTTCTTTCCAGGCATCAGGTCCGTCGTAACCAGGTGTTGGTGTTACATACAAATCTACAGCCTTAGCGATTTTGTTAGCCTTTTCCAAATCATAGCATTTTGGAATTATCCACATTGGAGAATCGTGCAAGGTGTGATATTTTCCATCTCCACTTGGGCCTTTAGGGAATGCAACAAAACCAAAGTCATCTTTCATTACTGAAAGTGTTCCACCAGGCTGAGCAATAAACTCCTGGTCAGCAAGGAAAGCTGTTTCACCATTAATAAAGGCTACACGGAAATAATCCCAAGCTGCACCTTCTGGCTGAGGGAGCTGATAAGTTGCCCACATATGAGCCATCCAGTTCCAGGCTTCCATAGATTTATCTGAACCAGCGTTATTAAAGAACTTACCGTTGGCATCGCGGGAAATACGGCTTCCACCATTTGAATCGAGAGCTGCATCTCCAAAACAGGTATAGAAAGAAGACATAGCATAATTGTCGATTAAACCGTCATTATCAACATCTCGCTGTACTTTCTTACAGATTTCTTCAAAGCTTTCCCAAGTCCACTTACCATCTTTCTGCAAATCATAAGGAAGATCTGGATTAAGACCTGATTCTTCAAGAATCCTTTTGTTAAAGAACATACCTTCTCGTGGCTCAGCCTTTACCCACTGGAATGTATAATAAGAATCACCTTTCTTAAGTCTTTCGCAAACACCTTTGTCATATTTTGGATCATTCATATAATCAACAGATGTAATTTTAGACAAATCCCAGAACAAATCGGCTTTAATTCCAACATTTGCAGAACGGCCGTCAATACAAAGGATGTAATTTTCATCACCGCCAGTAATGCAGTAATTAGTTACAAACTGAGGCATGGAAGCCCAGCTTGCTGCCTGAGCCTGATAGCATTTCATATTGTAAGTTTGATTTACCCACTCCTGCCATGCCTTATCATCTTCCTGTTTTTTAGAAGCAGGAGCTGCAGAAGGATCAGTCCACCAGTCTCCAAGAATAATTGTCATTCCCTTAAAGTCGTAAACCTTTTTTGTAGCCGGATCCTTTTGCTTTTCAATTTTCTTGAAGGCATCATTCTTCTTTTTCTTTGCAGCAGAAACCGGGTTCAAAAGAACTACAGCAAGCACTGCAAGAACCATTGCGTTTTTTAATTTGTTTGTCATGTTTTCCTCCATAAAGTAATTTTACTTTACTTTTTAAGTATAACATAACTTTTTATAAAGTAAACTAAAATTTTAATTTAATTTACTTTTTTTTAGTTAATTTTGGGATTGTCGTGTCTAGCACGACAATGACATTTTTTTTGCAATGACATAAAAAAAACCGCCAGCCTAAGCCAGCGGTTTTCAAATTATATCAGATTATAAAAAGCTGAATATTAGCGGTTACAATCGTCAATAAGTCCCTGCCATACATTGTAGCAGCCTTCATACAATTCCTGAGCTGTTCCGTTACCACCACAGAGGTTCCAGATGATGTCGCCCTGGTTCAAACCAGAAATAAGAACATCGTATCGTGGGTTAGGATTGTCCATCATGTACTGTAATGTTTCATCAACAGCACGTGAATCGCGGAATGACTGCCAGTATCCGTCTTTCCAAGCATCTGGTCCTTCATATCCAGGAACAGGTTCTGCCCAAAGGTCAACAATCTTAGCAATCTTTTCAGCACGGTCTGCATCGTATACAGAAGGAATAATCATAATGTTGTTCTGATGAACTGTCTTGTATTTTCCATCTCCATGAGGTCCGAGTGGGAAGCAAACAAATCCGTAGTCGTCAGCCATTGACCAGAACTTTCCGTTAGGCTGTGCATTGTATTCCTGATCTGCGAGGAATGCAACTTCACCATTTGTAAATGCTGTATAGAAGTAGTCCCAGTTCTCGCCTTCTTCCTGAGGGAGCTGATATGTAAGGAACATGTGCTGAATCCAGTTCCAAGCTTCCATAGCTTTTTCTGAACCTGCAACGTTTATATATTTACCATTTGCATCGCGGTCGATAATTTTTGCACCGTTTGAATCCAATGCTGAGTAAGAGAATTCTGTGTTGAAAGAAGCCATAGCATACTGATCGATTACACCATCGTTATCTGTATCACGTGTTAATTTCTTACACATCTCTTCAAATGTATCCCATGTCCATTTTCCAGCTTTCTGCAAATCATATGGATAGTCAGGATCATAACCATTTTCCTGAAGGATTCTCTTGTTGAAGAATACACCGTTTCTAGGCTCTGGTTTTCCGAGGTTGAAACCATAGAAAGAATCACCTTTCTTAAGAAGGTTTACAGTTCCCTGCTCGTATTTGTTGGCATCTTTATAGTTTACACTCTTGATTTTTGACAAATCATAGAAAAGATTAGCTTTTACACCAGTTGTTGCAGAACGTCCATCAATAGTGAATACATAGTTTTCATCACCACCAGAAATACAGAAGTTTGATACGAACTGTGGGTTTGAACCCCATCCACAAACTGCCATCTGCTTTACTTTGAAGTTATAAGCATCATAAGTCCAGTCACGCCATGCGAACTGATCTTCTTCTGCTTTTGAAGCAGGCTGTCTGTCTGGATCACTCCACCAGTCAGCGTAAATAACTTCCATTCCCTTGAAGTCATAAACTTTCTTTGTTTTTGGATCCTTCTGTTTTACAACTTTCTTGTAAGGATCATCCTTCTTCTTCTTTGCAGCAGAAACAGTACTTGTTACCATTAATGCAGCAATAGCGATACAAAGCGCTTTCTTCATAGTACCTTTATTCATTTTTTTCTCCTCTTAATTGTACTTTATAAAAGATATTATAATTATATCATTAAACCAAAATAATGCAATTTAATTTTTACAATATAATAGTACAAATCCCCTATTATATTGTATTTTTGCTTATCGGTTAGTATCGTCAATCAATCCCTGCCATACGTTTTTAGCATTTTCGTATGATTCTTCAGGAGTAGCCCAGCCGCCCCAGATGCCCCAAATCATATCACCGGTGCTTAAACCGCCAACAAGACCGTCAAAGCGTGGATTAGGAGTATCCATCATAAGCTGCAAGGTTTCATCAACTGCTCGTGGGTCTCTGAATGATGAATAATAACCTTCTTTCCATGCTACAGCATCATCATAACCAGGAACAGGTTCAAGCCACAAATCAATAGCTTTTGCTACCTTTTCTGCTCTTTCTGCACTGTAAATGCTTGGGATAATACACATATTTGAACTGTGGATTGTTTTGTAAACGTGGTCACCGGAAGGTCCGAGTGGGAAGCATACAAAACCAAAATCATCCTGCATGGAAGAGAACTTTCCCTGTGGCTGTGCATTATATTCCTGATCGCAAAGGAAAGCAGCTTCTCCATTTACAAAGGCTGTATAAAACCAGTCCCAGTTTGCATCATCACCAGGAGATGGCTGCTGATAGTTCTGTGCAATTTTTACACACCAGTTCCAGGCTTCCATTGATTTGTCTGAACCTGCATTGTTATAATATTTACCATTTGCATCTCGTTCTATAAAGCTGCCACCGTTAGAGAATAAGGCTGCGGCACAGAAGGTTGAACTAAATGTTGTTAAACCCCAGGTATCCGGAATACCATCATTGTCTGTATCGCGGGTTGTTGCTTTTAAAAGCTCTTCAAACTTTTCCCAGGTCCATTTTCCCTCTTTTTGAAGATCATAAGGTAAGTCTGGATCAAAACCAGCTTCCTGTAAAAGTCTCTTATTCCAGAACATACCTTCACGTGGTTCAGGTTTTCCCCAGTTGAAAGCGAAGAAAGAATCACCCTTTTTAAGTAAATCAACTACACCCTGGTCGTATTTTGAAGAATCTTTATAATTTACACTTTTGATTTTTGACAAATCATAGAAAAGATTAGCTCTTACTCCCTGAGAAGCAGAACGTCCATCAATAAGGAATGCATAGTTTTCATCACCACCGCCAACACAGAAGTTAGCTACAAACTGTGGATTAGAGCCCCAGCCTGCACAAGCCTTTTGAACAACCTTTACATTATAAGTATTATTTGTCCATTCACGCCATGCAAACTGATCTTCTTCCTGCTTAGAAACAGGTGCTCTTTCTGCATCTGTCCACCAGTCGGAAATAATAACTTCCATTCCCTTAAAATCATATTTCTTTTTAGTCTCAGGATCTTTCTGCGGCTTTACATTTTTGTAAGGATCTTCCTTTTTCTTTTTTGCAGCAGATAAAGAAGCTACAGCCATTACAGCTACTAAAAGAACAGAAATGATTTTTTTAGTTTTGTTTTTCATTGGTACCCCCATTTTTAATTAAACGTTTAATTAAATCGTTTAACCTAATTATAATACATTATTATTTTTTAGCAAGAAAAATCTTTTATATTTTTATGATTTTTCCAGGGGCGTCCGCAAAGTCACAGAAATAAAAAAAGCTGCCTGAATCAGTCAAAACTAATCAGACAGCTTTTTATTAAGGTAAAAATGTAGGCTTACATCTTAACACCAGTAGAAGCAAGGCTTTCTACAAATAAGTTCTGACAGAAGATGTAAAGAATGATTACAGGAATAATCATAAGCAATACACCAGTTGAAAGAATTGCATTTGAATAAGCAACAGGTGGATTTACAGAACCACCGTTTATAGCAGAAAGATAGGTTCCAAATCTTTCAACAATACCTGCAATCTGTCCTGAAAGAAGCTTAATCTTTCCCAGGAACAATTCGGTATAGAAGCTGTCTGTCCACTGCCATACAAATGAGAAGAGGAAGCATGATGTGATGATTGGTTTTGCACCTGGAACCATAATTCTAAAGAAGGTTGCAAAAGGTCCACATCCATCAACGTAGGCAGCTTCTTCCAGCTCAAACGGGAAGCCAAGGAAGAACTGTCTTATCATAAAGATATAAAGACCATTCTTAAGTCCCATACAGCCTAAACACATCATAAGGTAAGGCGCCATAGAACCTCGTAAGTTCAAGGTTTTACCAAAGAACTTAAAGTACCTGAAGTGAAGGAACAAAGATGTAGAAATTGTCTGCGGCGGAATTACAATAATGAGGATAACACAGAAGAACCAGAACTTTTTAAGTGGGAACTGGAATCTTGAAAAACCATAACCAACAAGGCTGCAAACAAATACCTCTATAATAGAAACTACGATTGAAACCCAGATTGTATTAAACAGAGTCTTTTTGTAGTCAAGAAGCAGAGTTGCAATTCTCCAGTTGCTTAAAGAAAAGTGCTTTGGTACTACAATAATAGTTGTATCGTACAAATCCTTTTCTGCCATAAAGCTGAAAGAAAACTTATTCAGTATTGGCTGAATAATCATAAAGCACATACCAAACAAAAGGATTGCGCGGAAAATAGAAAGAGCATATTTCTTAATGGTTTCTGTAAGAAGAATACCATCAGAAGCTTCATTTCTTTCCCAGAAGGATCTTTTATCGGCTAACGGTGTAGCTAATTCTTTTTTATTCTTTTTAGTCATAATTGTATACCACCTTAGAAATGAAAAGAGAACTTATTCCTATGAATAACATACAGACAATGAAGTAAATCCAGGCAAGTGCAGAACTGTAACCGTAATTCAACTGAATTACCATCTGTTCATTTATCTTAGTCATAATCTGATTGTCAGTCTTCATAAAGAAGTCAACGATTGTGTAAACCCAGCAAACAAGCATAAGAGGACTTACCATTGGTACTGTAATCTTCCAGAGACTTTCCCATGAAGTACAACCTTCCATCTGAGCTGCTTCATACATACTTGGAGAAATGTTCTGAAGACCAGAAAGGAAGATAATAATCTGAATACCGGAAGCCATTGCAACATCGTAGATTGAGTCAATAATGTCAAACAGGATATTGAATACCTTTCCACTAATTCCGTTTACACCACCAGTATTTGAAACAAGTATTTGCTCCAGAACATCGGTAATTGTATTGGAGTTTCCAGATTCCTCAATAGTTGCTTTGAGCTGTGCCATCAAGGTGTTGTTATACTCAAGTCCAACAAGAACACCAGAAGAAAGAATTACAGCAAGGAAGAATATTGAACGTGCAAGAGTTCTTCCCTTGAACTTCTGATTAAGAATAAGAGCTACGAAGAAGCTGAATACAATGGTTGCCAGAGACCTGTAGAACATCTGTGCTACAGAATTAACTACCATTCGGTTAAACTCAGGGTCGATTGTAAGTGCCCTTATATAGTTTGCCCAATTGTTCCAGTTCAGAACAAAGCCCTGATTGGAAATAACAACTTCACTAACGCTCATTCTAAAGGACTGATAAAGCGGTTTTATCATAAAAAGAATAAAACCAAGTATAAAAGGTAAAATAAAAATATACCCATATATTGCTCTTCGCTGTGTTAGTCCTACCTTTCGCTTGATTTTAATAATCAAATCATTCATCTTAGACATCTTAGTCCTCCACCTTCATAACTTTATACTCACGGGCAGGAATATACAGGCCTGAATCATCGGTATAATCAAGATAACCAAAGTTTACATAAACCTGATAGTTATTATCGTAAGTTGTAACAGTTACATCATCATCAATAAACTCATGATTTACAATTGTACTGTTCTTTACAGGGCCCATTTCTTTGTTATATTTGTTGTAAATATCAGCAAACTTGTCTTTCCAGCTGTTAAAGCAGGCTGCATAATATTCTGTATATGAGGTTTCCTGAAGAGCTTTTTCAGATTCATACATAAAGGAGAAGTACAAGCCTGCACCACTCTCTGCTGATTCAAGAATAATCTGGTCAGCTTCGAAACCAAGATTTACAGGAATACCGGTAAAGTTTTTATAACCGTGGAGTGCAATTTCATAGAAAGGAATGTGCTTATCCAGAATTGCATAGCTGTTACCATGAAGTGTCATATTAGTAATAAGATCTGTATTCTTAAGGGCATAATCATTACCAATATTTATTGCAACAGCTAAGCCTTTTTCTTTTGCTTCCTGCATTCTTGCATCCTGCTGTTTACGGGAAGCAGCACGGCTAAGAGCTTTATTTGGAGAATCATTATAATCTCCAGCCAATTGATAACCATTATCTCTGTAAGAAATACCATCCAAATCATACTTCAAGGCATTTTTGATTAATACTTCGCTAGCATAATCAATATTAGATGGTTTGAGCAGATAGTATTTATCTTTCTTTTCGTCCTTACCATACCAGATTAATGAGTATTCATTAAGTTCGCAAACTTCATCATTAGCAAAACGGGCAGGATCTCTATAGCGGAAGAAACCGTCTCTAAGCTTTGAATTATAAGCCGTCTGCACAGAGGCATCCAGATAAAGCTTAGCTGAAGTATTCTCAACAGAATCTGTCATTTTCTTAAAGCCTGATGTACCGCCCAACTTGTTTATAAACTTAAACTTCTTGAGCATTTTCTGCTTGATACCGCCATTAATAAAGCCTGAAAGCTTGTACTGAACATCTTTTATACCAAGTTCTTCAACTTCATTAATGATTTTTCCAGCCTGAGAATAAGTAGTAAGCTTATAAGGTAATTTCTTTGGCATACCAAGAATCTGTTGAACCTTATCAATAGCACCTACAATTTCAATTGCAAGAGGAGTTTCTTTGTTAGCAAGCTTTTTCTGACCGCCGAACAAATACTTCTGATATTCTTTAGCCATATCAACATAAGAAGGAGAATTAACAAAGGCATAAACCTGAGTAATTCTTTCTCCTGCTGGAAGAGATTTTTCATAAGAATACTGAGCACTTGTGTTTCTTGCAGAAACTTCGAACTGTTCGCCGTGAACCATCTTGTAGTTAGCACGTACATAGTTGTAGCTTCCAAGCTTACCGCTAATTTCTGCAACAACAGTTCCGTATTCAGCACCGTTTTCCATAATTGAAATATAGCTTGAATCACCAAAGGATTCACCGAATACAGGATAAGCAGTACGGGTTTCGGTAATAATAGCCTTTCTGTCAGAAGCAGTATCCCAACCGTAAACATCAGCATAATAACCGTTCTGCTTTGTTTTTCCGTTGTTAAAGTAGATTATGCTTCCGCCACCTTCCGGTACAAACATATAACCTTCATCCTGTGTGCCTGCTGCACCAAAATATGGAAGAACAGAAAGCTGAACTATAGGATAAGCCTGTTTGTAAAGAATCTCATCATAAGGAATATCTACAACGAGTTTGTTTCCGTCAAGCTTGTAATAAACAGTGAAATTGAATGCAGGGTCAACCTTTGAAGATGTTTCCTTGTACATTTCACTATGACGCATATAATCTTCGTCTGTGTAACCGATTTTTGTAAAAATCTCTTCACACTGAACTTTAAGGTATTTATTAAGCTTATCAGGGTCAAAAATAAGGAAAAGTGTATCTTCTTCAAGACCTGGATATTTTCTAAGCAAATCTTCCTTATTGTCGGAAGGTCTGAGTCGGTCAATATCTACCTCGCGGTAACAGCGTTTTGTAATTACATTCTGGTCTGACGGATTCATTTTTTCCAGATATTCGTCCATTTCCTCGGCATAAATAGCTTTTGGATAGCGGTATTCACGCTGCATTGTACTTGCAGTGTATTTTACCTGAACAGCATCACCCTTCTTTGATACTTCAAAGAAGTTACGGTCAATACTGTAAACCTGTGTATCGTAAGTATTTTCAACACCATTTTCTGTTGAATACTTTACAAGGAATGTAGACTTCATATTGTTCTTTTCTTTTGTAAGAGCAATAGGGTCTTTTTCAAGCTCTGGTGGATTTGAATACCACATGTGGTTTGTATCTTTCTGGAGGACTGTAAACTGAGTTGTTCTTCCATCCAGAACAAACTTGAGCTTGTCGTTTTCAAGAGTAAAGCTTTCCGGTGTATTTTCTGCATCGTATTCATAGGCTTTAATAAAGGCATCTGTTACTTTAGATACATTTACAAGCGCAAGAATCAACCAGGTAAGTAATCCAAGAAGAATAAGGATAAAGCCAAGACCAATGTAAAACTTCTTTGTTGGTTTATGGAACTCGAACTTCTTTGTCTTCATTGGCTTTGGTCGACCAATATAACCTTCCGGCATTTTAGATTTCTTAGACTTCTTTTCTTTTTTAACCTTAGGCTCTTTTGTTTTCTTAACCTTTGGTTCTTTATCTGTAGCAGCTTCTACAGGTATTGATTCCTTTGTCTTCAAATCTTCTTTCTTCATATTTTCTTTCTCTTTCTTCATTATAGCCGTCCTCCCATCAGTTCAACCTGAACATCAATTCTCGTGCGAGAGATACGAAATATGCAACACCCTGCGAAATCATACTGAAGAACAGAAGCATGATAAATATAAATACAAGCATTCCGAACAAAGTAAAGACCGTAAAGACAAGTGTTTTACCAAAACCATATTGATGAATCATCATCATCGCCATAAATATTAGAGCAGCACACCAAATAAGTGATATATTGCTGAATACTGTATAGAAGGTACCCTCTTCTATTGTAACAAAATTACTCAAGAAGATGATTGGAATCTGAATCAGCGGATAAGGAGTAAGCGCATAAGCCGTTCCCATATAAATCTGCCCCAGCTTACCTTTACCGTCAAACAGAGTTGTTACACCCCAGTTACAGATACAGAAAATTGCAAGAGGAAGAAGGATTGTAGCCATCTCCATAAAGATATTTACCTTTTCCCAGTTTCTGTTGTTGAAAAGGAAGCTGGTGTATCGCAATTTCCAGATGTGTGTGAGCAGCGTAAGTATAATCATAAAGTTAGCTGCAGAATAAGAGCCGCGCTTTGCGTGTATTAAATCCCAGAAACCGTCTGCCGGATGGGTTATTACATACAAGCTGTAGCGAAGCGTTTCAAAAAAGTGTCTGTATGTTTCTTTTTTGGTTAATTTCTTTAATCTTCGTGATATATAACTCATAACGTTTTCATCTCCCAGGCAATTTTCCTACAAATCTTAACAATGATAGGTATGAAAATAATTGCCAAAATCAATGCAAAAACCCAGCCGATATTGTCTTCTACCCATTCTTTGCGGTAATACTGATATGCCTTTGAATAATTCTTTTTGTCTCTCTTAAGACGGAAGTAATCCATTGCATCCTTGAACTTATTCTGTCTGAAGCAGGATTTACCAAGACCAATGTAAGCAAGGTCGTAGTTACCGTTTTTCTCAAGAACCTTATTCCATTTTTCTGCTGAACCGTCATAATCACCTACAGAATAAAGCTCAAGAGCTTCGTAGATAAGGTTGCCGTATTCAGTTGGAGTAAAGATTGTGAGAGAAGCATTCATAAGATCTAGAACAATTAAATCTTTACCGATGTGCTCAATTGCAGATGGTGAACGGAAATAACCGTCAATGTTACCTCTGTTACCAAAAGCAAAAAGCAGGTAGCCCTGGTTATTATAAGCAAAGAGACGACCACGTGATTCATCACAAACTACATAAACTTCGTTATCAAGAACAGTAATATCTGTAAAATGTGAAGGATCAGAAATACCGGCGGCATTACTCCACTCAAGGTCTCCAATTGGAGGATATTCTGCATTTTTAATGAGGATATCGTTTCCAAGTGCATTAAGTCGGCGGATTGGTTTAGCTTTATCTGAACGCAAATCCCACTGACTGAAGGTTTTTAATACACTGTAGATAAAGCCTTCGTTATCAATATAAGCATTTGAATATTCAGTAGGAACAAAGGATTCCATTTGAGCTCTCTGTGCCCTTGTAGAAAAATATTTTTTCCATACATAAGTTGAAAAGTCATAATTTACTTCGCTGGCACCATAGAAGCCTGTAAAGGAACCATCATACTCATATTTCAAGAAACCTTTATTAACGTTCTTTGCAATTACATAAGCTCGTCCCTTTGAATCTGCAACAACTTTCTGAGGGAAGAAGGTCTTTCCTTTCTCATAAGTTGGATCATCAGGTTCTGTAAGACTGAGAACGTAATTCAAATCTGAATCAAGCTTAACAACTCGTCCGTTGCCTGTATCTGCAATAAAGAAGGAACCGTCTTCCTGGTTTACAAAGATATCCATTGGACCATTAAAGGTTTCTGTAACCTGACCGCCAGAATAAAATCTGTCTATTACACGGTTAAGGGAAACAGTTTTGTTATCTCCGTAAACTAATTCAATAATTCGGTTGTTATCTGTATCGACAATGTAAATTAAATTATCGATTGCAAACATTCCGGCAGGACTTTTTAATCCTACATCGAGGTCAAGATCATCTGCATACAAAACAGATGAAACTCTGTAAACATCCGGGGATTTTTCAATTTCGCCCCAGTAATCATAAATGTATGTATCTCCTTTGGCAAAAAGACCGGCACAAAGTGAGATAAAACATACTGCTGTTAATAATATTTTTTTCATACTCACCACCGTTAATCCTTCAAACCAGAAGAAGCCATAGTTTCCATAATCTGGCTCTGAGAGAAGATAAAGAAAATGATTGGTACAGACATTGTAAATACGATTACGGCTTGAGATTGTCCCATTCGGGCAATACCACCAAGCTGAATCTGATCCAATGCATAACGGAGCATCTTTTTAGCTTCTGTATAGATGTAAGTTGTCTGAGGGTTATTCCACAAACCATTTATTGAGAAGATTGAAATTGTAAGCCAGGCTGGTCTTACGTTAGGCATTACGAGCTTCCAGAAAATTGTAAACTCACGTGCACCGTCAATCTTTGCAGCTTCAATCAGCGACATTGGGAAGCCTTCCATAAACTGCTTCATAAGGAAGAGTCCTAATGAACCACCTATGGCCGGCAGTATTAAAGCCCAGTATGTGTCTACAATGTGAAGCTTACACATAATCAAATAGTTAGGAATACCAGTTACGTAACCACTGAACATCAAGGCAACAACTGCAATTCTAAAGAAGAGGTTTCCACCAGGGAAATTGTATTTTGCAAGAACGTAAGCTGCCATAGAAGCTATGATTACGTGGCCTAAGGTACCGGCAAGTGTTACGAAAATTGTGTTGAATACATAGCGTGTAAATGGTACCCACTGTGACTGGCTTAAGGTTACGAACAAGTCTGTATAGTTACGGAAGGTAGGATTCCGTGGGAATACAGTTGGCGGCCTTTTTAAAAGTTCATCGAGAGGTTTGAGAGAGCTTGCAATTGAGAATACAAGCGGGAAAACCATCATCATTGAACATAATGCCAGGAAAATATAGATTCCAACGTCACCACCAAGAGAGCGGTTCGGTTTTCTTCTGTGTTTATAGTGATGAATTACAGGACCTTCCTGAAGATATTTATTTTTTCTGCTCATTTTCAATACCTCCAATTAGTGTCCAACTCTGCTCAAGAGAGCCTGAATTACTTTGTTACAAAGAATCATAGTAATAAACAATATGGTTGCAATTGCAGAAGCATAACCCATTTCAAATCGGGTGAAACCATAGTCGAACAAGTGTGTAACAACGGTTCGTACACAATAGTCTGTAGAAGGATAACCTGCCAGAGCCATTGGAACATCACAAACGTTGAAGGCACTTGTAATTGACATAACTGCTCCGAACAGCAGCATTGGCTTCATATTAGGAAGAGTAATGTACCACAATTCCTGCCAGCGGTTCTGAATACCGTCGATATAGCCTGCTTCGTACTGTGCCTGATCAATACCTTTAAGACCTGCAACAAAAGAAAGGAAGCCTGCACCAAGAGACATCCAGAGAATTACAGGAATAATTACTTTCATTACATTACGAGGATCTGTAAGGAACATTACAGGCTGATTAACTAAACCTGTTTTAATGAGCCACTGGTTAATCCATCCGTACTGGTCATCATTGAAAAGCTCTTTGAAAATGAGGTATGCAGAACCTGCAATTGATGGAGCATAGAAGAAGAATACTACGAGTGTTCTTACCCATTTTGGAAGCTCGTTGATGAGCCAGGCAAAAATGAAAGCCATAATGTATCCTACAGGACCGGTAATAATAGCGATAAAGAATGTGTTCTTTACAGCTATGGCAAATACTTCATCCTGCAGAAAAAGATTTATATAGTTTCTTACGCCGATAAACTCTGGCTTTTCCAAAATATTAAAGTTTGTAAAACCATAGTAAATTGAGTTTATCATTGGAAGAACATTAAAGGTCAGAAACAAAACGGCATACGGCAAAAGGAAAGCATAGCAAACCTTCATCACCTTAGCTCTGTGTATTGTTTCTGAAAGCTGAGTCTGTTTTTTATTAAAATATTTTGACCATTTTCCGCTCATAATATTCTCCTTAATCTTCAACAGGTAAGTTGAATTCCTGACGCTTACGCTTTAACTCTTCGTTAATCTTACGTGCATAGTCAATAAGCGTTTCTCGTGCATCATCTTTCTCGTTGATAACTTTTCGTGTACCGTTAACTACATGGCGTGGTGTATAGTAACTTCCAGGTACTTCAGGAACACCGATTGTTTCATCAAGAGATTTTTCAAGAACTTCAATCTGTGCTGTTTTCCATGAAAGCTGTTTAAGAGCTTCTACGTTAGCAGTTGCGTATCGTGCAGAAGAACCAAGTACAGCTTCCATTTCGCGACCAAAGCGAACCTGTGTTTCTGTTGAAGCCCACCATTTCATGAACTTCCAGGCATCCTGAATGCGGTTTTCGTTCTTCATTACAGTAGCCCATGTTTTTTCGTCTACACCAGGAACAGCACCCTTTTCAAAGGTTCTTCCGTTGTAAGCGCTGTAAACAAGTTCTTTTGTATTAGACAAATCAAGGTCATCAAGGTTGATACCCTTCTTAATCATCATAGTACATACGGTACCGGCAATGTTAGAGCGGTCGATACTTCCGTCTTCTTTTTCTGTACCAAGAATGTAGGTAAAGTCCCAAAGACCACGGATTTCTGGAGCACCAACAACAAGTGTGTTATAAGTAGAATAGTTAGCAACACCGAGTGGCATTTCTCCTGTACGGAAACGGCTCATAAAGTCATAAACAACCGGGAGACCATAGCTGTTGAACAAGCTTGTGTAAACCTTAAAGGCTGCAACACCTTCCTCACTGTCTATAACGGTTTTCATACCGCTTGGGTTGTAAACCTGTCCGCCGTTCTGATAAAGCATTGAATAGAACATAGACAAATCAGGAGTTACAATGTTTGGATAAGGAATACCAACTGTGAGGTTGTTACCCTGGAGTGTCGGGAGGATTTCGATTAAGTCTTCCCAAGTCTGAGGAACCTCAAGCTCAAGCTGTTCAAGAATGTCTTTGCGGTAGAAAAGGAGGTTGAAGGATTCTGTTTCAGGAAGAGCGTAAAGGCCGCCATCATACTGATAAGGAACATAAGCACTTGGCTTGAACCAGGTGAGAACATCTTCACAGTCTGGGAAACGCATAAGGTTTACGTCGGCATTACGCAAAGCATAGTCTACAGGAGCTGAAGAATAAATTGAAATTACAACATCAGGTCCGTTACCGGCAACTACCGCATTAAGCAGTGAGTTCTGGTTGATAAGCTTTACATTTACTTTAATGTCTGAATTAGGTGTAAAGGAATCGTCAACCATATTCTTAAGAATCTGGCTCTGGTCACGACCGGTTACAATCCATACTTCGATAAGGTGTTCTGCGCCCTTTTCGTAAACATCACCAAGACTTGCAGAATCTACAAAGAAGGATGTAAAGAATGAAAGAACTTCGTGCTTAGCGTTTTTAATAAAGCCTGCTCTAACCGGCTTGATTTTATCGTTAGCACCCTGAACAAGAATATAGTCTACATCAAGCTTTGATTCTGTCATTGTAAGAAGTGAAGAACCAAGTGATGTAATATTATCTTTAAAGTTGGCAAAAGCCTGTGTGATTTTATCTGGACGTTTATAGAACTGTTCAAGCTGAATGGCAAGAGTTTCTGCCGGAGCAATCTTATCTGATTTTTCACCAGTTATTGCAACAAACTGGTCGATAAGCTTGTAAAGTCGGCAGCTTTCAATGTGCATTGCTTCAACTTCGTTCGGATAAACCTTATCAATTTCATAATCACGGAAGGCATCTGGATAAGTACCTGTAAGAACAAGAATTGTTCGGTAAACCTGATTAAGACGGAAAATACTGTCCTGAAGTTCGTTTATGATTGAACCAACTTCGCCAAGGGTAACTTCCAGTCTGATTTTGTGGGTTCCCTTTGTAAAATAGAACTTGAATGGCTTTTTATCTGCACCGGCTAAAGTGCGAAGCTTCCAGTCTGTGCTATATTCAAAACCAACGTTCTTTAAATCTTCAATTGGGATTTCGCCATCGATGTATACTGAACGGCAGGCAAGGTAACCGCGCTGATAAAGCTGACGTGCCTTAATGGAAATTGTGTACCAGCCATTTTCAGGGATTTCCATATCCCATTCAATCCACTGTCCAGGAGCTTTCCAGGAATCGCCGCCGGTAAAGTTCAAAATTGTATTTTTAACGCTGTAAGGTTCGGTTGTAGCAGAAGATCGGTCGTATCTGGCGAACAAAGAAGGATCTGAACGGAGAACAGAGTTCTCACCCTGAATCTTAACCACTGCCGGTTTTCCTTCATAAGAATCTGGATTAGACGGCATTTTTTTCAGATACTGCTCATAAGAATCATAAGTAACTACAGGAACAAGAGAAAGCTTGCTTATTGCTACAGGCTCATTTGTTGCTGTAAGGGAGATTGTGTTAGGACCTGCTGTAAAATAAAAACGATAAGGCTCTACCTCATAGCCCAAATCATTCTTAAAATAAGCTGTCTGATAATCAAAGATTTCTACCTGTGACGGGCGGATATTGTTTCCGCGGTTATCAAACTTTACAGGACCTCCATCCCTCCAGAGTCTGAAGAAGGAAAGGTTTTCTGCTCCAGAGAAAGGATTTTCTCCATTGATTTTAAGAGAGCGTTCGATAGTGACGTTTCTTGAAGGAGTACCAATATATTCCATACGAATGTTATAGTACCCGGTTTCAGGAACATCAAAATTCCAAGTTACCGTTGAATCTTCATCGGTAATCACTACATCTTTACCCTTATAGTTGTTTTCAACATGTACGCCAGTTGACGCTTCTTCATCATAAGCAAAAACGTCCAAGTTAACAGTTGACTTAGCACTTTTTGCATTAGGATGCTCAGCCAAGTACTCACTGTAGCTCTTGGTTGCGCTTACGGATCCTTTCAGTGAAGAAAAATCAACGTTCTCATACTTTTCATGAAAATCTTTTTCAGGTAAAAGGCTCGAAATTGCGAAAACTAAAATAATTGCAGCTATGGCAATCAAGAAGTTTCGCAAGGTCTTGTTAATTTTTATTCCTACCATAATGTTACCATTATATCATAACAAAAAATTTATGAAATAGGTAAAACGCTACAATTACAAAAATTTACATTTTTATAATAACTTTTTTCAATTTTTTAGCTTTTTTTAAGCTCTTTTTAAGTGTCTTTTTAGCCTTTTGAGACCATCCTTCAAGATTTATTTTTTGAAGTACTTGTTGAACTCATCATCAGTATGAGGAGCCTTGCTTTCAGGATCTGATTTCTCAGAAGCAGAAGAATTGCGGGCTTCATCAGAATCAATATTTGCACTCTTCATATTTTCAACATCATCGTTATCTGAAACACTTGCTTCCGGCATTACCAGAGCAGCAATAAGATAAAGAATAACACCTACTCCCTTGAACAAAGCAACAAGACATACACAGATTCTTACGATTGTAGGGTCAATCTTAAAATATTCAGCAAGGCCACCACAAACACCAAAAAGCATTTTCTTATTTGATTTTCTAAGTTTTTTCATTTTCTATTCTCCTGAGTTTAAAGAAACGCGAGCAGTCGCGCAGCGTTTCATTGAATTGCATAATAGCAGATTTGGAACGTTTACGTTTCAAATCTTCCTTTTTTAGTTTACTAAAATCTATGAAGCGCAATGTTTACGCTTCCCATACCGCAGTTTACAGAAAAATGATTGTCTTTTTTTACATCTGCAAACTTCTGGCATACACCGCTGTATTTTTCATCATTGAACTTGAACTCACCAAGTCCAACTTTAACATCATAAGAGCACTCTTTTGCATCGCCCTGCAAATCAAGCTTGATTGAACCCATTCCGCAGTCGATATCTGAACGTCCAGTAAGCACACCTTCTACCTTAATGTTGCCCATTCCGCATCTGATATTTACATTGTTTCCGTGCACATTTTTAAGAACAAGACTTCCAGCTTCAACTTCAAAGCTACCCTTCTGACATTCAATGAAAACATCCTTTGTTCTGAAATTGCCTGCTCCAATAAGGATTTTACACTTATTTACTTTTGCTTTTTCCGGAACAGTGATTAAGATTCTTGGAACAATTCTGGTTACCTTTTCGTGATTCCAGAAATTAAGGACATTAAGCTTTTTAAGATTTTTTACAACGAGTGTACCTTCTGAATCTATCCGGCAAAGGAAGTTATCCCTCATCACACCTCTTGTTTCTACAGAATACTTATCGCCGGAAACTAAAACTACATCAGCAGCACCAAACTGGAACTCTATGCCTTTAACTTCAGATTCCTTAAACTGGAAGTACATTGCATCACTTCTTCCGTCCGAGTTAGATGCTTCTGCCTTTGATTTTTTACCTTCAGCATCAGCTTCTTCATCAGCCTTTTTGCTATTTTTATCTGTTTCTACAAGCGCATTTGCAAACTTTTCGATAATTGAAGCGGCTACTTCTTCAGGACTACCAAGCTCCTTCATAACCTTTTCGTCATCGTTAGCTTCGTCAAAATAATCAGCGTAATACTGAAGAGCTTCTTCCTGCTCATCTACAGTAAGCGATTGAATGTTACTCTTCAATGCCTTCATGTACTCTTCTCTAGTCATTTTTTTCTTCTCCTAAAAGTATTAAGTCTAGATTTTTTCTATAAGAAATCCATTCCCTTCTATAATTATCCAGCAGAATCATTCCGTTGGAGGTGATTTTATAGTAGCGGCGATTTCTCCCCTGGAACTCCATATCGTACGTTTCCAAGTATCCGTCCTTTTGTAGGCGCCTTAAGACAGGATACAGCGTACTTTCTGAAACTTCCACAACATTTCGGACATCCTGCGTAATCTTATAACCATAGGTACCTTCACGCGAAACAACGGAAAGAACAACGGCATCCAAAAGCGCAGAACCTGTTGTAAATACCATATTACAACTCCTTTAATATCATTTATACTTATATATTATATATAATATAGTATTGTGTCAAGAAAAATATTATATTTTTATAAAAAATTATTGCTTATTTTGGATTTATTATCAATCAAACACTCATTTCCCAACTCCTCAATCACTCATTTATATAGAATCAACTATAAATATATGCTATTCTATACGTATCATGGAAACTTTAGGGTGGATTTTTCTTGGCCTACTTACAGTAAGCCTGTTTTTGTTTATTTTGGGGAGCATTAAGAACTGGGAGATTATGATTAAAATCTCCAGGATTTTCATAGTTCCGTTTACCTGCGTGATTATCCTGCTGTTTTTAAAGCAGCTGTTCCCGGATTCAAGACACATTTTTTTCCTTACGACTATTGCACTTACTCTTATTTCTCTTTGTGAGCTTTGTTTTTCTTTTGAAAGCCTTAAGTTTTTCAGATATTTCGGACGTTTCCTTTTTCTACTGAGTAACGCCGCCTGGATTGAGCTTTTTATTTCCACTTTTTATATTTACCGCCCGGCTCAGTGGATGAACATTCTTTTTGCCGGCATATACTTTGTGATTCTTGTACTGCTTTTAATAATCTGCGGGAAAAACAAAATTGGAACTTATATGAGCATATTAATTGGTTATGCAAGCGTAATTCTGTTGAATTATTCGGCAATTATTACCTGGATTTTCAGCAAACGTGAATATGCAGTTTTTCTTACTACAGGAACTACAATTCTGCTTTTAAGCTTTATACTTTACGAAAAGCAGAAAACAAAGCCGTGGAAAATCAATGAAAGAATTGAGCTGATTATAAGGACTTTGCTTATAACATGTGCAGAAGCCCTTATAACGGCAAGCACGATTTTTATGATACGTTAGAAAATATCATCCCAGTCAAAGAGATTACCTTTTACAAGTTTACCACTCTTAAGACCGCTGTCGAGTTTTTCGAGGGCTTTTACTGCGCCATTGGCAAAACCTTCGCGGCTGCGGGCTGTATGGGTAAGTTCGATTGTGTCGGCAGTTCCGTCAAAGAAAACCTTGTGAGTTCCCGGGATGTTGCCACAGCGTGTTGAACTTACGTGGAGTTGGTTAGCTTTTGGTCGCTCGTGGAAGGCATCTGTAACAATTTCTGTTTTGCCAGGATTTCCAGCCATAATGCGGCGGGCAACTTCAAGAGCAGTTCCACTTGGGCTGTCTGCCTTCTGATTATGATGAGCTTCCCATGTTGCAACATCGTATTCAGAGAACTCTGCCATAAGCTTTGCTGCTTCTTCAACAATCTTATAGAACATATTTACGCCAATAGAAAAGTTTGCTGAACTCATAATTGCACCGCCTACATCCTTTGCAAGGGCAGCAACTTCGGCTTTTTTATCGTTCCAGCCGGTAGTTCCAACAACGAGCGGCAATCCAAGAGGAAGTAAAGCCTTAATGTTTCCCATAACGGCAGTAGGATGAGAAAACTCAATTATTCCCTCTGCCCCGCTTGATTTTACGGCACGGGCAACAGCTTCTCCGTCTCCGGCAGCAACCTTTACACTTGCATCTTCTGCAATTACATCTATTGTAGCAACAACTTCATGACCGGCACGCTTTGCAGCAGCTTCAATCATGTGTCCCATTTTTCCATATCCTACGAGTGCGATTTTCATTTTTTCCTCCTTAACACAACCTTTTCATTCACCATTATGAATTACACATTACACATTACACATTACACATTACACATTACACATTACACATTATGCATTATGAATTATGCATTATGAATTATGAATTAATTAAAATAAGCTCCATGCAAAATCTGAACGGTGCGGTCGGCTTCATCATCATCAACAATCATACTGATATTAACCTTGCTTGCGCCCTGGCTTATCATCTGAACGTTTATGCCTTCATCTGCAAGAGCTGCAAAACCGCCGGCAAGAATAGCGCTTGAATGAGCAGCATCGCAGATAATTGTAACGATTGCCTTGTTTTTGCGAACAGTTACTTCACTCGCCTTTTTCAAATCTTCTACAAGCCCATCAAGGTTTTCTTTTGTATTTACTGTTAGCGAAACCGAAACCTCTGAGGTTGCAATTACATCTATGCTGATTCCCCATTTTAAGAAATTATTGAAAACATGGGCAAGAAAGCCTGCTGCGCCGAGCATACGGGAGCTTACTATATCGATAAGTGTGATGTGCTTTACGGTTGTAATTGCGCAAACCGGCGGCACTTTGCCTGTATGTTTTTCTACGATGATTGAACCCGGACTTGAAATGTTATAGCTGTTTTTTACACGGACCGGTGTGCCGGTTTTACGAACAGGCATCATTGAACGGGGATGAAGAACCTGAGCACCGAACATTGCAAGCTCCTGTGCTTCTTCGTATGTTACTTCCGGTACAGGGCGGGCATCTTTTACTACGCGCGGATCGGTTGTCATAATACCGTCTACATCCTTCCATGTCTGAACTTCTTCTGCGTGCATTGCGGCACCAATCATTGTTGCTGTAAGGTCAGAACCACCGCGTCCAAGCGTTGTGATGTTGCCAGATGTATTTTTTGCGATAAATCCGGTTACAATCGGGATTGAGTTTGAATAGCCGTTTTTGTAGGCATTAAGATAATCTGGAATTGTTTCCCAAACTTCATCAAGGAGCTCAGCTGCCATGTAATTGCTGTCTGAAAGAATACCAATATCCCAGGCATCGTAAAACTGAGCAGGGATTCCCTCTTTTTCAAGAAAAGCTGCCATCATTCGTACAGACATTCTTTCGCCAAAGCTTACGAGGTAATCGCGTGAACGTTTGCTTATTTCTTTGAGCATTGAAATACCGGTAAGCAGCTGTTTAAGTTCATCCAGAAGTGAACGGATTGTATCAATATTTATTCCGAGTTCAGCTGCAGTTTCTTCGTGAAGCTTTGCAACTCCCGCTACGTCAACGGTTCCTTCAACGGCCTTGTCTGCCGCTTCCAAAAGATGGTCGGTTGTATCTCCCATTGCAGAAAGTACAACTACCGGACGTTTATCCTGATACGCCTTTATAATAGAAGCTACGTGCCTGATTCTTTCCGCATTTGCCACCGATGACCCGCCGAATTTCATTACAATCATGATTCCACCTCGCAAGACTTGAATGTCCATTTTGTCATTGTCGGGCTTGCCCCGGCAATCTTGTATTATACGCTGATTATAGTGAATTACAGAGAGTTAGTCATCAGGATTTTTTCAGCTGTTTTTTTTGATTTTGTTTACACCACCGCAAAGTTCACATTCTGCTCGACAATATCAATTTTGCCAGCCTTTAAGGTGCGGGTATCATTCAATTTTACATCATTGCAGGCTCGGATTGTGGCCTGCATGTCCAGGGTAGGAATCAGAAATAGTGCATCGTTACCGCGGCGGTCAATGCACACTCCTTCAAAAGTGAGTTCAGGGTTTTGGGTTAAATACACAAGCTTCCAGTGCATTTCGCTGAGGCGGGAAACCTGGCGGGCGGCAATACTGGCTGCATCTCCGGCGGCAACCCGTTCGAGCATTTCATCTTTGGGAAGAGGACGCCTTCCATCAATAAAAGCCCTGAGCTGCTGGTGTGAAATTAAATCTCCATAGCGGCGGAGGGGCGAAGTAACCTGACTGTAAAAGCTCACCCCAAGTCCTGCGTGTGGAGCCGGAGTAATACCCACCGAACGCTTGCGCATACACTTTACGCGAGCAAACTCCCCGGCCCAGCCATCTGGTAGGCTTGAAGGAAAATCCGGAGCTTCCTGGCTCACATACATAAAAGGCAGCTTGTTCTTAAACGCAAAACGGGCAGCACCTTCACCAGCCATTACCATCAGCTCGGCAATCATATCATTGGATTCAAGGCGAACCTCAGGCTCAATCGTTACTTTTTTTGTTTCCCGGTTAACGCTGATGTTAACCTCTGGCATCTGAATAGTCACAGCTCCATTTGCTTCCCGGCGAGCCTTGTTTTTACGTGCGATTTCAAAAAGCGGCTTTAATTCAGGCGACTCCTTCTGCTGTTCAGCCTGAGTATATGTCATTCGTTCAACATGCACCCTTGTTTTTAAAACCTCACAGGATTCAATCTGGCTGTTTTCATCAACCTTAATCTTAAATGAAAGCGCACAGGATGGATTTTTCAACCCCAGAGCATAATCTTCAAGACAGCTTTCTGCCAGCATACGTGAAGCACCTTCTGGAATATAAAGCGTAGTTCCCCTTCCCCGCGCTGCAATATCAATAGAAGAATCAGGCAAAACAGAAGATGCAGGATCTGCAATATGAACCCAAAGATATTCACCGTCAAATGCAACTGCATCATCCGGATCGGTAGAATGTTCACTGTCTATGGCATACGCAAGGCCCGGAACTTCCACTCGTTCTTCTTCCGGCATTGCACCAAGCTGTTCTTTGGCAGAATCAAAGCTGAACCCAAACCGCGTAGGATAAGGATTTTTTGTAAAATCCCAGATTCCAGTTTCTATTAAAAGCTTATGTGCCTTTTCCACAGTCTGACCGATTCCAGCCTCCTGCAAAACCTTACACTTTTCGGTCCGATTCAAAGCAAAGGCTTCAACCTCGCCCATAAACTTTGCATCACCAGGTAAATCAAGCTTCCGATCTTTCAGTCGTTGTAAAAAAGCTGCCCTAATTTCGTTTTCATGCTCTTTTTCGTATTTTTTCTGATTAAGAGAATCGATTTCTGCCTGAGTACGCGGAACAAAAGCAATTCTTCCCTCTTTCAATGCTTCTGCAACAGGAGCAAAATAAACTGCCCCGCAAACTGCCGCATAAAAAGCCCAGGCTTCATCAGCCGTAAAGCTACCAAGTGCATATTCAGCAAGTTCACTTAAAGATATTTCTGATGTTGCCGTAGATTCATCACTAAGCAAAAGCTCATACGTTTCCTGAATCTTAGTAAGAAAATCCGCAGAAACAGTGCCCCCGGAAAAAGAAATGTCCCCCGAATTATTTGCTAACTCAAGCACCTTTTCCAGCGACGAACACGGACCTTCATGAAGTACAACCACATCCTTTTCGCGTACTTTCTGTTCACCGTACACCGCCTTTTTCCCGGTAGCAGTAGCCGGCTGTGTACAAAATCTTATTACATATTTATCGCCGTCTCGTTCTGAGATTACGGCAGGAGCATTCTTATATAAAACAACTGTATTTTTTTGCATGCGGCTATTCTAGCAGAAAAAAGGCATAAAAAAAAGCACCGCAAGAAAACTCACGGTGCCTTTATGTGCAATTTATTCAGAAATTACCATTTCTTTTCAATCATATCACAGATGTTCAACTCTTCTGGAGCATCTGGGTTGATTTCAAAGAACTTAGCTTTAGCCATGTTAGGAACAACGTTAACTGTGTCGCCCAAGCGGAAGTCAGCAGTAGCAGTTGTCTTAGCGATGATGCTCTGTCCCTTATTAGAGATAAGATAAAGATGTGTTTCAGCACCAAGTGGTTCCTTGTTAGTAATCTTCATCTGCATATCATCTTTAGCAGCTGGTTTTTCTACATAAGTAAGGTCTTCTGGACGGATACCGAATGTAACTTCTTTTCCAACATAAGCCTTAAGAGCCTTAGCCTGTTCTTCTGTAGGGTTGATTTCGAAAGAACCTTCATCACAAACGATAGCACCGTTCTTTTCAAGAACACGTACTGTAAGGAAGTTCATTGGAGGTGTTCCAATAAATCCAGCTACGAACTTGTTGATTGGGTAGTTGTACAGGTACAAAGGAGCACCAATCTGCTGGATAATACCGTCTTTCATAACAACGATCTTTGTACCAAGAGTCATAGCTTCAATCTGGTCGTGTGTTACGTAAATCATTGTAGCCTGAAGTCTGTTGTGAAGACCAGCCAATTCAGAACGCATTGTTACACGGAGCTTAGCATCAAGGTTAGAAAGAGGTTCGTCGAACAAGAATACTTTTGGTTCACGAACGATAGCACGACCTACAGCAACACGCTGTCTCTGTCCACCAGAGAGAGCCTTTGGCTTACGATCGAGATAGATTGTAAGGTCAAGCTGTTTAGCAGCTTCACGAACACGGCGGTCGATTTCAGCCTTATCCATCTTGCGGATCTTAAGACCGAAAGCCATGTTATCATATACTGTCATATGAGGATAAAGAGCATAGTTCTGGAATACCATGGCGATATCACGATCCTTTGGAGGAACGTCGTTCATTTCAATACCGTCGATGAAGAGCTTACCTTCAGTAATGTCTTCCAAACCAGCAATCATACGGAGAGTTGTTGACTTACCGCATCCAGAAGGACCTACGAATACGCAGAATTCCTTGTCTTCAATTGTGATATTAGCGTTGCTTACAGCACGAACACCGCCGTCGTAAACTTTACCAATACCTTTAAGTTCTACTTTTGCCATTTAAGTGGCCTCCTTAAAAAGATTCCTTTTGGAACCTAGGGTTATATTATTATTACTATTTTACGATAGTATTGCAGAGAAGTCAACGAGAAAATATAGAGAAAAAAAGAGAATCTATTGGATTTTTTTTCTATACAAAAAGTCCCTTTATCATAGGTACAAAAATAACAAAAAGAATCTCTATTACAAGTGCTGGCAGAAAGTTTGCAGTTTTGATTTTTTTAATCCCAAGAAGATTTATACCTATCATTACGATTATGGCACCACCGCAGGCAGAAACTTCCTGAATAAGAAGTTCGGAAACAAAAGGTTTAAGCCAGATTGAAAGCAAGGTTAAGGCTCCCTGATAAATAAGAATGGCAAGTGCAGAAAATGCTGTTCCAATTCCCATGGCAGCAGTAAAGCCGATTGCCATAAAGCCGTCCAGAATTGATTTAGTAAAAATTGTTGTATAGTTATGATTTACACCTGCTTCGAAAGAACCAACAATTGCCATGGCGCCAACACAGAACAAAACAGATGAGTTCAAAAAAGCATAAGCAAAATTACTGTGGGCAGGGAGATTAGTTTTAGTTGATTTTGAGGATTCTGTTGCCTTAGTTGATTCTGTGTTTTCGATCGAAGCTTCTGCCTTTTCTGGCAATACAGTTTTTTCCTTTCTTTTTGTAAGAACTTCCAGCTTTTCGCCAAGCTTTAAAACTGCACCGTCAATATCAAGAGCATAACCTATTACACCACCAATAATGAGAGACAAGGCAAGATAAATGATACTGTCGTATTTAAATGCCATTTGAAGACCTATAATAATAGAAACAACTCCGCAGGCCGTCTGAATCATATCGGAAAGCTCTTTAGTGAACTTCTTTGCAAAAAGGATTCCTAAAATTGAACCTAAAATAACAGCACCACAATTTACGAAAACGGCTAGCATAACAAACTCCTAGATTTTCGGGTCAAGCCCGAAAAAAAATGATAAAAAAAAAGAGATTGTCGGTTTGACAATCTCTTTTATGCGGAGGAGCCGACTTGAACGGCCACGACTTGCGTCACAAGCACCTCAAGCTTGCGTGTCTACCAATTCCACCACCCCCGCGGAACGTAAAAACTATAATATTGAAAAACGTCATTAGTGTCAAGAGTATATTCAGTCATTTTGGAAAAAATATTAATGACATTTTATTTTCTATTTATTATACTTTTATTACTTTTATTAATTATATAAAACTAAGGAGATTGCTATGTCTACACCATTAATCATCACTATTGCAGTTATTGTACTGCTTGTTCTTTGGGTAATCATTACCTACAATGGATTTATCAAGCTCAGAAATAAGTTCGATGAATCTTTTGCAACAATGGACGTTTACTTGAAAAAACGTTTTGACCTTATTCCTAACCTTGTTGAAACAGTAAAAGGCTATGCAAAACACGAAGCTGAAACTCTTGAAAAAGTAATTGCAGCAAGAAATGCAGGAACAAGAAATACAGTTGATGAGAAAGTTGAAGATGAAAATCAGATTACAGGCGCAATTCGTCAGATTTTTGCACTGGGCGAAAGCTATCCGGAACTCAAGGCTAACACAAACTTCCAGGAGCTTCAGAAGCAGCTTTCTGATATTGAAGAAGATATTGCCAACTCACGCAAATACTATAACGCTGTAGTAAAGCAGTTCAATACAAAATGTCAGACTATTCCTTCTAATATTATTGCTAAAATCTTTGGTTTCAAACCTCTTCCAATGTTCACTGTTGATTCTGCAGAAGAAAGACAGAACGTAAAGGTTGAGTTTTAATTTTTTACAAAGACTGAAAACGGTATGAAAAAACTATTCTTATCTTTCATTACCCTTTTCCTTCTTGCCGGAGCCGTATTTGCCGATGACGGTGGCTATTATATAACTCACTACGACTTTTACGGTTCCTTAAGTAAGGATAAGGTGCTCACAGTTCAGGAAACAATTGATGTTATGTTTACGGATTACAGGCATGGAATCTACCGCAATCTTCCCTACTACTATTATGTAGACCGCTTTGATGGAAAATCTGTAAAAAACATGACTTACCGCATTAATTACAATAATATTGCTACCCCTGGCGACAAACATTCTACAGAAAACGCAACCTCAGACGCTGTCATTAAAATTGGAGATGAGGATAAAACCATCATTGGGCCTCATACTTATACAATAACTTACACAAGTACAATATTCGATGATAGAATCAATTTAAGCGATTTTTTCTATTATAATGTTCTTGGTGATGACTGGAATGTTCCAATCGAAGATTTTTATTTTAGGATTGATTTTGAAGATCCCCTTCCTGCTGGTACAGAGTTTGAGCTTTACAGCGGCTATAATTCAGAATTAAATGATTTGAATGTGGAATACACTTATAATTCCAACAGAATTAACGGCCATGCTTCAAAAATAGGTTCTAACAATGCAATTACAATTTTCTGTGAGCTGCCGGAAGGTTACTTTGTAGGTGCAAAAAAAGTAAAACCTTTTCTTACCTGGTTCTTTGCAATTCTTGCCATAATCTGCATGCTTATAACCCTTGTAATGATTATTAAACCAGATCCGAATCGCCCGGTTCAAACCGTAGAGTTTTATCCACCAAAGGGTATTTCCTGTGCAGATGTTGGTTTTTTAATTGATAACGTTGCCGATGACAAGGATTTACTTGCCCTTTACATTGAGTGGGCTCATAAGGGATATATTAAAATCACGGAAAATGAAAAGAAAGAGCTTATTCTTACAAAGCTTGAAAACTTACCAAAAGATGCCCCGGAATATCAGAAAACTCTGTTTAATAATACTTTTTCAAAAAATAAGACAGCTTTTTCGCTTAAAAATGTTTCTAAAACCTATATAAAACAATTTGACAAGGCAAAAGAAGAGCTTGGTAATCAATTTACAGAAGAAAAGAACCTTTATGATAATGAGTTTTTTTCTTACGGAATGCATTGGGCTTCATCAATTCTTTTTGGTTTGAGTCTTTTGTTTTCCAGTCCAGTATACAAGTTAGATAATGGTTATCTTTTTATAGTTCTTGTTCCTTTCTTTTTAATAGGAAATAAGATGAACGACACAGCTTATACACGTTATTTCAGGCGACGTAAAGAAATATTTAAATATATTTTGATTGGTATTGGCGCTCTTGCCCTGGCTCCATGTGTTTATAAGCTCATAATAGAAGAAAACCTTCTTCCTATTCCAGTTATTCTTACAATGTATGTTCTTTATATAATAATATGTTTATTTAACGGACATATTACAAAAAGAACTGCCTACAACGCCGAAATAACAGGAAAGCTGCTTGGTCTTAAGGAGTTTATTAAAACTGCTGAAATGCCAAAGCTTGAAGTTCTTTTAAAGGAAAATCCAGGTTATTATTTTGAAGTTTTCCCTTATGCTATGGTTTTTGGACTAGCTGATAAGTGGGCAAAACAATTCAAAGAGCTTAATGTTGAAAAACCTTTGTGGTTCTCCAGCTCAACCAATTCCGTGTTTAATTCTGTTGCCTTTATGTCTGCTTTTGATAGAGGTGTTGATAAAATGGAACATTCTGTAAGCGCCAAACGTACAAGTACTTACAGTAGCAGCAGCAGTGGTCACGGCGGACACTCCGGTGGCGGAGGTGGCGGAGGCGGCGGCGGAAGCTGGTAATGCCAATGCCTTAAACAAAAAGCCCCGAACTTAAACATTCGGGGCTTAATAATTTACGTGTTAGCAGTTTTGCGGAAGCAAAACTGCAAGCGAAAGCAGATTTAATTACCGGTAAACAAACCGTAGAAGCTTTCGCTTTCGCTCTAGAACTTTCCGCTTCTGTGTGAAGCACCACTACTGTGAACCGTAGTACCACCGTAATGACCTCCACCTGAACTACCACTCGAAGTAGAAATATACCTTACAGAACTTGTTGTACGTATATACTTGTCTTCTTTTCGGGTAAGCTCAATGTCTGAAGAATCCATATAAGCAAAAGCAGTTACAGCCTGAGATATTGTCTTTAAGCCTTTCTTTGCAGCCTTTGAAGAAAAATAAGCAATTATAAGAGCAAAAATCAAAGCACGCAAAATATTCATAGGAAGACCTTCAAGCTTTGCAGCAGGATTAAAGAATCCAACATCATAAGGATGACCACGCTCATACCATTTAAGCATATATTCAACCTTATCCAGATACTTTGACATACCTACAAACCATTCGTCTTCACGGAAGGCACTTGCAAATGCATCTACAAGCTTGTCTTTACCATAATCGGTAAATGCTTCATTTCCTGCACCATAAGCCATAATGTCAAAATCACGGCCAGCCATGCTCATAATCAACATAAGACCATCTTTACTTTCGTTATGGCCAAGATTGTTTTCCATGTAAAAATCTTCAGCAAATTCTTCGATTTCGTACTCACCATAATCATACTCAGCCATGTCTTCAAAAGTAACAAGATAGACTCCAAAATTGTACAAGTCTGAAATATCAGCTAAATCCTCTTCAAGCATTATTTTTTCTGATTCAGAAAGGATATTGGCATAATCCATCAGGTACTCTTCTGCAGAAACTGCATTTACAAAAAGAGCAATCGAAATAAAAATCGATAAAAATATTTTCTTCATAATTGTCCCCCTGCTCCTACAAAATTATTGTAAATAATACAGTTAAGATTGCAGTCCAGATTAAAGCACGCTTAAGTATAAAAAGTCTAACCTTACCTTTATCAATTGGCAAATCACCAACAAACTTACCAGTCTGTCCGTTCATTGCAAAAAGATAATTCTGGTCGTGCCACTTTGTACTCAAAAGCCATACAGGAAGGAAGGCATAAGAAGTCTTTTCATTATGAATTGTAAGAGTTTTGCTTCTTGCACTTACTGAATCGTAACCGGATACTGTTTCTGCAAAAGCAGATACAGTTGAGTTTTCGGCACGAATCTTACAGCGGTCAAAACATTCTTCAGGCTTTACATCATAAGATTCAGCAAGATATCCCGGCAGATATGATGATGAAAACTCCTTTAATTCTTCATAATCATACGGTTCAATGGAATCCATCTGTGCATCATCCATTTTTACAGAAGCATCTACAGGAATCTTGTGATAAGGAATTGTACCTGTTCGATATACATCATAATGCTTTGTAGTTGTTGTTTCCTTACTTCCGCTTGTATGAGTAGAACTGTCAGATGCTTCAAACATAATGTCTGCATCTACCTTTCCACTAAAAAGCCAGAAAGGAACATAAACTCCTTTAATTTCTTCAATATGATTTTCTGCAGAAAAAACATTAGGAAGGAATCTTTTACCCTTATAGTAATTCTTAAGCCCCGCAATTGCACCTTTTTTGTCAATCTTAAAGGGAATAACGAACTCTGGCATTCTTCCGCCTTTAAATTGACTTGCAATTACAGTTGTATTTCCACAATATGGACAGCTTGAAGCTACAGTTGTTTCTTCAAAAATGAGCTCTGCACCACAGGAAGGACAGTTAAAAGCCTTCATCTTTATTGAAGAATCCCAGTCATGCGCTTCTGGACTTGTAAAATCTGCATTTATGGTAGTCTGACCTTCGCCTTCTCCAGAGCCGCCTGCAGCAGTTTCATTCTGTGATTCAGCTTGGGCAGCTTCGGCTTCTGCATTTTTTTCAGCTTCTTCACGAACCTTGTTGGAATACATCTTGTTCATTTCATCGATGGTATACTTTCCGCCACAATAGTCACATTCAAGCATTCCGCTGCTACCAACAAAATGAAGAGGTCCCGTACAAGCCGGACATTTATAGTTAGTTACATTTGCCATTTTTTTCTCGCATATAAAAATATTTGTGCGGAATTGTAAAGATTCCGCACATTCTCAGGACTTTGTTATTTTACTGTACTATGTCGCCATCATCAAAAGGATCACCACATTCAGGGCAGAACTTAGGTGGTTTTGTACCCTTTGGAGGTTCCCAGCCACACTTGTCGCACTTATACTGAGGAATGCCGGCAGGTTTCTTTGCTCCACATTCAGAACAGAACTTACCCTTATTTTTTGCACCACAAGAACAGGTCCAGAATCCTTCATCAGAAGCAGCTGGCTTTGGTTTTCCGCATTCAGGGCAGAACTTACCTGTAGCTGTAGCACCACAAGTACAAGTCCAGGCATTTGCAGCTGTGTTTCCGGCTCCAACTGCTGCACCACCAGCAGGCTGTTGCGGCTGTCCCTGCTGTGCGCCCATACCATAAAGGTTCTGAGCATTGTATCCACCGGCAGCGTTTGCCATGTTCATTCCCATAAAGGCCATTGCAGCACCACCCTGGTTGTTTGCAGCGGCTCTCATTGCATCTGCCTGAGCACCAACAAGGTTAGCAGCAGCAAGAGTAGGATCCCTAAAGGCTGCATTCTTCTGAAGGTCTTTAAGCATTTTCTCGTCTTCTTCTTCAGCTTTGATAGAAGAAACGCCGACTACCTGAACTTCAATTCCGCGATATTCAGTCCATTTTGCAGAAAGCTCTGCCTTCATTGCATCAGCAAGCTCTGTTGTGTGGCCTGGCAAAGATGAATAACGGATTCCCATTTCTGAGATTCGTGCGAAAGCTGGCTGTAAAGCAGTAAGGAACTCTGATTTAAGCTGGCTGTCAATCTTATCACGTGTATAATCATCTTCAATGTTACCGGAAACATTTGTATAGAAAAGAATCGGGTCAACAATCTTATAGCTGTATTCACCAAAACAGCGAACATTTACATCAATATCAATACCGGCTCTAGGATCAACTACGCGGAATGGAACTGAAGAAGGAGTTCCATATTTATTGCCGATTAATTCCTTTGTGTTGAAATAGTAAACTCTCTGCTCTTTTGGAGTTTCTCCACCGAAAGTAAAACGTTTACCAATATTCTTAAAGGTCTGACCAAGGCTCTTACCAAACTTTCCTGCAAAAATTGAAGGTTCAGTAGATGTATCGTATTTGAACTCACCAGGTTCAGCACAGATTTCTGCAACTTTACCCTGATCTACAATAATCATACACTGTCCGTCTGCAACGGCAATAATAGAACCATTGGAAATAACGTTATCTGACCCTTTAGTATTGCTTGAACGACCAGAAGTTTTTTTCTTACCTTTTACACAAATTGTGTCTGCATCCAAAGCGTCACAATAAAAGTACTCTTTCCACTGATCAGCTAATACACCGCCTACTGCACCTCCAAGTGCCTTAATTAAACCCATATTAATCCTCCATTTTGTTTACATATAGATGTCTCAAAAATATAGATAATATTATAACACGGAAATACAAAAAAGATATAAAAAAACAGTCCTCACGGACTGTTTTTTAGTATTTTCCTACTTTCTGCTCGGCTAATTTATTAGCCGCCGTTGGATGCACTGTTGCGTGCATCCATCTTCGTAAGTAAAACGATAACTTAGAAACTACCAGCTACGGCAACAGCGCACGCAACAGTGCATCCTACCATAGGATTGTTACCCATTCCCATGAATCCCATCATTTCTACGTGTGCTGGAACTGAAGAAGATCCTGCGAACTGAGCGTCTGAGTGCATACGACCAAGAGTATCAGTAAAGCCGTAAGAAGCTGGACCTGCAGCCATGTTATCCGGGTGAAGTGTACGACCTGTACCACCACCAGAAGCTACAGAGAAGTATTTCTTACCAGCAAGGAGACGCTCCTTCTTGTAAGTACCTGCAACTGGATGCTGGAAACGTGTTGGGTTTGTTGAGTTACCAGTAATAGAAACATCAACATCCTCGTGCCACATAATTGCAACACCTTCACGTACATCGTCAGCACCATAGCACTTTACGATAAGGCGTTCAGGATTGCTTCCATAAGGAATCTCTTTTACAACTTTAAGAGCCTTGTCTGTTCCTTCACCGTTGAAGTAGTCAAACTCTGTCTGAACATATGTGAAGCCGTTGATTCGGCTGATAATCTGAGCAGCATCTTTTCCAAGACCGTTCAAAATAACGCGGAGCTTGTTCTTGCGAACCTTGTTAGCGTTAGCAGCGATTTTGATAGCACCTTCAGCAGCAGCGAATGATTCGTGTCCTGCGAGGAATGCGAAGCACTGTGTTTCTTCAGAAAGAAGACGTGCACCAAGGTTTCCGTGTCCAAGACCAACCTTGCGGTCATCAGCTACAGAACCTGGCAAACAGAAAGCCTGAAGTCCTTTACCGATGTTTGCAGCAGCGGCAGAACCAGTCTTATCTCCTGTTTTTTCTGCTTCTTTGATTGCAATTGCAGATCCGAGTACGTATGCCCATTTAGCATCTTCGAAACAAATCTGCTGTGTAGACTGACAGATTTCGTATGGATCGAAACCACGAGCCTTACAAAGGTCACGAGCTTCGTTCAAGCCAGCCTCACCTTCTTTAAATCCGTATTCTTTAAGAGCCTTATTCACCTGAGGAATGCGGCCTGCGTAATCTTCAAATAATGCCATAGTATCTATTCCTCCTGACTACTCTTTTCTTGGGTCGATAAGTTTTACCATACCCTGATCTGCTGTTACACGACCATAGTGTGTACGTGCACCTGCAATAGCTTCTTCAGCCGGTTTTCCAGCCTTAAGAGCATCCATCAATTTACCAAAGTTGATACAGTTGTAACCGATAATCTGATTGTCCTTATCGATTGCACAAGTTTCAACATAACCTTCTGTCATTTCGAGGTAGCGAGGACCTGTCTTGCGTGTAGCAAACATAGTTCCAACCTGTGAGCGGAGGTTCTTTCCAAGGTCTTCCAAAGAAGCACCAACTTTAAGTCCGTCCTTAGAGTAAGCAGACTGTGAACGTCCGTAAACAATCTGGAGGAAAAGCTCGCGCATAGCTGTGTTGATAGCGTCACAAACAAGGTCAGTATTCAAAGCTTCGAGAACTGTTTTTCCAATGAGGATTTCTGAAGCCATAGCAGCTGAGTGAGTCATACCAGAACAACCGATAGTCTCAACTAGTGCTTCTTCAATAATTCCTTTTTTGATGTTCAAAGAAAGCTTACAGGCTCCCTGCTGTGGTGCACACCAACCGATACCGTGTGTGAAACCAGAAACATCTTCAATTTTCTTAACCTTTACCCATTCGCCTTCTTCAGGGATTGGGGCAGGTCCGTGATATGCGCCTTTAGCCAAAGGACACATATGCTCCACTTCTGCAGTGTATGTCATAAAATGCTCCTATATTAATTGTGTAATTACCGTACCTGGCACGGCAATCTTTAAATCTTCTATAAAATATCATTTTTTAGGGAGTATTACAATAAGGATTTTTACATGATTTATTCCAGCGTTCTGCAGATTTCTCCATCTGCAGATTTCTCCATTTGAAAAAAGTTTAAACTAATAGTAAAATATAAGTGTGAAGAACGAGAAATCAGCTTCCAACATCAAGAATAAGTTCTCAAATGGTACATCTTTGCCTTACGAGTTCCGGGTTGAATTAACGAACATGAACTTAAAAAGACTGTTTTACCTTGACTGGGTCTTTTTAGTTTCGGCAATACTGCTTTTTGTTCTATACCTTATGGGAGTATTACGTAACGGTGTAAAATACGAGAATCTTTTCTGCATGGGTTATATCACTACAACAGCTATTTCTCTTATTCTTACTTTTCTTTTCAGAAAACATACAAATCTTCCTATTTTTGTAAGAACTATACCGTTAACTCTTTCCTATATTGTTATAATGCTCATGTGCGTTGTAATTTTTTATATAGATTTCCCATTTTTAAATGCACTGCTGATTTTCGTATGCCTTACTGTCTTAATACCGATTTTCTTTACCGTACCGCCACTTTTCTATAACTCAGTACTTATATTAACTTACATTGCCGTATTCTTAAGACTTAAACCGACACAATCTATATCTTTTCTTGTATGTCTTGCAGTTTTTGTAATCATGATTGGTTTCTTTTCAATCTTCAAATGGCGGACAACAAAAAACGAGCTTATCTTAAAAGATGAACAGAATCAGCGAACAAAGCTTCTTGAAAAGGAAATAAATCTTGCTGCCTTTGTGCAGAACAGCTTTTACAAGCATATTGATCTTAAAATTGAAGGCTGGAATATAGAATACTTTTCTGAACCAATGGCTGGAGTTTCGGGTGATATGCACGATATTTACACTAAAGGAAATAACCTTGAAGGTCTTGGTGTTTTTGATGTATCCGGTCATGGTATTTCTTCCGGTCTTGTAACAATGCTTGTAAAGAACATAATCCAGCAGGAGTTTGAGCTTGGCAAGGAAGAAAATCTTCAGACTGTAATGAAGAGGATTAACGACAGGATTATTATTGAAAAAGGCGATATTGAAAATTATCTTACCGGTATTCTTACACGCATTCACGACAATAAGGTTGAGCTCATAAATGCAGGAAATCCTCCGCCAATCATTCATAAGGCAGAAACAAATGAATCATATTTTTATGAAACAAATGAGCTTACGAATTATGGTGTAATCGGTATGGCTGATTTCCCTGTGGGATATTCTGTTAACACAATAGAAATGCAGTCTGGAGATTCAATTCTGTTCTATACAGATGGTATTACCGAAAACTGCAATGATGAAAACACACCTTATGGCAAGAAAAACCTCATGCAGGTGTTCAAAAACAACACTTACAAAACGAGCAAAGACCAGCTTGCAGACATAGTAAGTGACTATAAAAAATTTAAGGGTGACGCGCGTTCATCCGACGACATCACCCTTGTTATATTAAAAAAGCTTTAATTACTCAGTTGGTCTTTTCTTAAAGCTCTTGCTTTCGGCAATTGCCTGACCTTCTCCTACACTCTGCTCCATCATAGCGCGAACCTTCAATGGAAGTCCGAACAATGTAATAAAGCCCTGAGCATCTTTGTGGTCATAAAGTTCACCAGTTGTGAAAGAAGCAATTGATTCGTTGTACAGGCTGTACTTAGAACCGCTTCCAGCACCACGGATTGCACCCTTAATCAGTTTTACCTTAGCCCAACCGGTAACAGTTTCTTCTGTCTTGTCAACAAAAGCCATACAGGCATCCATAAGAGTTGTAAACCATTTTCCGTCGTAGATGAGCTCACCCATTCTTACAGCAAGCTGCTGTTTGTAGTGATAAGTATCGCGGTCAAGACAAATATGATCCATCATTCTGTGCGCAAAATAAAGGATAGCTCCACCCGGTGTTTCGTAAACGCCACGGCTCTTCATACCAACGCAGCGGTTTTCACAGATATCTACAAGGCCAACACCGTTTCTTCCACCGATTTTGTTAAGCTCGTTCAAAAGATCAACAGCATTCATCTTTTTGCCGTTCAAACCAACAGGAATACCCTTTTCAAAGTCGATTGTAACATATTCGCCCTCATCTGGAGCTTCTTCAGGTACAACTGTATTTTTGAGCATGTGCTTGTAGTTAGGTTCATTTTCAGTCTTTTCAAGCTCAAGACCTTCGTGGCTCAAGTGCCAGATGTTTTCGTCGCGGCTGTATGACTGGTCCTTCTTCATAGGAACTTCCAGTCCACGGTCTTCAAGGAACTTGATTTCTGCTTCACGGCTGTCCATATTCCATTTAGCATCACGCCATGCAGCAATAACTTTAATATCAGGAGCAAAAGCTTTAATTGCAAGTTCAAAACGAACCTGGTCATTTCCTTTTCCTGTAGCCCCGTGACAGATTGCAACAGCCTTTTCCTGACGTGCATATTCAACAAGGATTTTTCCAATAAGTGGACGTGCAGTTGATGTACCAAGAAGATATTCATCTTCGTAAACTGCATTTGCCTTTAATGCAGGCCAGATATATTCTGTGATATATTCTTCACGGGCATCTACAACATAACATGCACTTGCACCAGTTTTCAAAGCACGTGATTTAATTGCTTCCCAATCATCGCCCTGTCCTACATCAATGCAGACAGCGATTACGTCATAATTGTAATTCTCTTTGAGCCATGGAATGATAACGGTTGTATCAAGTCCGCCGGAATAAGCTAAAACTACTTTATCTTTTGCCATAAGAATCCTCCTGAACGGCAATAATTGCATAAATATACAGAAAATATACAATTATTTGTAAAAATATGCAATATAGAATGAGGAAGAAACTTATTATTCACTATTTTTCATCATCAGATTTTTTTGCAGCATGTTTCTTTCGGAAGGCCATAACGCCCATAGGGTAGAAAATCATAGTGGTGATACCGAGGATGAAATATTTCAGGAGGTGGGAAAAATGAGTGCCCAGAGGAGCAAATACAAAGCCAAGGCCTACTTTTTCGGCAAAAACGATGATACCGCCAATAAGGAAGCATATGATTTTGTTTTTCCAGGCTCCGGCAGCTTCGTAGTGAATGAAACGGCGGTCTGCAAGCCAGCCAAGAAGAGCTGCACATGAAAGACCTGTGGCGGTATAGCAGTCGGTAAGCATATCGTAAGGATCAACAAGAAGAGTTCCGTCTTCAAGATAATCTAATGGATAAGGCTTAAACTGAAGATAAAGTAAACCTGCAATGGCAAGAACAATACCAATAATAACAAGCAGAATATCTTTATCCTGATGAGAAGCAAACCAGTAGCTTAAAACTTCAAATATACAGATAAAGAATGCACCTTCAAGAATTGCTACAAGAACATCCTGTATGGTATGAACGCCAAGCCAGTTTCTTGAAAAGGCTGTAAGGAAAATGAGTGTAAACATAAGGATTACAACCCACTTTTTCTTTTTCTGAAAAACTGCAACGCTGCCGAAGAATGATGCGGCAGAAACAGTATGTCCGCTTGGGAACGAATAACCTGTTGCACTTGGTTTTGCAGCTGCATAAGGAGTAAGTTCAGGATAACGAATCCATGGTCTGTAAACACAGGCTGTATTTTTTATAAGTTGATTTGAAAAAAAAGTCGTTGAATAACAGAGGAACATTTTTGTACCGGCAGTTTTACTTACACACCAGTAAATAAATGCAGGAAGCATAAAGCCCAGATTTTGAACCATATCTGAAACAAGCATAAAAAAACGGTTTATAAAATCGGGGCAAGATTCCCTTATAGTTTGAAGCATATATAAGTAATTCATAACATTCATTATATCATATAACCACAGTAAATTAAAGTTGAAAAAAAAAACAGTTTGTTTTAAAATAATTATGATGAGAGTGTAAAAATCCATTATGGCGGAAGAATTATGATTATATTCTTAAAGATTCTTGGTAATATTTTTCTTGGACTGCTCTGTCTTGAGCTGTTTTACATTTTATTCATAATCCTGAGCAGCTTAATTGTAAATACCGGCAAAATCTACAGCAAAAACAGCCGTTTTTTCAGGGGACTGCTTAATTCTGCCACCTGGGAGCTTTTATTTTTCGGACGTGTAAAGGTGCACATCACCGGTGCAGAAAAGCTTCCTAAGGATTCCCGCTTCCTCATCATCAGTAACCACCGTTCAAAGTTTGACCCTATGACAACCTGGTACGTTTTCCGGAAATACAATATTGCCTACATTTCAAAGCCGGAAAACTTTAAGGTACCTTTCTTTGGAAGAATTATACGTCCCTGCTGCTTCCTGCCGATTATCCGCGGAAATCCAAGACTTGCACTTCCTACAATAGAAAAAGCAATTGACCTTCTTAAGGCTGATGAAGTTTCAATCGGGATTTATCCTGAAGGAACAAGAAGCCAGACTCTTGAAATGCTTCCTTTCCACAACGGTGTTTTCAAGATTGCTCAGCGTGCAGAAGTTCCGGTTGTAATCTGCTCTATACAGGGAACAGAAAAAATCCACAAAAACTTCCCGCTTCACAAAACACACGTTTATATAGATGTTCTTGATGTAATTCCGGTAGATAAGATTCTTGCGCAGAAAACCTTTGAAATTGCTGATTATTCTAAGGCTGTTATTGAGAAAAAATTACTGGAATCTAAAGCTGGATGATAAGATTGTCGGATCAAGTCCGACAATGACAGTCTATCTAAAAATCTTCAGGATTTTTATTCTCTGGGATATAGCATGGAAGATTCAAAAGCTTTCTCTTCCAGGAATAGCCCTTTAATCGGCTGCTGATATAAGAAACTCTTTCTGCTGTCATACCGTCTGTTTTTCCAGTGGCAACTTTTTCAAGCTCGCTGTAAGTAAAGCCAAGCTTTTCTTCATCAGTCATTCCGCACATACCATCTGACGGAGCTTTTTTTACAAGTTCTGTAGGCAATCCTAAATCAAGTCCAAGCTGTACAACTTCGCTTACAAAAAGATAAGCTAATGGTGCAAAATCCCCTGCTCCGTCTCCCCACAATGTATAAAAGCCTGCAAGTCTTTCGCTCAGGTTTCCGTTACAGGATATCCGCGCATTACCAAGCATTGCGGCAACACCATACAAGGTAGACATTCTTAAACGGCTCGGTGTATTTGTAGCAAACTGATCTGTAAGCTCCGGCTTATTCAGGGCTGATGAAATTGCACCCGAAAGTCCCCTGTATGCATCATTTATATTTACAACGTAATTTTCAATGCCAAGAAAGCTGCACAAACGTTTTGAATCATCAATATCTTTTTGAACACCGTTCGGCATCATTACACCGACTACACGCTCTTTGCCCAGAGCCGCACAGCACAATGCAGAAACAACACTCGAATCCTTTCCGCCGGAAACACCAATAACAGCCTTCGTATTAGCATCACCATTTTTTTCAAAATATTCTTTTATAAAGGCAATTGCACCGTCTTTTATGTTCATATTTACTTCCTATTTATGATGTGTGTGTGCCAAGCGCCATTCAATTGATTTTTTCAGATACTCTACGTATTCATCATCTTCGCACATTGTCTTACCGCCAGCATTAGAAAGCTTTGCAACCGGCCGGTTATTACATTCAGTAACCTTCATGACAATATTCAGCGATGGTACATCTGTATCGTTTGCAATGTAAGTTCCAATTCCAAAGGCAACCTTTGATTTATCCTTAAAGTAGCTGTAAAGCGCAGAAGCTCGCTCAAAATCAAGGCTGTCGCTGAAAAGCAGAGTCTTACTCTTTGGATTTACGCGCTCATCATGATATTTATCATAATACTTCTGGAAGTGAGCAACCCATTCATCACCCCACTTATACGGATCACCAGAATCGTGGCGAACACCGGCAAAGCAGATTGAATAAGTGTAGCCCATATCAAGATGTGCAGTTTCATCACCGATTGTATCTGTAAGATAAGTTCCGTTCAAAACACCGTATTCTTTTGTCCAGGCATCCATTGCAAGCTTATTAGAGTAAGCTGGATTATACATAGGATTTCCCTGACCAACGCACATAATAAACTCGTGAGCCATTGTTCCAACTGCAAGAACCTTGTATTTTTTTGCAAGATAAACGTTCGAAGTTCCAACGCACTTAGAATCTTTGTAGTTCATGTTGTTTTCGGTCAGGACTTTTACAGCAAGCTCCTGAGCTTCCGCACTAAGACGACGGCGCAAACCAAACTCAGAAAAAGGTCCAAGATTATATTTTCCTGTAACAAGCCAGTTTTTCTTTTCTTCAAGACGGCGCTTGTACTGTTCAAAAAGCTCATCGTAATTGTACTGCATACGGAAATAAACTTCGTTTACAATTGCAAGAACAGGAATCTCGTACATGGAAGTATTAAGCCAGGTACCAATTGCATTTATTGAGATTCCGCATGGAGCATCCTCAGAGATTTCAAAATCTCCAAAACGAGGCTTCCAGATTTGAAGATGGTCTATATAATCCTCGTGAAGCCATTCAATTGTCTGTAAATAAGCAAGCTCTTCTTCGGTAAACCTGAGCGAACAATAATTGTGAATCTGCTCCTTTATTTCCTCTACCATTTCGTGTGTAAACTTTACGCCTTCGTTTCTGCACTTAAAGGTCCATCTTGTTTTATATGACGGAAACTGGTGATAAATTGCCTGTCCCATAGAAAACTTGTAAAGGTCTGTTTCGAGCAGACTTGTAATAATTGGCTTTAGCTTCATATTAAGATCTCCATATTAGAGTATTTTGAATACTATAGCACATTATCACTATTTTTTCAAAATAAACAGATATTCAGATACGTGGAGATTGCGGGCATTTAGATTACGGCTTCCGCGGAAAGTATTGTATTCAATTTCTACTGATTCAAGTTTACCGTATTTAGAAAGCATGGACTTCATCTGTTCAAAGGTGATAAAGCCTTCGGAATTATAGGAGATGATGATGTATTTTGCTTTAAGATTTGCAACTATCTGTTCAAGTGACTGCAGTGCAGTTGCAGCTTTATTGAACTCGGAGCGGTTCCAGTCCTGCGTAATTCCGCTCACCTCGCTTATTTCTACATCAAGCCTGTTTTTGAGAATGAGGTTGAGCATAAAATAGTTTGAACCATACGGATGCTGATTATAAGGCGGGTCAAGGTAGGCAATGTCTAATCCCGGCAAATCTTTTATTTTTGAAAGCTCTACTGCATCCTTCTGGAAAACAATAAGCCCGGAGTCAAAATTGCTTAGCACAGGAGCCTTAAGTTCAATTTTCCCCAGGATTCTTGTAAGTGCATTTTTACCGGAAGCGCCAAAGCAGCCAATCCCTGTATTTTTATCTTTATAAAAGCCTTTAAAAACTCCGCTTGTATTTACATGAATGGAAGCCTCTGTAATCAGCGGTGCAAGAAAAAACTTTCGGAGATTAGATTCGGGAAGATATTTATCAATGAGATTTCTATAAGTGTCTATAAGAAGGGCATTTTCGTGGGTGTAGAATACACGCTCGCCGGGTTTTATGTCTGAATCATTTTCTGGAGCATAATTCTGGGTTATAATCCCGGAGATTTTATTATTCGCGCAATCTGCAATAATTTTTTTACGGATTTCTTCACATTCTCGTTCCGGATAATCCTTTTTGTTAGAAAGATAGCAGCTGTTTATAATCTGCGAATAATTTTCAAGGTCATTAACGATAAGATATGAGGAATGCCTCTTTAACATTCGTGCGACAATTCCTGAACCGGAAAACAAATCGGCACAAACAAGCTTTTCTCTGCCAAGTTCACCCGCAATCTTCCGGACTTCTTCTTCTATTTTTCCAATAAGAAGCCTTTTATTTCCAATATAAGTGATTATCTGTTCTGAAAGAAAAGCTGGATTTTCAGATTGCGGTTCGTTCATCATTTACAATTTTTAGCTTTATCCTGCTCAATAAGACGGCGAAGAGCTTCAACGCCAACAGTAATTGCAAGCTCGGTATCGTGAGCCTGTTTGTTAGGCAAGCCTTTTTTAGCACGCTCCTGATTTGCAACAACAAGAAAGCAGGAACCTACCCTTACGCGTAAAAATTGTCCTGCAATAAATAAAGCTGCACTTTCCATTTCGGAAGCGAGGCACCCCATTCTAAGCCAGGCCTGCCATTTATTTTCCAGCTCATAGCTTACAGGCATAACTTCAGGTTCGTGCTGACCAAAAAATGAATCCTTGCACTGAACAACGCCTGTATGGTGGCGCACATTAAGAGACTGGGCTGCCTGAACAAGTGCATTACAACAATCAAGGTTTGCAACAGCAGGATATTCAATTGGAGCAAACTCGCGGCTTGTGCCTTCCATTCTTACGGCGCCGGTTGCAATTACAATGTCGCCGCCAAGAATATCTTCCTGCATTCCGCCGCAGGTACCTACACGAATGAACGTGTGGGCACCGCATTTAGAAAGCTCCTCTATGGCGATTGCAGCAGAAGGTCCACCAATTCCAGTTGAAGTAACACTTACCTTTTCACCGGCAAGAGTTCCTGTATAAGTGGTATATTCACGCACATCTGCAACAAGCTTTGCATTCTCAAAATGAGCGGCAATCTTTTCGCAGCGTTTCGGGTCGCCCGGCATGATAATGTATTTACCGATATCATCCGGTCCAACTCCTGTGTGATACTGTTTTCCAGAACCTTCTGTGTAATCAACCATAGCTTTCTCCAATAATTTATTTAGTTGGGAGTGCCTGAGCACCGTGTCCCTTTACAGCACCAAATAACTTCATAGTATTCTCTGAGAATGGATACTTGTTGGCATACATAGATACCTTTGAAGTAATTGAGCCCTGCTTGTTCATACCAAGAGCTTCGCGGAGCTTGTTAGCATCTGAATTAGGATCAAAGTCAGTTTTTTCTGTATAAGAAGCAGAAAGGAAGCCTTCAAGATAAGCCTGGTCAAGCATTCCCTTGAATACTGAAGGATCTTTAAGTGCAACATTATCTTCGCAGCTTTCAATACCATCCGTATCTTCAAAATCTTCAAAAGCAGCAGTATCAACCTTAAGATATTTTACAGATGGACTTACTGTGTAGCTTACATCACCTTTTTTGTTAAGGAAGAAGATGTTGTCATCAAGAGTAACTTTAGCTTCTGCCTTAGTATTGTTTTTACTGTTATCAAAACCAGACATAATGCTCAAACCAAGAATATTGTGGCTGATATTTGCATCAACCTTGCTCAAAGCACGAATACCGTAACCCATGTCACCAAAATCCTTTGTTCGGCTCCATGTAAAGAGAACTGTGTTGTATTCAAAGTTCATTTTTGTTGCAAAAGCTTTTGCACTTCTGCATGAAACGTTACAAGCCATCATACGGCTGGAAAGGAATACGTTGTTTCTGATGTTTACGGTTCCTGTAAGATGGTTAAGGTTCAAAGCATAGTTAGAGCTGTTAAGGAAAAGACAGTTAGAAATAGTAATAGTTCCGTCTGTATTTCCGTACATAAGATATTTCTTCAAAGAAGCATAAGGATAATCGCCCTTTGTAGGTGGTTCAAGCCACATACCTGTTTCTACACCCTCTGGTTTTCCTTCCTTTGAGTGATAAGCGTTTACTTCACTGTGATCAAGAACAAATCCATCGAATACTGTGTTGCCTTTAGGATCAGTGATATTGAACTCAACAGTACCATTCTTTGGTGGAGTTGCATTCATTTCCATTGAAGGTCTGATTGTTGTAAGGTTTTTAGCGATATCGCGGGAACTGAAATCAGCTGAATAACCGCCATAAAGCTCTACAGGCTTGTCTATTTCAATAAAACCACAGGCAGCCTTTCCTGTATAATTACCGGCAGCAACAAGAATCTTGTCTCCAGGTGCAGCCTGTTCAACAGCACGCCAGATTGAGTTTAAAGGCTCTGCAGCGCTGGTTCCCGGATTCTTTTTCTTGCCATCCGGTGAAACATACCATGTAGTTGCTAAAGCTGGAACTACGATTGCTGCCGATACAATAAATGTTGCAAGCAGCTTTTTCATCTCTCTCATATTGTAAACCTCCTGAAAATGAGAAAAAATTTTAAAAACAGTTTTTTATTATAAATTTATGCTATTCTTTTTAATATAGGGTGTCAAGAGATTAGTTTAGCCTTAATTTCTTCCAGCACACGTAAATCTGAAATTGCTTCCTGGAGCGGGCTTTTTATCGGGGCATTTCCATCAAGAAAATCGACGGCGTTTTGAACCATATTGGCAAAGTAACCTGTCTTTTTAGGGAGATGGATTGAACGGTCCCGCGAGAGGGAATAAAAACCTGAATAGAGCTTTGATTCTTTTCGCTGATAGAACTTGGCGTAACCGTTTCCAAGGCAGATCCGGCCTTCTGTTCCAAGAATATCAAGTCCGAAACTGAAAAAACGACTGCGCCCGCTCATAAAAAGGCTTACATCGGGACAGCTTTTTGTAGAAAAATGTGCACTGAAGTTTCGTACGGCATTTTTATCATCCTTGAACAGACCACATACAACCGGATTTTCCAAATCTTCATCAAGCAGAAATCTGATTATATCTACAAGATGAGTTCCGTCGTGCAAAAGACTGTAGCTGCCATCCTTTTCAAACTCGGGTGCATAAATCCGTAAGCCTGAATAAAGTTCACCGCGAATGCTCTGTAATGTTCCGATTTTTTTGATATACGCCTTTGCCGCATTATAATCTGCCGCAAAACGCCTTTCGTGATTTACCATTATAGGAACATTATTTTCTTCTGCAGCAAGACGGATTTTTTCAGCCTCTTCTGAGTTTAAGGCAACTGGTTTTTCAAGAATAATTAGCCGTGGCCTGGCCTTAATTGCTTTTATACACTCCTCCAGATGGGAATCTTCATTTACCGCTACGGTGATAATATCTGGGATTGTTGTAAGATTTTTATACAGTTCTTCGCTGTTGGAAAAAGTTTCTGCTCCGTGAACAAACTTTCCCCAGCGTTCAAGATTTTCTTTATCTGTATCGGCGGCCGCAATCAGACGGATTTTTTTGTTTGCAAGCAATGCCATTGTGTGACTTGCCGGCTGTTCGCGTTTTTTATCAAAACCGAGAGTAAATCCGATTCGTCCAGTTCCAATTATGGCCGCTGTATACATTTTATTCTCTGTAGAAGTTTATAAGACAACCTGCAAGAATAATCTTTCGCTCATCGTCTGTAAGATCGCCTGTGCTGAGTTCAAACTCATTTACAGTGCCGTCAGCTTTAACAGCGTAAGCCTTGCAGCTCGGGAGCTTTTCTGCAACCATCTTCTTTACATCAGGGATAAATACATAGTCTCCGTTTGCAAATGGGAGATTTTTGTCGCCATCCTTGTACAGGAATGGGAGCATACCCCAGTTGATGAGGTTTGAACGGTAGCGTTTTGTTGCATATTCGTTTGCAATGTTAGCCCAACCGCCAAGAACCTTCTGGCAGCTTGCAGCCTGTTCGCGGGCAGAACCGTCACCAGGTTTTACAGCAAAAATAGAGCTTCCTAAACCAGCAGCAGCGGCACGGCCCTTGAACTCTGGTTTTGCGGCATCCAAGGTAGCGGCAACTTTTGCAACTTCAACTTTAACTTCATCAGCACCATCGCGAACTGCTTTTGCACGACCAACATAAGCAGGGTCGCGGCGGCTTAAAGTAAACTCTGCCAGACCAAGCGGATTAGAACGGAATGATGAAGTCTCGCCTGAAGGGATAAGTTCATCTGTTGTAGTAACCGGGTCATGAATCTCGGAAACAATCTTAATGAGAAGGTCATCTGAGAGAGGCTTCATTGCAGGCCAGTCCTTAATATTCGGACCAAACTGGATTTCTACCTCAGGATGAGCTATGCCCTTTGAATCGTATACGCGTTTTTCGTAAATTGCTTTATCAAAGAAATATTTTTTACCACTGAACTCTGTGTCGAACTCTGTTGCAGCTGTAAGGAAGCCTTTATTTGCGGCAGTTGCGGCAATTGAGCGTGCATCCATAAGGGCAACACTGGAAAGCTGTCCGTTCTGAATCTTTGAACCTTCGCGGTTAGGGAAGTTTCTTGTTGAGTGACGGATAGAGAATGCACCGTTTGCAGGAGTATCACCGGCACCAAAGCATGGACCACAGAATGCAGTCTTAACAACAGCACCTGCATCAATAAGCGCACCAAATGCTCCGTTTTTCATAAGCTCCATGTAAACCGGCATAGAAGCAGGATAAACGCTCAATACAAACTTACCATTTCCACTATCCTTTCCTTTAAGGATATCGGCTGCTGCACAGATGTTTTCAAATCCACCACCTGCACAACCGGCAATAATTCCCTGATCTACATAAAGTTTTCCATTGATAATTTTGTTGTGAAGATTAAAATCTACTTTATCTCCAAAGCTGACTTTAGCGCGCTTTTCAGCATCACTTAAAACATCAGAGAGATTTTTGTTTACTTCTTCAATTGTATATGCACAGCTTGGGTGGAACGGCATTGCAATCATAGGGCGGATTTCGCTGAGGTCAAGTTCGATAGCACCATCATAGTAAGCACCGTTACCAGGTTTAAGCTCCTTGTAAGCACCAGCACGGCCGTGAATTGCATACCACTCTTCTACCTTTCCGTCTGTTTCCCAGATTGAAGAAAGACAGGTTGTTTCAGTTGTCATTACATCAACGCCAATACGGAAGTCGGCCGACAAAGCAGCCACACCAGGACCGATGAACTCCATCACCTTGTTCTTAACAAAGCCGCTTGCAAAAACTTCTTTAATAATTGCAAGAGCAACATCCTGTGGGCCAACACCTGGAACAGGCGCACCTGTAAGGTAAATTGCAACAACTCCAGGATAGTTTACGTCATAAGTTTTACCAAGCAGCTGTTTTGCAAGCTCACCGCCGCCCTCGCCGATTGCCATTGTACCAAGAGCACCATAACGTGTGTGGCTGTCTGAACCAAGAATCATTGCACCACATTCTGCAAGCATTTCGCGGGCATACTGGTGAATTACAGCCTGATGAGGTGGAACATAAACTCCGCCGTATTTCTGTGCACAGGTAAGACCAAACATATGGTCATCATCATTTATAGTACCGCCAACTGCACAAAGAGAGTTATGGCAGTTAGTCAGAACATAAGGAATCGGGAACTTCTGTAAACCGCTGGCACGTGCTGTCTGAATAATTCCAACATAAGTAATATCGTGCGAAGTGATTTTATCAAACTTAATTTTAAGTTTAGCATCATCGCCGCTTGTGTTATGCTTTTGTAAAATTGAATAAGCGATTGTTTTTTTTGCACCATCAGCACTGGCAGCAGCCGCAGCACTAATTTTTCCGTTTTCGTAAATTGCACCAGTTTCCCAGAGTTTCATATTTAATTCCTTATATTTATTTTCTATAATAAATGCTTACTATATTTTATTTTGCAAGTGATTCTTCAAGTCTTTTTCTGATTTCTGCAATGTATTCCCAAGAATTAAGAACAGCTTTTGCAGCAGGTTCAGCAATTCGGGCAATGTCACCTGTCATATAGCCGTCTTCAATTGTTCCAAGGGTTGCTTTTTCAAGCTTCTTTGCAAAATCAACAAGTTCTGGAGTTTCGTCGAGTTCTCCGCGTTTTGCAAGAGCACCAGTCCAGGCAAAAATTGTAGCTACAGGGTTTGTAGATGTTTTTTCGCCTTTAAGGTAGCGGTAATAATGCTTTTGAACTGTACCGTGGCTTGCTTCGTACTCAAAGTTGCCTTCAGGACTAACAAGTACAGAAGTCATCATAGCAAGACTACCACAGGCAGAAGCAATCATATCGCTCATAACATCTCCGTCGTAGTTCTTTGTAGCCCACATAAAGCCGCCTTCGCTTCTCATAACACGGGCAACTGCATCATCAATCAAAGTATAGAAGTATTCAAGGCCGGCAGCCTCAAACTTAATTTTGTATTCTTCATCAAAAATACGCTGGAAGATTGCCTTAAAGTTTCCATCGTAAGTCTTGCTGATAGTGTCTTTTGCACCAAACCATACGCTAACCTTTCGGTCCAAAGCATAAGTAAAGCAACAGCGGGCAAAGTTTTCTATAGATGCATCAAGATTGTGGATTCCCTGAATAATTCCAGGTCCCTTCATTTCCATAATTGTTTTGCGGATTTCCTTACCGTCAACACCGGTGAACACCAGTTCGGCGCGGCCAGCTGTAGGGCATTTAATCTCGCAGTTTTTATAAATATCTCCATAAGCGTGACGGCCAAGTACAATAGGCTTTTTCCAGCAGCTTACAGTTCCGTGGATATTGTTTACAAAAATAGGCTCGCGGAAAACTGTACCGTCAAGCTCTGCACGGATAATTCCGTTAGGACTTGGAGTGAGCTTTTTAAGCTTATACTCCTCTACTCGTGCCTGATTTGAAGTAATCGTAGCGCATTTTACGCCAACGTGAAGCCGTTTGATTGCATCTGCTGCAGCATAAGTAATTTTGTCATCTGAATCATCACGACTCTTCAATCCCAAATCATAATATTCGGTTTTAAGGTCAACAAAAGGTAAAAGAAGCTCGTCTTTAATTACCTTCCACAAAACACGTGTCATTTCGTCGCCATCAAGCTCTGCGATAGCATTTTTCATCTGAATCTTTGCCATAATGTGAGTATTATATAAAAAAGATGGGGGCGTTACAATCAGATTTTTTTAGGAAGCTCAATCAATCTAAGTTGACAGTTCAACAGGTTATAAATGGTGAAGAGGTTCAGATTTTGTACGGTCATCCAGAAAAGCCAGTAGCAAGCTTAACAAAATATCAAGAAAAATCTAAAAAACGCCCTCTTGGTAGTTATAAAGATTACGGACCTTATTGGGAAGATGAAAGTTTCCGCCTTACTCCTGAATGGCTTTTTGATGATATGGATGATTTGATGTAGGTGAAGAAAACGGATTATAGCTGATGTGGGGATAAAAATACATTAATAATGACCTTTTTTGTTTCAAGCTTAGTCTTCATCAAAATTAATATAATCTGAAATAATAACACCATCAGTATTTGTACGCCATTGAGCTGTAAGATCATATGCATTATCACCACCCACATCAAGATAATACAATCTTCCAGTTTCTACTTTTATTTCAGGAATATTTACATAAGAAACAGAGGATCCAATTCTCCAACCAGAAATTGCAGCTGTAGTTGTAAAAGTTTTATTATAACTTACCATTGGAACTTCAAATACCATAGATTTACCTGTATTTATTCTCTTACCACCTGTAGATGTTATTTCTGCAAAAGAATTTGCACCTTTGTAAAGAGAAATACCAGTCTTATCATTTCCATTTGTAATTGTAATATAAGCTGCTGCAGGAGTTGAAGTATCTTTGAATGCATTTGGATCAAACCAATCTGTTGCATTAAATTCAGCTGATTTCTGACCATTTTCTTCCAAACTGAACTGGAAGAAAACAGGTTTGTCAATATTCTTCTCTTTAGGGAAACATGTTACGATTTCACCAGTCTTTTTCTGGAATTTTCTGAATACAGGATAGATATAATAATCATCATAAGCAATATATACTTTTGTCTGTACTGTATTAGCTCCAGCAAATGCTAATGATTCGCCATAAAGTCCATTTTGACGCAATTCAACATTATAATTTGTTGAATTGTTTATGAGTAAATAAGCTTCACCACCCATACTTGAAGAAATTGTATAAACCAAATTAGAGTTTGAATCTGAATCAGCATTGTAATAAGCATATATCAAGGCAAAAGGATTTCTTTGCAAGTCATAATAATCATATTTTCCTCGTTTATAGAGCTCATAATTTTCTGCAGTAATAACCCAAAGAACAAAATCACCAGAATTAGAAAAAAGATATTTATTATATTTTAGACAACATGTAGCCCCTGCACGAACACCGCTAATTAAAGTTGATTCAGAAGGAGCTCCCTTAAAGCAAACCACATTGGTATTAGATTCATTTCTTACCTTAATTGAATAATTACTATTTCTATAGTCAGTGTAATCAATCTGATAATAATCCGGCTGATAATAATAATCTGTTGCTTCAAAAAGAACCAAATCCTCTTTCCAAGAACCAGAAAGCCAAATCTTTTTTATATAAACAGTTCCGTAGGTTGCAACGTAATTATTATTATTATCGTGAATATAAAATCTAAGTCTTGTTGCTGTATCAGCACAATCTGAGTAATTTCCACCATTAGTCCAATCTATATATTGTGCACCAGCAAGACACTTTCCACTTGGTGTCCAGGAGGGATCTTGCTCATTTTGATAAAGTGTTTCCGAAGCTTGTATTTCATTATTCCATAATTCAACACAAAGCCCAGTACCATTCGGTGACTTCCAAGAACAATCCACATTTAATGTTGTATATCCGCTACCTTCCGGAATATACGGAATATAAAAAAAATTATCCCAATCATAACATTCCAATATATAAGGTTCTCTGACTGTTTTTTCATATACATCACCACTTCCATCAAGATAAATAATTCTCGTACGTATTGAAGATTCCATACATGAAGAAAAAACAATAACGAAAAATATTAAAGAAAAAACCGATAAACTTTTAGAATACTTTTTCATCAAAAAATCCATTTCCAACATAAATAATTATAGCATACTCTGCCAGCATTTCCACATTTTTACTTACCTTTAAGACCATTATCTGCCAAAAAATACTCATTCCACATTCCACATTCCACATTCAACATTCAGCATTATGCATTATGCATTATGCATTACGCATTAAGCATTATGAATTATCATTGCATTTCCCCCTTTTCAGCTATAAAATAAAGTATAATATTAAACGTTTAATCGGAGTTCTATGAATCACACATTAAAAAAATCCCTTGTATTCGCCGTTATTTTTATTCTGCTCTGCTCACTTGTACCGCTTACGCTACTGCTTTCTTCCAACAAAAATAACCGCCGCAAAAACAGTGAACAAAATCCTGCAAACGAAGAAAAGCTTATTCTTGGTTTTTCACAGATTGGTTCCGAAAGTGCATGGCGAACACGAAACACAGAATCTATTTTTGAAGCCGCAGAAGCAAACAACATTCAGATTATTTTTGATGATGCACAGCAGAAGCAGGAAAATCAACTCAAGGCAATCCGTTCATTTATTGTATACCAGGTTGATGTAATTGCATTTGTTCCGATTGTTGAGGATGGCTGGGATAACGTTTTACAGGAAGCAAAGGAAGCCGGGATTCCGGTAATTATTGTAGACCGCCAGATAAATGCAGATTCTTCTTTATATGCGGGCTTTCTTGGCGAAAACGGTTTTGAAGAAGGTTTTTCAGCTGCAAACTTTCTTGTAAACAAATGTAAAAATAAAGAAGGTCCGATTAATATTCTGGAGCTTTACGGAACAGAAAACTCTTCGGTAGTAATTGCACGAGCAGAAGGCTTTAGAAGCGTAATCAAAAAAGATCCAAAATATTCAATAATTTGTACAGAAAACGGAGACTTTTTACGTTCCCGCGGAAAAGAAATTGCAGATAAAATCATTCAGGAAAACGGTGGCTTTAAGCTTGGAAACACAAAGATTGATGTTATCTATTCCCACAACGATTCGATGACCCTCGGTCTTTTAGATTCCTTCAGCAATAACAAGATTTCACCCCAGGATTTTATCATCATCTCTATTGATGCAGAACAAAAATCCATAGATGCCCTGGTACGAGGCGAGCTTAACTGCGTGGTTGAATGTAATCCAAACCTTGGACCTACACTCATGAAGCTGGTTAAAGAAATTGCCAAGGGAAATCCAATTCAGCCTGTTACATACATGAACGAAACCATTTTCACAGAGAATGATGATTTTTCAACTTATACGCCGCGTGGTTATTAGATTGTCATATTCGGACTTAATCCGAATATCTTTGAAGGAGTTTTTATAATCAATGGATAGAAAAAAGAAAAGCTTTAAGCATTCCCTTCAGGTCTCTTATGTTCTGCTCATCAGCATAATGATAATTCCAACAATCTATTCCATCATCGTTTCCCAAAATCATACAAAACAATATGACGACATTATTACAAACGTAAGTAATGCTAACAGAATAAATCAGATTGCCAAAAACGACATTCCAACCGAACTCTGGGATATAGTTTGCGGACGAAAAAACTTTTCCAGCGGTCAGCAGTACAACATGATTCAAAGCATTTTTTCCGGTATTGATGAAATGCAGAAGCTCACAAAAAGCAAGGAAAATAAAGAAAAACTCAAGGTTGCTTACCGCGCCTGTACTACCCTCCAGCGCAACATAGAAATGCTGGAAGCCCAGATGAAAAGAGGCAGCTCAGTTACAGTAAACGAAACCTCTCTGGACGAAATCCGAACAATCTCTGCCCTCTTCTCTGATATCATGCAGGATTTTATCCTTTCAGAAATTGACTCTGCAAACGAAACTAATTCTTCTATTAAAATATCTTCAATTACACTTACAATTTTGCAGATTCTTATAATTCTCTCTTCTATCGCAATTTCAATTCACGCCTACCTTACAGTTTCAAGAGCAATCAGAGAGCCTCTTTCTGACATGCAGGATTTTTCTACCCAGATTGCAAACGGAAACCTTTCTGCCCGAATTGATATTCCAGATGTAGAAGAGCTTACACCCCTTGCCGTAAACATGAACTCTATGGCCGAGCAGATTGACGTGTTAATTAAATCTAACATTGAAGAACAGAAAAACTTCCAGAAGGCAGAGATGAAAGCTCTCCAGGCCCAGATTACACCTCACTTTCTTTACAACACCTTTGATACAATTATCTGGCTGGCAGAAGAAGAAAAAACAGATGAAGTTGTCCGAATTACTAAAGCCTTCTCCGACTTCTTACGCATTTCCTTAAGCCGTGGCCATGAATGGATTACAATCGGACAGGAGCTTGACCACATTAAAAATTATCTTACAATCCAGAAAATCCGCTATGCCGATATCCTTAATTACGAAATAGAAGCCGACCCTTGTTTTATGGATTACAAGATGATTAAGCTTGTCCTCCAGCCACTTGTAGAAAATGCAATTTATCACGGAATCAAAAATAAACGTGGCCGAGGCCATCTGAAAGTAAGTCTTGAATATTCGGATGAAGAAAAAAAATCTGTCCGTTTTACAGTTGAAGATGATGGAGCCGGCTTTACCCCAGAAAGACTTTTAGAAGTTCAAAAAGAACTGCAGCTTGGTACAGACAATACTGAAAAGCTTTCTTCTGTTTACGGACTTTACAACGTGAATAAAAAACTTAAGCTTTATTATGGTGACAAAACCCAGGGATTAATAATAAAATCAGAGCATAACAAAGGCAGTTTGATTTCTTTTGTAATTCCGTGTATTTCAGGAGATGATGAATAAAATGTACAGCGTTTTTTTAGTTGATGATGAGCCCATTGTTCTCGAAGGAATACGCACAAAAATTGACTGGGATAACTCCGGCTTTTCTTTTGCGGGCGAAGCTACAGACGGTGAAATTGCCCTCTCAATGATTCATGAACTCAAACCCGATATCCTCATCACAGATATAAAAATGCCCTTTATGGATGGACTCCAGCTTGCCGCAGCCGTAAAGAAAATCCAGCCCTGGATTAAGATTATAATTCTTTCCGGCCACGATGAGTTTGATTATGCAAAAAAAGCAATTTCAATCGGCATAGAAGATTATCTGCTCAAGCCCTTCACCTCCGAAGAAGTTATTGCAAGCCTTAAAAAAACAGCTGAGCAGATTGACAGGGAAAGAAGGCAGCTTTCAGACATAAATAAAATGAAGGATGAGCTGAAATCTCAGGAAAAGCTTTTACAAAAGGAGTTTTTAATCAATCTTGTACATGGCTCTGTAGATTCAAGTAACATTCTGCAAAAATGTCAGGAGCTGGGTATAGATTTGTTTTCCCGCTTTTATAAAATCCTTATAAGCAGAATTGAAAGTTCTACAGATAATAATCAAAATCAGCAGGAAGCCTGTTCCCTTTTAAACTCCTATTCCAATTCCTGGGAACAGACGGTAAGCTTTTTCCACCATAGCAACAGACTTGTGTGCATTCTTAAAAGCCTTACAAAACCGGAGCTTGAAGAAAACGTTTACCGAATTGCAGAAACAATTGAACATATTGCAACACAGAACCAGGACTGTACTGTTGTTACTGCAATTGGAAAAACAGTTGAACATCTTTCTTCACTTCCATCTTCTTATGATGATGCAAAAAATATTCTGGAACACAGCAGCTTTGAAAATCAGAGCCGTATCATCAGCTCGGACGATATTCAACTAAACGGTGATTCAAACGGGGACAGTCTTCTTCATCTTAAAGAAAACGACCCTATGGTTGACCGCTTAAAATATGCCGGCAAAAATGACATTTCTGCAATTATTGATGAATCAATGACGCTGATTAAAAACAATCCGGGACAGTTTAAGGTATTTGCTTCTTATCTTCTTGTTGATTTGATTTTTGCAGTTTCAAAGCTTGTAGAAACTCTTGGCGGAAACATAAAGGAAATCAACCCCGAAATTATTCAGCGCCAGTTTGTTGATGAAGCCGTACAGGATGAAAGCAACTTTGTAAAAACTCTTGAAAATGTTCTGAACTTTGCGCTCGAATACCGCGACTCTAAAAACACAGGTCGGTACGGAGACATCATCTTAAAAGCAAAAAAATATATAGAAGAAAACTATGCAGATCCTAACACAACTCTTACTACAGTTGCCGATTTTGTCTGTCTGAGTCCTAACCACTTCAGCACAATTTTTTCACAGGAATGTAAAACAACCTTTATTGAATACTTAACAAATGTTCGCATTGAAAGTGCAAAGCGTCTTTTACGCGAAACAGAAATGAAAGGCTATGATATTGCTTATGATTGTGGCTTCAGCGACCCACATTACTTCAGTTATATTTTTAAGAAGAATACGGGTTTTACACCAAGGGAATACAAGCAGACTTTATAAGCTTAATTTCGCGCGAAAAATTACAGCTCATTTATTGAAACAAATCGTGCACCGCAGTCTAAGAGTGCGCAGATCAGAATATCAATATAGTTGTAAAGAGGATCGTTTCTGTTTCCCTGAGAAAAGCCTACAGTTACAGGTACAATTCCACCTCCAAGCTGCTTTACATCATAACAGTAATCAAGAATAATTTTTTCAGGAGTAATATCTTTATCAAGATATTCACTGTCGTTGTTTGCATGGTAAGAATTGATGTAATTGTATCCCGCCTTTGCACCATACGCGATTATTGAAGGATCAGTTGAATAATACGGAGCATGCCAGATTACAGAAAGCTCTTTTTTTGTTGTATCAAAAAACTCATCTTCATTTCTTGCAAGACCGCGCCGTATAAAATCTTCATCAACTAAGAACGGATTATTAACAAGGTCTGTCTTAGAAAAGAACATGGAGCCTACGTTATAATCATTTAAAACTATCTGTTTTGTTTCTGAAGGATAACGTCTAATAAACTCACCATTCAAGAAGAAGGTTCCATCAACCTTGTACTTTTTTAGCATGGAAATAACTCTGGAAAGACCATCTGCATTATCGTAGCAGTCAAAAACAAGGGCAACCTTTATTTCGCTTTCCATAGGTTCTATGCTTTTTGCAAACATTGGTTTTGTAACCGGCTTTTTTGTAAGTGAACGGATGTAAAGAGCATTTTCGTACTGGATATTTGGTGTTATTCCATTGAAAACTCTGTATCTGCCGTTCTGATTTTCGTGTGACGGTTTTATATAAGCTGATTTTTTCCAGATTGAAGCTTCACGGTTATAAATAAAGCAGGAATCTTCATCATCAGCAGTAAGGGCAATTATGCTTCCGTCTGTTTTATTCCAGAAACCAGTCTGTGCAGTTGAAAGCATAAATACATCTGCACCATTTGTAATAAGGTTCCACTTTCTTATTGTTTTTTCGCCGCCAACATAAACTACATTTCTTCCAGCCCATTTTAAGGAGACTATATTTTCGCCAATAAGCTCGTTTGTTTTTTTCCAGGTGTTAACCTCATAAACACAAATCCTGTTTCCTGCAAAAAAAGCAATTTTCTTTCCATCTGGAGAAAGATACGGCTTACCTGAGTTTTCAAGCTCAAGAACCGGTATTTCTTTTTCGGAAAGCATGCACGCAAGACCTTTTTCGTTAGAACCATTGTAAGGAAGTTTTTCCTGCCAGAGAATAGGATTTCCATAATCATCCCAGAAAACATAGGAATCTATAAGTGAAGCTTCTGAATCTGTATATGGATTAGAATAGATTACATCCATATAATCACAGGTTGCTTCGCTTTTTTTAAGCTTTAGGAATGAAAAAAGCCTGTTGTTCTGAATAACTACAAAAGAATTAACTGCTGCATTTGCACTGAACTTATCGGTTTTAGGATTAAACTGGAACGGAAAACGGCCGATTGCCTTACCCTGCCCGATTATTCCTGAATAAAGTCCAATTGTATACAGTTCTTTTGAGTTAATCTGATAAACAAGATAGTCGTCTACGTAAACAATATTTTTTTCAGAAGCCCATTCAATTGAATTAATTGTTCCGCGACCGATTTTTCTGTATTTTTCATCCATTTCTATTCCGCGCACTACAGCATCAGGATTACAGAAATAGACATTTCCTTCTTTTTCGTAAATAAGCAGTGATGAATCCGGTGACCATTTTACCGGCAGCTTTTCGTAGCTTTGAAGAATATTGTCGCAGAGTACGGCAGATTTTCCATTTTCTACATTTTTTACGATAAGTGTACCGGAGCTTATTGTATCTTTTTCAATTTTACAAAACCATTTTCCATCATTACTCACTGAATATAAATAAACAGGAAGTGAGTTTTCGGGAATATCGTCGTCGGCTTCTACCCAGCGAAAGTTTTCTGTGATTGTATTGAAGTGAGCAATTCCAAAACGGTTTCTAATCTGTAAGATTGTACCTTCGCGTAAAAGCTCCATCTGTTCCGGGTAACAGGTAAGTAAGGAAGGCTGCTTTGCAGGCGAACCATCCTTAAGTTTTGCATAATAAAGAGAACTGCAGGGATTCATACCCGTCATTTCCTGACGGACAGTAAACAAAACCTCATCGTTAGAGTTTAAATCTGTAGTTCCAAAAGTTATTTTAGCAAAAGAGAAAGCCGAAATAATTGCAAAAAAAACTACGATTAAAAAACTCTTTTTCATTTATGCATCTCCGTGCTTAATACTAAAACAGAAAGCTCTTTTTCAAGTTCATCAAGTTCCCTTTCCATTTCGTAAATATGCTGTTTCCTTGTATTTTTCTGATTTTCTTCAAATCTGTCAAACATTGAACTCAAGGTTTCTTCATCATCTGCAGAAACTCTGGAAAAACCGCACCAGGGACAATATAAAAACTTTCCTTCGATAGTTCTTCCGCAGCCCTTACATACAGCAATATTATTATACATTATAATACCTCTTTTTTCAGTAATTCAATTTTTTATTTCAACACCGTCATCGGGTTTATTCGCTCATTATTTTTGTACACTGTAAAATGCAGGTGTGGTCCTGTTGAATAACCTGTAGTTCCAACAAGTCCTATTTTTGCTCCCTGATTAACCCAGGCACCCTTCTTTGCAATTGTTTTGCTCATGTGGGCATACAGTGTTTTGTAGCCGTTTCCGTGGTCAATTATGATATAGTTGCCGTAAACTCTGTTCAAGCCAACTGTTACAACCCTTCCGCTCTGAGAAGCAAGAATCGGCGTACCCTTAGGACAAGCCATATCAACACCGGTATGGAAAGATCTTACCTTGGCAATAGGATCTTCACGCCAGCCATAAGGAGAAGTCCATCTGAATGATGCCGCAATTGGAAGAATAAACAGTTCACCAAGTGCATTTTTAAGAGTAACATTATCAAGTGCTACACCAGGAAGGAAAAGCTCCTGCCCTACAGTCAATGTTTCTGTTGTAAGCTCATTTACATCAAGAAGTGATTCCATCCTGATTTTATATTTTGCTACAATAGAATCAATTGTATCTCCCTTTTTTACAGTATAAACAATACCATCTATAGAAGGAATCTTAAGCTTTTGTCCTGCTGCCAGCTGCCTTACGTTGTCTATATCATTTACAGAAATAAGTGTTGAGATATTTGAAAGTCCAAACTTTCTTACAATTCCGCTTATTGTATCTCCTGACTTTACCTTGTAGTTCTGATAAGTAACCGGCTGAGTAAATACACCGATTGTGCTCATCATCATTGCATCCATAAGGTCTTCTTCAGAAATTGCATTAACCGCAGAATCCATTGCAAAGCTTGCCATAAGCTTATCAAGACTGTCGTAATCATTTTTTTCGCTTTCACAGAAAGCAATCGGTCCTGTATGATTTACAGCTTTAAGGTAAATATAGATTGCCGTGCCAGTTAAAGCGCCTGCAATAACAAGTATGGTAAGTACTGTAAGAATGATTTTTATTTTTCCGGCCAGAAAGCTTCCGGTAGATGCAGCTCCCCTCCATATTCCGGCAAACAGTCTTCTGAATGAAAAATGCTTTTCCGAGATGACATATGCTGTTGTTCCAGCAGAATGAGTCTTTCTTTTTGGAGAATAGCTGTCAGATCTATTTAGTAAGAATCCCACAAAATTATGTTTTTCGGGTTTTTGTACATAATTGATTATTTCCATACTTGTCTATCGGCGGAAAAAGATTTAGATATTATAAAAAAAAGACGAGCTAGTTTTTTTTTGTAATTCGTTTTATAATATAGATACTTATTTATGGGTGGGATAAATAATGAACAATTTTTTCAAGAAAACGCGGGTGATTGTATTCACTTCTGTCTGTAGTGCACTCGTAGTAGCAATTATAATAAAATATTTTATCCTGGCAATTCAGCCCGTTCCTCAAAAGGCTAAGAACCTTCCTGTTATTGAACGCGGAGCAATCGTTGACCGTACAGGCTTTGCACTTGCAATTTCAACTAACTTTTACCGTGTTGGTATAAATACAAAAGACATAAAAGATAAAGATGAGTTCTGTAAGATTATGGCTCCTGTTCTTGATATAACAGAAAGCGAGCTTATGGAAAAAATCAGCAGAAAAAGAGATTATGTAATCTTAAAGAAAAAGGCAAGCCAGGCAGAATACGACGAGATTCGGACTACGGCACTTGAAAACAGCTTTATTTTTGTAAATTACGAAAAGATTCCCGGCCGCATCTACCCTAATGATAATCTTGCCGCACATCTGATCGGCTACATGGGAGATGAAGGAAAAGGCTTAGCCGGAATTGAGTTCTCTCAGCAGGATATTCTTTACCCGCCTGTAGATAAAGCACTTGAAACTCCTGAACAGGGCAAAAACATCTACCTTAGTATAGAAGCAAACCTTCAATATAAACTTGAAAAGATTGCGTTTGAAACTATGAAAAATACTCAGGCCGAAAGTATGATGATGATTGCCGCTGATTCTAATACAGGCGAAATCCTTTCCTATATAAGCTTGCCATCAGTTGACCTGAATGAATATGGTTCTGCAGAAGAATACACAAAAACAAACAGACCTATAAACGATGCTTATGAACCTGGTTCCGTTTTCAAGATTTTTACGCTTGGTATTGTTTACGACATGCACGGAATTACATCAAATGAAAGCTTACTTTGTGACGGCAACTATGAACACAAGCTTTCAAGTGGCGAAACAATAAGAATTAAATGTCTTGAACACCACGGCTGGCTTACTCCACGAGATGCTCTCAAATATTCCTGCAATGACGTTTTCGGTCAGATTAGCGACCGCATAAGTGATGAAGCATTTATTGAAAAAATACGTGAACTTGGATTCGGTTCACCTACAGGTATTGAACTCTCTGCAGAAACTCCAGGTAATGTAAAAGACCCGGACAGCAGATCCTGGTCGGCACGTACAAAACCTACAATTGCCATTGGACAGGAAATAAGTGTTTCTGCCCTTCAGATGGTTCAGGCGGCAACTGCAATTGCAAACGGCGGTGTTCCTGTAAAGCTTACTGTAATCCATAAAATCACTAACAAAGACGGAACAGTTTTCTACGAACATACACCGGAATACAAGGACCGTGTTTTCAGCAAGGCAACTGCCGATTATGTTCTGAGCTGTATGGAAACAACTGCAAAATCTGGTACCGGTTCACGTGCAAATATTGGCGATGTTGCAATCGGTGTAAAAACAGGTACTGCACAAATGGCAGATAAAGTTCACGGCGGATACAGCGACACAGACTTTATTTCAAGCTGTATTTCCATTTTCCCTGTAGATAATCCGCAGATTATTCTATATATAGTAGTTGTAAAAGCTAAGGGAGAAACTTACGGCGGACGAATTGTAGCACCTGTTATTGCAGAAGCAGCTGACACAATTATAGATTACATGGGAATGAGCCGTGGAGGTGCTTCATCTCTGGAGCATAACGGAATTATTACAATCCCGAATACTAAAGAAATAAGAATTGGTGCAGAGCTTCCTGATTTTTCAGGCCTTTCTAAAAAAGACCTTCTTCCGCTGATGGAGCTTTCAAACGTAAAACTCAATGTAAATGGCAGCGGCTGGGTAACAAGTCAGAATCCTGAACCGGGCACACCTGTAACGGAGAACATGATAATTGAACTCAATCTGGAATAAAAACATTTCCCTTTTAAAAGAAAGATTTCCTTCTCTTGCAGAGCTTTACAAAGATTATTTATGTTCTACACAATTCAACCAGAATCCACCGGTGATTGATTTCTGGAATATTACACAGGCCAGAAACGGTTCGCCTACAGCAGAAGATTTATGTACTTCACCTGCAGTAAGGCTTCATTCATCTTACAATCCGGAAAGAGAAGCATACAATGCTGTTACGCAGGCAGCTGTTCTTGAAAAATCGGCTGTTGTTTTTTCAGGATGCGGACTCGGTTACCATTTAGTGCAGCTTGCAGCTTATCCTGCATCTGCCTCTAAAAAAATCATTCTTATTGAACCACAGCCCGAATATTTTTTTGCCGCCCTTGCCCTGCTTGACTGGTCTTCAGTTTTCCGAATTAAAAAGCTTATACTTGCAATCGGCTGCCCGCAGGAAAACCTTATTCCGCTTCTCGAAGATTCTGAATATATAAACATTGGCTCAGCCGGCGTTTCCGATTCTTACTTTTTTGATATTCCGGCTTTTACCGCACATGCTCAGGATTATTTTAGCGGAGTTCGGACGCTCATTCAGCGCAACAAAACAAAAAATGATATAAACGCGGCCACTTACCGAAAGTTTTCAAAACGATGGATTCGCAACAGCAAAAAGAATCTTGAAAACCTTACGCATTGCCGAACAGTAAATCAGTTTTTACAGAAGCAGAAGGATTCTTTTGAGGCACAAAAACCAGGCTGGTACAAGCGTGATTGCGTTATTGTTGCAGCGGGACCTTCTCTGGAAAAAATATTACCTTATATGGCCGAGCTCCAGAAGCGTTTTACAATAATCTGTGTAGAAACAGCTTTACGTGCCTTGCTGCGTTTTAACATTCAGCCCGACTTTATCATTCTTACTGACCCGCAGTATTACGCTTACAGACACATTGCCGGTCTTTCTGCGCCGCAAAGCATTCTGGTTTGTCCGCTTTCTGTTTATTCTTCTGTGTTCAGTTTTAATTGCCGCAAAATACTTCTTTGTTCTGATTTTTTTCCTGTAAGTTCTTTTTTTGAAAAACAACTCGGCGAGTTTGGAAACCTTGGAGCCGGCGGTTCGGTTGCAAGTTCTGCTTGGAATCTGGCATATCTTCTTGGGGCACAAAGGATTTTTTTAGCCGGACTTGATTTATCTTTTCCGTCAAAACAGACACATATAAAAGGGAGCTCCGCTGAACAGACATTTCACACTAAGTCAAACAGGCTTACGAGTGCTGAAAAATCAAGCTGCGGTTCAATGTACAGTGCAAACCCGGAATACGGAGTTTCGTATGATGGTAAAAAAGTTTTAACAGATTCGCGTATGAAAATGTTTGCATGGTGGTTTGAAAGCCGAATTGCGGCCTGTACCGATTCAAAGACTTTTACGCTTTGTTCTGAGTCGCTCAAGATTCCAGGGGTTGAAGTTGCAGATATAGATAAAATAATAGAAGAAAAACCTTTGGAAGCGGTTTTGCAGAATCAGACAGTAACTGCTGGAAGTATTGAAAGTGCTGAAGGCGCCGAAAGAAAAGATTTAATTAACAGCGTAAAAAATGATTTCACAGCACAGCTTAAAAAGCTCACAGTGCTTGTAAACACCGCTATAGAAAAATGTTTAATTTACGAAAATGCCACCGGTGATTCACAATCAAAGCTTCAGGCAGAACTCGCCGGAATTGAAAAACAGCTTTTACAGAATCCTCTTGCAGAAATTATAAGGCTTGCTACCCCTTCTGCAAAAGCTATTGCCACTGGCACTGACAAGCCTTATCTTTCATTTTATCAACAGCTGAAAAAAGAGCTTGAGGAATATAAATTATAACTCTTTTGCAGCGTTGCGTACATCTTCCAGATTGAACTCTTCTGCCCCACGCTGTCCTGCAAGCAATGCAGACCTGTTCAAAACACTTTCAATTTTTGCACAGCTGTAACCATCAAACATTTTTGCAAGAACAGATTCGGTACAATCCTGTGTATGAGCTTTGCCCTTACAGTACATCTGTACAAGCTGTTCGCGTGCGTGAAAATCAGGATAAGGAACCGTAAACTTTGCATCAAAGCGTCCCGGGCGGATAAGAGCTGGATCAAGTGCCTGCACACTGTTAGTCGCGGCTACCACAAGAACCCCATCTGTTGGTTCAAAGCCGTCAAGCTCGTTGAGTAAGGCGGTTACAATTCGGGTGTTTTCTGTTTCTATTGCACTGCCGCTGTAATTACGAACAGTTCCAATTCCATCAAACTCATCAATAAAAACAATACACGGAGCCTTGCGTCTTGCTTTCCTGAAAAGAAGCTTTACCTTCATCGGACCGATTGCCATAAACATACTTTCAAAATCGGTTGCTTTTGCAGGAATAAAGCTAATTTTGGCTTCGCCCGAAAGTGCCCTTGCAAAAAGAGTTTTACCGTTTCCAGGCTCGCCTTCCAGCAGTATTCCTTTAGGCATTCTTATTCCCTTTGCAGCATACGCCTTAGGATTCTGCATAATCTTCATCACCTGAGTCATATCGCGCTTGAGATTATCCATTCCTACAACATCATCAAACTTAACGCCGGTTTTATGGATTACCTTAAACGTATTAGGACTGATAAACTTACGGAACACAACAATAATCAAACCAAAAAAGAAGATGTAAAAGAGTGAATCAAAAATAAGGGAAAGAATCTCCGTGGAATCCTTTTCAACCGAAACATCATCAACAAACCGCATAATGTTTTCTTCAAGCTCAGGAGAATCCGGTCTCTTAGTTTTAAAAGTAATCTGCGTAACTGAATCATGAAAAATAATCGAATCTGATTTTATTTCAACTTTATCAATATTACCGCTTTCCAGAGTTCTGTAAAAAACACTGTATGGAACGGTTTTATATTTAGTGAATAAATCATCATAAAAAAAATAAGCTGCGCCACCTGCAACAATCAGCACAAGCAAGGCAAAAATAACAGTCTTTCGTAATTTGTTTTTGTTCATATAGTAAATATATCAGTTTATACAGATAAACTAAAGACTAAATCTGGGGAAATCAGTTTTATAAACACTTAAACAAAAAAATAGCTTCTGGTCGTGATTCATAAAGCAAAATCGCGCAATATTGCGCTAGACGCTGCTTGTGGTATAGGAACTATCAAATGCCGCTCTCGCGGCATCCACAAGCAGAGTCTTTTTGCCTTATGCCTCACTCCCTTGCGCTATTTTTTTTTGAACACTATTTATAAAACTGATTTCCATAGACTAAAACTTAGTTTAATTTACATAAACTAAATCTCAGCCTAAATGACAAAATCTCTTTTTCCAATTATAATAGCTTTATGAGTAATTCTATTTCTAAAGTTGATAACAATGATAAAACTGTATATGTAATTGACAGCTACGGCTTGATTTTCCGCTGCTATTTTGCGTTTATTTCAAGGCCGCTTACAAATAAAAATGGTGAGAATGTAAGTGCGGTGTTCGGGTTCTTCCGCAACCTTCACTGGGTTCTGGAGCATTACAAGCCAGCCTGTATAGTTGCGGCAATGGATTCCAAAACAAAAACGTTCCGCCACGAAATGTACGCTGAATATAAGGCTACAAGAAATAAAACTCCTGATGACCTTCACGCACAGGTTCCATGGATTTGCGATATTCTTGAAACACTTGGAATCCCGGTTCTTCAGTGTGACGGCTACGAAGCTGATGATATAATTGCAACTGTTGCAAAAAAATGTGCAGAACAGGGACGAGGCTGCCGAATCCTCAGTGGCGACAAGGATTTAATGCAGCTTGTTGGTGGTGATACAGAAATCTTAAAACCAGAAAGCGGTGCTTCTACCTGGAAAGTTACCAACGCCGATGCTGTTGAAGCTGAATGGGGAGTTCGTCCTGAAAAGCTTCTGGATTTGCTTTCTTTATACGGTGATACTGCGGACAACATTCCGGGTGTTCACGGTGTTGGTGTAAAAACAGCAGCCAAGCTTCTTGCAGATTACGGCGACCTTGACGGCATCTATGCGCACATTGATGAAATAAAAGGCGCAATGCAGAAGAAGCTTGCTGACGGCAAAGACTCTGCTTACTTCAGCAAAAAGCTGATTACACTTTTTGATGAAGTTCCATGCCCTGATATTGATAATGCAATTAACACCCCGCGGCTTACTTTTGATTATAAGGCAGCGGCAGATAAAATGTTTTCTTACGGAGTTCCAAGCGTTGCAAAATCTTATGCAGAGATGGGTTTTTCTGCACAAAGTAAGGCACAGAAAACAGAAGCTCCAGACAGTAAAAAAACAGAATCAAATACTGAATCTGTTACCGCCCCACAACCTGATTTTACAGAAACTCCTTATATTCAGCCGGTACAGAACGACACTTCTTCTTACAAAGCAATTACAACTTTAAGCGAACTGGAAGCTTATGTTACCGACTGCATTAAAAAGGCAGAAGGCACCGAAAATCTTCCACTCGCCTACGATTCAGAAACTACTTCGCTTGATACAATGACCTGCAAAATACTTGGCTTCAGTCTCTGCTGTGAAAAAGGCAAAGCAGTTTACATTCCTTTACAGCAGGAAAGTTCAGATCTGTTTAGTGAGACTAACTATATTTCCATACAGGATGCCTTTACTCAACTTGCACGACTTTTTTCGAATTCAAAACTAACAATTGTAATGCACAATGCAAAGTTTGACCTTAAGGTTCTTGCTTCAAACGGATTTTTTGCAGCAACAAAGCTTAAGCTTTCTGCACTCAAGCTTGCAGATACAATGATTATCTCCTGGCTTATCAATCCTGAACATCTTGGTAAAAACGGTTATTCACTCGAATATCTTTCTGAAACAATTGTCGGACTTAAAGGCATTGAGTTCTCTGATATAGTTCAGAAGGGACAGACCTTTGCTGATGTTCCGTTAGATACAGCTTACAAATATGCCGCTGAGGATGCAGATTTTACACTCCAGCTTTATATTAAGCTTGATGAAAAAATAAAATCCACACAAACAGAAGCTTTTACAAATCTTCTTGAACTTGAAATGAAGGTTCTTCCTATTCTGACTCAGATGGAGCTTTACGGAATCCACCTTGAACCTTCAAAGCTAAACGATTACAACGAAGAACTTACCCGAAGTATTGCCCTTATAGAACAGAACATTTATAAGGAAGTTGGTCATCAGTTTAACATTGCTTCTCCTAAGCAGCTCCAGACAGTTTTGTTTGAAGAACGTGGATTAAAATCCGGCAAGAAAACAAAAACAGGCTACTCTACCGATACAAGCGTTCTGGAAGAGCTTTCAGAGGTTGATGAAGTTCCACGGATGATTCTTGAATACCGCGAGCTTGCAAAGCTTAAGTCAACCTATGTAGAAACTTTACCAAAGCTTGCTGATGAAAATGGCCGAATCCACACAGATTTTGTTCAGACTGGAACTGCAACAGGCAGACTTTCCTGCCGTGAACCAAACTTACAGAACATACCGGTCCGCAATGAAGCTGGAAGACGCATACGTTCAGCATTTACAGCACCAAAAGGAAAGGTTTTAATTTCTGCAGATTATGCACAGATTGAACTTGTAGTTCTTGCACACCTGAGCGGTGATGAAAACATGAGGCAGGCATTTATAAACGGCACGGATGTTCACAAGGCAACAGCTGCACTCATCTATGGTGTTGAACCGGAACAGGTTTTACCGGAAATGAGGCGGACTGCAAAGACAATCAACTTTGGTGTAATTTACGGAATGTCTGCGTTCAGGCTTGCAAAGGATTTAGGCATTTCGCGTACACAGGCTGCTTCGTTTATAGACAGTTATTTTATGCAGTATTCAAAAATAAAGGATTTTATAAACGGAACGGTTGCTTCTGCGGAAGAAAAAGGATATGTAGAAACTCTGTTTGGTCGCCGCCGCCCTGTTATGAATATTAATAGTAAGAATAAGGTGGAAAAATCAGCAGCAGAACGAGTTGCCGTAAATACACCTGTTCAGGGAACTGCAGCAGACATTGTAAAAAAAGCAATGGTTGGAGTAACTTATGCATTAAAAGAAGCAGACAGTCCTGCAAAGCTTTTGCTCCAGGTTCACGATGAGCTTATTTTTGAATGCCCTGATGACAAAAAATCAATTGAAAGTGCAATTGCAATAATAAAGGACAAAATGGAAAATGCAGTGCAGTTAAGTGTTCCGCTTAGAGTAAGCATTGAATATGGAAAATCCTGGGGCGAGTTCCACTAAGGGCAATTAAGAGGCAATATTGAAAAATAGTTTTTGCGTAAAAGAAATTGAAAAATCCTCACACAACCACTCCGTCAATTCTTTTGCAAATCTTCTTGACGGAAAAAAACTTATCTGTATTTGCGGTAAAATGGCAAGCGGAAAAAACTATGTCTGTTCAATTCTTGAAAAGCTTGGCTGGTCGTGTGTAGATGCAGATTTACTTGTTCATCAGGCTATAAATCAATCCACAGAAAAAATCATTGCAGAGTTTTCTGATGAAGCCGCCAGAAACAACATCACAATTACAAATACCGATGGTACTATCAACCGAAAGGCACTTGGGCAGCTTTTATTTAAAAATCCTGATCTGCTGAAAAAACAGGAAAACATCGTATATCCTGTAATCATAAAAATGATTGAAGACTTTATCAGCACGCACGAAAAGACAGCAATAAACGCAACGGTGCTTTACAAAACCCCGGAGCTTCTTTCAAAGTGTGAGCTTATTTTATATGTTCAGGCACCATTCATCAAACGCTTTTTCAGAGTAAAAAAACGAGACAAGCTTCCGTCCAAGCAAATATTCCGCAGATTTTCCGCACAAAAAAATATACTTTCAGCCTACAAAAAAGCCGGAATACAAATCATCGTCATCAACAATTAAATCTACAATCAATAGCAAATCAACAAGCAATAACTAAATCAAAGCTCAAAACTTTTTTTCCTAAAGTTTATTTTTAGAATCCCGATAAAAGTAACAAGGTGGCCGATTTTATTCATTATATTTCGGTGCAAAGAGGAAAAAATATGGAACAGAAAAAAACATTATGGATTATTGCCGGTGTAAGTTTTTTCTTACTGGTTGTTTTTGGAGTAGCATTCATTGCATTTAAGCCTTCAATGAAATATTCTCCTACCTTCGCAAAAAGACCTGCTGTAGAAAAGAAAGCACAACTTGATAACGGATGGTCAAATCCACCAGCTCCACCTGCTCCTTCTTTTCAGGATTCTAATAAGCAGAGTTCTGAGCTTTCAACTGCAAAAGTTAACGACATGGTAGTTGTTTCAGAAAACACAACTGTTTATGATATTACAAAAGCAAATCAGCCTGCTGCTTCAGAATCACAGCCAGGTCAGTCTACAACAATTGATTTGAACGCACTTAAACGCGAGCTTACAGCTGAACTTGCTGCTCAGGCACAGGCTTCCGGACAGACACCTCAGAACATAAACATTACAGTTACTATGCCAGAAAGAAAACCTGAACCTCAGAGTGTTGTAATTGCTTCTGATTATTATACAGGAAAAGCAAAGGAAGAAGCTCCTGCAAAACCTGCACCAAAAGCAGAACCTGCAAAGAAACAGGAGCCTGCACCTTCAAAGAATACACAGGTTGTTCAGAAACCTGCACCAAAAGCAGAAACAAAGGCTCCTGCAAAAGCAGCTGCAGCCCCTGCTCCAAAAACTTTAACACGCTTCTGGGTACAGGTTGCTGCATATACAAACAAGAAAACTGCTGAAAATGCACGAGAAGTCCTTTCTGACAACAAGATTTCTTCTGACATTTTCACATACCAGGACAACAAAAACCGCTTATTCTACCGTGTAAGAGTTGGTCCTTATACAACAAAGAGCGAGGCTGAATACTGGCAGGCAAAAATCTCCAAGATTTCTGACTTCAGCAATGAACAGTCTTTTGTAACAAGTACTAATGATTAATAACCAAATATTTACATTAATTAAAAAAATATTTAAAAATCATTAAAAAAGTTGCGGAAAAACCTCCTTTTTTTTCATAAAAATGCAATTAACTATACATGAAAAAGATATGGTTAATTGCATTATTTTTTAACACACTGTTTGCTGCGTCCGCGGAAACTGAATTAAAAGAGCAGCTTTCTGAAAATCTTCTTTATTATGGTATACTCACCGTTCCGTATTCTCATCCGTTTGTAAAAGCCGCTTATGTCGGTAAAGCTGATAAACACTCGTTTAACATTCTGGCCTCAACTCAAAATACCTTCGAAAATCTTTGCATAAAAGCACAGGCTGGAAATCTTTCTGCAGCAGGAGCATTGTCTAAGTTAAACAATCCTGTTCTTTCGGCATCATCTTCCCCCTTTTCTACTGCTCAAACTACAGTAAACGGAATAACAGTTTCTGCTCCCGGAACTTCAAGCCTTTCCAAACCGGTTTCTTATTTTGCACAGTTTGATTTTACAGGCAGACAAAAAAAGCCCATAGCAATAAAAGGCCTTGCAAACCTTATCTACATTCAAAGTAACTCAGATTTTTTTTCTTTTTCTGATAATGATACTTTTGCTTTTTCTTCCATGCTGAAAGGTTCTGCAGGTAAAAAAGCTTCTTTTTCTGTTTCAACCGCACTCGGACTTTTTCCTTATGAACAGAATGATTCATCCTCGTGGTTTTCAAAATCTTATTATGATAATTTCTTTTATGAAGGAAAGCATTATTGTCAGAATGTTCAGGGAAACATTTTGCTGGGTAACTTTAATTCCCTGCTTTCAACTTCTGTATATGAATCGCCTTTCGGCAGCTATGACTGGACCTTCAGAAACGAAAACAGGTTTTCCAGAAATAACCTGAACTTAAGCTTTTCGCAGTTTTATTCACCGGCTCAAGTTTTTACAAGTTCACAAAAGGTTACCGGAAATATGTATCAGGCAAAAACAAGCTTACAGTACAGCTTTGTTTCTGTTATGAACGAAAAGCTTTTTCTTACAAAAACAGGGGTTGGTTTATATTATTCAAATAAAGATGATGAAAACACCATAAAGGCTTCGGCGGGAATAAAATGCTCTTATAAAAAAACTTCCGGCTACTTAACAGGTGCAATAAGTTTTTCGCCGGAGGATAATACTTTTTCTTCTTTAAGCGTCCAGACAAAAATCTCACTGAATGAAAAGAAAATAAAAACAAGTCTTTCTGGAAGTGTTTCCGTAACTCCATCACAGGAAAAAATCACAGCCAATGCTGCTGGCTTTTATGGAACTACTACAGAAAAAATTACTTTGGGAATTGGTATTCCAAACTTTGGAAATCTTTCAGGGACAACTTCTCTTTCGTTATCTCAAAAAAACGGAGAAATGA